>Ga0116135_1000219_pt1 | contig 31474 bp, 24 predicted proteins | sample June2015DPH_20_1_FD_89738 | JGI IMG/M metagenome (GOLD analysis project Ga0116135, IMG submission 89738) | Peatland microbial communities from SPRUCE experiment site at the Marcell Experimental Forest, Minnesota, USA - June2015DPH_20_10 | ecosystem: Environmental > Terrestrial > Soil > Wetlands... | reverse complement strand
TAGGGTGTATCGACATATACCGGTGCGCAGCGTTGCGAGAGAAAATTCGGCCAGACGACGCGGAGGCCGAAGACTGTGGCGGGTCCACCCTCGAGGCCGACAATGAAGTGTGGCCGAATTTTAACCGCAACCCGCCGGGGTCCCCGGCGCGCGAACTTTGCGCGTTGGGGTGGAAGTCGCCGGGGTTCCCGGCGCTCGAACTTGGCGCGTTGGAGTGGAAGTCGCCGGGACAGGGCCATTTTCCCTCATTTCTTCGTCGATCGTCGCTAGCAGACCGGTATGCGTCACTCCTCATTCCTCGAACTGAGAAAAAATGGCTCCCGTCGCTGAGCGCCGGTATATGTCGATACACCCTGGGACGTTACAGCATCTCAGGATTTGCTGTAGCCGGAAGCTTTGCGCCCGCGAAGCAACGATTGGTGAAGGATAACTCAGGCGGTGATGGACTGGCGAAGTTCGTGCTCGAACATTGGATCCGGTTCAGCCAGCCTGATGAGGCGATGGAGATAGGCACGCGAGATGCAAAGGCTGCGCGCAGCCAGGGTCTTGTTCCCATTGTGCTCGCGCACAGCTGAAACGGCCAGTTTGATCTTGTAGTCGCGCAGTTGGCGCTCAAAGGACCCGGCCGGATTGTAATCGCCGATATCCACCACATCGCCGATCTCACCCAGATCGTCATCCTGGCTATTGAGCGGCACATCCTCAGCACGGACGGTCGGCCCAGCGGACAGAATGATGGCCCGCTGCATGGTGTTTTCGAGCTCACGCACATTGCCCGGCCATGAGTAATTCTGCAGAAGCGCCAGTGCGTCCGGCTCGATATCGTCCATCGGCTTCTGGAAGACTTTGGAATAGTGCCGCAGGAAATGCATCGCAATCTGCGGAATGTCTTCAGGGTGTTCCTGGAGCGCGGGCGACTCAATGCGCATCACGTTGATGCGGTAGTAAAGATCCTGCCGGAATTTGCCTTCTGCAACCAGCTTGCCCAGATCCTGGTGGGTAGCGAAGATAAGGCGCGCGCGCAAGGGAATCAGCCGGTTGCTGCCGAGGCGGTTAAATTCCATCTGCTGCAGCACGCGCAGCAGCTTGACCTGCGTAAACAGGCTCAGATCGCCGATTTCATCAAGGAACAGCGTGCCGTCGCCGGCCTGCTCAAAGTAGCCTTCGCGCGCGCCGACTGTGCCGGTAAAGGCGCCCTTCTCATGGCCGAATAACTCGGCTTCTATCAACGTTTCAGGAATGGCGCCGCAGGAAACTGCGACAAACGGACGGGTGGAGCGTGAACCAAGGTTGTGGATAGCGCGGGCGATGAGTTCCTTGCCCGTACCGCTTTCTCCGGTGATCAGCACCGATGCGTTGAGATTGGTAACTCTGCGAACCAGTTGATAAACCTGCTGCATATGCGTGCTTGATCCGATCAGGCGATCACAACTGGCAGGTTCTTCCAACCGGTGCTGCACGGTTTGTAACTGCTGCTTCAGGGAGGAGTTTTCATAGGCCCGGTTGAGCATGGTCTTAAGGTCGCGAATCGAGGGTGGGCGTCGACAGTACCCGAAGGCGCCGGACCTTACCAATTCGAAAGCGGTTGACCGCAAGCCGTCATCGGCCATGATCACGGATGGAATGCTGGATGCGACGATCTCGCGGGAAAACTCGATACGCTCCTGCAGGGAACCATGATTGGAATTCAGATCGAGGATCATGACATCGCAATCCCCGTCTGTAACCAGGTGCGTCATGCCTTCTTCATCCGATTCCAAAAGGACCTGGAACTCTTTTCCCAAAACTGAAGAAAGAAGTGGGTGGAGCGTGCGATCTTCCGAGTACAGTCCAATCCGGATCATGAATGAGTGATCTCCATCATCAAGTACGACTGTGCCGCCTCAGAGAAGAAGCGGTTGGCTTGTCACCATCATCCAGAATCCAAGACAAGAACGACAATGACTGTTTAGTGCCAGAAAAGTGCAACGTTTGTACCAGACTGCCCTTAAACCGGCTGATCTGGTCTTTCCAACAGCACAGAACAGTCGACAGCCCGCCACACTAAGAAACAGCACGGCTTGAAACAAGCCCAAAGCTATTCAAAAGAAGTGCCAGCTTCTCAATGTTCGTTTATCCGTTTCACGATGGTAGATACCTCCGGTGGGATGGTCAATGCCACCTTGGTAACAAGATCTTCCTGTGGTAGAGAGTTGTATGCCCGATTCGGAGCGATGAGACGATGTTGAGCTAAGGTCCTCGCGTGCCGGAGTCATTGTTCCGGATTGAGGGCAAGCGATTTGTCTAAAGGAGAAACAATCGATTGTCTTGAGATCAGGAGTTCACTCGTCAGAGCCGGAGCGCGGGAGCAGGAGAGCCCCGTCGAGTGGATGGCTGCTGCGGCCGCGATTCATGTAAGGTAACCAGTCTACAGGTACTTAGGATTCCCAGTTCGGGCTTCTGGATGCTATCTTCCTTGGTTCCAGGGGTATCAAATGGCCCTGCAAATGCCTATAATCGGGGCGGGCGCGGACTGCAACCGAAAACTCGTTTGACTTCCTGTGTAGCCGCACACTATCGCTCAGTCTTCCGTCGCTGGGTCTGGTACAAGCGATTCGAAAGATTTTGCTGAATGTCGAGGTGCTTGTGCGCTGGTGTCAAGCAGTAAGGCGGAAGCGAAGCTCGACCGGCGAGTGCGGCTCAACGGTTTCCCGAAACTGATTTGCAAAAGCAAGAGTTGGTGTATACGTCCCGCTTCACCCTGCTAAACCGTTCGTATACATCCGTGTACACCGGAGGGGCAGAGCGGTCCGTTAACTTCCTGAATTCAAAATGTTTTCCCGTGCTTCGATTTGGTTGGACAATTGCATTACGATAGTGTTCTCTTGGTAATGTGGGGGGAGAAGGGGCTGGGGGCATGCACTCGTTCGCGTTGTGGCCAACACTGATTGTTCTGTTGGTGGCGACCTTCACGGATCTGCGCAGCCGCCGTATCCCGAATTGGCTGGTTTTTCCTTTTCTGGCGGCTGGGATTCTGGTTTCTCCCTGGCGGCCTGACTGGAACCCCGGCCACCCCGGTTTTGCCTTGCATGGTTTTGGCTGGCACGGTGTCGGCCAGTGTTTTGCCGGTCTTGGTATTGGCTTTTTGGTGTACGGCTTCCTCTTCTTTTTTGGTGGAATGGGTGCGGGGGACGTCAAACTGTGTGCTGCAATCGGCGCATGGGTTGGCCCTGCACAAATGGGCTTTGCGATTGTATTCACGGCCATGGCGGGAGGCATCATCATCCTGTGCTGGGCAGCAATCGCTTTTGTAAGGGATTGGTTCAGCCGGTTTCGTAAACGTTCCTCCGTTTCGCCAGAGGGGGCAGCGGGGCAGGAGCCGGAACCTGTACTTCCGGGTTTGCTGAAGCGTAAAATGCCTTACGCTCCAGCCATCGCTGTTGGTACGCTGTTGTCATTCTTTGCTCGCTGATAAGGTTGAGATGCCATGTTCTCCGAGAAGGAAACTGCTACGAAGCAGGATAATCAGGAATTCAAGTTTCAAAGCATAGGGAGTAGTAATTCAGTGAGTTCAGACTCTTTCCCGTATATCGCCCCTCAGTACTCCGACTCATTCGGCTCCGACCCCTTGTCGATTGCGCTGATTGGTCCGGACGAGGAGCGCCGCAAGGCGGCGGCGAGTTCACTAGCCGAATTCGAGGGAGGAGATATTCGCGAGTTCTCTTCCTACCCTCCTGGCCTTGACGATCTGCCCCGTTTGCTTGAGCAGCGCTACGACGTCATCATCATCGACCTGGATAGCAATCCGGAATACGCCCTGGAGCTGGTGGAGAGCATCTGCGCCAACGGCACGGTGACGGTAATGGTCTACTCCGCGAAGACCGATCCGGACTTGCTTGTTCGATGCATGCGTGCCGGCGCGCGCGAATACCTGACGTTGCCATTTGCCCACGCCATCATGGCCGAGGCCCTGGTTCGCGCCGCGGCGCGCCGGCCCGCCAACCGCCCGTCGCGCAAGGTGGGCGGCCGGATGCTGGTCTTCTTCGGCGCCAAGGGTGGCACCGGCGTGACCACCATCGCCTGCAACTTCGCTGTGGCGCTGGCGCAGGACACTTCGCAGAGCACCCTGCTCATCGATCTCGATCTGCCGCTGGGAGACGCGGCGCTGAACCTCGGGCTGGTGGCGGACTTCTCCACCGTCAACGCCCTCCAGGATTCGGGCCGCCTGGATGCAAGTTTCCTTGCCAAGCTGCTGATCAAGCACAACTCCGGACTTTCGGTGCTTGCGGCTCCGGGAAAGTTTCCCCAGTTTCTGGCCTCCAATGAGGCCATCGACAAGCTTATGGCGGTGGCGCGGCAGGATTTTGACAACGTCGTGGTCGATGTGGGGTCGAGGCTCGATCTGTCGGGCACGGCACTGTTCCGCGAGGCGAGCACCATCTACCTCGTCACCCAGGCCGGCATTCCGGAACTGCGCAACTCCAATCGCCTCATCAGCCAGTTCTTTACCGCCGGGGGACCCAAGCTGGAGATTGTGATCAATCGCTATCAGCCCAAAGCCCTGGGAGTCGGCGATGAGCATATTACCAAGGCTCTCACCCGGCCGGCGCAGTGGAAGATTCCCAATGATTACGCAGCGGTGCGGCGCATGCAGAACACGGCGACTCCGCTGGTGCTTGAAGACTCGCCCATCTCCCGGCTGATCAAGGAAATGGCGCGATCCGTGACCGGGCAGCCCGAGGCGCCGGTAAAGAAAAAGGGCTTTAACCTGTTTGGATGATCTTGAAGTGAACACCATATCGTTTGCGCTGGAAGGTAAACCTTGGAACTGCTGAATCTGGAAAAATACAAAGCGGAAATACACCGGACACTGATCTCCAAGCTGGATCTGGAGAAGCTGTCGCGCGTCAACACAAGCCAGGCCCGGCAGGCCGTATCAGGCATCGTCAAGGAGATCATCGCTGACCAGCGTGTTCCCCTGAACTTCGACGAGCAGGAGAAGATTCAGGCCGACCTGCTTGATGAAGTCTTCGGCCTTGGCCCGCTGGAGCCCTTGCTCCGCGACCCGAAGATCTCCGACATCCTGGTCAACGACAAGGACCATGTGTTCGTGGAAAAGAACGGGCTGCTGCAAAAGGTCAGCACCACCTTCCGTGACGATCGCCATCTTTTGCAGATCATCGACCGCATCGTATCGCGCGTCGGCCGGCGCGTGGACGAATCTTCGCCGATGGTCGATGCCCGCCTGCCTGACGGCTCGCGCGTCAACGCCATTATTCCGCCGCTGGCGCTTGACGGCCCATCGCTGTCGATCCGCCGTTTCGGCACCGGCCCCATCGCGGCCAACCAGCTTGTGGTGTTGAAGAGCATCTCGGCCGAGATGATGGAAGTGCTGGCCTCGGCAGTGAAGGCGCGCATCAGCATTGTCATCTCCGGCGGCACCGGCTCCGGTAAGACGACGCTTTTGAACATCCTGTCTCAGTACATTCCCAACAGCGAGCGACTGGTCACCATTGAAGACGCCGCCGAACTTCGCTTGGCACAGGAAAACCTGGTTCGCCTGGAGACGCGGCCGCCGAACATTGAAGGCCAGGGCGCCATCCGCCAGCGCCAGCTGCTGATCAACTGCTTGCGTATGCGTCCTGACCGCATCATCATGGGCGAGATCCGCGGCGAGGAAGCCTTTGACATGCTGCAGGCGATGAACACCGGTCACGAAGGTTCGATGACCACGATTCACGCCAACACCCCGCGCGACGCCATCGCGCGTCTCGAGTCGATGGTGGCGATGGGCAATATGAACATGCCGGAAAAATCCGTGCGCCAGCAGATCGCCTCGGCCATCACGATTGTCGTCCAGGCCTCGCGTATGAGCGACGGATCGCGCAAGGTTACCAGCATCGCGGAGATTACCGGCATGGAAGAGAACGTGATCAGCATGCAGGAAATCTTTGCATTCAACAAGAAGGGAATTGGGCCTGACGGCAAGGTGATCGGCGCATTCCAGCCGACCCACATTCGTCCCCGCTTTCTCGACCGGCTTCGCGTCTCGGGCATCGTGCTGCCCCCAAGTCTGTTCGAGCGCGAAACGCTGGTCAACTAGGCGGAAAGGAGGCAGACGCTATGGTATTGATTTTCGGTTTGGTATTTGTTGGCGTGTTTTCGCTTATCGCCCTGGTGGCATATGGCTCCATGGCTGGAGACCGGCAGGCCAAGCAGGTGATTGCCACGCTGGACTCGGCCCTCGCCACCGAGAGCATTGAGACGCGCAACGAGATTCTCAACCTGCGCAAGAGCGACAAACTCAGCACCATTCCGTGGCTCAACCAGCACCTGCTCAAACTCGAGATTGGACCATGGATGCGCAGCCTGCTTGCCCAGGCCGATCTCAAGTGGACGGTAGGCGGCATGTTGTCGATGTGCGTGCTCTGCTTTGTGGTTCCCGCCTACTTGGTTTACTGGCGCACCGGGTCCACTCCGCTGGCCATTCTGATCGGAGCGTTCCTGGCCTTTATGCCCTTTGCGATAGCGCTGTTCAAGCGCAGCAGGCGCTTTGGCAAGTTTGAAGTGGGTCTGCCGGAGGCGCTTGATCTGATGGTGAGCGCACTGCGCGCCGGCCACAGCCTTATTGCCGCCATGGGCCTGGTTGCGCGCGAATGTCCAGACCCGATTGGTACGGAATTCAGAATTTGCTTTGAAGAGCAGAACTACGGGCTGGAAATGAAGACCGCCATCGACAACCTGCTCACACGCGTCCCCATGCAGGATCTCCGGATTGTCGCAACCGCCATCATGATCCAGAAGGAGACCGGCGGCAACCTCGCCGAAGTGCTCGATAAGGTTGGCTGGGTGATTCGGGAACGCTTCCGTCTCAAACGTCAGGTGGCAACTCACACCGCGCAAGGCCGTCTTACCGGGATCATCCTGACGCTGCTCCCGGTTGTGCTTGGAATCGCTTTGTACTTCGTCAACCCCGAACTGATGAGTATCTTGTGGACCCGCCCGATCGGCATCAAGTTGCTTTGGGTAGCAAGCATCATGATCGTGATTGGCGGTCTGATCATTCGGCACATCGTCAACATGGAGGTCTGAGGCAGACTTATGGGATTTGCTGTTATTTCATTTTTCGTTATCTTCCTGCTGATCGCCAGTGGCGGATTGCTTCTGTTCTACCGCGAAGCCATGCTGCAGCGCATCTCGGAAGTCATCAACCCACAGGCCAAGCCGAAGACCCTGTTGGGCACCATTCAGCAGACAGGCTTTTCGATCGGCGGCGTGGTAGAGCACTTCGAGAATGTGATTCCCAAGAGCCAGGCCGAAGTCGGAGTTACCTTGCAGCGCCTCACCCGCGCCGGCTTCCGCAATGAGTCTTCGGTCAAAGTATTCTATGGAGCCAAAGTACTGCTTCCCCTCGGGCTCTGTGTTTTTGCCGTGGTCAGCGGACTGGGACACTTTGGCGGCTTTTTCATTTATTTTGCCTGCCTCGGTCTGGGGTTCCTTATTCCGGATTTCTGGCTTGGATCGCGTATCAAAAGGCGTCAGAAGAGAATTCGGCGCGGATTGCCCGACGTACTGGATCTGCTGATCATCTGCATTGAAGCCGGACTCAGCCTTGACCAGGCAACCGCGCGCACTGCCGTCGAACTTGTTCTCGCCCAGCCTGAGTTGTGCGACGAACTGAATGTTGTAGTTCTGGAGCAGCGCGCAGGACGCGCCCGTTCCGAAGCCTGGAAGAATCTGTCCGAGCGAACCGGCGAAGACAGCGTTCGCAATCTGGTTTCCATGCTGGTGCAGTCGGAGCAGTTTGGAACCAGCATCGCCAAAACATTGCGCGTGCATTCCGATACCTTGAGAACCCAGCGCGTGCAGCAGGTTGAAGAGGCGGCGGCAAAGACCACCATCAAGCTGATCTTCCCGCTCGTCTTCTTCATCTTCCCATCACTTTTTCTGGTCACTCTGGGGCCTGCAGTCATCATCATGATCGATTCGTTCGGATCCTCGTTTGGGGGCCATTGAAAGGAGTAGTCACCATGGATAGCACTACGATTGTTCAGATTGTCGCCGGTGTGTTGTTTGTTGTTGTATTGATCATTTTGATCCAGCGCCGCCGCACACGGGTTAAATAGGATCGGCTCGCACTGAGATTGTGGCGGCGCCCTGCAATCGCAGGAGTCTGCCGAGGGGTTAAGCATTGTGTAATACTTTCGAGAGCCTTCTCAATACGGAGGGTTTGGCTCGCTTTCTGGGATGACCGGAGGCGGAGAATTTGGTAGTTGAGCGAAAGGGAGTTTTTCATGGATAGCACTTCGATTGTCCAAATTGTCTCAGGTGTTTTGTTCGTCATCGTACTGATCATTCTGATTCAGCGTCGCCGGACCAGAGTCAAGTAATTCAGGGATTCTGAGCTTTGCCTGCGGCGGTTGCGGCAGGCAAATTCGACAGACCCGCCTGCTGGAGAGCCTCTTTCACGGACCTGGATTGTCTCTGAGATAAGCTTCGGCAGCGGGAACAGGTGAGCTGTGCCCTTGAGCGATCGAAGAGCAACAACATGCGGATGAGCGGTTGTAGCTCCAACGGGGTAATCGCTGGCTCAAGAGCCTGGTTCTAAGAGAGCGCGGGATCTGCTGAAGTTTCATTGACACCTGGGGGCAATCATCAACGCCTGGTTGCCGGGTATCCGCCCACGGCGGGAGGCTTTATGGATTCACTGAAAGTTTGCGCATATAACCAAACTCGCGAGTGCTTTCTCGGCCTGGAAGTTACTGCCGCCGATGTCCCCTATGCGAGCCTCAGGGACATGCTGGCGACCCTCCAGTTACAGTCGGGCGAGGGCCTCTGGATGAATCCGTTTCGCGGTATTCCGGATACGGGCGTGAGCGCTCCGCTCGATTTGATGTATCTGGACGAGGATTGCCGTGTCACCGACCTGGTCGAGTCGTTCCCCACGTTTCGCGTCACCCCGCTCAGCCCTCAGCCGGCCAGTGTTTTGGCCCTGCCGACGCACTCGATTTATTCCTCACAGACCCAAACCGGCGATCAGTTGATGCTTTGCCCGGCTGACGAGATGGAGCGGCGCCTGGAAGGCTTCTCGGGTTCCAGCATCGCAGGCTCCGTGCAGGGCGCGGTGCTACTGAGGGAAAAGCCGCTATGGAGTGGCGGCCCGGGCGTATTGCAATTGAAGCCCCGATACGGCGACCAGGAGATCGACGTCAATCCGGAACAGCCCCACGAGATGGGCCTGATCGAACCTGGAATGGTCGACGTGAAGCCGCCCAAGCATTGGCTGGAACGCTGGTGGTCGCCCGATCCGCGCAAGGCTCCCCGCATTCCCGCCTCTGGACTTGCAGCCTACTATTGGACTGGCGCAGCGCCACAGGCCCGCAACATCAAGGACATCAGCTCAACTGGCCTCTATGTGGTGACCGAAGAGCGCTGGTACCCCGGCACGCTGGTCCTGATGACTCTGCAAAGAACTGATCTTGGGGGTGAAACATCGGAGAAATCCATCTCCGTGCACTCCCGGGCGGTCCGGTGGGGAAATGATGGTGTTGGACTGCAGTTTGTGATGAAAAGCTCCCTGACCCCTGAACAGGGACGCAATGCCCTGGTTGACGGAGTCAACAAGAAAGAGCTGGAAAGATTTCTGAAGATGATCAAGAAAGCCTAAGCTCCTTAAATTGAACTGCTTGTCGAATGGTAACGTTACTTTTTGATTATTGGTAACCAAATGGTGTTACGATTGCGGGACCATTTTAACGCTAACGAGGGATTGTAGAGCTGTGATGTTCAGTGAACAGTAGGTGGAGGGGAAGAAACTATGTTCGTACACAATGGTTTAGGGCGAGAAGCAGGGAAGTCCGCTCAGGGAGGTGCCCTGATCGCGAACTCCAATCGTAAAGGTGCGGAAGTCCGGTCTGTCGGGACTCGGGTTCGTTCCTTCCTTCGCTCCGGCGAGGAGGGCCAGGCTCTGGTTGAGTTCTGTATTGTGGCCCCCTTCCTTCTGATTTTGCTGACCGGTCTGTTTACCTTTGGAATTGCCTACATCAATGACATGACGCTGATCAACGCCGTGGGCGCAGGGGGGCAGCAACTGCAGACCATTCGGACGACAACGACGGATCCATGCAAGGACACTTTTACCGCAATCACCAACGCGGCGCCCGGTTTGAATCCAGCGAAGATCACGATGACGCTTACCATGAATGGAAACAGTCCAATCACCAACACGGGTACCGCTAACACCTGTTCGGGCGATCAGACGGAGTTGGTGGCGAACGGCAGTTTTACGATCAAGGCGCAGTATCCCTGTGCTTTGGCAGTTTACGGAAAAGCCGTCTCCAGTAATTGTGCGATTTCAACAACACTTACCGAGTTTTCCTACTGACGCGAAAGATTTTGAGGTCAATTCAATGAAAAAGGTCTGTAATTCGTTTTTTGCCGGGAAGTTCGTTGACGACCAATCCGGTCAGGTGCTGGCTTGGGTTGTCGTTATGATGATGTGTTTCATGGGCGCGGCCGGTCTCGTGATCGATGGCGGCGCTGCCTATGCAGACCATGCAGCGCTCCAGCAGTCCGCTAATGCGGCGGCCCTCGCGGCAGCCGGACAAGCTTACGACACTGGTTCAAGTTCCGGCGCAGTCACAATTGGAGACACTTTCAGCGCCACGCAAGGCGATGACAACTCCGGCGCCAACTTTCTGGGCACCAAGGTGACTACCACCGTAACGCCCACCTGCCTCAACGCGCTTCTTCCCGCAGGCGCAACCTGCGCTCAGCAGACATCGGGCTTCGTGAATGCCGTTCACGTACTCCAATCGAACAGCTACAAGCCCACCTTCATGTGCTTTTTCGGTATGTGCTCAATGACCATTAATGCAGAGGCAACAGCCACCATGAATGGCCAGGCGGAACAATGGAACGTCGCGATCATTGTTGACGGCACGGGATCAATGAGCACGACCGACTCCAACTGCGGCACTACATCGGGGACCTTCACGGAGTTTCAATGTGCCCTGGCCGGTGTGCAGCAGTTGCTGGGCGGCAACGGCGGCCTCAACCCCTGCCCCGGAGCTGGCACCGGCTGCAAAACTACCGCCGGGCAACTCGGAACGCCGGTCTTCCGCGTTTCTCTGTTCACCTTCCCCAACGTGGCTTATCCAACCTTTGACCAAAATACCATGTCCACCTGCGGGGCGACGCTTACCCATGAGCCGTACACATTCCCAGGGGCAAGCGCAACGCCAGGGACGGGAAACATTACGCCAACCGCCGGCTACACGGAGGTCGGGTCGCCCAAGGCGACTTACCAGATCACCCCATTCGACTACACGTACTACAGCACCAGCGCCACGACGGGCAATCTGAATCCGAGCGATAACCTGGTCCAGGCGATCGGCTACGGCGCGTCGCCCAACACCAACAAAATAGGAACGGCAGGGTGCCTGCCCAACGTTGGCGGAGAAGGTACTTACTATGCCGGCGTCCTCTATGCGGCACAGGAAGCGCTGCTTGCAGAAAAGGCTTCGTACCCGAATTCGAAGAACGCGATCATCATGCTTAGCGACGGTGACGCGACTTCAGACGCAGCCCAAATGGACAGTGCAACCAAAACTGCGGGGGCCACGGTTTCCACCTCGCAGACCTACCCCTACCCGAGCACGTTTGACGAGTGCCAGCAGGCAATCCAGGCGGCCCAGATCGCTTATAACCAGGGAACTGAGGTGATCACCATTGCGTACGGCGCTGAGACGAGTGGGTGCGGAGTCTCCGGGACTGACACCACAGTTCTCTCCTCACCCTCGCTTCCCAACACGGTCAACACCGCGTACACTCTCAGTTCGTTCCTTCCCTGCATCAGCATGCAGAACATTTCAAGTCCGGCCTCGAACGGGACGCTGGCCAACTTCTACTCAGATCCCAACCAGAGCGCCAGTTCGGGCCTTGACAAAACCTGCGGATCATCGGGCTCCAACAATGTGAATAGCGCTATTTCAAATCTCCAGAGCATCTTCAGCGCGATTGAGGCAGGGTTCACTTCACCAAAGTTGATATCGAACAGCACTACATAAACAGCTGAAGTTATCAGGCCACCTCAACCGGCGGACTCGCATATCGAGTTCGCCGGTTTTGTTTTTACAGTGGTTCCAGGAATTGTTATACCTCGGCAGCAGAACGCCTACAGCAAATCCTGAGATGCTGTAACCCGAAACCACAATACTGAAGTTGACGCGACCCTCAGGGAGAGGCAACCTTGCACAACGCCCCAAAGGACACACCTTCTCAGGATTTGCTCTAAGTCGACCCGGATCCAAACAGAGGCGACCTTGCACCGGAGCGGCATCGTATTCCAATCCTGAAGCCGCTTTACTGCATGTCCGGAATGATCAGCAGTACTTCCACCCGCCTGGTCTGCCCACTTTGCACAGCTGCTCTGAATTGCCACTGCGCCAGCGCATCCAGCACAAACTTGGATTGAGGGAAGTCATCAGGGAAGACTACCTTCAGTTCTTCGAAGTGGCCATCGGCATTTACGAAGCCGTGCAGGATAAGAGCATCTGCGTTAAGTATGGAAGATGGAATGTTGGGCCGCACGATGTTATACGGCCAAGGTGCTTCAATGCGCGCGATGTTACCCGCGTTAGCAGCCTCGTCCGCTCTGGAAAGTGAGTATTGAAGGATCCAGCTCTTGGCCTGACCTACATGGAGATAGACTGTGTAAGCCATTCTGCCGCCCCACAGCGTCGCCGTCTCAGGGTACTTATCGACCAGGGAAACTCCCACCACCACGGAACCGAAGACGCCGTTCCTGGGAAGAACAATGCGCGTTGCGGTGGGTTGATTGCCCTCGCCGTTGCCATCGTCTGACCCGCTCGCTGATCGCGTATCCGCCCCGTTGCCATTGCCGGGAGCAGGCCATATCCTGGCCCCAACGCCCTTGCCGGCTGCGCCTGCCGCGACGGTTGCGCCCTTCGCGTCGCCCTTGCCAGTGCCTTCAGCCGCTGCTCCATCGCTGCCCGCAGGACTGCTGCTGTCAGCGTGCGCGGAGCTGTCCGACTTACCCTGCGTCAAAGCTCCAGGCGCTGAAGAAGCAGTGCTCGATTCAGCCGGGGGAAGAATCACTTTACCTTCCGGCATGCGCATATCGGAGAGAGCAACGACCGAGGCCGGCGTTGGCTGTTGCGACGAGGTTGAGGAAGTGGTCGGGACCGCCTGCGGAGCGTCGGGCCCCTTGACCACCACCGGTGTCGTTGTGCTGGGAAGAATGGGTATCTTTGCCGTAGAAAGGTCGGTAGATGAGATGCGAACATCGGCCAGCCGCTCTTCTCTGTTCGGTAGCTGGGGAGAAGCAAGAGTCAGGGCCGGAGCTAGCTTCACGGGCGGAGGCGGAATGATCATCCTGACGGGCGATTGCTCCGGCGACCAAAGCACCACCGTCGGCAGAGGCATATCCTGCTTGAGTTTGGTTAGATTTTTGAGTTTTGGCTGCAGCAAAGTGGTGTGGGATACGGGCGCATCTTCGGTCTGCCGAACCACAGCCAACTGCGCCCCTGGCTTTGCTCCCTCCGCGCTGCTTTTTGCATTGGGAAAGAGACTGTGCTGTGCTGACCCGCCGGCTGCGCGCTGCTTCTCCGGCTCCGGCAATTGCAGTTCAAGAGTGCGCACAGTCAGCCGCTCTTCGAGCTTGTAATTCTTCAATGGCGGCGGGTGCAGCAGGCCATATCCGAGCAATGCGAAGACCATGCCGTGCACGAGGATTGAAACTGCAAAAGACGATGACTTCTGGCTCACTTCGGGGCGTTCCGAAAAGAGTGAAATCGTTTGGGAAGACCTCATGTTCGGGCGAACTCCCTCCGCGCGATCGTCTGTTTGATGTGCACAGGAATGATCTCATTCTATACACACTGATCCTGCCTCAAGATGAAGGATGTTTTATCCCCCGTTAGTAATCAATAGTAATCCGGAATTTGCTTAATGTCTGAAGGGTGGCGATAGCTCTCTTGATACCTGCTATATTTGCCCATGACTTCGTGACTAATTTGTGTAGACAGTAAGAAAAAGAGTGTACACTGATTTCACGCTAGCCCTTGATTGACTCTCTTGTTAACGCTACCCTCAGGGTCCTGCGCGGAAATTAAACTCGACTCCTGGGTCATGCGAGACGACCCAGGGGCCAGCAAGGCTGAACTGGGCAGGTAACCAGTTCAAACAGGCTTTCCTATGAACCGAAGACTACTTACGATCCTTCTCATGGCATTCGTGATTGCCTCAGCATGCGGCTTCCTTGTGTGGCGCCTGGTAGGCAAGCAATTGAACGCAACGAAACCGGTCCCGGCAACGCGCGTGGTTGCGGCCGCCTCTGACATCAAACTTGGATCCGTTCTTACCAAGGACAACCTGAGCACAATCGAAATCACAGGAGCGCTCCCCAAAGGAGTTCTGCTTCGGCCCGAGAATGCGATTGGCCGTGGCGTGATTTCAGACCTGTATGCGGGCGAACCAATCCTTGAAAGCCGTCTGGCAGCGGTAGGTTCCGGCGGCGGCCTTGCGGCCACCATCCCCCAGGGCATGCGCGCTGCCGCAGTCAAGGTGGACGAGGTGGTGGGCGTGGCTGGCTTCGCTACTCCCGGCATGCGGGTCGATGTGATCATCTCCGGCAACCCGCCAGGAGACCCGGCGCGCAACGAGGCAACGGGGGTTCTGACCAAGACGCTGTTGCAGAATATTCAGGTGCTCTCCGCGGGCCAGGATATTCAGAAGGATGCAGAGGGCAAGCCTCATCCGGTCCAGGTCGTGAACCTCCTTGTGACCCCGGAAGACGCAGAGACATTGAGCCTGGCGAGCAACCAGACCAAGATTCAGCTTGTGTTGCGCAACCCGCTGGATACAGCCGTGAACAAGGTTCCCGGCACGGCGATGTCCCAACTCTTCGCAGATCAGGCACCGCCGAAGGTTGTGCATGTCGCGGCCAAGAAGGCTCCGAAGCCCCCCCCGGCCTTTTCAATTGAAGTGATCAATGGCAACAAGCGGAGCGAAACAAAATTTGGTACTCCCGGGGGAACGCAGTGAGATCGAAGGCTGGAATCAACATCGTATATTTCAGCGCATTGTGTATTTTTCTCTGCGCTGCGTCGGGCCTTCAGGCCCAAACTGCACCGGCAATGGAGCCGGCTGCTCAGGCAGGAGCGTCCCTGCAGGACTCTGCGAATGAGCTTTCGGTTGCCGTGGGCAAGATGGTGCTTGTCGATACCGCTCAGCCGATTTCGCGCGTGGCCCTTGGCCTCGCGGACGTGGCGGAAGCACAGCCGATCAACCCCACAGAGGTAATGGTCACCGGTAAAGTAGCCGGAGAGACCAGCCTGATTATCTGGGATATCAAGGGCGGCAGACAGTTCTTCAACATCACGGTCAGGGCCGGCACCACCGCGCTGGACGACAGTCTCGAAGGCATTCGCCGCGAATTGAAGTCCGAGCTTCCCGGGCAGACACTCAGGGTCAGCGCCGATAACGGGATGATCTTCCTGCGCGGCACCGTCAAGACCATCAACAATTCCAATCGCGCTGAAAAGATCGCGTCCACGGGCGGAAAAGTCGTCAACCTGCTCAACGTTGAAGTGCCTCCCGCAGACCCACAGATCCTGCTCAAGGTGCGCTTTGAGAGTGTTGACCGCACCAAGGAGACTCAAGCTGGCATCAACCTGTTCAGCACCGGCTTCGGGAATACGATCGGTGCCGTCACCACAGGCCAGTTCTCGCCGCCCGGGATCTCGCTGCCCGCCGCCGGTACAGCTTCGTCGGCCACAATCGCGAATCAGCTGAACCTGTTCGCTTTCTTGCCGGGTCTGAACCTGGGAGCAACGCTTGAGGCGCTTGAAACCAGGGAGCTGGCCGAAGTTCTGGCACAGCCCAACATCATTGCCGCCAATGGGAAGGAAGCGAGCTTCCTGGCTGGCGGCGAGTATCCGTATCCTGAGGTCCAGGGCTCCTCTTCCGCAGTGGGCGGAGCGGTGACAATTCAGTTCAAAGAGTACGGCGTTCGCCTAAACTTCATTCCCACCGTCACTCCCCGCGGCACCATTCGACTGCAGGTGGCCCCCGAAGTCAGCACACTCGATTTCACCAATGGCATCGAGATATCGGGATTTGATGTGCCCGGCATCGACACGCGCAGAGTGAACACCGAGGTCGAACTGGCAGATGGTCAGAGCTTTGCGATCGGCGGATTGTTGAATAACACCGACAACGAGACCTTTCAGAAGATTCCGTTCCTTGGAGACATTCCGATTCTGGGTAAATTCTTCCAGTCCATCCAGAAGACCAAGGTCAACACCGAGCTGATCGTGATTGTGACGCCGGAGATCGTGGCCCCGATGGAAGTCGGAGCAGCGCTCCCTGAGCCAAAGTATCCTGGGAAGTTCCTGCCTCCCAATTCGGGCATACCCATGAACAATCCTGATGCGAAGAATGCCGCGAACACGCCAGAGCCGTCGCCGGCAACCCTTCCGATTGAGAAGCTGATTGATAGCATGAGGCCAGAGAGACCGCTCATCATTGAGCAAGGATCGGGAAGCTTCGGGCAAGGGTCAACGATGAGTGCAGCACCAGCTAGTACGGCCCCGCCACAGTAATCAGCATGAGATTCCCTGCTGCGTGATCACGCAGCAGGGACATATCAGAAGATGTATTTCAATTTCGGTTTGATTTGAAGGGCGCGTTGTTTGCGCCCTTCAAACTGTCTGAGGTGAAACGCGGAAACCATCTCGGATAGCCTGTCGAAGTAGTCGAATGGAAATGGAGCAACGGGATGAATCCGCTCAGCAGGCTCAGATCGGCACTTCGAAATCGCCGAGCTGCACTCCGTGACTTTGCACCGGAGATCCGGCTGCGGGTTTCAAATATCACCCGCAACACTGTGCTTGCTACTCGCATGGAAGTCGCTGATACCAGCGAAAAGCGCAACATAGGGCTGCTCGGCCGCAAGGGGCTTGGTTCCGGCGAGGGTCTCTGGATCATCCCGTGTGAATCGGTGCACACTTTCTTCATGAAGTTTCCGATCGACCTGGTCTATCTAGACCGCAATAAGGAGATCAAGAAACTGAGAGACGCAGTACCTGCCTGGCGGCTCTCCGCCTGTCTCTCCGCGCATTCCATCCTGGAACTCCCCGCGGGAACCATTCGCAGCTCGCAGTCACAGCTCGGAGACATTCTGGAGTTTTCACCAAGCGAAAAACCCTCGAGTGAAGACGCTCTACCTCTCCAAAGTCAGGCGTAGTCACTGGTTATTGAATTGACATGTAGAACCGTCGAGCCGCGCTCTTTTCAGGAAGTAGCTCCAGCTGGAATCGAAGCGTTCTCTCCAGGTTCGGCCGCAATTACTTTCCCGAATCGCATGGCGAGTAGATACCACGCGAGCCAGAATAGTGCAGTCCAAAGATACAGCGGTGAATGGAGCGCAACGCCGGCTACCGGCTCGGCCTGAATTGCGACGTTTGCAAGGGCGAGAATGACCAGCAAAGCTTTAGAGCGCGTGTGATAAACGCCCTGTAGCAGGCCGGGAATGACCAGTGCCTGGTCATAGAGAAAGCAGTACGGAGCAAGGAAGATGGAGACCACCATCAGAAGCTCACCTTCCTTCAGCCAGTCCCACGAGCTGCGGCGGCACCAGTAATAGCCCAGCGCCCATATGCAGCCCAGTGCAGGCGGCACACTCTGGATCCACATGGTGTTCTTGCTGATCCAGAAACGCAGAGCGATGCTAAGGCAGGGAATGAACTCCTCGCCCAGGCCTACCGTTTGAATCATGTGGTTGTACTGGCTGAAGGCCATTGGGTCAATGGCGTAGACAAGCGCAATGCTCGCCGCCATGGTCGCAACAACTCCCGCAAGAATCTTGTAGCTCCTGGTCACCACAATCCAAACCAGCAGGACCACTCCAAAGGGGAGAAACAGGTGCGGCTTGAGCATGCAAAGCCAAAGCGCGGCTCCTGCGAGAAATGGCCTCGTCTGGTGAAGGCGCAGGAACAGCACAAAACCCAGAAGCGGAAACAGGGTGGTCTGCCCCATCAGCAGGCACAGCAAAGCGGGAGCGAACGAAAGCACCAGCCAATGAAGGTGATTTGCGGGCTTCCCCAACATAGTCCGAAGCAAGTGGACTGAATAGAGCAAGCAGGAAAGCAGCACCATCGACCATAGCAGCGTAGCGAGGCGCACAGGCAGAAAGCCCAGCGGAATGGCGAGCGGCAGGCCCCATGGCGGGTTGCGCATGAAGCCTCCGACGTACTTTTCGGAAAGCCCTGCCGCATGCTCCATCCGGAACATCACCACTGGGTCATAGGGGTCGGCGTGGTGCACAAGTTGCTGGCCCGTCGCCCAATAAGTGACAAAATCGCGTGCGCCTGCAATGTTGTTGGTCAATGGCGCGGCGCATAGGAAGATCGAGGTGATCGCAAGCGCAATACCGCTCACCAGGGCGATCGCCATTTCCACAATGTCGGGCCTTCTCTTCTCCACGGGAGTCCCTACGCTGGTTGCCATGCATGAGATTCTACCTTGCTGAATCAATGCCTGCTCGCCGCTCTCTGCCTTTGTTATCCTCGGCCTTGACTTGGCACTATATGGATCGCCGTTGCGGATTTGCAGGCACACTTGCTTGATCGCAATACCAAGATTCTGCATGCCGTCGCCGATCTGTGCTGAACCCAAACAAGAGGGGCAGACCGCGCGTCTATGAACACCGCACATCGAGCACTCGATGGATCACCACGGATGGCTTCCCATACGTTCTGCGAGTTTTGGTGAATGCCATCTCCTTCGTGTAGAGTGGGTGCAAAGTAAAACACCTTGTTCCCAGGCCAGTCTCGGCGCGACCTGATGCGGCCAAAGACAGCCTGAACACCCAACGGAGTCAGGCGATGAAAAAGAGCCCTCTGCGCGCCTTAGCCGCTGCTTGCATTGTGGCTGCCGGCGTCTGCTTTGTGGTCGGTGTTTATATTGTCGGTCTCAGTGACAAGAACGCGGCGGAGCGGGATTTCATCTCTTATTGGGTGGCCGGTCAGCAGCTCGTGCATGGCGCCAATCCGTACGATCTGCAAGCGGTGAGAAGAATGGAACTCGCAGCGGGACGCGAGCCTGACGAGCCTTTGCTTACCATGCGCAATCCGCCCGTAGGCCTGTTCATTGCTTTGCCGCTTGGGCTTGTAAGCCCCAAGACAGGTCTGATTCTATGGCTTCTCGTTTTGCTTGGCGGTTTATCGCTGTGCATTTTCATGCTCTGGATTCTTCATGGGCGGCCGGACAATCGCTTTCATCTGCTCGGTTACATGTTCGCGCCTACGATCGCCTGCCTGATGGCCGCGCAGTTCGGCATTTTTCTCCTCATTGGAGTCGTGTTCTTTCTTTACTTCTACCTCACGCGGCCGTTTCTGGCCGGCGCTGCGCTGCTGTTCTGTTCCTTGAAACCTCACCTATTTGTTCCCTTCGGCCTGATTCTGATTCTTTGGGCAGTGAGCCGCAAAACCTATCGCATCCTTGCAGGATTTGCAGCAGCCCTCATTGCCAACTGCGCCTTTGCCTACTGGCTCGATCCAAATGCGTGGTCGCAGTATTCCGCCATGATGCACGCAGGCGGGGCGCTCCAGGAGAAAGTGCCGGTGCTCAGCGTGAGCTTCCGCTTTCTTATCGACCCCCAAGCTGTTTGGCTCCAGTTCGTGCCGGAAGCCGCCGCCTGCGTGTGGGCCCTCTGGTATTACTGGACACGCCGCGATCGCTGGGACTGGCGTGACCACGGCCTGCTGCTGCTGCTGGTCTCGGCCATGTGCACTCCATTCGGTTGGTTTACCGATGAGTCCATGCTGCTTCCTGCCGTTCTCGCCGGCGTTTACCAGGCTGCCGAGGCGAAGCGCTCGTTTCTACCGCTGGGCCTGTTCGCCGGCGCAGCGCTCCTTGAGATATTCACCAATGTCCAGCTCACCTCGGCGTATTTCATGTGGACTACGCCTGCGTGGCTGGCGTGGTATCTCTATGCCACGGGAAGAATTGGCGCGAATGCTCAGGCTTCGCGCAGCGATGCGGCGCATTCTTAAATTGTGGCTCACGAGTAACACGAGGAATTACCGAAAAGCTCTCTGATGCGAGGTCAATGAAACCTATTACTCAAACACTTCGTCTTATCAACAACCTTCATTTCATCTTGAAGAAAAGCATAAAAATACCCCGTAAGTTGTTGATATTCCACCTTTGGGGTCCAGTAATACACTTTCATGTGATGTATACGAGTCCGGTCTTCAATCCCCGTTATGTATACAACCGTTTACACCTGATGAAGGTCCACTTTATTGTTGCTTTCCAGAAGTCATTGAATTATAAAGATCAATACCCGGAATCGAGATTGGCATGCCGCTTGCTTTATAGAGGCCATCCAGGTCAATGACCGGGAAAAATCAACCTAGGGAGATCAAAATGAACACTCTGCTTTTGAAGATGTATGTCAAGTTCCAGGATCTGGCGAGCCGTGAAGAAGGCCAGGATCTCGTGGAATACGCTTTGGTTGTGGCTCTCATCGCTTTCGGCGCAATTGCCGGCATGAAGGTCCTCGCCTCCGGACTGAACAACGCATTCAACACCATCAGCACCACTCTCGCGAACTCGCTGTAGTCAGCTCCTGCCGGTTTACCGGCAGGCCTGACAGGTCTCACAACTTCGCACCTTGTGGGAGAGTCCAGCGTCCTTACAGTATAAGGACGTACTCTCCCTCGCAAGGGTCGAACTCACCGCCGAGAACTATTGAGGCAGCACGATGCGGACTGGATCGAAAAAACTTCTTCATCGCCTGCGGCGCCTAATCACGCTCGATCACGGGCAAGACTTGATCGAGTACGCTTTGGTTGTCGCACTTATTTCTTGTGCTGCCACCGCGAGCATGAAGGTGTTGGCCTCTGGGATTGTTAACGCGTACCAAACGCTGAGCACGACGCTTCAAAACAATACCTAATCCCTGTCCAAATTGGACCTGTCCGCCGTATTCAACACATTCGGTTCCCGCGGGAGAGATATGCTGGGCAATTCAATTGCCGACGCGTACTCTCCCTTTCCTTTGGATCCGAGCTTTTGAGCCATCAATGTTTCGAACTTGACTTTGACTTATTTCCGAATGACCAGGGGTTTTAAAAGTGACGCTGAGTATATCTGCCCCCCGCAATGCAGGATTGGCTCTTTTCCTGCTTTGCAGTGGAATCTCTATTCTCTGGGGCCTCACTCTTTCCCCTCGCACTTCTGGCGGATCGTCCGGCTTTCAGGCTGTTTATTATGGCACGCGATGCCTTCTTGAGCATCACAATCCCTACGACCAAAGTGAACTGGACGCGGTTTACCACGCGGACGGCGGCGCTTACCCCAACGAGTTACACTCAGTCCACGAGTCCATCACTCTCTATGTGAATCTGCCCACCACATTCGTCTTCCTGGCGCCGCTCGCCCTGTTGCCGTATTGGGCAGCGCATGCGATCTGGATGGTTCTGCTTGGCGCGCTCTTTACCCTTGCTGCCATTCTGGCGTTGGATCTTGGCGCCGTCTATTCGCCGAATGTTTCGCTCTTTCTTGTCTGCATCCTGGTTGCCAACGCTGAAATCATCTTCAGCAGCGGCAACACCGCGGGGATTGTCGTCAGCCTGTGCGTGGTGGCCGCGTGGTGTTTCCTCAAAGATCAGTTCATTCCTGTCGGCATTCTCTGCCTGGGAGTCGGCCTCGCCATCAAGCCGCATGATGTGGGCCTGGTCTGGCTCTATTTTGTGCTTGCCGGCGGAGCGTATCGCAAACGCGCTCTTCAATCCCTCATTGTTCCCATTGTTCTGGCGCTGTCGGCACTCCTCTGGGTCTCTCACGTGGCTCCGCATTGGATCGAGGATTGGCGCGCCAATCTAACGGCCATCTCGGCTCCTGGCGGCATCAATCAACCCGGCCCTCATTCGGTAACCAGCGACTCGCCTGACATGATCGTCGACTTGCAGGCTGTCGTCAGCGTATTCAAGGACGACCCGCGCGTCTACAATCCCGCCAGCTATCTGGTTTGCGGAGCGCTACTGCTTCTCTGGGTGGTTCGGTCTTTCAAAGGGCCTCTTACACACCGGAGAGCATTGCTGGCGCTGGCAGCCGTTGTTCCTCTCACCATCCTTGTCACCTATCATCGGGCCTATGATGCAAAGCTTCTGCTGATCACCATTCCCGCCTGCGCCATGCTGTGGAGCGCGGGCGGCCGCGTAGCGCGGATTGCGCTCCTAATGAGCACCGCGGCGATTGCATTGACCGCGGATATTCCCCTCGCAATTCTGGTGATCCTCGCTGGTAAACTTCATATAGGAACAGACGGAATCTTTCCGCAGATCCTGACTGTCTTGCTCTTGCGGTCGGCCCCTCTTGCGCTGCTGGCAATGGCAATCTTTTACGTATGGGCCTACCTGCGGTTGCCTGACCCCGACGCGGGAGAGCATTTGATAGAGGCGGCCGGCACAAGTTGATGCAGCTGGGCGGGAGACAGGGATGATCGTAGAGTTTTGATTTGTCCCGGCGAGCGGCATGCTCATACCGGTGTACAGCCCGACAATCCAATTGCAATCGAAACGCGCACGGAAGGCGTGTTCATGATTAACGGAAAACGAATAGCGGTCGTGATGCCCGCCTACAACGCCGAAAAGACTCTGGAAATGACCGTGCGGGAGCTTTCCGACGTCGTCGACATCAAGATCCTTGTCGATGACTCAAGCAAAGACCAGACCGCGGCTCTCTCCAGAAAACTCGGCGTCCTTACTTTTGTTCACGACGCCAATTACGGCTACGGACGCAATCAGCAGACCTGCTATCGCGAGGCTCTGGCCGCAGGTGCCGACATCGTGGTGATGGTTCATCCCGACTACCAGTACACGCCCTTGCTGGTTCCGGCCATGGCAGGCATGGTGGCCAGCGGCGTCTATGACATGGTTCTCGGTTCGCGCATTCTTGGCAAAGGCGCGCTGCAGGGCGGAATGCCGCTCTACAAATACATCTCCAACCGATTTCTTACCGCCTTTCAGAATATTTTTCTGGGAGTGAAGCTCTCCGAATATCACACGGGATTTCGCGCGTTCTCTCGCGCGCTGCTCGAGACCCTACCTCTGCTTGAAAACTCCGACGACTTCGTCTTCGACAACCAGATGATCGCCCAGGCTGTCATGTTTGGCTTCAATATCGGTGAGATATCCTGCCCGACGAAATACTTCGAAGAAGCATCCTCCATCAATTTCAAGCGCAGTGTGGAATACGGTTTGAGAGTGCTGGCTACCACGATCAGCTTTGTCGCGCAGAAGTGGGGCATTATCCATCTGCCGCGATTTCAAGCGTCCGGAAGAAAAGTGACTCAAACTTTCGGTGCTCACAGCGAACAGCATCTATAAGATCCGCAATCGAGCCGCACGGATTGCACGCGGCCACGCTTTTCGGCAACAGGAGGCGCAGATTCTGATCGCAGCGTCCATTACCACCGAGCAGATCGCCGGCAGCCTCCTCGCGATCCCCGCTTTCCTTCCGGCCACCTTTTGTACAGGCTACGTGGCTGCATGGCTCAGCAACTTGCACGGCTTTCGCGAGCGCTCGCTTGTGGAGCGTGTGTTCTGGAGCGTGCCGTTGTCCGTGGCTCTCTCCACCATCGCTGCTGTGCTTATCGGCAAATTTCTCTCGCTTGAGGCAGTCGTTCTATTCCTGTGGGCCGGCGTCTTTCTCTTCCTTGTTCTTGTCGCAGGGGAGTGGAGGTCGCGGCGCCGCTCCGCAGCGAAGTGGGGGATCGGCTGGAATCCGTTGGGTGGCACGGCGTTGATCCTGGGTGTTGTATGGATCGCGGTGGTGATTGTTTCGCTCGTTGATTTCCAAGGAAACCGGCAGCTCTTCATGAGCCTGGCGTTGTTCGATCACGCTCCGCGTGTCAGCTGGATTGAGTCTGTGCTCCGCACCGGAGTACCGCCAATCAATCCGCTATACCTCTTCCAGCACCCCGCTCCCATGCGCTATTACTACTTCTGGTACGTTCTTTGTGCAGCGGTAGCGCGCATGTCCCACCTGCCCGCGCGTGCGGTTCTGACCGCGAGTGCGGTTTGGAGCGGATTCATTCTGGTCGCGGTGATAGGAATCTACCTGAAGCATTTCCTCGCTGTGGGCGCCCGGTTGCGGAGGCAGTTCATCCTCTGCGTGCTTCTGCTGGCGGTCACCGGACTCGACATATGCGTTAACATTCCCGGCGTTCTCTTTTTTCATCTGCCCGCGCCCGGTTATCTGAATGTGTGGATGAAGGGCCAAATCACCAGTTGGTTTGTTTCCATCCTCTGGGATCCGCACCATGTCGCCAGCATGGCCTGTTGCATGTTCGCATTTCTGCTGGCATGGATGGTGGGAAGACAAGGAGTGCGCGGACGCATCCTCAGCGTGGTTCTCATCGCCGCCGCGCTGGCAAGCGCTTTTGGCCTCTCGATCTATGTCACATTCGCGTTCTTCCTGTTGATGCTGGCCTGGGCTTTTTGGCAGATCGCTTTTGAGCGCAAGCCGCTTCCAGCATTGCTGCTGGCGGCGGGTGGCGCGTTCAGCATCGTTCTGCTCCTTCCTTTCTTGTCGGAGTTGACGCACTCCGATTCCAAGGTGCAAGGCGGCTCAGTCTTTCAGTTTGCGGTTCGTGAAATGATTCCACCTGATGGCCTGGTGGCTTCGCGCTTCCTTCATTCACTCGCACTCAGCCATCCAATTGCAGCGCTCAATATCGCAAAGCTGATTCTGCTCGTGCCCGGTTACGCTGTTGAACTGGGCTTCTTCTTTGTCGTCTTCCTCATCTACCTTGTTCCTGCCTGGCGCCGCGGGGCCGCTCTCACGGCAGCGCACCGAGCCCTCATCTTCATTGCCGTGGCCTGCGTTCCATTGATTTCGGAGGTGCGTTCCGGAGTCATCGAAACCAACGACTTCGGTTGGAGAGCCGCGCTGCTTCTTCAATTCCCATTGCTCCTTCTGGCTTCCGAGTTGTTGACTGGATGGAAGGTCGCCGAACGCAGTGTCCCTGTGCCGGTAGACTGCGCCAATCTGCCTCGCCATACTCCGCAATGGCTGCGGTCTCTCGCGGCGCTGGCGCTCGTCCTCGGAGTCCTTGGCACCCTCTACCAGGCGCTCATGATGCGCTTCACGCTTGCGCTGGCTGAAGCGGCGCACCGGCATGCGGTTCACGATTCCGAATTCGGCAGCCTCGCGCACAATGCATATATCTCGAATATCGGTTACTCCCAACTGGATACCGCGATTGCGCAGAATGCAGTCGTGCAGGCCAATCCCGACTATCCAGGCCCTCTCTGGATCGCAACGGACTGGATAGGAATCAATCATCAGACCGTCGTGAGCAGCAGCCCGGGAAGTTGCGGCGCAGAATTCAGAGGCGACTCCACAGGCTGCAAACCGATGGCCGCTGAAATTGAAACGCTCTTCCATGGCGCAACCGCGGAACAGGCTCGCGCAGTTTGCCGCCGGTATGGGATTCAGTACCTGGTCACCCGCTTGAACGATCCGGCTTGGGAGGAAAGGCAAAGCTGGGTGTGGACGCTGAATCCGGTCGTGGCAGATGAACATTTTCGTGCCCTGGATTGTCGGTAAGCATCAAAGCTCAGTTGTCAGGATAGTCGAGATAGGATGGAGAGGGTTAGTTTCGATGATTGAAGTTTCTCAATGCGTGATCTGCGAAGGAGCCATCCACAGGCTCAAGCGAGCCCTCGTCGCGCCCTTCATGGCCAGGCGCATTTGGAACCGTACTCCCTTTTGCGTTGATCTCGTTGAGTGCGAAGCGTGCGGGTTCATCTTCTATAACCCGCGTCTCGACGATGCGGACCTGCACCGCCTCTACGCCGGATATCGTTCTGAAGAGTATCAGCGGATGCGCCAGGCATCGGAGCCCTGGTACACACCCAAATTCAATATCGATCTCGCTTCGCCTGCTTCCTATGCGTTCCGCCGCTCACTACTTTTGCCGATCCTCAAGCAGCATATCGGCACTCGAAAGATCGATCGCATCCTCGATTATGGAGGTGACCGCGGCGACCTTGTTGTGGATCTGTTTGAAGGCGCGCAGGCATTCGTTTACGACATCTCGCAGATACCCGCCGCACAGGGAGTGACCTCAATCAGCGATCCCGCTGCCTGCAACGCCGATCTCATCATCAACAGCAACGTCCTCGAGCATGTTGGATTTCCACGCACTCTCGTCGCCGATATGTTGAAGGCTGCCCCTGAAGGCGGCCTCGTCTTCATCGAAGCGCCCCGCGAAGACCCCTTCGGCATGGGCCGGGTTTTACGGCGTATCGCGCAGATTGGCGTCATCTCCGTTCTGCATCCATCGCTGGCGCCCTTCCTTGTGCGCCCCGCCAGCCTGTACATGATGCATGAGCACGTCAACTCCTTCACCGAGCAGACCCTGACCACGCTGATGCGTTCCTGCGGTGGCACCGTGACTGCAGCAGGAAGTTATCCATCTTCGGGAAGGGCAGGCAAGGGTGACATGCTCTGGTGCATGGGAATGAAGCCCGCGGCGTCACAAAGTAATTGATGCGCGGGAAAGATTCGTTCAACGGCTGAGTTGATCGTACCGTGCAATTTCGGCGAGCGTTTCTTTCTGCATGTCCGCTCCCTGTTCCCAGCCTCGATACCATTCAGCCGTCCATTCCAACGCGGCTTCAATATTCAGGCGTGGCTTCCAGCCGAGCTCTTCGTGAGCCTTGGTTGCATCCAGCCTCAGAGACTGGTTCTCATGCGGTCCCGGCTCCGTGTCTCGTGTCCATCGCGCGCCGTTGCCCCAAAGTTCAACGAGCTTGTTCGCGATACGCTCCACTGTCCATGAATCCGCGAGTGCGGGACCGAAGTTGAATGCGGATGCGAACTTTGTGTTGTGTGCCAGCAGCCCCTCAGCCAGCAAAATGTACCCATGCAGTGGATCGAGCACGTGCTGCCATGGACGAACCGCGCCCGGTCTGCGGATCAGCACCGGCTTCCCAGCCTGAAATCCGCGGATCAGGTCGGGAATCAGGCGATCTTCCGACCAATCGCCTCCGCCAATCACATTGCCGGCCCGCGCAGTGGCCAGCGCAACCTGGTGTTCGCTCAACCGGTCAACAGGGAAGTAGGAGCTGCGGTAAGCCGCGCTCACAATCTCCGCGCACGCCTTGCTCGACGAGTAGGGATCGTATCCGCCCAGCGGGTCTGTCTCTCGATACGGCTCATCCCGCTCATGGTTCAGGTAGCACTTGTCAGTGGTAACGCAAACCACCGCGCGCACGCTTGGTGTCTTGCGGACCGCTTCCAGCACATGCGCAGTTCCCATAACGTTGGTCGCGTAGGTGCCCAAAGGGTCTGTATAGGAGCGCCTCACCAGCGGCTGCGCGGCAAGGTGAAAGATCACCTCCGGCGCAAACTCCTTCAGCGCAGATTCCAGTTTTGCGAGATCCCGAATGTCGCCGCGAACATCCTCAAGAACGGAGCCAACAGAAGCAGCCGTAAAAAGATTTGGCGTCGTCTCCGGGGCGAGCGCATAGCCCCTGATTTCGGCTCCCCGGCTTGCCAGCCACAGCGCCAGCCAACCGCCCTTGAATCCCGTATGGCCGGTGAGGAAAACCCGTCGCCCTGGCCACGGATTTACCCGGTCTTCATTTACCAGGCCGTTCTTTACCAGGTTTTCCAGGGAGCCCTCCCGCTGGCCCACAGTTCTTCCAGCCGCTGCTTTTCGCGGATCGTGTCCATCGCCTGCCAGAAGCCGCTGTGAAAGAACGCCTCGACCTGCTTCTTTGCCGTCAGCTGCTGCATCGGCTCTTTCTCAAACATGGTGGTCTCTTCGGCAATTTCGTTCAGCACCGCCGGAGACAGCACGAAGAATCCACCATTAATCCATCCGCCCTCTCCCTTGGGCTTCTCCGCAAACGCGCTCACCGTCGTACCATCCAGGCTCAGCCCGCCAAAGCGCGCCGCCGGCAGCACGGCCGTCAGTGTAGCCAGCTTGCCGTGATTCTTGTGGAAGGCAATCGCCGCGGTGATATCCACGTCGCTGACCCCGTCGCCGTAGGTCATGCAGAACGTGTCCTCGCCCTTCAGATAGGGAGCTATCTTCTTCAGGCGTCCCCCCGTTCCTGCATTGTCACCCGTGTCCACCAGCGTCACGCGCCATGGTTCGGCGACGCTCTGGTGCACCTCCATGCGATTCTCCTGCATGTCGAAGGTCACATCCGAGGTGTGCAGGAAGTAATTGGCAAAATACTCTTTGATGAGGTAACCCTTGTATCCACAACAGATAACGAAATCGTTAATGCCGTGCTGCGAATAGATTTTGAGAATGTGCCATAGGATCGGCCGCCCGCCAATCTCCACCATTGGCTTGGGGCGCAGGGTCGTCTCTTCGCTGAGACGCGTGCCGAGACCGCCTGCAAGAATAACCGCTTTCATATCAGTTTTTTACACCCGCAAGCCGGCCGTTGTCGATTAGGTTCTGCTACCACTTCGGTGGGAGGCTGTTTCATTAACGAATACACTACACTGAAGACTCCCGGATTTGTATTCGCAAGCAGGAATTTCGCCCAGGTATCGTAAATGACCGACAGAGCAGCTCAGCTTCGCCGCCAGATTCTCGACCTTACCGCGGAATATGTCGCCGAGGCATTCCCAGCGAAGGAATTCCAGCCCGGCCAGTCGTCGGTGCCCGTTTCCGGCAAGGTGATCGATGGCGGCGACATCAGCTCAGTTGTCGACTCGGCTCTCGACAACTGGTTCACAACCGGCCATTTCGCTGAAGACTTCGAACGCAAGCTGGCACGGTTTGTCGGCGTCCGCTGCGCCTCGCTGGTCAACTCCGGCTCCTCCGCTAATCTGCTGGCCATCAGCGCGCTCACATCGCCCAAACTCGGCGACCGCCGGCTCAAGCCCGGCGACGAAGTCATTACCGTGGCCGCCGGCTTTCCCACCACCGTTAATCCCATCATCCAGAATCGCCTTATCCCGGTCTTCGTTGACGTAACGTTGCCCAGCTACGAGATCGATGTCACGCAGCTTGAAGCCGCCCGCAGCGACCGCACCCGCGCCATCATGATCGCCCACACGCTGGGCAACGTCTTCGACCTCGACGCCGTCACCGCGTTCGCCCGCAAACACAACCTCTGGCTGATCGAGGATTGCTGCGATGCTCTCGGTTCCACCTGGAGAGGACGCCATGTCGGCACCTTCGGCGATATTGCAACGGTGAGTTTCTATCCTGCGCACCACATCACCATGGGCGAGGGCGGCGCGGTGCTCACTGACAAGCCCAGCCTGCAGTTATTGATTGAATCCTTTCGCGACTGGGGCCGCGACTGCTGGTGCCACACCGGCAAAGACAACACCTGCGGCAAGCGCTTCGACTGGCAACTCGGCAGCCTGCCCTGCGGCTACGATCACAAGTACACCTACTCGCACATCGGCTACAACCTCAAAGCAACTGACATGCAAGCCGCGCTGGGCGCATCGCAGATTGAAAAACTGCCCCACTTCATTGAGCGCCGCAAGAGCAACTTCCGCTACCTGCACGCAGCGCTCAAGCCGCTGGAAGAGTTCCTCATCCTTCCTGAAGCCACGCCCGGCTCCGATCCCTCGTGGTTCGGATTTCCCATCGGCGTGCGCGAAAGCGCGCCCTTCACACGCCAGGAATTGATTGCCGCACTTGAGTCAAAAAAGATCGGCACGCGGCTGATGTTCGCCGGAAATCTCATGCGCCAGCCCGCGTATCTGGATAGCGAATACCGCGCCATCGGCGAATTACCCAACACGGATTTCGTGATGAACAACGTCTTCTGGATCGGTGTCTATCCCGGCCTGACCACCGAAATGCTGGACTATGTTGTCGAAACCATTTCACTCTTCGTAGACGGAGCCGGCTCTGGGCAAAATCCTCTCAACGTAGTCGCTGAACAATCATCATGAAACTATCCGACTATATTTTTAGCCAGTTGCGTGCCTGGGGCGCCCGCCATGTTTTTCTGATCACCGGCGGCGGCGCCATGCATCTGAATGACTCGGTCGGCACCAGCGGCTTGAGTTATGTCTGCATGCATCATGAGCAGGCGGCTGCGATGGCTGCGGAAGGATACGCGCGCATTACGAGGCTGCCCGGCTTGCTCAATGTCACTACCGGTCCCGGCAGCATCAATGCACTGAACGGCGTCTTCGGTGCGTGGACCGATTCCATTCCCATGTTGATCGTTTCAGGGCAAGTGAAGCGAGAGACCTGCATGGCGACCTACGGGCTCACCGATCTGCGGCAACTCGGCGACCAGGAGGTCGATATTATCCGCATTGTCGCTGGCATTACAAAATATGCCGTGCTGGTTAGCGAACCGGAATCGATTGCGTACCACCTCGAGCGCGCGTGGCATCTGGCCCAGAGCGGGCGTCCCGGGCCCTGCTGGCTCGATGTGCCCGTCGACGTGCAGTCCGCGCAAATTGATCCGGAGGCGCTTCGTCATTATGATCCTTTAGAAGATGATCTCGTCTTCAATCCAGCAACGGTGGAAGCGCAAGTTGCCGACGTGCTTGCGCGGATTCGGAATGCCGACCGACCGGTGATCATGGCGGGCAGCGGAGTGCGCATCGGCGGCGCTATTCCGGAATTTGAGCAGGTCATTCGTGCGTTGCGTGTTCCCGTGGTTACCGCGTGGACGCACGATCTGATCGCCACCGACGACGAGCTGTTCTGTGGGAGGCCAGGCACAATCGGGGAGCGCGCCGGCAACTTCACCGTGCAGAATTCAGACGTCCTGCTGGTGCTGGGATCGCGGCTCAACATTCGTCAAACGAGCTATAACTGGAGTTCCTTTGCCCGGTTCGCAACCAAGATTCAGGTGGATGTGGATGCGGCCGAATTGCGCAAGCCGCTGCACCAGCCGGATATTCCCATTCACTGCGATGTGAAAATTTTTCTGGCCGAAATGGCGCGCCAGCTTGAAGAGGGAACTGAAACAAAGCCCCAGCATACACAATGGCTGGAGCGCGCCCGGCAATGGAAGACACAGTACCCGGTGGTGCAGCCCCGGCAGCGCGTTCCAGGGCCACCGCTCAACTCCTACGACTTCATCGACAGGCTGTTTGAAGTGCTCGGCGACGATGACGCTGTTGTCTGTGGCAATGCGACCGCCTGCATCGTTCCCTATCAGGCGGGTAAGCTCAAAAATGGCCAGCGCCTTATCTCCAATTCGGGATCGGCATCCATGGGCTACGATCTGCCTGCCGCAATTGGAGCCGCTGTCGCCCGGGGTGCGCGCACTGTCTGCCTCGCGGGCGAAGGGTCACTGCAGATGAACGTGCAGGAACTGCAGACAATTGTTGGCCACAATCTTCCCGTGAAGATTTTTGTGCTGAACAACGGCGGGTACCTCTCAATCCGGCAGACGCAAACGGGGTTCTTCCAGGGCCGCAGGATCGGCGAGAGCCCCGCCAGCGG
>Ga0116135_1000218_pt1 | contig 31537 bp, 21 predicted proteins | sample June2015DPH_20_1_FD_89738 | JGI IMG/M metagenome (GOLD analysis project Ga0116135, IMG submission 89738) | Peatland microbial communities from SPRUCE experiment site at the Marcell Experimental Forest, Minnesota, USA - June2015DPH_20_10 | ecosystem: Environmental > Terrestrial > Soil > Wetlands... | reverse complement strand
CATCAACCAACGGGGCGCGGCCGCGTACCTGCTGTCGCTTTACTGCTCCGCGGCCGTTCTTACGGACGACACGATCGGCGTGCTCGAGAACGTCACGCTGCAAAGCTATTATGAGTACACGTGATCCGGGGTCGACCGTGGCGCGCCCGGATGACGCTCCGATCGAACCGGGCGGCGACGTCGTTCGCGCCGTCTCGATGGCGGGCGAGATCGAGCGGCTGGCCAATATGTTTTTCTCCGGGGTGCCGGGCCCGGTCCTCGGCCCGACGAGCGTTGCCGCCCCGGGTGCCGCGCCGGACCCCGCACTGACAGCCACCGCGCCCGCACCCCCGAGAGGCCCGAGCGCGCTCGCTCCGGGCGGCGCTTCCTCGGCCGTTGCGCTGCCCCCCGTGCCCGGACCGCTTCAGCGGCCGCCGCCCGTGAGCGCGCCGGCTCCCAAGGAGAGCGACTTTCGTCCGATCGCGACGCTCTTCTCGGACCAGTTGGGATTGCCTTCGGCGTTCTCGCTCGCCGCGCCGTCGCCGCCCCCGTCGCAAGCTCCGTATTTCCTGGATCTCGCCGGTTTGCCGTCGGCTACGCCCTCGGTTCCGGCCGGCATAGCCCCTGGCGCGCCGGCGGCGGCCGTGCCGCGTCCGGAGACAGAGGCTACGGCGCCGGACCTGCCCACGGCGCCGACGCCCGCGGCCCCTGGTTACGACTTTCAGCCCGAGCTCAACCCTGCGCCCCCATCGGCCCCGGGGATGTTCGATCCGAACACCATCCGCCGAGACTTCCCGATTCTCGACGAACGGGTCCACGGCCGGAGGCTCGTGTGGCTCGACAATGCCGCGACGACCCAGAAGCCGCAGTCGGTGATCGATCGGGTCTCGTATTTCTATGAGCACGAGAATTCGAACGTGCACCGGGCCGCACACACGCTCGCCGCACGCGCCACCGACGCGTACGAGGGAGCGCGCGACAAAGTGCGACGCTTTCTCAACGCTCCGTCGGCCAAGGAGATCGTCTTCGTGCGAGGCGCCACCGAGGCGATCAATCTGGTGGCTCAAAGCTGGGGACGGAGAAACGTCGGCCCCGGCGACGAGATCGTGATCACCTGGCTCGAGCACCACGCCAACATCGTGCCCTGGCAACAACTCTGTGCCGAGAAGGGCGCCTGCCTTCGCGTCGCGCCGGTGGACTCACGCGGCGAGGTGCGACTCGACGAATACGACAAGCTTTTGGGGCCTCGAACGCGCATCGTCTCGTTCGCTCACGTCTCGAACGCGCTCGGGACGACCCTTCGCGTGCGCGACATGGTCGACATGGCTCACCGTCAGGGGGCGGTGGTCCTCGTGGACGGCGCCCAGGCCGTGAGCCACATGCCCGTCGACGTGCAAGCGATCGATTGCGATTTCTACTGCTTTTCGGGGCACAAAGTGTTCGCGCCGACGGGGATCGGGGTTCTCTTCGGCAAGCAGGAGATCCTCGACGCCATGCCACCCTGGCAAGGCGGGGGCAACATGATTGCCGATGTGACGTTCGACAAGACGACGTATCAACCGGCGCCCTCCCGATTCGAAGCGGGCACCGGCAGCCTCGCGGACGCCGTCGGACTTGGCGCGGCGCTCGACTACATCTCCGGCATCGGCATGCCCAACATCGCACGCTATGAACACGATTTGCTCGAGTACGCGACCGAGTGCCTGGCACGCGTGCCCGGATTGACGCTCATCGGAACCGCGCCGGAAAAGGCGTCCGTCCTTTCGTTCGTGATCGACGGGGTGCGGACCGAAGACGTCGGCGCGGCGCTCAATCTCGAGGGCATCGCGGTGCGCGCAGGACACCACTGCGCGCAGCCCATCCTGCGCCGATTCGGTCTCGAGAGCACGGTCCGGGCCTCGCTCGCCCTTTACAACACGCGGGGCGATGTCGACGCCCTCGTGGACACGCTGCAGCGGGTCCAAGGGGGACGGTGGCAACCGCGTCGTGACGGAAGCGGTCGGCCCGCGTAAGCGCAATCGCGGGCCGGCCCCCATAGCCGACCGCCGATCCGCGCCGTAGGCCACGCGACGTGGATCGATGTTTATGCCCTTGTTTACGCTCGTGTTTTCGACGCAGTCGACAGGAGCTCGGACCGGGTTCATGGTACCTTGCGAGTGTGCTGGTCCAGAGGCCTGACCCCTCCGCGCCCATCGGCCGACCCTCGCGTGAGACTTCACGAATGGTAAGGCCACTTGATATCCCGACCAACCGGTGTACTGTCTTTTCATCACCGATGCGGACGGGACATGCCCCCCCGAGGGGGACCGGCGCGTGAAACAGCTCGGCGTCGCGGGCGGCGACCCGGAACCGGCGAACGCGGGTCGGGCACTCCGAGGCCCGGGCGATCCGCAGCGGTTCGACAGCTCGAAATCCGCGACCCCGGTGCCGAGGGAGATGGGGCGGGCGCAGCTCGATCCATGATTGGCGTTGCGCAAAACGATGCCGGGATCGAGGAACCGGCGGTTCGCGCGCTGTGCGCGGCCGAGGTGGCGCACTGGAACGTCCGCGGCCGCCGCGTTCTCGTCATCGTCCCCGACGGTACGCGGACCGCGCCCATTGATCTGCTCTTTCGGATTCTGCACGATCTGATGGCCGACGACGCGGCTTGCTTCGACGTGTTGATTGCGCTCGGCACGCATCCGCCGATGACCGACGAAGGCATCAACGAACGGTTGGGCATCACGGGGCACGAGCGGCGTACCCGCTACGGCCGGACCCGGTTCATGAATCATCGCTGGGACGACCCGGGCCAGCTCGTCTCGATCGGGGAGATCACCGAGCCGGAAGTCGAGGCGCTCTCCGCCGGCCGCATGCGCGAACGGGTCAACGTGACGATCAACAAGGTCGCGCTCGAATACGATTTGCTTCTGATCATCGGGCCCACCTTCCCGCACGAAGTCGTCGGTTTCTCGGGCGGCAACAAATACCTGTTCCCGGGCATCTCGGGACCCGAGATCATCGACATGTTTCACTGGCTGGGAGCGCTCATCACGAACCCCGGCATCATCGGTGCGAAGCACACCCCGGTTCGATCGATCGTCGACCGCGCCGCGGCGCTCGTGCCGGTCGAGCGCAAGTGCGTGAGCCTCGTCGTCCACGATCGCGGGCTCATCGGCGTGTTCATCGGGGCGCCGGAAGAGGCGTGGAGCGCCGCGGCAGACCTGTCGGGTCAGGTCCACATCCGCTACGCCGAGAGGCCCTATGATCGCGTACTCAGCTGCGCGCCCTCGATGTACGACGAGCTTTGGGTGGGCGGCAAGTGCGCCTACAAGCTCGAGCCGGTCGTAGCCGACGGCGGTGAGCTCATCATTTACGCGCCCCACATCGCGCGTCTGTCGATCACGCACGGGGAAATGATTCGCCGAATCGGCTACCATGTGCGCGACTATTTCGTCGGCCAGATGGATCGCTTTCGGGACATCCCCAGGGGCGTCCTCGCGCACTCCACACACGTGAAAGGCATCGGCACCTTCGTGAACGGCGTCGAACGACCCCGCATCCACGTCACCCTGGCCACGCAGATCCCCGAGGCCGAGTGCCGGGCCATCAACCTCGGCTATCGCGACTTTCGCACGATCGATACGCGGGAGTGGATGGGGCGCGAGGACGAGGGAGTCCTCTACGTGGCCAAGGCGGGAGAGCTTCTCTTTCGCATGCAAGGCGACTCCGCCCCGAGAAGCGCGGCAACGTTCGTGACGGAGGCACACGCCGGAGACGCGCGATGAGTATCGAAAGGATCGTTGCCCCGAGCGGGGATCTCGATTTCGTGAGCCTCGGGGCACTGGTTCACCGCCTGGACCCCGGCATCGTGCCGTTTCGCAAAGCGACGCACTTCGACGTTCACGTAAGCGGCGGCGAGTTCAACGTCACGGCCAATCTGGCCGACTGCTTTCGAATGAACACGGCGATCGTGACAGCGATGGTGGACTACCCCATCGGCAACCTCATCGCGGACCGCGTCCGCGCCATGGGCGTTCGCGCCTTCTACAAGGACTTCGCACACGACGGGGTGCGTGGGCCCAACATGGCCACCGTTTACAGCGACCGCGGCTTCGGTCTGCGTCCCCCGGTGGTCTTCTACAACCGCGCGAACGAGGCCGCGGCGCGGCTCAAGCCGGGCGACTTCGATTGGAGTCGGATATTTGCCGGCGGGTTGCGATGGTTTCACAGCGGTGGAATTTTTGCTTCTCTTTCGGAGACGACCGGAGAACTGATTCTCGAGGGAATGAAGGCCGCCAAAGCGGCGGGCGCCATCGTCAGCTTCGACCTGAACTTTCGCGAGAAGCTGTGGAATGTCTGGGGCGGGGCGAACAAGGCGGCGGAAGTCATCGGCCGGATCGCGAATCATGTCGACGTCCTCGTGGGCAACGAAGAGGATCTGCAGCGCGGGCTCGGCGTCCCGGGTCCCGACGTGAACGACCGGTCCGGCCTGCAAACGGATGCCTTCTTTCGCATGATCGAACGGGTGATTGCGAAGTATCCCAACGTCAAAGCCGTGGCGACGACGTTGCGCGAGGTCCGCTCCGCCAACCGCCACGGATGGAGCGCTGTCGCGTGGATCGCAGGACGGCAAGTCACCGCGCCCACCTGCGACATCGACGTGTTCGATCGAGTCGGCGGGGGCGACGGCTTTGCGGCCGGTCTGTTCTACGGTCTGCTCACGGGCGAGACCCCCGAGGACGCCGTGAGGCTTGGCTGGTCTCACGGCGCGCTTCTGACGACGTTTCCGGGGGACACGACGATGGCGACGATCGAGCAGGTCCGAGCCTTCGCTCGAGGAGCGTCGGCGAGAATTCAGCGCTGAACCGATGCATGGGATGACAAAGCGCGATGATCATCGAAAAGTACTCGCTGGGCATCGGGGATCGGTTCGGCATGGAGGGCGTCGCTCAACTGGCTGCCCTTCGGAAAGCCGAGGAGCACGGTGTCCTGATCGTGCCGGTGTGGAACAAGTCGAACCGCGAGCACTCGCTCATCGGGACCCAACCGGAGGACGTTCGCGCCGCCGCCGACGATGCCGTGCGCGCCACCGGCTGGCAACACACGTACTACGTCGATGCCGATCACATCGGGGTGAAGACGGTCGATCGGTTCATTGCGTCGAGCAACTTTTTCACGCTCGACGTCGCGGACTTCATCGGCCAATCCGCAGACGAGCGCGCCATCGAGTCGTTCGTCCGGGACATGCAACCTTTTCGCGGTACGTTGCGCATCCCCGGCGTCGAAGCGGCCTTCGAGGTGACCGAACCCATTGTTCGGGAAATCGGCCGCCGCTACGTGTGCGCAGCGGGAGAGGCCGGTCGGACGTACCGCCGGATCGAAGCCGCCAAGGGCGCGGATTCGTTCGTCACGGAGGTATCCATCGACGAGGCCTCGGAGTCTCAGTCGCCGCTGGAGCTCTTCTTCGTGCTCGGAGCGCTCGCCCGGGAGCGCATCCCCGCGCAGACCGTGGCGCCCAAGTTTTCGGGCAAGTTCCTCAAGGGGATCGACTATGTCGGCGACACGCGCATTTTCGCGCGCGAATTCGAGGCCGACCTGGCCGTCGTTCGCCATGCGATCGACGTCTTCGGCTTTCCGCCATCGCTCAAGCTGAGCGTCCACACGGGCAGCGACAAGTTTTCCCTTTACCCGATCATGCGCGCCGCTCTGCGAAAGACCGATCAGGGATTGCACCTGAAGACCGCGGGGACGACGTGGCTCGAGGAGATCGTCGGAGTGACGCTATCGGGCCCGGCCGGCCTCGACCTCGCCAAGCGGATCTATGCGCAAGCGTTCGCGCGCTACGACGAGCTGTGCGCTCCGTATGCGGCCGTGGTGGCGATCGACCGGGCGAAGCTCCCGACGCCGTCGGAGGTATCGACGTTTGGCGCGGAGCGACTGGCCAACCACATTCGACACGACCCTCGCTGCGCCGACTTCAGCATTCACGTGCGCCAGCTGATGCATGTCGCATTCAAGATCGCCGCGGAGCTGGGAGAGGAATTCCGGGCCGCGCTTCGTGACGGGCGACAGACCGTCGCCCCGTGCGTCACCCGAAACCTGCAGCGACACATCGAGCCGCTCTTCGGTCGCGATTCCAGTCCGTTGCCTGCCGCCGCCGGCGGCATGGGGACTACTGGTTGACGCCGCTCGCGAGAAAGCCCCCGTCGATGGCGAGGACCTGCCCATTGACGAAGCTTGCGCTCCGCGACGCGAGAAAGACCACGGCTCCCACGACCTCTTCGACCCGCCCGAATCGCTTGAGGGGCGTGCGCATGAGAAGCTCGCGCCCTCGCGCGGTGCCGTTCAAGAGTTCTTCGTTCAGATCGGTGCGGAAGATTCCGGGTGCCACCGCGTTCACGCAGACCCCTTTCGATCCCCATTCGACCGCGAGCGACCGGGTGAGCGCCACGACCCCCGCCTTGCTGGCCCCGTACGCCGCGACCTCGTAGAGGGCGACGAACGACGTGAGCGAGGCCACATTCACGATCCGGCCGTACCCGCGATCGATCATGTGCTTGCCGAAAATCTGACATCCGCGCAGCGTGCCCGTGAGGTTCGTCTCGAGGATGTCGTTCCAGTCCGACTCGGCGAGATCCAGGGTCGGCGAGCGCTTGATTTTGCCTGCGCAGTTGACGAGGATGTCCACCTTCCCGAGCGATCCGACCGTAGCCGCAAGCAGGCGGTCGAGAGACCCGCGGTCGGTGACGTCCGCCGCGACGCGCAGCGAACGGCGTCCGACCTGCTCGATCTCCGCTGCGGTCCGATCGATGTGATCGATCCGACGCCCGGTCGGCACGACATCGGCACCCGCCTGCGCGAGCCCCAGCGCGAGCGCCCGTCCGATACCACTGGTCCCACCGAGAACGACGGCGACCTGACCGCCCAGATCGAGGCCCGACCCGGTCACGGGCCGACCCCGCACACGGCTTGCCGACCCACCTGGACGGGCTTCGAGGGGCCGCGCGGACGCCTCGCCTGCCCGCACGTCGTCTCACGCCCGTCCGCCATTTCGCCGCACCGTGCCATCGCAGAACTCCATGGTCAGGCCACTTGATATTCAGACCAATGGCCGGTAGCTTTACACTGACTTGGACGAATGTGTCCAACCCAGACCGACGAGGATAGAGACTTCGGGGCGCGACGTCGTCCACCGACAGCGCCGGATCGTCTCACCCGGGAAGCATGTGGGACATGCCGCTGCAAACCATCGAGAACCAACGCCTTTATCGTCAAATAGCCGATCAAGTCTCGAGGCTGATTGCGTCGGGCGAGCTTGCCGAGGGTGAGCGACTGCCCTCCGAACGCGAGCTTTCCGCCCAGCTCGGGGTTTCCCGTCCGTCGGTGCGGGAAGCCCTGATTGCCCTCGAAGTCGCCGGCAAGGTGGAAGTTCGCGTGGGATCCGGGATCTTCGTGGCCAGTCGGTCGGTCCCCGCCACCGACCTCGCCTCCGAAGGACAAGGCCCCTTCGAGTTGCTGCGCGCTCGTGCACTCATCGAAGGCGAGATCGCCGCGGAAGCGGCCCGGCACGCGCATACCCAAGACGTCGATGCGATCCGTGCCGCGGTGAGCGAGATGCGGCGACGCCACGCGCACGGTCGGAACGCCGACGAGAGCGACCGCGAGTTCCACGTCGCGGTCGCCCGCGCGGCTCACAACAGCGTGCTCGGCGCGGTGGTTCAAGACGCTTGGGATCGAGGGCGCGGCTCGATCTGGAAGAGGATGGAGCACCACTTTCAGACGCCTCGGTTGCTTTCGGACATGCTGGGCGACCACGAGGACATCCTGCAGGCGATCGAGGAGCGCCATGCGCGCGCCGCCCGAAGCGCCATGCACCGGCACCTGAAGCGCGTGCATCGTGAGTTCAGCCGGGGCTGGGAATCGCTCAAGGAGGCGGCGGACGAGAAGCTCTGCTCGGACCGGCCGGCGCGTTTGCAGCCGGCGCGGGCGTACGCACGAGCTGCGCGCTAGACTCGGTGCCCACGACCTCGGTGCTCTCCGACGATCGACTGTTTCCAGCGGATCCGCCGACGCGCGAAGTCGCGCGCCGCCTCTACGGCCTTTCGCGAAAGCTTCCCATCCTCAGCCCGCACGGACACTGCGATCCGGCGTGGTTTGCCGACAACCGGCCTTTTGCGGATCCGGCAACGTTGCTCGTCATCCCCGACCACTACGTGTTTCGGATGCTCTACAGCCAGGGGGTACCCCTGGAGGCGCTCGGTATCGCGCGCGTGGACGGCGAGCCCGTGGAGCGAGACTCGAGAAGGATCTGGCGGTTGCTCGCCGACCATTTTCACCTGTTTCGCGGCACTCCATCGCGCCTGTGGCTCACCCACGCGCTGCGCGACGTGTTCGGCGTCGACGAGCGGCTCACGCCCGAATCGGCGGACCGGATCTACGATCGCATCGCCGATTGCCTTCCACGGCCCCAGTTTCTCCCGCGCGCACTCTTCGAACGATTCAACATCGAGGTGCTCGCCACCACCGAATCGCCCCTCGACGACCTGGTCCATCACGCCGCTCTGCGCCGGTCCGGCTGGAGCGGTCGCGTCATCACCGCGTTTCGGCCGGACCCGGTGGTGGATCCCGAGTTCGAGGGATTCGCGCACGGCGTAGAGACGCTCGGCGCGATCACAGGCGAAAATACCGGATCGTGGCAAGGGTATTTGCGGGCCCTCGCGACGAGACGGCACTTTTTCGCCTCCCACGGCGCCACCTCCACCGACCACGGGCATCCTACGGCCCTCACGTGCGATCTCTCGCGATCCGAGTGCGAGGCCTTGTTCCGGAAGGCACGCGCATCGGCAATGTCGCCGAGCGAGGCCGAATGCTTCCGCGGCCAGATGTTGACCGAGATGGCACGAATGAGCCTCGACGACGGCCTCGTCATGCAAATCCACCCTGGATCGTTCCGCAATCACAACCGCGACATTCTGCACACATTCGGAAGAGACAAGGGAGCGGACATTCCGACAGCGACCGATTACGTCCGCCATCTCAAGCCCCTGCTCGATCGGTTCGGAAACGACAAGCGGCTGTCGCTCATCGTCTTTACTCTCGACGAGTCGGCGTACTCTCGTGAGCTCGCTCCGCTCGCGGGCCATTATCCCGCTCTCAAGCTCGGCCCTGCCTGGTGGTTTTTCGACAGCCCGGAGGGAATGCGCACCTACCGGGAGCGCGTGACCGAGACGGCGGGCTTCTACAATACGGTCGGCTTCAACGACGACACCCGCGCCTTCCTTTCGATTCCCGCGCGCCACGACGTCGCTCGGCGCGTCGACTGCGCCATCCTGGCCAAGTGGGTCACCGAGCATCGTCTCGACGAAGACGAGGCGGCCGAGGTCGCCGTGGACCTCGCCTACAACCTTGCGAAACGTGCCTACAAGCTGTGAGACCGTCGGCGCCGAAGCACACGTGGCGAGCGCCGCTCTTCGTGGACCGCGTCGCGACTGCGTTGCGGCAACCGCTGCCGCGGCGCCGCGCAGGGGACACGAGCGTGTGTGCCGGAGTAAGTCAACTTGACACCCGAGAGCGACCCGTTACCGTTCACGTCGAAGGACATTTAGCCAAGTCCAGACAGAGGCGGCGCGTGGAGGAGGGTCGATCCCTCGCTTGCAGGCCCTGGCGAAGCGCCGTGGATACTTCGGAGCCGTCGGGATGCCCATTCAAGTCGTCGAAAGCCAGCGCCTCTACCGCCAGATCGCCGGGCAGCTGTCCTCTTTGATTGCGGCCGGCGAATACCCCGAGGGAGCGCGCCTTCCGTCGGAGCGCGACCTTGCGGTCCAACTGGGCGTGTCGCGCCCGTCGGTGCGCGAAGCGCTGATCGCTCTCGAGGTCGAAGGCAAGGTGGAAGTCCGCGTCGGCGCCGGCATCTTCGTCGCTCCACGCCGACCCGTCGCGGCGGTCGATCCCACGGCCGAGGGTCAGGGACCGTTCGAGCTTTTGCGCGCGCGCTGGCTCATCGAAGGCGAAATCGCGGCGGAGGCGGCACGAAGCGCCAAGCCCGGAGACTTGGAGCCCGTCCGACACGCCGTCGTGGAAATGGAGCGGGGCCACCGGCAGACGCGCGACACGGATCCCGCCGATCGGGAGTTCCATCTCGGCATCGCTCGGGCGGCTCACAACAGCGTGCTCGTCGCCGTCGTCCACAATCTGTGGGACCAAGGCCGCGGCGCCATCTGGAAGCGCATGGAGCACCACTTCCAGACTCCCGAGCTCCGAACCGCCACCCTGCGCGATCACCAAGCCATCCTGACCGCGCTCGAAGCCCGCGACGGGCGCGCGGCGCGGACGGCGATGCGTCTTCACCTCGGACGAGTCGACAAGGAATTCACTCGCGGTTGGGAGCAGCTCAAGGAACGCCAAGCGGGAGATCCGGGAGACGAGGTCCGGACGGCCCGGAGCACGCGCGCAGCCCGATCCGGCGCTTGACCTAGAGCGTCGCCGAGGCCTTCCCATCCGCCCTCTCGATGATCAACGGCTCGGGAGACAACGATCATGACGACCCGAACGCTGACACCGGATCTCCTCCAGAAGATCGACGCCTACTGGCGCGCCGCCAACTACCTGTCGGTCGGCCAGATCTATCTTTACGACAATCCGCTGCTCAAGCGGCCGCTCGAGATCGCCGATGTGAAGCGCATGCTGCTCGGACACTGGGGCACGACCCCCGGGCAGAACTTCATTTACGTGCACCTGAACCGGATCATCAACAAGTACGACCTCGACGTGATCTACGTCTCGGGTCCCGGTCACGGCGGTCCGGCCGTGGTGGGCAACACCTATCTCGAGGGCACGTACAGCGAGATCTATCCCGACATCAGCCAGGACGAGGCCGGGCTTCGGAAGCTCTTCGTTCAGTTTTCGTTTCCCGGGGGCATCCCGAGCCACGTGTCGCCGGAGTGCCCCGGTTCCATTCACGAAGGGGGCGAACTGGGCTATTCACTCAGCCACTCCTTCGGCGCGGTGTTCGACAATCCCCATCTCATCGTCGCCTGCGTCGTGGGCGACGGCGAGGCAGAGACCGGACCGCTTGCGACGGCTTGGCACTCCAATAAATTTCTCAATCCCGTCACCGACGGCGCCGTGCTGCCGATTCTGCATCTCAACGGCTACAAGATTGCCAATCCGACGATCCTCGCCCGAATCAGCCGAGAAGAGCTGGAACAACTGCTTCGCGGCTACGGATGGGTTCCCCACTTCGTCTGCGGCCACGAGCCGGAGCCGATGCACGAGGCGATGGCCACGACGCTCGACACCGCGGTCGAGCAGATCCGAAACATCCAAGCGAACGCCCGCATCCACGGCGACCTCACCCGCCCCCGCTGGCCGATGATCGTCCTGGATTCACCCAAGGGGTGGACGGGCCCGAAGACGGTGGACGGACTGCAAATCGAGGGCACGTCCCGATCGCACCAAGTGCCGCTGTCCGACCCGGCCACCCATCCCGGGCACCTGAAGCTGCTCGAGGACTGGCTCCGAAGCTACAGACCCGAGGAGCTCTTCGACGAAGGCGGACGTCTGAAGCCGGAGCTTTCCGAGCTTGCACCCAAAGGCGCCCGACGGATGGGCGCGAACCCGCATGCCAATGGCGGCATTCTATTGCGCGACCTCCGAATGCCAGATTTTCGCGATTACGCCGTCGCCGTACCCTTGCCGGGAGTGCGCGGCATCGGCGACACCCACGTGCTCGGATGCTTCCTGCGCGACGTCGTGAAGCTCAACGTCGAGCCGCGAAATTTTCGGGTGTTCGGGCCCGACGAGACGATTTCCAACGGGCTCGAGTCCCTCTTCGAAGTGACGGCACGCCAATGGGAAGCCGAGATCCTTCCGGGCGACCCGTTTCTCGCGCGCGACGGCCGAGTGGTGGAAATGCTGAGCGAGCACCAGTGCGAGGGATGGCTGGAGGGGTACTTGCTCACCGGTCGGCATGGACTCTTCAACTGCTACGAGGCGTTCATTCACATCGTCGACTCGATGTTCAACCAGCACGCCAAGTGGCTGAAGGTCACTTCGCAGCTGCCGTGGCGGCGCAAGATCGCTTCGCTGAACTATCTGCTGGCCTCCCATGTATGGCGCCAGGATCACAACGGGTTCACCCACCAGGACCCCGGCTTCATCGACCACGTCGTGAACAAGAAAGCCGAGGTCGTCCGCGTCTACCTGCCGCCGGATGCGAACTGCCTGCTGTCGGTGATGAACCATTGCCTCCGCAGCCGGCACTACGTCAACGTCGTCGTCGCCGGAAAGCATCCGGCGCCGCAATGGCTCACGGTGGACGCCGCCATCAAGCACTGCAGCGAGGGCATCGGCATCTGGCAGTGGGCGAGCAACGATCAGGGCGCCGAACCCGACGTGGTGATGGCCTGTTGCGGGGACGTGCCCACGCTCGAGACGCTCGCCGCCGTATCGCTTCTGCGCGAGCATCTGCCCGACCTGCGGATCCGCGTGGTCAACGTCGTCGACCTCATGAAACTGCAACCCCAGTCGGAGCATCCGCACGGACTGAGCGATGTCGATTTCGACGCCATCTTCACGCGCGACAAGCCGGTCATCTTCGCATTCCATGCCTACCCCTGGTTGATTCACCGCCTCACCTACCGGCGCACCAACCACAGGAATCTGCACGTCCGGGGGTACAAGGAAGAGGGGACCATCACGACGCCGTTCGACATGACCGTACTCAACGACTTGGATCGCTTTCACCTCGTGATGGATGCGATCGATCGCCTCCCCCAGACGGGCGGAGCGGGGGCCTACATCAAGCAACAGCTCCGAGACAAGCTCGTCGAGCACAAGCTCTACATCGACCGGTACGGTGAAGACCTGCCGGAGGTCCGCCATTGGGCATGGCCGGGGCAGGCGCCCTCCGGATAGTCGCCGCGATCGGACTCGCCGAGCGATCCGGTCCGAAAACCGCCAGCACCGAGGGCCCCGGAAGACTAGGTTGGGTCCGCGATCATGCTCGATCCCCGGGGCTGTTACCGAGCGCTTCAAACGCGCGACGTGCGATTCGACGGGCGCTTGTTTGTCGGCGTCACGACCACGGGCATCTACTGCCGTCCGGTTTGCCCGGCGCGTCCCGCGAAGTTCGACCATTGCCGCTTCTTTGCGTCGGCCGCAGCGGCCCAGGAGGCGGGGTTTCGCCCGTGCCTTCGCTGTCGGCCCGAGACGGCGCCCGACCTCGGATCGTGGCGCGGAACATCGAACACCGTATTCCGGGGCCTCGCGCTCATTACTGCCGGCGAGCTCGATGGCGAGCGGGCCAGCGTGGATTGGCTCGCGGAGCGCCTGGGCGTCGGCGCCAGGCATCTCCGCCGCTTGTTCATGCAGCATCTCGGGGCCTCCCCGGTCGCCGTGGCCCAAACGCGGCGCGTCCTGTTCGCGAAGCAGCTCGTTCACGAGACCCGAATGCCGATGGGCGAGATCGCCCAAGCCGCGGGCTTCGGGAGCATTCGCCGCTTCAACGAGACATTCCAGCGGCTCTTTCACGGACCGCCGAGCGCCCTTCGCCGGAAGGTCGGGGTCTCGCAAGAGCCCCAGCTCGTGGCGACCGGCGTGACCGTGCGGCTTCGGTATCGGCCCCCGTACGACTGGGCGGCCATGACGGCCTACCTCGGCGCACGCGCCATCGAAGGCGTCGAGCGCATCGATCGCGGCATCTATCGTCGAACGGTGTCGCACGAGGGCCAGACGGGCACGGTCGAGATCGTCCATCGGCCGGACGTCCAGAGCCTCGCCGCGACCCTGCGCTTTCCAAACGTTCGCGCGCTGCTTGCGCTCGTCGCACGCATCCGGAGTGGTTTCGACCTCGGCGCAGACGTCGTGACCCTCGGCGCGCACCTCGCGGGGGATCCGTGGCTCGCTCCGCTGATCGCCGAACGACCCGGATTGCGCGTGCCCGGGGGCTGGGACGGATTCGAGCTGGCCGTGAGGGCCGTCCTGAGCCAGCAGGTGTCGGTCGAAGCCGCTCGCCAGCATGCGGGGGATCTCGTGCGCGCGTGCGGCGCGCCGGTCGTGGCCGGCCATGGCGACGATTTCGGGCTCGATCGCGCGTTTCCGAGCCCCGCCGAGGTGGCTCGCGCGGATCTCGGAACGCTGCGGGTGCCGAGGCTCCGCCGTCAAACGATCCAGGGTCTGGCCCACGCCGCAGCGGCCGACCCGCTGCTTTTCCAGCCGCTCGAGACCGTCGAGAAAACCGTGGCGAGGCTATGTGCCATCCGGGGCGTCGGGGAGTGGACCGCGCATGTCATCGCGCTCCGAGCCGCCCGAGAGCCGGACGCCTTCCCGGCCGGCGACGCGGGCCTGTTGCGCGCCGCCGCGAGCCGTGGGGGCACGCGTCTGTCCGCGGACGATCTCGTCGGGCACGCCGAGCGCTGGCGCCCGTGGCGCGCGTACGCCGCCCAGCACCTCTGGGCGGCCGATGCGGCATCGCGGGCCCCTCGCCTGCCCTCAGCGTCCGGGCGAAGGACCCGTCATGATGGGTAGAGTCCCTGCATTTCTCCTCGATCACACGGATACGCCTCTCGGCCGGCTGGCCATCGTCGCGGACGACCGGGGATGCCTGCGGGCGGTCGGATGGACCGACGGCCGGGCGATGATACCTCGCCGGCTGCGTGCGCGGGCCGAGGAGCCGTCGCTCGAGCCCGCATCGGATCCCGGCGGTTTCACGTCGGCCATCCGCGCCTACTTCCGGGGCGACTGGGGCGCGATCGACGCGTTGCCGGTGACGCTGGCCGGCACGCCGTTCCAGAACGCCGTGTGGCTCGCGCTTCGCACGATTGCCTGCGGCGAGACCCTCTCGTACGGAGACATCGCCCGACGCATCGGAAGTCCGACTGCCGTTCGAGCCGTCGGTCTCGCCATCGGGGCCAACCCGGTCGGCATCGTGGTGCCCTGCCACCGCGTGATTGGAGCGGATGGTTCGCTCACGGGCTACGGTGGCGGCATCGAGCGCAAGCGCTGGCTTTTGGCCCACGAGCGACCCGCCCGCAACGGCGCCGAGCTGGCGTTCGGTCTATCGGATCGATCCTCGTCGAGCGACCGCGGCCTCGACGCGCGAACCCCGGCACGTGAAAAGCCGTAACGTGCGATCGCGCCGGTGGAGTCCTCCTCGGTCGGCGGTTCGCGCTTTCGCTGGCCCGTTGGCCGTGCGTTTCCTGGGTGGCACGCCTCGTGCGTCTCGGTCCGGACGATGACATCGCATCGGTAGTCGAGTGCCTGGATGGCGGGCCTGATGGGGTGCCTCGACGGTTGCGAGGCCCCTCGCAGGCGAATCGTATCGCTGCGCGCGTCAGGGCGCCCGGGCACACCGGAACCCGATGCCGACGTCGCGGTAGGTGGCGACGTTTCCGCCCCGCTGCGGAATCGAATCGATGTCGCCGTCGAAGGCGACGCCCCCTCGCTCCCGCGTGGCGAGAGCGAGGGACGTCCGCTGGGTTAGATAGGCGCAATTGGGGCACGGAGGGGAAAGAGCCGACCACGTGAGCATGCCGCCGTAGCCACCCGCAAAGTCGAGGTTCCATTCGAGTACCTCGCCCACCATGTCGAGCTGGCCCCAGTAGGCGATTCCCAACGACGCCGTTCCCACCGGCGCGATGCTCGCTATCCCGCAGGGCCGCGAGCCATACGAGCAGCCCCAGATCGCGTACTGGTTGCTGATTCCCGCAGTTCCCGGGACTACCGAGCCCCACGGCTCCTCGAGCTGCTGGCTGCCGCCCACCTCGACGAACTGCCACTCCGCCTCGCTCGGCAAGAAGCCCCCGTCCCAGATGCAGAACGCGTAGGCCTCGTACCAGTCCACGCAGTTGATGGGCAGATTCTCTTGGCTTCCGGCCACAGTGGTCCACGTCGCGGCTGGGAGGATGGACCCGTACGCGCTGATTAGTTCGCTCGACGTGCCGCACGAGAGATTCGTGCTCCACGTTGCCGCTGCACCCGATCCGGTCGCGATTTGCGCATTCCAGTCGGTCGCATCCCAGCCCGTCTCGTAAATGGGTGCTCCCGGTGGTCCGAACAGACTGTCACTGACCGACGGCACGCTCAACTCGCTCACCAGTCCCAGGCCCCCGTTCACGTGCGTATGAATGCCGCTGCTGTTCGCAGGCGGTGCTCCGCTCGCGCTCGTCAGGTAGTTCACGTACTGCCGAAAGCGGCCTACCGTGACCAAGTACGTGTCCAGCCGAAAGCCACTTACCGAAGCGGGATCGGCGACGTCTATCGTGCTGCCCCCGTCCTCGCCGATCAAGAGGTCATCGGACAGGTAAAAGGTCCCGCCCGTCACCTCCGGGCTCGTGCAACAGCTTTCGGCCCCGCTGCCCCCGAGGCCGCAGTTGGTCATCCCGGGCCCGCCCGGCGCACAACTCGGAGCGGTTGTCGTCGAGCCCACGCAACCGCCGTCGGTGCAGGTGCCCGTCGCGCACGTCCACGGGGTGCCCCACACGCCATCCAGACCGCACGTCTCGACAGCGTCGCCGGAACACTGCGTCGCCCCGCCCTCACAGCTGTCGGCGAACGCGTCCACTGGGGTGGCGTCCTCTGGGGTCGCGTCCACGCTCGCCGCGTCGCCGTCACTGCCGGCTTCCGCGGGTTGCGCGTCGCCGCCGTCGCCGCCGGCTTCCACGGGTTGCGCGTCGCCTCCGTCGCTTCCGGCTTCCGCGGGTTCGGCGTCGCCGCTGTCTCGGTCCGCGCTGGCGCTCGAGCCTGAATCACTCGAGGCGAAGCTCATGGATTCCGAGCTGCCCGAACCGATGCCGATCGACGCGGTCGAACCCGACGCGGTGCTGCCCGCCGCGGAAAGGTTGGGCGGCAAGGGTTCGGGCTCCTCAGGCTCTTCCGCAATCAGACCACAGCCGACAAGAACGAGGGCGGCGGTACCCGACGCGAAGACGCGGTTCATCTTTCGACAGTAGTGGCGGCCCGCGCGAAAGGCCCACGAATCGTCGCGTCACCTCGCGCGCGTTCAGGCTTGCCCCGGGTCCTCACGGCCCTCACGAAAGGCCCCGCCGGACGGGACGGCAGGTCCTGCCCTGCCCCCAGTTTTTGGGGGCCATGGAACGAGCGCAGTGCGTATCCCTAGGTGGTCGCTGGTGGCGGTAGCTGTCATTCGCGATCTTTGGGTCGTTTGCGTCCCGCTGCACAGGTGCAATCCGCATTTGAATGTGTCAGAGCTATCTCTCTCGCGTGATCGCGCGCGGAGCGCCCTGCGCAGCCTGCTCGAAGGCGGCCGGCGTGCGGGAGCGGGAAAGCGGCTGAGCAGGATGCCACCATCCGCGCAAATATGCATCGGTAGCGCAATTTGCGTGGCTTTTGAGCCGATATTCCGCGAATTGACCACTGCGAAACCAAAAGGGAGTCTATGAAATGCGTGTGACTTCGCCCGGACAAATCGGTCTTAAGTGCCTGAGCTGGCGGGTCGCGCGACGAACCCCGATGCCTCTGCTTGCGCTGCTGTTCATGGCGCACCCGGCATGCACGAACGGAGCAGTGGGATCCTCGGGGCCGGGGTCGGCAGCGGCTGCGGGAACAGCCGGCGACAACGACGCGGGGAATGCCGGCGCTTCGACCGTCACAGCAGGGAATGCTTCCCTCGGCATGAGCAGCGCCAGCTCCTCGTCGACCGGTGGATCGGCGGGCGCATCCAGTGCGGCGCCCAGCGGCAGTTCGGGCTCCAGCGGATCAGGCACCAGCGGGTCGACGAGCTCGCAGTCCAGTAACGGCAGTTCGTCATCGGGCGGCGGCGCGGGCAATGATTCCGGAGCGGTGGTCAGCAATCCAGTCAACCAAGTCGATGGGGGCGCATTCCCGACTTGCGCCGGGTCGACGTACAAGCTCTGCGAGGACTTCGAGACCGGCGCGGTCGGAGGCTATCCGACCGGGTGGACTGAATTCCAAGGGTATGGCGCGGTTGGCCCCACCGATGTCGCGCTTGCAAGCAATGAGTTTCACTCCGGGAAGCAATCCTTGGAGAGCGACTCGATGGACAAGGGGCAAGCCCGGGCTCAGAAGGCCATCGCCAGTATCGGCACGGCGGCCTACAACCATTGGGGGCGGATCTTTTACAAGGTGCAGTCGCCGTCGCCCAAACCGAACACCTATCTTCACGTCACGTTCGTCTCGCTCAATGGGTCCGGCGGCGAGGATCGCATCGTCGATACCGTCGAGATGACCAACACCAACGAGCATCAATGGCTCTTCAACGTGCCGAGCGACAGCTGTTGCACGTCGTCGGCGTACAGCTGGACTTATGATGCGGCGTGGCATTGTGCCGAATGGTACGTGGACGTCACGACTCAGGCCTACCGCTTCTTCACGGATTCCGTAGAGGTGCCTGCGCTTGCGTTCGGTCCAGGACCGGACGGCGGGGCCGGTAACAAAGCCAACGGCAATACCGGAATGTCCGATTACACGGCGGTCATCGTCGGCGCGACCTTCTACCAAGGGACGGGCGCCATCGCGAGCCCGTTCGTCATATGGTTCGACGACCTCGCCATCGATGACGCGGCCAACGGGCAAATTGGCTGCACGGGGATCCGATAGCAGCTAGGACCGGCCCGCGGACGCCGGGGGGGATGAGGCTAGGCTCTGAGGCGCCCAAAGCGGGCCACCCGTGCACAAGTGCGGGCGACACCGACGGGGGGGGCCGCACTTCGGGTGGGGGACATATGCGGAGCGGCTTGGCAAGCGCGCGGTCGGGGCGTGCCGCGCGCGTATTCGTCCCCCCCCTTAAATGCCGTGGGCACCCGGATCGATCACCGGAAAGCGGCGACGCGGTGGATCACGGGCGCCATTCGAAGGCACCTACATCCGCTTTGGATCCGTAGGGGGCGCAATAGAACCGTTGGTCCATGAGGGACCTCGGGAAGGGGCGCGACGCGTCGATGGCCGGAGACTTCGCGAGCAGCGCACAGGTCTGTGTCGGCCCGCCGTTGTCGCTCAGGACACCGAGTAACGGGTCTTTGACGATGTCGATGAAGGCTTTTCCCGTCGTCACCCCCGCCGCGCTGCCCAGAACGTCCGCATCGTACAGCTGAGTGTACGGGTCTCTCAGGAGTCCGGAGTAGTCCGGAGCCGCAGACGATGCGGTATTGTGCGCGATGATCGACGAATTGATGTGAACGTTGGCTTGGATCGACGGATCGACGTAGACGCCGCCGCCAAGACCGCCGTAGGTCGCGTCGTTGAACGCGACCGTGCAGTGAGCGGTTTCGAGGTAATCATTTTTCATGTAGATGCCGCCCCCCTTTCCGCCCGTCGCGGTATTTCCCGCAATCGTCGAATACATGAGATTGAGGTAACCGAGATTGTAGATGCCTCCGCCGAGGACGGCACTGTTGCCGGAGATCGTACTGTAGTTGATGAAGGTGGTCGGAGTGGCCGTCGCGTCCTGAGCCGCTTGGTAGAGACCCCCACCGAATCGGCTGTTCGAATTGCCGTCGATCGTGGACGCCATCACGGTCAGTGTGGCATTCGCATTCCACACTCCGCTATCGGTGAAGCCCGTGACCCTCACGTGATCGAGCGTCGCCAGGGCATTCTGGTCGAGGCGAATTCCAGTCGTGGCCGCGGTCGTCAGCGGTGCCGTTTCGCGCACCGTGAGCTGAGAGAGCGTAACGGTCAACCCATCGATCTCGACACCGGGGCTGACTGAGCCGTTCGTGTCGAGGATCGTCATGTCGGCACCGTGGCCGATGAGCGAGATCGCCGTCGGCATCGCGGCCGACAGCCCGAGCGTCAGACCGCTCGAGATGTCGAACGTACCGCCGGGGATCGAAATCGAGGTCGCGCCTCGGGCGTTCCTGCAGCCACCGTAATCCGCCTGACGCTCGAGCGCCGTGACGGCCATGTCGAGCGAGCACGCGCCCTGAACGGGACCGATCTCGGAGTCGACCGTATCGACGACGATCGGCGGTGGGCCTGCCGAGGCGTCTCCGCCAGCCTCCGGTTGGCCGGTAGGCGTGCACCCACCGGCGTCCGCCGACGCGATCGCCGTAACGCTGGCCCCGGTCGGAGACTCGCCGGAGGACCCGCAGCCGGCAAGAATCGCGGCGATCGCGACCCAGCCCACCGCTTGCGGGATCCCGCCGCGTCCATGGGTGTCGGGCGCCTCATGTTCTACCCGCGCGAGCCGACCCGAGCGGCGCGCCTTGCCTTGCCAGCGGGAACTTCCAGGCGCCCGTCGCTGCTTCACTCCGCGCCGGACGGTGGTCGGTCGACTCAATGCCGGACAATCACGTCAACGACGAGTCGACATCTCCCGTGTACTTGGCCTCGCCGACGCCGGCCACTTGCAGCCCCATCCCGTGACAGATCGTCGTCAACAGCTTGTTGTTCGGGGTATCGGCGAGCGCGACCCACTGCCCGGTGCTGAAGTAGCCGCCCAAGCTGCCAATCATGACGAAGGCGATTTGGGCAGAGTAGTGGTCGTTGCCTTCACGCATGTCGTTGCATAGGAAAACGAGACTGTTGTCGAGCGCCGTCGAGGACCCTTCGGTCGAGGCCTCGAGTGCGGCGAGCAGCGTAGCGACCTGCGTGTACCACCACGTGTCGATCGCGGTCTTGTTCGTCGCACCGGCGGCACCCTGGTGCGCAATCGCATGGTAATCTGGACTGTTGATCGGCGGGGTCAGCCAGGGGAACGTCAAGATGTCGCCGCCCCCGTCGTTGATGAGGTCCAGCGTCACGGCCCGCGAGATGCCGCAGGTCACCGCGGCGGCCGCAAGACGCATCATGAAGTTGACCTGGCTCGTGTAGTTGGTAATGCCGCTGAACGCCAGGCCCTGAGGCGTCAGCGTCGGCGGGCTGCACGTCGCCACGGCCGCCTGCAGATCCATCTCGAGCTGACGGACCGAGTTGAGGTGACTCTGAATCTTCACCTTGTCGTCGGTGCCGACGACGTTTTGAAATGCCGTGAGCTGCGTGGAGACGAGGTCCAGCACGCTCGCTCTCCGCTGGGAGATCGCGGACAGCTGACTCGTCGACATCGTCGCGTTCGGGAAGAGCTGGTTGAACAGGGTGTAGGGATTCGTGATCTGGGTATTGTGGCCGGTCGTGCTCCAGCTCGTGTAGCTGCCCTCCGGAAGACACCCGAGGTTGAGCTGCGGTTTCACCACGCCTTGAGACGTCAGTTGGGTGGAGATGAGCGAGTCGATCGACGGGGACGAGCCGTTTTGGGTGCCCGTCAGGATGCACGGGTAGCCAAAGTGGCCGCCGTACTGGTTCACGTCGAACTCGGCCTGGAGATTGACCCCGCGAGGCAGAATCATCTTGGCCACGTACGGCGACAGAGGCGACATAATGGCCGGCAGGTTCGCCGCGGTGAGCGCCTGCGTCGTGTTGCTCCACTTGCTGCAGCCGTAAATGCCGTTCGTCCAGGTGACGGTGATGAGCCGCTTCGGAAATCCGCCGCTCGCCAAGCCGGCATCGGAGCCGCCATCGGCGGCAAAGGCCTCGTTGTTCAAGATGGGCAGCAGAGCCGCGCCTCCCCCAATGGCCTTGAGGAGGGCTCGCCGCGAATATTTCTCTTTCAAAATCATTGGAGCACCTCTCCCGCAGACGGGGTCCGGTAGCGGAACGTGCGTGAGCTCGCCAGGCTCGACAACAGGGTGGTTACTTTGAAATCGGCGCTCTCGAATGCGGCTTGGGCTGCTTGGGCCGACGCGGCATCGTCGCTCGTCACGGTTCGGCCCAAGCCGTACGTCAGCCACTGGGCCGTAAAGCACTCTTGGGCGGTGGGGCTCGTGGCCAGGAGTGGGGTCATGGCGATGGCATTGGCGACGGTGACGCTCTTTCCGTCCAGCGTGATCGCGATCGACGCATCGACCGGGAGATTGTTGTCCGTCGTCCGCCATTCGCCGAGGCCATCGTAATTCTCGAAGGTGTACCCGTACGGGTCCATAAGGCTGTGGCACCCGACCGCGCACGCCTGCTGATCGTGCATCTGGAAGCGCTGCCGCGTCGTTCCGCCCGCAGAGGCGGCAGCGGGAGGCGGCACGTTGGGCGGTGGCGCCGGAATGATTCCGCACAGCATTTGCGTGTAGAGCGAGTGACCTCGGTATACCGGATTCGACCCGGCCGGGTCGCCGTTCAGCGTGAGCCAAGCAGCCGTGGTGAGCAGTCCGGAGCGCTGCGCGGCAGGCAATGTGGTCGTCTGGAAGGTGGTGCCGCTAGCACCCGTCACGCCGTAAAGGGTCGCGAGGTCGCCGTTGATCGACGTGGTCGCGCTCGTGTAGAGTTCATTGAGCTCGCCCGTACGGTCGAAGATGACGCTCGTAATGAAATTCTGGAATTCCGTGTCCATCTCGGATGCGAGCGTGGCGTTCCAGGTTGGGTAGGTGGTGGCGTCCTTCGGCTGGGCGGCCAATTGGGTCATGCCGAGCCACTGCTCGAAGAAGTTCGCCACGGCGGTGCGCGCCTGCGTAGACGCCAACATCCGTGTGGCCTGGGCCGTTACTTGGGCTTGAGTCGAAAGTTGACCGGCGGCCGCCGCGGCGAAGAGCGTCGCGTCCGGCATGCTGCCCCAAAGGAAGTACGACAGGCGATTGGCGAGCGCGTAGCCGTCGAGCTGCACTTCGGTGCCGGAATAGACCGTCGCTCCGGGTCCGACTTCCCAGTGGTACAGAAATCCTGGCGATTGGAGCATCTCTTCAATCAGCAAGTCGATCGCGCCGTTGAAGTCGAGGCCGAGCGTGGAGACGCCGGTCTGGTAGAGACCGACCAATCCCGATATTTCGGTCGCGTTCAGCGGGCGCCGGTACATCTGCTGACCGAACGTCGTAATAAACGTGTTCGCACAGGTCAGGTCGCTGGAGCTCGCGTCGGCGGCCCCCGTTCCCGGGGTGCAGCTGAGAAGCGTCGAAACGTTCGGTAGCACCGCGGCGGCGAGCGCTTCCGCGTCGGCCTGGTAGGCGGTCGCCGTCGTCACGTCAACGAGCCCCGGCAGCGGGAAGCCGCTCGACGTGTTCGGCACCGGCGGCTCAGCCGGGACGTTCGTCGTGTTGATGCCCGCGGTCGAAACGGCCGCGGCTCCGAATAGAGATGTGACCGTATTGATGTATTCGAACTGCTCGAGGTGCCGGAGCACCATCGTCCCCGCGGCGGTCGTGTCGCTGGCCGTCGAGCCGAAGAGCGTGTCGACGATCGTCGGCGTGCCGGCGGCAGCCCCGTCTTCGCTGGTTGCGGTCGCGCCACCGCTGACGCCCGAAGGCGATGTGCTGCCCGAGCCCGACGTTCCCGGCGTCGTCGTATCGTTGTTCGCGGCGGCCCCGTTGCCCCCTCCCGCGGTGCCCACGGACCCGTTCTGCCCGGGTGGGTTGCCGATGACGCCAGTGCAGGCGGCCGCTATTAGGGTGCAGACGGCCAACCCTGTCGTGTGTACAGCGGTAAGTTTCCTCATTGTCACGCCTCCGCGCGGTCGATGCACTGTGCAGCAGCAAGTGCCGCTCCGCAACGGAGGTGGTGTGGTCCCCCCGGGGCGTTCGGCTGGTTTGCTCGTTTTGCTTCGTTCGTTAGGGCAGTGGCAAACCACGAAAAAATGGCTCACGGAAAGTGGCTGAAACCACGCGGAACTTCGGAACTTTCGTTTGCATAGGAAATTTGCGCCGCGATTGCGTGCCCCACATCGGCATTGCGCCCTCTGCTTCTTTCAATGCGGAATTTTGTGGGAATTTCGTGGAGGCAGGCGCCCTTCACGGACCCCCTTCGTGAGACGGCGCGGAGCCGGGTCCGGAGACGGCCGACAGGCTGGCGGGCCTGCCGACATCGGCCTTTCTCGCCGCAACGGAATTAAGCGTGGCCTGCGCTCAGGAGTCGCCTAGCCCGCGCCTCGAACCCGGCCCGTCGGGGCTTCGCCGTGGACGGCGAACATCGAGTTCCTCCTGCAATCTAAGGCGCGCGACGACTTCGTGGCCCGATCCATGCGCGGAGACCGCTTCGAACGATGACGGGAGCTTTTCTTTTGGCTCCAGGCAAGACAGGGGCGGATCGTATGCATACGATTTGGCCGAACTACGATATGGAACGCCTCTGTCGTCGCGACGCGCTCATCGCGGACCGATGTCCGCTCGTTTTGCCCATGACCGATGGCCACGTGCGGACTCCGACGCTTCTCGCAGGCCAGCGGCGCCCCGGAGGCTCACCAGCGACCCGCGATCCGCAGCTCTGCGCCTCCGAGCCACCCCGAGAGGTCGGCGTCTGCGATCTGCACCCTGAACGCAGCGCCTTGGCCCGTGGTCTTCGCATCCGGCGCCGGTCGAGGGGCCCCCGAACGGGTCAGAAAAAGCACCGTTGCCAAACCGACCCCCGCAGCACCCACTGCGATTCCCGCGGTCGCGTAGTTGGCAAATCGAATGGCCTGGCTGTTTTGGCTTTCGCCTTGCGGCGAGCAGAGGTTGTTCGGACAGGCTCGGTCGGCGTCGTTCTTCTCGGTGAGGGCCCGCACTCCGAAGTACGTCCCCACGCCCCCCGCGGCGAGCCCCAGGGTCAGGACGATCCAAGCGGGGGCCGCGCTGCCCTGGGAGCGCCCTCCGGCCTGGTCCGACGCGGCGCCCATACGAGACGACCCGGTCGAGGGCGGCTCTCGCACGGGCGCGCCCGGATTCGACGCTGCGGGTGAAGGGCTTACCGGTTCGACACGAACCGGGGCGCTTTCGAGCACGGGAACGACCGCGGTCTTGCTGTCCGCGTTCGGTCCGACGAGGATGCTCTGCTTCCACGGAAGCCTTCCCGGAGCCACGGCCTCGATGAGGTGTTCTCCCGGATCGACGGGAACCGGCGACCCCCACGCGGCCCGCGCAAGAATGCTTCCGTCGCACTTGACTTCGAGATCGGGGACGTCGGAACCCGGCGGAACTTGGATGGCCAACCGGGAAAGGAGCGGCGCGAGCAGCGCGATGTGGGAGCGCGCAAAGTCGACGCGCAGCGCATTTTCATCGCGTCTCGCGAGGCCCATGGCTTCGGTAAATTCCACCCACGCGGCGGCCGTCCGGCCTTGCCGCTCGTGACAGAGGGCCACATTGAGCAGCGTGCCGCCCCCGGGTTCGATCCGCTGGCTCTCCTCGAGCTTGGCGCATGCTTCCGCGATCCGCCCCTGATCCAAGAGAGCGCGCCCTTCGTTGAAGAGCTGAGTCGCCACGGTCTTGTCGGCCAACGACGGCTCGGCGTTCGCGGAGCGGGCTGGAATCCCCGCGAAAAGAAGGCATCCCGTGGTAGCCGCCAATCTGGTGCCAAGAATTTTCATGTGCGTTTCCCAAGTTCGCAGTTGCCCGCTTTCATGCGGCTCATCATTGACAAGGCCCGAGAGCTATTTACCATGCGCGGCGTGAGCTTGCCGGAGATCATCGGGGGCAAATATCGACCCCGGAGCGTCCTCGGGGCAGGTTCGACCGGGACCGTTTACTCCGTCGAACACACGCTGACCGGCGAGCTTCTCGCCCTCAAGGTGATGACATCGCATCTCGGCGGATCCGAAGACGCGATCGCGCGCTTCAAGCGTGAAGCGCTCGTCGTGTCGAAGATTCGGAGCCAGCACGTCGTTCGGATCTTCGATGCCGACGTGGCGCCCGAACTCAGTGGCGCGCCGTACCTCGTCATGGACTTGCTCGAAGGAGTCGACCTCGACCAGCTGTCGGACGATCAACGGATCGAGCCGCCCATCGTCATCGAATGGCTGCGGCAGGTCGCGGGTCCCCTCGACAAGGCGCACCGGCTCGGCATCATTCACCGGGATCTCAAACCCGCCAATTTGTTTCTTACGCGGCGTGACGACGGCAGTCCACTGATCAAGATTCTTGATTTCGGCATTGCCAGAATTGCCGCCGAATCGATGTCGGTAGGGTCAACGCAGTGGGGGCAGCTTCTCGGCACGCCGCTCTACATGGCGCCCGAGCAGGCCCGCGGCGATCCGACCCAAGTCGGCCCAGCCACCGACCTGTATGCCTTGGGGCTCACCGCGTACAAATTGCTCACCGGCCGACCGCATCGAACCGGTGTCACGTTGACGGAGATGATCGAAGAGATTCTTCATGAACCGCTCCGGGCACCCTCGGAGATCGGACAGGACTTCGGTCCCGAGTTCGATTGTTGGTTTCTTCGCGCGTGCCAGCTGGACCCCGAACGGCGATTCTCCTCGGCGGAGCAGCAGGTCGAGGCCCTCGCCGGCGCTTTCGGACTGCCGACCTTCGAGGTTGGCATCGCTTCGTCGAGCGGGTCACGGCAGATCGCGGTGACGGCTTCGGAACGAGCGCCGTTGCGTTCGGGAGGCCGTTTGGACGCCATGGTAACGTCGGGCTCGGGCATAACGAACGACCGTCCGCCTCCTGAGCGTAACGTGTGGCGCTGGGCGTTTTTTTCGCTCGCCGCCTTGGTCGCTCTTTCCCTCGTGATCGTTGTCGCCGCGTGGCGCCCGACTTTCCAGTCGCGCGTCTTGGTCGTAGAGCCATCGGTCCCCGCTCCTGCGTCCGGATCCGCCGTTACTCTACAGACGACTGCGGCTCCGCCTCCGCCCACGTCTGCGGCGCCCGCGATCGCGACCGTTGCCGCAGATGTGACGAAAGTGGTGGCCCCGGTCGCTCCGAACGCCGATGTCCAGCCTGTTCACACTTTTCCGGTACGTACGGCTCTGCCGCGAGTCGCGGTGCCGGCGCCGCGTCGTGGGGTCGGCGACGATGACCCCCTAAGCTACCAGCAGTGAGCGTCCCCGTGCGCCATTCGAGGTACGGCTTTCCGTTCGGGCCGATTGCCGTCATAGCCCTTGTCGCAACCTCGGCGTGCTGCCAACAGATTCTGGGGCTTCACGAGCGCCCGGAACGCGCGGAAGCGGCCGATGCCAATGGAGTCGGCGTCGCGTCGACCGTCAGCCAATGCGGCGCGCTGCCGCAGCCTTCCGAGTCCTGTGCGTCGTGCATGGACCAACACTGCTGCGCGCAGGCGCAAGCCTGCGCCGCAATCCCGGCATGCGAAGAAGCGTCGGACTGCCTCGCCAACTGCAGCGACGCGACGTGTATGGCGCAATGCAATTTGTTTTACACACTCCCGACGACGCTGGTCGCGTTACGCGCCTGCCGAGTACAAAATTGTGCGAGTTCTTGCGGGAGCTCGTGCGGGGAATTCGTCTCAGGCAATTCGAGCTGCGAGTCGTGTCTGGCGACGTCTTGCTGCTCCCAAGGCGCGACCTGTGCGGCCAACACCGCGTGTGCGCAGCTCAATCTTTGCGTCTCGAATTGCTTTGAAGCGGTCTCGTGTCCTGCCGCGTGCGACACGGAGTTTGCCGATGGATCGGCGGACTACGCCACCTGGTACGGCTGCACGGGTCAGCAGTGCGCCTCGGCGTGTCAGCCGGGCACGAACTGGTCGTGTCTCACTGGCAGCAATCTCTGGCCACAGCCTCCAGCGGAGGCCAAGATCACATTTTCGGTGACCTTCGTCGACTTCAGCACGGAGGAGCCGTTCGTCGGTTCGGCGGTCAAAGCGTGCGACAAGCTCGACTATTCGTGTAGCTCCCCGATTGACCGCTCGACGACCGATGCGACCGGCCTGGTCACACTCAGCGTCCCCCCGGGACTGGCCGGATTCGACGGGTATCTCGACGTCACCGGGGGCGAACTTGCCGGCACCGCGAGCGACGCGGGGAGCGACGCGGGCGCAGGAGCGCCGGTGTTTCCGGCGATATGGTACCCCGTGCCTTACGTCGTTGCGGACGGGTGGCGCGGCCGAACCGTGCTCGTCGCGCAGGACGAGTTCGCACAGCTGGCCATGGCAACGGGCACGTCACCCGATGCGACCCGCGGTCAGGTCGCGCTCAATGCGGCTGACTGCTTATTTACCCCCGCCGCCGGAGTATCGTTCAGCCTGGACTCCGCCGATTCGCAAACCGTAAGTTACTACCTCATCGGCGGCGTTCCCGTCACATCGGCGAAAGCGACCGACGGCTCGGGAATCGGCGCGTTCTTGAACGTTCCCACGAGCGCGCCCGCCCGGCTGGTCGTCGCCAGCGCGTTTTCGACGGCCGCGGGCAAGAGTATGGGATCGCTCACGTTCGTCGTGCGCCCGGGTACGTTCACGACGTCGAGCCTATTTCCGCCCCTGCCCCAACCCTGACGCGAACTCAGACGAGCCGGGCCAGTCGCGTGGTTCACGTGCACGCCCCGCCGATTCTCAGGCCGGAAGTTGCCCCGTGTCACCTGGCAGCGAGCCGGAGGCCTCTGCGCATGCGCTGAGCAAGCGACCCCCTTCTCGTTGCCGAAATCTGGAGCGGTCGCTGCCGGGCGCGTAACTCCGCCAATCGAAAGCCGTGCTTTTCGGCAAGGGCAGCGAACATGTCGAGCGTGCTTTCCTGGAGATCTCTACCCAGGCTGGTGTGCTCGTAACGAGTTTCCAAGGCGAGCATCATCGTTTCCGCCATGCACGCATACGCGAGACCATGCCCAAGGCCGAAGTGGAAACCGAGATCGGGCCGCCGTGGGACTTCGACAATTCCGCCATCGATGACGATGACGTCTTGGCGACGAAGGAGCGCGTCGCTCACATTGGCAGGCCGCGACAAATCGCAGATAACCGTTCCAGGCTGTACCATCTCGGGCTTGACCAACTCGTCCGGGCTACTTGTCGCGAGGATCACCAAGTTCGCCTGAGCCAGCACAGAGGTGAGATCGGTCGTCCAACGAAGCTGCACATTGCTCACTTGGCTCAACACGAGCCTTTGATCGGCGTCGCTCAAGAGCAACCGCCCATCGCGTTGCAAGAGCTCTGTGGCGACCGGAAGGTGGCCGAGCGCGTGTCCCAGTGACCCTTTCGGAAGCTCGGCACCGCTCCGTCGTCGACGCGCCGCGTGGCGAATCATTCGCGCCACAATCACCGCGTAACGGCTGCGTACCGCGGTGGAGTCACCGTCGCGGCCTACGAGAACGAGCGACGGAACGCGTTCGGCAAGCAACGACGCCAGCGCGCTGCCGATGCTCCCACCACCCCCGACGATGACGGCTCGGGCCGCCCCGAGGGGACGGCCCGCGATCTTCGATGCTTCTAGAGCCGCGTCGATCGCTGAGACTACAGTGTAACTGTTGCCGCTCGTCAGCGGAACGCCGAGCTTCAGAAGCGCTTTCAGATTCTGAGTGACGACGGAGGTGTAACCACCGAGCCCCACAATCTTCGCGCCCCCCTTGATGCCCAAACGGACAGCTTCCGCAACCTCCTCGAGCGCGTCCTCGGGTGACAGGCGCAGCAGCTGCCTGGTCGTCTTGGGAAGGATGATGAAGTCCCCCGTGGCGGCATGACCCGCAAGGGATTGAATTCGGACCCGTGAGGCGACGAACGGATGGGCGGAGTCCGAGAACCGCTCCGCGATGTCTTGCAGGTCCGACGGGGCGATCCCTTCGAGTGAACGATCGTATTCGGACAGGCTCTTGCCGTCGAGCATGTGAACGATGAACGCAAAGCGCCCCTCTTCACCGTCGCCGCACGGTAGATCCGGCGGTTCCTCCCGCTCAGCGAGTGGAGAAGTCCCGGCGGGGACGCGAGGCTTCCGGACGGGATAAAAGCCCGAGCTCCGGATGATCGGTTCCGCAGGTGGCAGCAAGTGCCGCACGAACCGGTCGGACCGGCCCGAAGCCATCACCGACGCTAGGTCGTCGAATGCTCGAAGGATCCAGTCGCATTCGTCGCGGGTGACGGTCAGGGGTGGCTGCACGCGCAGAACACTCGTCCCGTTCAGCGTCGGAGCGACACGAACACGGCCGACATCGAGCAAGTAGCTCGCCGCAAAAAGGGCGAGGCCCTCTCCGAGCATCGGCAAGAGTGCACCCAGGCCGCGTTGGATGCTCGGGCGATCCGCCTCGAGCTCGACACCGAGCATCAAACCTCGACCGCGCACGTCACGGATGACCGAACCGTACTCGCGCTGCACTTCAAGTAAGCCACGCTTGAGGTAGGCACCTTGCCTTACAACGTTTTCGAGCACGGCTTCACGATCCGATACCAACCGCTCGACAACTCGAAGACCCACGCGCATCGCCAAGCCGTTGCCCGCGAACGTCGAAGAGTGCTTGAAGGCGAAGTCTTTTGTGTAGGCCTTCGGCGACAAGAGGCAGGCCGAGACCGGCACGAGGCCCCCGCCAAGGGCCTTGGAAAGCGTCAAGGCGTCGGGGGTGATTCCTTCGGTCAGGCAGGCGAAAAGCGCCCCCGTGCGCCCCAGCCCGGTTTGAACCTCGTCGACAATGAGCAAAACGTCGTGCTTGTCGCACAGCGCGCGGACCGCCTTAAGGTAATCCGTGGGCGGCTCGATGACGCCGCCCTCGCCTTGGATCGGCTCAACAATGAAGGCGGCCGTGCTCGCGGCGCACTCCCGGAGCACCTGAGCGAGCGCATCCACGTCCCCGTAATGGACGCGGCGGAAGCCCGCCACGGGAGCCCCGGAGCCGGTCTGGAAAAAATCTCTTCCGGTCGCCGAAAGGGCTCCTAAGGTTTTGCCGTGGAAGCCGCCTTCCGTCGAGATAATCCCGAGTCGCCTCGTGGCGACGCGGCAGGCTTTGATGGCCGCCTCGACGGCCTCCGTTCCGCTATTTCCAAATGCAACGTGACGAAGCCCGGGCGGGGCGTGACGAAGCAGGACCTCGGCAAGCTCCCCCGCGCCAGGCAAAAGGGACGGCTGCACAATGGCCGGTTCCCGTGACCGTTCGAAGTCCCGGACGGCGCCCCAGACCCAATCGCAATTGTGACCGAAGGGAACGGCGCCGTAACCGGATACGGCGTCGAGGATATGGTTGCCTTCGGCGTCGACCAGCAGATGGCCTTCGCCGCGCACGTAGCACTTGTCCATGCGCAGGCGCTCAAGCAAATCGGCGACGTGGGGATTGACGAACTCGGCGTACTTCTGCGCAGCACGCGCGTAGCGTCCGGTCGTCGGATCCTGCACGTCTGTTGAGTCGTTCGACTCGTCCGGGGTCCCCGACTCGTCACGCGAGCTGCCAAGCGTCCTGATTTTCGCTCCGTCTTGCTCTGAATGCATTTGGAACCTCGACTTCCTGGTCTCGAGTCATTCGGAGGTGTGCCGAGACGCCATGGTGAGCGAAATGTCCGTGCCTTCATGGCGCTCTCCTACCGTTTATGTCAAAGATTGAGTCGCTCGTCCACAGCGTTTGCGACCACCTGCCGGAGCTTGTCTAAGGCATTCGGTTTGCTGCTCTTGTCCGTACAGCGGACTTCGAAGTGCAGCAGTTCATCGCCACGATTCATGGGATTCCTGGGCCTTCCGTTCGCGATCTCTGCGTCGCGAATTGGCTACTTCCACGGCCACGCGCCCTGCCACGAACGAGAGTTCCGCAGTATGGACCAACCGCCTTTCGCCGACGGGATGGCCATGCAATCCAAAATAACCATTACGTAACAGGCTCAGTGCCATTCTTAGCAAGCGCAGCTTCGGTTCCGCCCATTCGCTGGCCACCTTGTTGCCATTGCATTCGTCACACGTGTTCGACGATTCCGGAGTTCGCTTCGATTCCGCACTAGCCACCGCCGACCTCGACCCCGCCTACCCCGACCCCGACCT
>Ga0116135_1000216_pt1 | contig 31603 bp, 22 predicted proteins | sample June2015DPH_20_1_FD_89738 | JGI IMG/M metagenome (GOLD analysis project Ga0116135, IMG submission 89738) | Peatland microbial communities from SPRUCE experiment site at the Marcell Experimental Forest, Minnesota, USA - June2015DPH_20_10 | ecosystem: Environmental > Terrestrial > Soil > Wetlands... | reverse complement strand
CCCCAGCGCCTTCAGCCGCTCCATCTGCACCGGCGGAATCGTTCCATCCGCCTCCGGCCCCACATCCAGCAGCAGGTTGCCGTTTTTGCTCACAATATCCACCAGCAGCGCAATCAGTTCGCCCGGCGCAATCGTCTCCGCCTCGCCCTCAGCCCGGTTGTAGCCGAAGCTCCGCCCCAGCCCCCTGCACTCTTCCCACTTCTTCGCGCTGATCTTGTCCAGCTTCTCGTACTCCGGCGACGTAAAGTCCGAGTGCTTGATCCCGAACCGGTCGTCGATCACCCCATCCGGAATCGCGTTATAGTAGTCCGCCTCCACCTCCAGCGCTTTGCCCGTCTTCGGCCAGTTAATGTCATTCCACAACACCGCCGGCTTGTACTTTTCAATGAGTTCGTGAATCTGCGCATTCGCATACCGGCCATAAGCCACACTCTGCGGCTGCACGGTCTCATAATCCGCATTCACCTCAATCGGCCCGCTGTTAAACGTCCAGTCGTACCCGCCTGAGTAATACAGCCCCATCTTCAGACCCTGCTTGGTCACCGCCGCCGTCAGTTCCCCCACAATATCCCGCTCTGCGTGCCGCTCATTCAATGGCAGCGTCGGGCTGGGATTGGGCGTCGTGCTCGGCCAAAGCGTGAACCCCTCGTGATGCTTGCTCGTCAGCACCACGTACTTCGCCCCCGCCTCGCGAAACACCCTCGCCCACTCATCAGGATTCCACTTCCTGCTCTCGCGATTGAAGTCCGCGGCAAAGCTGTAGTAGTCGTGGTGCGGCCCATAATGCTCGCGATCATAGGCCTCGGTTGGCGACCCCGGAATCCGCACCGTGTTCAAATACCACTCCGCATAGGGGTCGTACTTCAGGTAATCGTTGCTGCCGAAATCATGGTTCGGATGATTCGTTGGCGCCCATCCCGGCACCGAATAAAGTCCCCAGTGAATGAAGATCCCCAGCTTCGCCCCCGCGTACCACTCCGGCAGCGGATGCTTGTCCAACGACTCGATCGTCGGCTCATACTTCACCGGCGCCTGCGCCGCGCACACGCCGCCCATCGCCACCACCGCACCTGCAACCAATCCGAAAAGCCTCTGTCGAATTGCCATCTCTGCACCCCTTCCACCCAAGCGATCTTATCTCCTGGGAGCGGCAAGACTGTACCAAAACCTTCGAGCGCACCTGCCAGCGATCCAGAGAAGAATCGCCACCACGCACAAAAGCCCCAGGAGCTTCCACTTGAGCTGGCCGACAACCTGGCGGATGATTCCAAATGTGTCGAAGGAGGTCCATTCCTCGCGAATCCTGCCATCCACGATGCGCCATACCGTGATGCCTCGCACCTCCACCTTTGCCCCGGTCGCCGGCAACGGGCTTGCCGCAGCGGTGTTGGTTCCGCGCAGTGTCCAGATCACCGTCACCAGGTCGCCCTCGGCCACCATCAGATTGACCGTCATGTTCAGGTCGGGAAGGGCCTGCTTCTCCCAGTGAACCGCTGCCTGGTCCGCCTGCAGGCTGGCATCTCTGTGCAGTCCATGGTTGACGAAATCCGGAGCGTAAATCTCGTCCGCGACCTGGAATTTGCCCTGATTGAATATCTCCTCAAACACCCGCCTGGCAACCGCCTTGTTTGCCTCCAGCTGGGAACTTGCGGTCGGGAGTGAAGTTGCCGGCGCGAGCGCCGTCGTCGCAAATGCCGGCGCACTTAGCAGGAGCGCCAACGCCATGGCTCTTTTCAAAGACTCTCTCATGAACGAAACCCCTCTCAGGAAGCCGCCATGCAGCAGGCGAGTCCTCCTGTCCGTCAAAACTCGCCCCCCGACAATGTCACGAAAGAGAAGCGTGTTCGAAATTCTGAGGTGCGTGTGCGAAGGCGTGGCTGCCACTCGACCCATGATCGTGCGATTCTAACTCAATCTTCCTTCCCCCGATCGAGGGCCCAAAAGGCCAACGGCGACCGCACAAGAATGCGATCGCCGCCAGCCCCACCGGGATTGTTCAATCTCTTCGAATTTCCCCTAGAACGCGGCCACAGTCTGCCGCAAGCTATACGAGCTCAGCGTCTTGATGTAGTTGCCGCGGTCGAACGGCGATGTGTCCGGAACCGATCTCCGGCTCAGGCAGCCACGTGTCTCCCACAGCGAAGTGTATTCGCGTTTCTCCAGCCAGTACTGAGCGTCGGCCAGCACCCTGCCGATATGCTCGATCCCGTGAATGTGCAGCGCCGACGCCATCATCGTAATCCCCGCGCCTGCCATGATTCCCTTCAGCACATCCTCGGCCGAGTGAACTCCGCCGGTGATTGCCAGATCGATCTTCAGTTGCCCATAGAGAATCGCCGCCCAATGCAGCCGCGGCAGCAACTCCGACGGCGTGGAGAAATGCAGTGTCGGCCGCACCTCCTGCAACTCGATGTCGAAGTCCGGCTGATAGAAGCGGTTGAACAACACCACGCCCTTCGCGCCCGCATCTTCAAGCCGCGCGGCCAGGTTCGGAATGCTGGTAAACGACTGCGAGAGCTTCACTGCAACTGGAATCTTCACCGCGCCGACAACCGCAGAAACAAGGTCCACCAATTGATTCTCAAGTTCGGCCGACGTCTGATCGCGACGAGTAGCCAATGCATAGGTGTTCAGCTCAATCGCGTCTGCGCCTGCCGCCTCCACATCCTTCGCGTAGCGAACCCAGCCCCCGGTTGTGGCTCCATTGAGGCTTGCGAGAATCGGAATCCCGACCGCTGCCTTGCTCCTCCGAATGTGCTCGAGATAGACCTCGTGCGTCATGCGGTAATCGTCCAGGTCCGGCAGATATCCCAGCGATTCAGGAAACGATTCGGTCCCGCGCGAAAGATCCTCGTCCAGCGCCTTCGACTCCAGTTCCAGTTGCTCCTCAAACAGCGAACACAGCACAATGGCCGCCGCGCCCGCATCCTCCATCCGCCTGACATTGTCGAGAGATTCAGACAGCGGCGTGGACGAAACCACAATCGGCCCCTTCAGCTTCAGGCCAAGGTACTTCGTTGAAAAATCAATCATTTCTTGCCTCCATCCACAACCGCAACTGTCTTGTCTTCAATCTTTTCTTCCGGAGCGATATGCGGCGTCTCGCCGCGGCCCGCCATTGCGGCCCGTCCCGAGTAAACCCGCCACTGCCGCTCCACATCGTCCTGCGCTTCCACCAGAAGCTTCGCCGCCAGGTCAGGATTGCTCCGCGCCAGCATGGTGTAACGCGCCTCGCGGTACGTGTACTCCTTCAGCCGAATTGCCGGAGCCTTCGAGTCAAGCTGGAAGGGGTTCTTTCCGCTCTCGCGCAGGTCGGGGTTGTAGCGCATCAGCGGCCAATACCCCGACTGCACAGCCAGCTTTTGCTGCTCCAGCCCATGCACCAGGTCATATCCATGCGCAATGCAGCTTGCGTAAGCGATGATGATCGACGGCCCGTCGTGCGCTTCCGCCTCCTGGAAAGCCTTGATCACGTGGCTATCGTTGCCGCCCAGCGCAACCTTGGCCACATAGACCGAGCCATAGCTCACGGCTTCCATCGCCAGGTCCTTCTTGCTGTTGCTCTTGCCGCTGGCCGCAAACTTGGCCACCGCACCGCGCGGCGTCGACTTCGACATCTGGCCGCCGGTATTCGAGTAGACCTCCGTGTCCAGCACCAGCACGTTCACGTTCTTACCGGAGCCGAGCACATGGTCCAGCCCGCCGAAGCCGATGTCATACGCCCATCCGTCCCCGCCCAGAATCCACACGCTCTTGCGCACCAGCGAATCCGCAATCGCCAGAAGGTTCTTAGCGTCCGACGATGCATTGCCGGCCAGCTTCGAACGGAGAATCTTGATCCGCTCGCGCTGCTGGATGATCTCCGTTTCGGTCTTCTGCGATGCGCCCAGGATGTCCGCCACCAGCTCAACGCCAGCCTCTGCGGCAAGCCGCGTCAGCAGCGTCTCCGCAAAAACCTTCTGCTGATCCAGCGCGACCCTCATGCCGAAGCCGAACTCCGCATTATCCTCAAACAGCGAGTTGGCCCATGTCGGTCCGCGCCCTTCCGCATTGCTGGTATAAGGCGTAGTCGGCAGGTTGCCGCCGTAGATTGACGAGCAGCCGGTAGCATTCGCAATGTACAGCCGATCGCCGAACAACTGCGTCAGCAGTTTGATATACGCCGTCTCGCCGCAGCCTGCGCATGCGCCAGAGAATTCAAAGAGCGGCTGCAGCAGTTGAATGTCCTTCACCTGCGTATGCGATAGCTTGCTGCGATCTATCTCAGGAATGCTGAGGAAGAAATCCCAGTTCGCGCGCTCGGCCTCGCGAAGCTCTGGTTGCGAAGCCATGTTGATGGCCTTGTGGCTGGCGTCACTCTTGCTCTTCACCGGGCATACATCCACGCAGACCGCGCATCCGGTGCAATCTTCAGGAGCGATTTGGAGCGTGTAGTGGTCCTCCTCCATACCCTTCCACTTCGGCTTTGCCCACTGGAAAGTCTCCGGCGCATTGGCGGCCAGATCGGCGCTGTACACCTTCGACCGAATCACTGCGTGCGGGCAAACCATGACGCACTTGCCGCACTGAATGCACAGATCCTTGTCCCAAACCGGAATAAACTGCGCAATGTTCCGCTTCTCCCACTGCGACGTACCTGTCGGGAATGTCCCGCCCGCAGGCAGTGCGCTCACCGGCAACTGATCGCCGTGTCCGCCCGCAATCTGTCCCAGCACGTTGCGCACAAACTCCGGCGCCTTGCCTGAGATGGAAGGAATCAGATCGAACTCCGAAGAAACTGCCGTCGGCAACTCAACTTTTTCAAGATGAGCGAGCGCTGCGTCCACGGCTGCGTAGTTCTTCTGTACAACCGCATCGCCGCGCTTGCCGTATGTTTTGTAAATCGCCTTCTTGATCTGCGCAATCGCCTCTTCGCGCGGCAACACGCCGCTGATGGCGAAGAAGCATGTCTGCATGATCGTGTTGATGCGCGTGCCCATACCCGCTTCGCGAGCGACTTTATAGCCGTCGATCACGTAGAACTCAATCTTCTTGCGCAGCAGCTCCTGCTGCATGGTCTTCGGCAAATGATCCCAGACCTCTGCCGCCGAGTAAGGCGAGTTCAACAGGAACACCGCTCCCGGCATCGCCGCCTCCACAATGTCCATCTTTTCCAGGAAACTGAAGTTGTGGCACGCCACAAAGCTGGCGCGCGTTATCAGATAGCTCGACCGGATCGGATTCGGACCAAAGCGCAAATGGCTGGTCGTCATCGATCCCGACTTCTTCGAGTCGTACACAAAATAGCCCTGCGCGTAGTTTGGCGTCTCGCTGCCGATGATCTTGATGGAATTCTTGTTCGCGCCCACGGTTCCATCTGAACCAAGCCCGTAGAACAGTGCCCGCACCGTCTTCGGATCTTCGGTTGAGAAACTCGGATCGTACGCCAGGCTGGTGTGCGAAACATCGTCGTCAATGCCGATTGTGAAGTGATTCTTCGGCGCCGGTTTTGCCAGCTCGTCGAAGATGCCCTTCACCATTGCTGGCGTAAACTCCTTCGATGACAGCCCGTACCGCCCGCCAATGACGGTCGCATTCGCGGCAAACGGCAACGTAGCCGCATTCTCCGCAATTGAGGTCACGATGTCCTGGTATAGCGGCTCGCCCAGCGAACCCGGTTCCTTGGTCCGATCGAGCACCGCAATCGACTTCACCGTCGCAGGCAGCGCCTTCAGGAACGCGCTCGAATCAAAAGGCCGATACAGCCGCACTTTGAGCAGGCCGATCTTCTCGCCCTGCTTGGTCAGCAGGTCCACAGCCTCTTCGGCCGCTTCAGCGCCCGAGCCCATGATCACAATCACGCGCTCCGCATCCGGCGCGCCGTAATAGTCGAACAGGTGATACGCGCGGCCCGTCTGCGCCGCAAATCGATCCATCACCTTCTGCACAATTCCCGGAACCGCTGCGTGGAATGGATTGCAGGCCTCGCGCGCCTGGAAGAACACATCCGGATTCTGCGCCGTACCGCGAATGATGGGCCGATCCGGGCTCAATGCACGCTGACGCGCCTGAATAATGAACTTGTCGTCGACCAGCGCGCGGATCGTCTCGTCGCTGATGGGAATGATTTTGCCCACTTCGTGCGAAGTGCGGAAGCCGTCAAAGAAATGAATGAAAGGAATGCGCGATTCAAGCGTGGCGACCTGCGCCACCAGCGCCAGATCGGCCACTTCCTGCACCGAGTTCGACGCGAGCATCGCCCACCCTGTCGCGCGGCACGCCATCACGTCCGAGTGATCTCCAAAAATTGACAGAGCATGTGTCGCCAGCGTCCTCGCCGTCACGTGCATCGTCGCCGGGGTCAGTTCGCCGGCAATCTTGAACATGTTGGGAATCATCAGCAGCAAGCCCTGCGACGCTGTGAAAGTGGTCGCGAATGCGCCTGCCTGCAATGCGCCGTGCAACGCGCCAGCCGCGCCGCCCTCGCTCTGCAGCTCTTCCACCACCGGCACCGCGCCCCAAATGTTCTTCTTCCCTTCCGAGCGCCACTGATCGGCCCACTCGGCCATCGGCGACGAGGGGGTGATGGGGTAAATGGCAACTACTTCCGAGAGACGATAGGCCACCGAAGCAGCCGCTTCGTTCCCATCCAAAATCACCATCTTGCTAGCAGCTTTCTGTTCACTCATTCGCTTTTCCTCGCAGCGCGGCCAAGGGAGAAACTCCGCTGCAACGAGTCTCATCTCTCAGGTTTCCAGTCGCTGTGATGAGTGACACACGGTGAGGTCGTAATCCCATTATATGATATGCCTTCCATATAATGAACAACTCGAGCGCTCGCATACAATCGCCCTGCCGCACTGTCTAATGTGCTGAGGACTCCGAATTGCAACTGAATCGCTTCCGCGCCGCTGCCCTCTTCTTGCCTCTGGCCTTCACTCTTTCCGCCCGCGCAGCAACGCCCGCCGTTGGTCAGCCAGCGCCGCCGCTCGCGTTCACGCAGCTAATCGGCGCACCCGAAGGCACAAAGACTGACTGGCCATCGCTCCATGGCAAAGTCGTTGTGCTCGAGTTCTGGGCCACATGGTGCGCGCCCTGCATCGCGGAGATCCCTCATCTCAACGCCCTTGCGCAGTCCGTCGCATCCAGCAACATTCAATTCATCGCCATCGACGACGAAGACCCAGCGGTCGTCAAGGAGTTCCTCGCCAAAAAGCCCATCACCGGCTGGGTCGGCCTGGTCGACTCCAAATCAAAACTCTTTGAGGATTACAGCGCGCAGCTCCGCCCCACCACCATCGTTGTTGACGGCGAAGGCCGCATTGCCAGCCGCATCAACGCCGATCTCCTCAACAAGGACCAGCTCATCGCCCTCGCCAGCGGCAAGCCCGTCGTCTTTCCCGAGGACAAGGAAGCCGCGATCCGCGAGAAGATCCTTGCTCAGGCTAAAACAGCCGCAGCCGATCCCGATGCCACCGCCAGCTCGACCACGGTTCGCCCGCTCTTCGAGCTCTCCATCTGGCCCGGCGACCTCGACGGCCAGTTCTCCATCATGATGCACAACCGCAAAGACGGCAACGGTTACTCCTACGACGTGAAAGACGGCCCACTCCCTCTGCTTTACCAGATGATCGCCGGCATCCCTGAAACCCGCCTGATCATTCACGGCCCGGTGCCCACCGCCAAATACTCACTGCGCATCACCCTGCCCGGAACCAGCCTTGCAGACATCGCCCCCGCCACGCAGCTTGCTCTCGCTGCGGCTGGCAACATGAAACTCAGCCACGCCGTCACTGAAGAGGATGCCTGGGTCCTCGAATCCACTCCCAAGGCGGGCAGCCTGCTTAGCGTCTCCGCATCCCAACATGGCAGCATCTGCTTCTACAACCAGATGAACAGCAAGCTGACCATGGTCAAAACTTCACTCGATGGCCTCGCCCCTCGCCTTGAAGAAGCCCTCGGCGGTCCGGTCGTCAACGAGACCAACATCTCCGGTGAGTTCGACGCCACCCTCGACCTCCCCAAAGGCGACGCCCAAGCCATCAAGGCCGCTCTCGAAACCAATCTCGGCCTGACGCTCGTCCGTGCCAAGCGCAAAATCGACCGCATTGTGCTCGCCCCCCTACCAACTCCAGCCCCAAATCCCGCACCTTCCGTAGCCGCCCAGCCATCCGACAAGCCGCCCCTCGTCCCCGGCCAGCTCATCCAAACCATCGCTGTCCCTCACAAAGACCAGTAGAGGACCGGCAACATCCTCATCACGAACCGTGCGCCTCCTCACATTCACCTGCTTTGAATCGCAGTAGCATTCTCCCGTTCCTCGAAGGGAATATGAATGTCTCTGCGCTGGCTCGTCCTCATCGCTCTCGCCGCGCCCGCTGTCGCCGTGGCCGCCGCACCCAAGCCATGTCTCACCGCTGAAGAAGCCTCCAAAATGCTCAACAAGAACGTTTGCATTTCCGCGCATATCTATGATGTGGTGGAGCTTCCTGATGGAACCCGCTTCCTCGACATCTGCACGCCGCAAACACCCGACGAAGCCTGCCGCTTCACCATCGTCAGCCTGTGGGAGGACCGCGATACAGTCGGCGAGCTCAAAAAGTACCGCGACATGGATGTGCAGATTCGCGGCATCGTCGCGTCCATGCACGGCCGCTCCGGAATGGTCCTCAGCCACGCGCGCCAGTTCTATGGCGGCCCGCCAAAATTCAAGCCCAACCCCAAACTCGCGCGCGGCTTTTCGGCAGACCAGTCCCGCCCGCCCATCAACGATCCCAACCTCCACTCCCAGGGCGCCGGCCGCGCCTTCATGAATACCCGCGATCAGGAACCCCGCCCAGCCAAATAGCGCCCTATAGCGAAACCAGAGTAGCTGGACCCAGAAAGCACGATGCCAAGTGTCTTTTTCCACAGGAAAAAGACACCTCGCGTACTCTCGGCAGGGGCACGTTTACTCTGGTTTCGCTCTAATAATCAGTGGACAAACTCTCCGTGCCCGATCCATTCCGCGTTTTCCTGCGGAATGGGTGGGAGAGCAAAAACCTTGTCCTCCGAGCCCTATCGCCAGTGCATCGCATTCCGCCGCAATTCGCTCAGCGGATAATGCGTCCCGCGCCAGTTCACACCGTCGCGCCACAGCGTCAGCACCACCGACCTCAGAATTCCAAAGCTGATGATGGCAGTCGCCGGCGCAAACAGGAGGGCAGCCAACGGTGACACCCCGCTCAATCCCCGATTGGCATAAAACATCATTGCAATGCTCGCGTAGGTCAGCAGACCCGCATCCATCGTCCACCCTCCCGCCGCAATCGCCGCCAGCGGCAACACCGCATGCAGCAGCAGCCCTAGACAGGCGGCCAACGCCAATCCGACACGAAAGCGAAAGACCGCGAAGCCATTTTTCTCCATGTTGCCCACAATGCCGAATATCCCTTGAATCCATCGAATGTTCACCAGGCCCAGCCCCAGCGCCACAATCGAACGCCCTCCCGCGCGCTTCACCGTCCAGCCCAGCGTCAGGTCTTCCACCACCTCCATGCGCAGCTTCTCAAACCCGCCCAGCCGCGTGAACATCTCGGCCCGCACCATGTTGAATCCGCCCGTCCCGCAAAAGTCCCGCGCCTTCGGGTCAGCCACCTTCCACAACCGCAGCGACCACTGCGCCAGCGCCTGCGCGGTAGCCTGCATCGCCGCTCCGCCCATGCCGTCATTGACCAGTGTCAGTGCCAACACCAGTTGATCGGCCTGTTCCCTCACCGCCAGCCGCAACGCCAGTTCAAGCGCATGGGGCGCAAAGCTCACATCGCCGTCAGTGAAAAGTAGCCAAGGCGCAGTCGCGTGTTCAACTCCCTGGGCCAGCGCGTGCGGTTTGCCCAGCCAACCCGCAGGCAGCTCATTCAAATGCAACACCCGCAGCCCATGCGGCCCAACCGCAGCCTCAACGGCAATCGCCTCCATCAATCTGCCTGTCTTGTCCGTCGATCGGTCATCGACCGCGATGATCTCCAATCGCAGCCCCGTCGAAGCCAGCAGCGAGCGCAGCGTAGCCTCAATCGATTCCTCTTCGTTGCATGCTGGAACAACAACGCTCAGATGAGGCCCATCGTATTCCGGCAACGGCGGCAGCGCATCCGCATCCATGCGCGTCAGATCGGGCAGCGTCGGCATCCCGCGCAGCGCAGCGACGGCCCGCCAAAGCCAGCCAAGCGCCAGAAACCAACTGAGAATGAGGAGTGTGCCTCTCGCAACGTGCGCCGCAACCATACTGTCAGTATCGTCGACCGGTTTCGCGCATCGCCTACTCGATTCGCTTCCCTTTCACCGCATCAACTTCCAATCTGAGCAGTGTCTTCAAGCCGCGGCGCAAACCGCGCCCCCATCCGCAAAATCACGGCGGAGATCACCAGGAAGATCAGCGTCGCCCCCAGCGCCAGCCGTAGATTGCTGCGGTCTGAAATCGCCCCGATAATTGTCGGCGCAAACGTGTCGCCGAAGCAGTGAATGATGAACAGGTTCAGTGAAATCGCAGTAGCTCTCACCGGCGCCGACACCGAATTCACGATTGCCGCATTCAACGGCCCCGTATTCAGGAAAAGGAAAAACTCCGTGACAAACAGCATCGGAATTGCCCACGCATGCGGACCAAAGAACAGAACCGCACCGCAAGGCAGCGTCAGCGCCACACTCCAGAAGCTCAATAAATATAGCGCGCGGTCGTTGGTCCGCAGCCAGCGCTGCGCCAGCCACCCGCCCACCGCCGTTCCAGCAATCCCATCCACCACCGTGATCGCGCCCATCACCAGGCTCGATGAGCTCACCGACAGCCCCGCATACCTGCGCAGAAACTCGGGAACCCAGTTCGAAATGCCGCCCATTGCAAACGTCAGCATCGCCAGTCCGAACGTCGCGGTCAAAAATGCTCCGTTGGTGAAAAGCCCCACCACCGTCGAGCGGCTCACCGTCGACTTCACATGATCGCTCGCGCCCCGCTCCGGCTCGCGCCCCAACCATCCATAAAGCGCCGCAATCACCAGGCCCGGAACCGCGCAGACAAAGAACGGCGCGCGCCATCCCCACAAACTGCCGAGTTGCCCACCCGCCGCGTACCCCAGCGCCGCACCCACCGGAATGGCCACATAAAAGATGGAGAGAATCCGGTTGCGATCCCGCTCGGGATAAAAGTCGGCCAGCACCGCCGGAGCAAAAATCCCAAACGTCGCCTCGCCCACCCCCACCAGCGCGTGCCGTATGAAGAGTGTGCGGTAGTCGTGCACCCACGCCGTGGCGAGCGTGGCCAAGCTCCACAGCACCGCGCCGCCAATAATCAGCGGCTTGCGCCGGAAGTGATCGCCCAACCAGCCAGTCAGTGGCGCGGAAAGCATGTAGGTAAGAAAGAGCGCCGTGGTCAGCGCCCCAATCTGCTGGTCGGTCGAATGAAACTCGCGCTGGATCAGCGAAACCTCGCCGGGCAGAATATAGCGGTCCATGTAATTCAGCAGGTTCAGCCCGATCAGCAGCACCAGCGTCCCCAATGCGGGGTTGACGCGGTCGCGGACTGGCGATGAAATTGGCGGCAAGGGGTTGCCTCCCGCCGCAGCTTGGCGAGAGATATTATGAATATCACAACGGAGCCGGAAAGCCGAAGCAGAGCGGGACCCTGCCGTATCAGCCCAACGCGAAATGCTGTGCCGCATCGTCCAGTCCTTCGATCGTGGCCTTTTTTTGTCTTAGCTGCCATAGCCACCGAGCATTTAACTTGTAGATGCGAGCCACATGACAAGCAGACAGGCCAATACTTTCCGCCGTTCCCGATTGGTGTGGATTGGTGCGCTTGCCGCGATCGTGGCAGCGGCGGCTGGCGCCCTTTACCTGGTGCGAAATGCCGCACCGGCAGCTCGAGAAACGGGGCCAGCTCCAACGGCGCAAAGTTCTGACTACGTCGATCCGGCGGAATGCGCACGTTGTCACCAAGATGTGGCCGCAACCTACCGCAAAACGGGCATGGGACGGTCATTCTCGAAGGCTTCGGCGGCTAACGCCGGGGAAGCCTTTGCGCGAGCCGGAACGGTCGATCATCGCCTCTCTGGGATGCGCTACGAAATGGTCGAACGAGATGGCGAGTTATTCGAGCGGCGGTCTCAGCCCGGTTTTGACGGTCAGGAGACGAACGTGATGGAAGAGCGGATCGACTACGTAGTCGGCTCGGGCAATCATGCGCGTACCTACCTGCATCGGGCTGCGAATGGCCAACTGATCGAACTGCCGGTGACCTGGTACGCGGAAAACAAAGGATACTGGGCAATGAGTCCCGGCTACGACCATAAGCACCAGAAGGACTTCAACCGCGCCATCAAGCCGGAGTGCATGTTCTGCCACAACGGCTATCCCAACACCAATTCAAAGCTCGCCGCAGGATCGCTGCACGGAGATGCGGATTTGGACAAGTCGATCTTCCCTGAAAAATTGCCCGAGGGCATCGCCTGCCAGCGCTGTCACGGGCCGGGTGGGGCGCATGTCGCGGCGGCGAGTGACAGTCATTCCTCAGCGGAGCGGGTGCGGGCCACCATCGTCAACCCAGCGCGGCTGGGGCGCGAGCGACAGCTTGAGGTTTGCATGCAATGCCACCTTGAGACCAGCTATCTAGAACCGAACGAGCAGCGGGCCTTCGACCGCCCCGTCTTCTCCTATCGGCCGGGTGATCCGCTGGCCGATTACAAGCTCTATTTCCTGCCTGATGCCTCGAACGTGACAGACGACCGCTTCGAGATCGCGCATGCGGCGTTCCGTCTGCGCAAGTCAGCATGCTTCCGCAACAGCCAGATGACCTGCCTGACCTGCCACGATCCGCATGACATTCCGCACGGACCGGAGGCCACAGCACACTACGTGGAGGCTTGCCTGAGCTGCCATCGCGGCGTCAAGCACACCGGGTCACTGCCCGCGGCGAGCACATGCCTCACCTGCCACATGCCGAAGCGCCGCACCGACGACACGGTGCATGTGGTCATGACCGACCATTTCATCCAGCGCACTCTGCCGAAACGCGATCTGCTGGCGCAGCGCGCAGAGGCCCCGGCGCCCATTCGTGCCATCGCCAACGTCACGCTCTACTATCCTGAGAAGCCTCCAGCCACACCGCAGGCGGAAATCGCCATGGCCGAGGCGCAGTCTAAGAACGACCATGGCATGGAGCGCCTGCAGGCACTGCTCGATCGTTACCAGCCGGATGCGCCGGAGATTTATCTCGCCCTGGCTCAGGAGTACGAGTCTGAGGGAAATGAGACCGAGGACGTGCACTGGTCGCGGCTTGCGCTTCAGAAGCGCGAAAACTTTGAGCCGGCGATTGTGGAACTCGTTCATGCGCTGTTTGCGACTCACCAGGATGCAGAGGGAACGCGAACACTCGAAGAGGGAGTGGCGCAGTATCCCCAGGACGACCTGCTGCTGAGCGATCTGGGCAACGCCTATCTGCGCAGCGGCCAGACCGCACAAGCCGCCGAGGTGCTGGAGCGCGCGGTTGCGGCGAATCCGGAAAGGCCCGAGCCGCACAACCTGCTGGGCGTGATCGCCAGAGACCGCGGGGATTGGAGCACGGCGGAGCGCGATTTTCGCGAGGCCCTGCGATGTCAGCCGGACGACGCAAAGGTCAATGACAATCTGGGGAATCTGCTGTTTGAACGCGGTGTTTACAAAGAGGCAGCCTTTTATTTCGAGAGGGCCATCGATGCCGACCCGACGCTGGCCGAGGCGCATCATCACTTCGGTCGGTTGCTTGTGGTGATGGACCAGGTGCCACGCGGGGTCGCGGAGCTGAACGAGGCTGCGCGGCAGAGCGCCGGAGATTTTCAGATCCACGAGGATCTGGCTGATATTCTTGCCGCCACCGGCCATGCCGGTGAGGCGGCGGCCCAGTATACCCGGGTGCTCGAACTCAAGCCCAACCATCCGCAGGCACAGCTCGGTTTGGGAATAACGCTGCTGGAGCAACACCGGCCAGCCGAGGCACTGCAACATCTGGAAGCGGCGGCGCAGGGTCCTGACGCAGAGACCGCGCGGCGTGCAAACGCTCTTCTTGCTCAACATCTACGCTGAAGGTTAGCCGCTCGAATTCCCGAAGTCCGCGTCTACTAATTTCAATGGTGCCGCTCTATCTTGCTGACTAGTTGACCGGCTTCGTCACGCCTTCGGCCGCGGCCAGCGCGCCTCGACCGTTGTCCCAATCCCCCCACGCGGCCTGAATACCCCATGCACCACCGCCCACACCGGATCGGTAGCCTTCACCACGTCCTCCAGCACCTGGTTCACGATATTCTCCTGAAAAATCCCCAGGTTGCGGTAACTGAAGAGATACTCTTTCAGCGATTTCAGCTCCAGGCACCGCTCCTTCGGCATGTAGCGAATCGTCAGCACACCAAAGTCGGGCAACCCGGTCTTGGGGCATACGGAAGTCAGCTCCGGGTCGTCAATCAGGATCTCGTAGCCGGGAAACTGGTTTTGCCAGGTTTCGATCGCGGGAAAGGGGAAATCAAGTCCCGCCTTGGCGTGTTCGTCGGTATAGCGCGGTTCCAAAGCCATATTGACATTATTGTACGGGGCCTGCGGTTGCCGCTCGCTGCCGCGTACAATTTTCCGCTTCCAAAGGCTTGATTCCGCGTCCTATATACTGACCTTGGTTAAGTGAATGGCAGAACCTAAAACGCAAGCAAGCCGCACGGTGCTTTGGATCGGTGCGGTCGTGGTGCTCATCCTCGTTTTTTTCGGCGCGCGCTCTCTGCTCAGGGGGCGTCTGTCCATCCGTGAAGTCCGTGTAAGCCATCAGGAACTGGTGAATACGGTGCCCACCAACGGACGCGTGGAACCCGAAGTGAACTACGAGTACACCAGCCCCCTCGCCACCACAATTAAGGCCGTCTATGTGCAGCCCGGAGACCATGTTCCCGCCGGCAAACTCCTCATTCAACTGGATGATGTGCAGGCACGCGCCCGCGTCGCCTCCGCCGAAAGCGGCGTCAGGACTGCCCAGGCCTCTCTGGAAGCAGCCACCCACAACGGAACCCTTCAGGAGCGCCAGGCGGCGGCCGCAGATGTTGCCCGCAGCCAGCTGGAGCGCGATCAAGCCCGTTCAAACCTGGATGCGGTCACCAGGCTGAACGCCACTGGCGCAGCCTCCGCCAATGAAGTCACTGCCGCCAGGCAGCGCCTGGAGTCGGCCGATGCAAGCCTCAGCGCTGCCCAGCAGAGTTCAACCAGCCGCTACTCTCCCGCAGAGGTCGAACGTGCCAGGGCAGCCCTCGCCGATGCGGAAGCCGGTCTGGCCGCGGCAAAAGAAGTTCTGGCGCAATGCTCCTACTATGCACCGATCGCGGGAACTGTCTACAGCCTCGAAGCGCGTCCATCGGACTTCGTTGACGCCGGTAAGGTTCTGCTGCAGATGGCAGACCTCAATCATGAGCGTGTTCGCGCCTACTTCGACGAGCCCGACATCGGCAAACTTGCCGTGGGCCAGCCGATCGTGATCCGGTGGGATGCCAAGCCATTAGAAGAATGGCATGGCCATATCGCTCGCACTCCGGCGACAGTGGTTCCCTACACCACGCGCAACGTCGGAGAGGCGATCATCGCGCTGGAAGGCGCACACACCGATCTGCTGCCCGATACCAATGTCACTGTCACCGTAACCACCTCCAATGAGGTAAATGTCCTAAGCGTCCCCCGCGAAGCCATGCACTCGGAAAACGGCAAGCCTTTCGTCTACAAGGTAGTCAATGACACCCTGCAGAAAACCCCAGTCGTCACTGGCACCATCAATCTCACTCAGGTGGCAATTCTCTCCGGCCTCCAGGATGGCGATTGGGTTGCCACCGGAACCGTGGACGGAGAACCCCTGCAGGACGGTGTACCGATCAAGGTAGTCAAGTGAGACAAAATCTTTTTGAAGCAGCGATTGTGCCGGCAGCCTTGCTGGCCCTGGCCATGGCGGCTCCAACACCCTCCATTGCATCCGTGGCTCAGCAGAAAGACCCGCTGGCCCAGGTCCATGCCGCCCTCCAAGCCGGCGAAGCGGACAAGGCACTCACCCTGCTCCAGTCCCTTCCTCAACCCGGTACAGCCGAGGCCGAGAATCTTGAATGCCGCGTACGCTACAGCCTTGAACAATGGGACGCCGCAATCAGCGCCTGTGAACAGGCGGTCCGTCTCGACGGCCAGAACTCCGAATATCACATGTGGCTCGGCCGCGCCCTGGGTGAGAAGGCCGATCGCGCCAACTTCCTAAGCGCCTATTCCCTGGCCAAGCGCGTACGCTCGGAGTTTGAGGAGGCAGTCAAGCTCAATCCACGCAACGCCGACGCGCTCGCCGATCTGGGCGACTTCTACTTTGAAGCCCCCGGCGCTGTCGGTGGCAGCGTAGACAAAGCACAGGCGCTTTGCGCCCAGCTTGAGAAAGTCGATCCGGCCCGCGCCCATCAGCTGCTCAGTCGCATCGCCGAGGGGCAAAAAGACCCCGAGATGGCTGAGCGTGAATTGAAACAGGCTATCGCCTCCAGCCCGCATCCAGCCCTGCAATGGGTTACCCTGGCCAGTTTCTATCGTCGCCACGAACGCTGGCCTGAGATGGAGTCCGCCCTGCGTAGCGCCATCACCAGCGCCGAGCGCGACAAGAATGCCTCCCTCGCGTTTTACGATGGCGCTTCGGTCCTGTCCAAGGCCAATCGAGATCTGGCCCTCGCCGCCAAAATGCTCGAAGACTACCTGGCCAGCCCCACAAAGTCAGAAGAAGCGCCGGCATTCGTAGCCTATAACCGTCTTGCCAAGCTCAAGGAAAAGCTCGGCGATCCCGCCGCTGCCCAGCAGGACCGGACGCAAGCCCTGGCGCTTGCGCATGACTACAAGCCCAGCCAGGAAGCAAAGCACTAATGAGAACGAAAGACTGATGGGAACGAAATCTCTTAGCCCTTCAAACAATCCGCGCTGTTCATGGTTGCCTGTTCTTCTTGGAACAGTGCTTCTCGCCGCGCCTATTCTTGCACCAGGCCAGGTTTCCCTGGCCACCGTGGTAGACCTCGCCCAACGCAACTCAAGCGCCGTCAAGCTCGCCGACGCCGATCTGAAAAAGGCGCAAGGAGCACTCGCTCAGACTCAGGACGCCTATATCCCCAACCTGACCATCGGCACCAACTTTGGTTATTCTCACGGATTTCCAACCGGTCAGCCTTCGGTGGGCAGCGCCACCATGCAGTCGCTGGTGTTCAGCTTTTCCCAGCGCCAGTACCTTAAAGCTGCCCGCGCCGGCATCGACGCGGCCACTGAGCGGCTAAAGGACGCCCAGGAGCAGGTCGCCCTCGATGCCTCTACAACCTACATTGAGCTCGATACCGTGAACCGCGAACTGTCAGCCGCTCGCCAGCAGTCAGACTTCACCGCTGCGCTGGTCAGAATTGAACAACAACGCGCCGAAGCCGGCGTCGACTCCGATATCGACCTGCTGCAAGCCCGCCTCACGCAAGCCAACCTGAAGCTCCAGATGCTCCATCTTCAAACTCGCGCCGCCACGCTTTCCAAGCAGATCGCCGTTCTCACCGGGCTGCCCGATGGCGCCATCATCCCCGACAGCTCCAGCATCCCTGAGATTCCCGCCGTAGCCGCGGATGAAACTCCACGCACCCTCCCCGGCATCAACGCCGCTGCTTCTCAAGCGCGTTCCAAGCAGTTTCAGGCCAAGGGAGACGACCTGGCCTGGCGCCGGCCGCAGCTTGGATTCGGTGCCGTATACAACTACGACATCAACGAGCTGAACAACTACGAGGAGTTCTACCGACCTGGCACATTCACCCCGAACAACGTCAGTTTCGGCCTCCAGATCAATATTCCTTTTTTTGACTTTGTCCTGCGCGCCAAGGCCAAGCAAACTGCCGCCGACGCCCTGCGCGCCACGGTCGAAGCCGAGCAGGCTCAGCGCCAAAACGATGTCCAGGTCGCCACGCTGACCGCCAACCTCCGCGAACTGGCAGCCATGGAAGACGTCGCCAGCCTCAAGCAGCAGATCGCCGATGCCCAGCTCAAAACCGTCATCACCCAGCTCCAATTCGGAAGCGGCGCATCCGGCCCCAATGCCCCGCCCCCGATAACCCCCAAAGCCGAGCAGCAGGCCCGCATTGACGAGCGCCAGAAGTACCAGGACGCCCAGGAGGCCGCGCTCGGCCTCGCCAAGGCCCGCCTTGGCCTTCTGCGCGCCCTCGGCCACATGCAGGACTGGCTCGACGAACTGCACACTACAGCGAAACCACAATAGGCTCAACTGGAGCGTTCGCTGCCAACTGGACCTTTCCTCGAGAATTGACGACTTCGCACTCCTGCCCGGTGCGCACTCTTTACTCCCTTTTTTGCCCTGAAAATAGGTCAAAAACCTAAACAAAGCGGCTCAAAAACAGTCAAAATGCTAGAATGGAAGAGATGCCTATGCCCCCCCTTAAGACACTGTTCCTGAATCCGCCCTCGTTTGAAAACTTCGACGGTGGCGCGAGCTCCCGCTGGCCAGCAACCCGCGAGATTGAATCCTACTGGTACCCCGTTTGGCTGGCCTATCCCGCCGGCCTGCTGGAGGGTTCGCGCCTTCTTGACGCGCCGCCCCACCACGTTTCCGCGACGGAAACCATCAAGATCGCCAAGGACTATGAGTTCCTGGTCCTCTTCACCTCCACCGTTGGCTGGGAAGGCGATCAGCGTCTTGCCGAGGCCATCAAGGCCGCCAATCCCTCCATCAAGATCGCCTTTGTCGGCCCCCCGGTGACCACTGACCCCGATCGCGCCCTCAACGAGTGTTCCGTCCTCGACTTCATCTGCCGCCGCGAATTCGATTACTCTGTCGTCGAGTTTGCCCAGGGCAAGCCCCTCAATGAGATCCTCGGCATCAGCTACAAAAAGGACGGCGTAGTCCTTCACAATCCCGACCGCCCGCAGGTTGAAGACCTCGACGCGATGCCCTGGGCCACCAAGATCTACAAGCGCGACATGGACGTGACGCGCTACAACGTGCCCTTCCTGCTCCATCCCTACATTTCGCTCTACTCCACGCGCGGATGCCCGGCGCAGTGCACCTTCTGCCTCTGGCCGCAGACCCTCAGCGGTCACGCGTGGCGCAAGCGGTCCACAGATGACGTAGCGGCCGAGCTCAAGTGGGCCAAGGAAAACTTCCCCCAGGTCAAGGAATTCTTCTTCGACGACGACACCTTCAACATCCAGAAGGCGCGCACCATCGAGCTCTGCTCCAAGCTCAAGCCCCTCGGCATCACCTGGTCCTGCACCTCGCGCGTCACCACCGAGTACGAGACCCTCAAGGCCATGAAAGAATCCGGCTGCCGCCTGCTCATCGTCGGCTTCGAGTCCGGCGACCCGCAGATCCTCAAAAACATCAAGAAGGGCGCCACTGTTGAGCGTGCCCGCGCCTTCGCAAAGGATTGCCACGACCTCGGCCTGGTCGTCCACGGCGACTTCATCCTCGGCCTTCCCGGCGAAACCAGGGAGTCAATTCGCAACACCATCAACTTCGCCAAGACCCTCGACTGCGAGACCATCCAGGTCTCCATTGCCCACGCCTATCCCGGCACCGAGTTCTACGACTACGCCAAGGCCAACGGCTACATCACTAACGAGCGCATGGAAGACGGCGGCGGACACCAGATGGCGCACATCGAGTACCCCGGCCTGCCCGTTGACTACGTCATGGAAATGGTGCACAAGTTCTACGACGAATACTACTTCCGCCCCAAGGCAGCATTCCGCGTGGTGTGGAAGGCCATCGTCAACCGCGATGTGCCCCGCCTCTACGTCGAAGCCAAGGCCTTCCTGAAGCTGCGCGCGCAGCGCAACAAGGCAGTCAAGGCCACGCGTGCCCACCAGGCCGACCCCACCACCCCAGCCAAAGCCGGTGCGTAGGCATTCCGCAACACGACTTCAACCGAGGGCGGCGCAGAAGCGTCCGCCCTCTTTTTGATGGTTTACCGTGCATTAGTTCGGCAACGACAAAAGAATCTCTGAAAGGGTCGAAGTTTTGAAAGGCCACGACCTTACAGCTTGGTGGAGAATCCATCCCGAGTTCCGCTTTGTATAGGATGCGACTTCAGTAGCGCCTAAAGCTTCCTAACCTGAAAGAGATCGAGCTTTAGCCCCCGAAAGCGATTCCGCAACCAAACCGCAAGGAAGTCATCCAACAACAAATGGTTCGCCACAACCTATCGCCGCGCCAATACGGAATTCTCGGCCTGGTGGCCCTCTGCGCTCCGCTCGGCGACACCTGCCTCTCCCGCGGCATGACGAACCTGCCCGCCATCTCCCTCGCCCATCCCCTCTCGCTCGTCGCCGCCGTCTTCACTCCCTGGATCGCCGTCGGCATTGCACTGCTCATCGGCTTCTTCGCCAGCTATCTCACCGCACTCTCCTGGGCCGACCTCACCTTCGTTCTCCCGGCCACCGCCTTCGGCAACGTCATCGTCGCGCTCTTCGCCCGCTTCTGGCTCAACGAGCCCATCTCACTGGAACGCTGGGCAGGCATCGCCCTCATCACCGTCGGTGTGGGCTTCGTGGCGCAAGGCCCATCCCTCACCGAACGGCCTGCAGCGCAACTGCAGCCCGCAGTGAATAAAACAGAGCCTGCCGTCGAGCTGGAACAGGAGCAGGTGCGATGATCCTTCTCACCAACATCCCTGCCTCCACAGTCTCTCCACCCGGCTTCTGGTTCGCAACGGCCGCAATCGCCTCTGTCGTTCTCTCCTCCACCGTCGGCGAAGTCCTCACCGCCGCAGCCATGAAATCCATCGGCGACCTCGACGACATCCGTGCCCAATCCGGCATGAAGGGCGCCATCCGCGCCGTCGTCACCTGCCCGCTCTTCTTCGCAGGAGTAGGATTTCTCGCCCTGGCCTTCTTTGCCCTGCTCTTCGCGTTGAACCACCTGAACCTGAGCCTGGTCGCACCCGCATCAGCATCGTTGACGCTAGTGACCAACGCCATTGCAGGTAAACTCTTCTTAAAAGAAAATGTAGACCGTCGCCGCTGGACCGCCGCCGTCCTCGTCTGCGTCGGCGTCTATCTGCTGGCGCACTGAAGCGGTCCATTTGACTGTGCGAATTGTCAAATTACAATCTGTCTCAACCAAGGGGTTCCCCCACATTCTGTCAGAAAGCTCGTGCTTCTTTCCGTCGATGAGAACAATGAGGTGCTGCACCCATCCACAGCCGTGGGCGCAAAGATCGGCCAGGCGCGAAGCCTGCACATGAATTGAGATGGTGTAGTCGGCCGAACTGCGCGGTGGTTTCTTCTCAGCCTGGGCGAGTGACGGCTCCATAAGCAAAAGAACGATAAGCAGCTTTCTCTAAGTTTCCTCCGGTTTCAGTCATGGCAAGCCAGCCCACGCGATGCAAACAGGGCGGCGGAGGAGTCCGCCTGCCTGCATCCTTGGCCCGGGACTATCATCGAATAGAAGCAGGTGGAAATCATGTCGGAATTCACGTTACGCATCGATGGGATGCATTGCAGCTCGTGTATCAAGCGCGTCAGCCAGGCTCTGGCTTCGGTGGAAGGGGCCAAGGTGGAAGAGGTGCGGCTGGGCGCGGCGCGGATCAAGGCGACCGACTGCATTGAGAAGCCTGCGCCCGTCGATATTGCACTGGCCGCACTGGCCAAGGCAGGCTACTCCGCACGGCTGGAAGAGTAAGTGACCGCAACCACCACAGAATCGCTCACCTTGCCGGTGCTCGGGATGTCGTGCGCTTCGTGTCAACATCACGTTGAGCAGGCTTTGCAGGCTACGGCAGGCGTGAAGTCGGCGCACGTGGACTTGATGGCGCACCAGGCCAGCGTGGTCTTTGACCCGGCGATAGCGGCACCGCAACAGTTCGTGGATGCGATTCGTGGGGCCGGCTACGATGCTGTGCTTCCAAGAGCGGGTGAGTTGGCCTCTGGCTGGGTTGATGCAGGACAGCATGCGCGGGAATATGAAGCGGAATCAGAGCTGAAAGCCTGGGTGGCATTGGCTGCAGGCGCACTCGCGATGCTGCTGGCCATGCCGCTGGGATCCGAAATGGGGTCGTTTAACCACGGGCTTATGCGGCTGTTGCCGTGGCTCTATGCGCTTCCGCAGGATGGGCTGCGCTGGTTTCTGCTGATCCTGACAGCGATTGTGATGGGTTGGGCGGGGCGCGGAATCTATTTAGGCGCACTGCGCGGGCTGCGCCATGGAACCACCAACATGAATACGCTGGTGAGCCTGGGAACAGGCGTGGCGTTTGCGTATTCAGCCTACGCGACAATCTGGCCTGAAATCGGGCGGCAAGTTTACTTCGACGCGGTACTGCTGATTATCGGGTTTCTGCTGCTGGGGAAAGCATTGGAAGCGCGGGCAAAACGGCGTGCGTTGGCGGCGCTCGATTCCCTTTCGCGACTGCGGCCGGCTACTGCGCGGCGCGTGCGCAATGGCGTTGAAATGGTGGTGCCGCTTGAGGATATTCAGGCTGGAGACAGCGTTCTGGTGCTGCCGGGCGAGAGATTTCCAGTGGATGCAACGATCATTGATGGGCGGACAACGGTGGACGAGTCGATGCTCACCGGTGAGCCCACGCCGCTGCCGCGCGAAATGGGCGGGCGGGTTCTGGCCGGGTCGCTGAACTACGACGGCGCAGTGACTTGCAAGGCTGAGTCGCTGGGCGAGGCGACGGTGCTCGAGCAGATTACGCGAATGGTGGAGCAGGCGCAAAGCTCGCGCGCGCCGATGGAGAGGTTGGCGGATCGGGCGAGTGCGATTTTTGTGCCTGTAGTGCTGGGCCTCGCGCTGCTGACGTTTGGGGTTTGGCTGAGTGTCGGCCACTCGCTGCCGCTGGCGCTGGCAAACACTGTTGCCGTGCTGGTGATCGCCTGCCCCTGCGCGATGGGGCTGGCTGTGCCCGCTGCACTGACTGTGGCAGTGGGGCGCGGCGCGCAACTTGGGGTGTTGTTCAAGGGCGGCGAGGCGCTGGAACGGCTGGCGAACCTGGACGTGGTGGTGCTGGATAAAACAGGAACGCTGACAGAGGGACGGCCGGTGCTGGTGGGCATTCACCCGCTGATGGGCCACGACGACAATGAATTGCTGCGGCTGGCGGCTTCAATGGAGACGCGGTCAAATCATCCGCTGGCTCATGCGATTGTGGACCAGGCGCAGGCGTTGGGCTTGCAGTGGGAACCTGCGGTTGACGTGCAGAATCTTCCCGGGCGCGGGTTGACTGCAAAGGTGGAGGGCCCAGATGGTGTTCAGGACTGCGTGCTCGGCAACGAGGCGCTGTTTCACGACTTCTACATTCATGTGGTCAAAGATGTTGCGCCGTCTGAGCCGGGCGTGACACGACTCTGGATGGCGCTTAACCATCTGCCGGTTGGCTACTTCGATGCGCGCGACGCACTGCGGCCTGACGCAGCGGAGGCGGTTGCTGCGCTGAAGCTGATTCCTTCAAGACACGGCGGCTTGCGGGTGCTGATGCTTACCGGCGATTTGGAGGCGGCGGCGATACCAATTGCGCGCGAGGCGGGGATTGACGAGGTGCAGGCTGCGCTTGATCCGGCGGGGAAGCTGGACCGGATTCGCTCTCTGCAACAAACAGGGCTGCGGGTGGCAATGGTGGGCGACGGTATCAACGACGCGGCGGCGCTGGCCCAGGCGGACGCGGGCATCGCCATGGGAACGGGCGCGGACCTGGCGCAAGAGGCGGGCGACGTGGTGCTGCTGCGGGCGCAGCCGTCGGCGATTCCAGCGGCGCTTGGGCTGGCCCGGCAGACGATGCGGGTGATGCGGCAGAATCTGGTGTGGGCTGTGGGCTACAACCTCCTGGGAATCCCATTGGCGGCGGGGCTGCTTTATCCGGCGTTTCACATTCTGCTGACGCCGTGGCTGGCTGCGGCGGCCATGGCGCTGAGTTCGGTGTGTGTGCTGGGGAACAGCTTGCGGCTGCGTGGATTTCAGGCCACCTGAGTTCGTGCTTTCCCACCCATTCCGCAGAGAAACGTGGAATGGGTGGGGCACCGATCACGGTGCGCAGACCACTCCGTGGATTGACGCTCGCGGGTGGCTCGCATGAGTGAGTTGGCTCTCTATGATCCGCATGCTGCCTTGGGCACGGTAAACTATCGCTAGAGCCATTCTGTGCGCATCCTGACCCGATACATCCTCGGCGAAATTCTCTCCCACACGCTCATCGGGTGCGCGCTCTTCACCTTCATTTTGTTCATGCACGACCTGCCGCACATTCTGGATGTGGTGGTTCGCAACAGCTCCACCTTCTCGAATGTGATGGAGATTCTGCTCTTCACCCTTCCCAACACATTCAAGGTCACCATTCCGATGGCGGTGCTGGTGGGAGTGCTGCTGGGGCTGAGCCGGCTCGCATCAGACAGCGAGATTATCGCCATGCGCGCCTCCGGGCTGGGCATCGGCTACTTTGTGCGGGTGTCGTCCATCGTGGCGATCTGCGGCACGCTGATTGGGTTGGGCAATTCGATCTACGTGGCGCCACGCGCCAACCAGGCAATTCTCGAAATGCAGCAGGAGCTGGAGACCTCGCAGGCCTCGTACGAGATTCAGCGCGGCGTGTTCTACGAGGAGTTCAAGAACATTGTGCTCTACGTGCAGGATGTGCGCGCGGGCACAGGCGCGTCGAACTGGCGGCAGGTGTTCATGGCCGACGTGACCGATCCCTCGAACCCGCAGATCACAACCGCGGCCTCGGCCACCGTGGTGAACGACAGCACGCAGGAACTGCTGATGCGGCTGCGCAACGGGTCGCGGCATGAAACGGTGGCGGGAGAGCCGCTGCAATACAACATCTCAAAATTTGACACCACCGACCTGCCCCTGGCGCTGAGCCAGCAAAGCACTGTGCAACTGGGACGAATGGACACTTCGATCTTTGCGCTGCCCATGGATATGTTGATCGCCCGAACGCATGGGCCCGACCCGAAGCGGTTCCTGATCGAGTTGAATAACCGGTTCTCTTACCCGGCTGCCTGCCTGGTGCTGATGCTGGTGGGCGTGCCGCTGGGCGTGGCATCGAGGCGCGGCGGCAAAAGTTCCGCGTGGGTATTCACGATTGCGCTGGTGGTGGTGTATTACTCGCTGTCGCTGATTGGCACCGCGCTGGGCAGGCAAGACAAGATTCCCGTTTTTCTGGCGATCTGGCTGGCCAACATCCTCTTTGCCACCGCCGGCGTTTTTCTGCTGTGGCAGATGGCCAGCGGAGGTTGGGTGCTGAATGCAATTACCAGTTGGGTGTCGCGAACCCCTGCCCCGGCTGCGGAGACTCCTGCCGCTCCCAAGACCAGCCCGACGGCGAAAGCTGGGTGGATGAGCCGGTTTTGGCCGCGCGCCAACCGGGCTAAGGCACGGCACGCGTTCCCTAGGATTCTGGACGAGTACGTGGTGATCGAATTCCTGAAGACCTTCCTGATGGTGCTGGTTGGTTTTGTGGTGCTGATGCTGGTGTTCACCTTTTTTGACCTGGTGGGCGACATCCTGCGCAATCACATTCCTCTCTCCACGGTGGGCGAGTACCTTTTCAACCTGACGCCCGACATGCTCTACCAGATTGCGCCGCTGGCGGTGCTGATCGCGGTGCTGGTGACGTTTGGAGTGCTCAATCGCAACAGCGAGCTGATTGCCATGAAGGCCACCGGCATCAGCCTCTACCGGCTGGTGGTTCCGATCATCTCCATCGCCGCCATCCTCGCGGTGAGCCTGTTCCTTTTTGACGAGTACTACCTGCCGCAGGCCAACCGTAAACAGGAGGCGCTGCGCAACATCATCAAGGGCCGGCCGCCGCAGACGGTGCTGCATCCGGAGCATAACTGGATCTTTGGGCATGCGCGACAGGGCGAGCCGGGACGCATTTTCTACTACGAGTTCTTCGATCCGGTGCGGGACGAGTTCGCAAATCTCTCGGTATTCGAATTCGATCCGGCGACGTTTGCGCTTTCGCGGCGGATTTTTGCCGAACGCGCCGTCTGGAACGCCGACTCCAATTCATGGGTCTTTGAGGACGGTTGGCGGCGGGACTTTGAAGGTGGCACGTTGAGCCCAGACGGTTACCACCCCTTCGAACGGACGTCGTTTGCGGAAATGCACGAGGAGCCGGGGTACTTCAAGAAAGAAAGCCTGCAATCGCAGGAGATGAACTTCGGGCAGCTCGACCACTACATCAAAGACCTGCGCCAGAGCGGCTTTGACACCATGGTGCTGCGTGTGGCGCTGTGGCACAAACTGGCCTATCCGCTGATCGCCATCGTAATGGCGGTGCTGGCGATTCCCTTCGCGCTTTCAATGGGACGGCGCGGGTCGCTGACCGGGATTGCCGTGGCGATTTTTGTGGCGCTCACGTATTTTGTGGCCGATAGCCTCTTTGGGGCGATGGGCAACCACAACTATCTGCCGGCGGCGCTGGCGGCCTGGTCGCCGGATATTCTGTTCGGGCTGACAGGCGGGTATTTGCTGCTGCGAACGCCGACGTAGGTTGCGAGGACGCTCGAAGCCCGTTTCGCGCGCTGTTCCCCTTACAATAGAAGCATGCTCAGGGATCTGCGCCCCCTCTTTGCCTACATGCGACGCTACCGCTGGGGATACCTGTGGGGCACCCTGTCCTGCATTGCTACGAATGCTGCGGCGGTGCAGTTTCCACGCGTGCTGGGCATGGCGGTGGACAGGCTGCAGAGGAACCTGGCCGACCACATGGCGATTCTCTGGTTTGCAGGCCTGCTGGTGGGTATCTCACTGATCAAAGGAATCTTTCTCTACGCGCAGCGTTGGATTCTGATAGGCATCTCCAGGGAAATTGAGTTCGACATACGCAACGACCTGTTCACGCATCTCGAAAAGCAGGACTCGGGCTTCTACCAGCGCTACCGCACCGGCGACGTGATGGCGCGCATGACCAACGACCTGAATGCGGTCCGCATGCTGCTGGGACCGGCCCTGATGTACAGCGCCAACACGGTATTCTTCACCGTCTTTGCGCTGTATTTTCTGCTGCATCTGAGCCCATGGCTAACCCTGGTTGCCCTGGCGCCCATGCCGCTGGCGAGTATCGTTGTGCAGTACCTCGGCCACCGGATTCACGATCGCTTTGAGCGCATCCAGGCCAGTTTCTCTGAGATATCGTCGCAGGCCCAGGAGAACTACTCCGGCGCACGACTGATCCGCGCCTTTGCTCGCGAAGAGTCGCAGATCGGGTTGTTTGAGAAGCTCAACCGGCTATACATCGCGCGATCGCTCAGACTGGTGCAGCTGATGGGCATGCTGTGGCCTACGCTCGAGTTCATCCTTGGCGTCTCGATGGTGATCACGCTCATGGTTGGCGGGCACCTGGTTCTTGCCCATCGCATCTCCGTGGGCGATTTTGTCGAGTTCAACACCTACATGATCCTGCTGATCTGGCCGATCATCGCCGTGGGCTGGGTAGTGAACCTCTTTCAACGCGGCACCGCGTCCGTCCAGCGCATTGACGAACTGCTGCAGGCGGAGCCGGCCATCAACGACAGTGCGGCCGATCCGGCGATCAAGGCCGATACGGTGCTGCATGGTGAGATCGAATTCAGGAATCTGAGCTTTAGCTACGGCGAGACACAGGTACTGCGCGATGTTTCGCTGAAGATTCCTGCTGGGTCGAGCCTGGCGATCGTGGGACCGACAGGGTCAGGCAAGTCGACGCTGGTGAATTTGATTCCGCGCCTGTTTGAGGTAGCGGATGGGGCGCTGCTGGTGGATGGGCGACCGGTCCGCGAGTACCCGCTGGCGACGTTGAGGCACAACATCGGGATGGTGCCGCAGGAGACGTTTCTCTTTAGTGACACGATCAGGGAGAACCTGGCCTTCGGCGTGCCCAATGCCACTACGGAAGAGCTGCTGAAGGCGGCCGAGTCGGCGCATATTCGCCAGGAGTTTGAGGAATTTCCCAAGGGCTTTGAAACCATGGTCGGAGAGCGCGGGACGACCTTATCGGGCGGACAGAAACAGCGATCGGCGATCGCGCGGGCTCTGTTGCGGCGACCTGCGATCCTGATTCTCGACGACGCGCTGGCCAGCGTGGACACCTACACCGAGGAACGGATTCTGGGCGGATTGCGGGATTACACTGCGGCTTCGACCACGATTCTGATCTCGCACCGCGTCTCGACGGTGCGAAACGCCGACCAGATTGCGGTGCTGGTGGATGGTACGGTGGTGGAGTTGGGGCGCCACGATGAACTGCTGGAGCGCGACGGCTACTATGCCAGCCTCTACCACAAACAGCAACTGGAAGAAGAACTCACAGTCGCGACCTAATCACCACTGTCATTGGGGGTGGGAGCTCGCTATCCGCTCGCACTAGCTAAATTGCGCTTGCGTCAAAAATTGAGCGCAATGGCGAGGCTCACGCAGCGTTGGTTCAAGCCCGAGATTCAGAACAATGGATCGGGAAGCAGCGACCAAAAAAGATTGCCCAGGTTCAGGCGTCCCAGCGGGAGCGACCGACGGGAGCTGATCCGTACTCGTCGGCGTCAAATTCGGAGAGAGATCTTCCCGAAGCGTTCGCAGAAACCTGGAGCGGGGCCGGGTTGACGTCTGGATCGCGAGCCACCTGGCGCCAGGCGTCCCGCACGTTCTTCACGCAATCGATGGCGTGGTCGAACTTCTGCAGCGAGGCGGACTGGGAGGCTTGCAGGATCTGGGCGAAGATGGAAGCGTAGAACTCGCTCAGCGCCTGGGCCGGACGGCCTCCGACATCCATGCGCAGCCGGGCCTGCAGGTGAATGATGATGTCGAGGGCGCGCTTGACGGCGACACGCCGACCCTCCTGGTCGCCGCGCTCGACGGCCGCATGGGCCGAGTAGAGAAAGCGCACGATGCCGTCATAAAGCGCAACCACCAGGTCAACGGCAGAAGCGCCGTCCAATGAATGTTCCTGATAACTTCCCATCTGAGGAGCTGCTCCTTAGCCGCCTGAATTCTCGTTGTAACCGGTGATTGCCGAGTAAAGCTCGTTAACGCCTTCTAACTGCGTGGGTAGCTCCTGCATGATCTCGTTGGCGTTGTTCAACTCCGTGGTCAGGCTGGACTGCTGGGCGGAGATCAGGCTGTTCTCATTCGAGATGTCGGCATTCAGGGTGGACTCGATGTTGCTGTTGGAACTGGAGGCAAGCGCCAGAATGCCGGTGGACGACGATTTGCCGGCGTTGGTCAGCATGGTGGAAAAGGTCTGACCCCAGCCGTTCGCGTTCTGAAAGAAACCCACCACACTGGAATAATCGGCATTTAGAACGGAATCAAGAGAGGTGGCGTCAAAGGTCAACGAGCCATCGTTGTTCACGCTGATGCCCAGGCCGGTCAGGCTGCCGATGTCGGACGAGCTCGTGTAATTAAGGCTGGTCGAGGTGGTGTTGGTGGCGTCGAGGATGTTAGAGGTCACGGTCAGGTTGCCGGCAGCGCCGGTGGCATTCGATACCAGCGACAGGCTCGACGACGTATCGCTATTGGTGACGATGGAGGCCGTGACGCCTAGGTTGGCGTCGTTGATTGCCTTCTCAAGGCCAGCGAGCGTGTTGTCGGACGAGTTGAGCGCGATGGTTTGCGCTGCGCCTGTGCCCACCTGGATGGAAATGGAGCCGGACAGGGTGTCGCTGGCGCTGGGAATTGAGTCGAGCGTTCCCGAGGAAGGGGCGGAATCGGTGCCATCGTTGCCTGAAAAATTGAGCGCCGTGGGTGTAGCCGCTACAAGATTCGAAGTTATGGAGAGCGCTCCGCCGGAGCCCGCGGTCTGGGAGATGAATGTCAGGCTCGATGTGCCATCGCTGCTCGCGACCACGGAAGCTGTGACTCCCATGTTGGCGGCATTGATGGCGCTGGCTATGCCGGAGAGGGTGTTGTCGGAGGAACTGGTAGTAAAGCTTTCCGCGATGTTGTCGCCTACCTGCAGCGTGACTGAGCCGGAGATCGTGGGCTTGAGGCCGTCAGTGACCGCGGTGAGGTAGCCATTGGGATTCTCCGTGTTCAAACCGCTCAACAACTGCTGTTGCAACAGGGAAAGCGTGGGAGACCCGAAGAGCGGTTCCGGCGTCCCGGAGCTGGTGTCGCCCTCCTGGGTGTTGATCGCGCTGATTAGTGAGTTGTAGTCGGAGACAAACTGGTTGACCGTACTTTCAACGTCGGTATTGTCGTTGCCGATGACTACCTGGACCTGCTCAAGGGAGTTGTTGGACTCGGTTGCACTGGGAGCCAGCAACTGGAAGGTGACTCCGGGAATCAGGTTGGCTACCGTGTTGGAGGCGCTGGTCAGGCTGACGCCGTCTACAGTGAGCCTGGCATTTGCGCCGCTCACCGGCGAGGTATAGCCCAGCACGGTGTTGGCAGGAGTGGTGGTGTCGACGATGCTGGAGCTCACGTTCAGCGTACCGGCTGTTCCAGCGGTGTTCGACAGCAGCGACAGGCTGTAGGTGCCGTCGTTGTTCTGGACAACCGAGGCTGTGACGCCGATATTCGAGGTGGTATTGATGGCCTGGGCAAGGGCGGCCAGCGTGTTCGACGACGTACCGACCGTGACCGTCCGCGCGGCGCCTCCGCCCACCTGGATCGAGATGGACCCGGAGAGCGTGTCAGATTGGTTGGCGATTCCCGTCAGGGTTCCGGCGGAGTTAGCAGAACTGCTGCCTGCCGTGCCGGTGTAGCTGAGATTGTTGGTCGTATCGACGATGGAGTTGGCGCTGACGGTGATGTTGCCGTTCGCACCCGAGGTGCCGGAGACCAGGCTGAGGCGGGAGCCCGACGCATCCGTCAGAATGCTGGCCGTGATGCCAACGCCGGAGGCGTTGATGGCGCTGGCCAGGCCGTCGAGGTTGTCGTTCCCGCTTCCGCTGCTGGGAACAGTGATCGTCTGAGCCGTTCCGCTGCCGACCTGCAGGGTGATGGAGCCGGACAGGCTGTCAGAGGCATCGGCGATCTCTGCCAGGTAGCCAGAGGAAGTTGTAGCCAGGCTCTGCACTTCGACTGTGTGCGTGCCCGCAACCGCCGTCGAGTCGGCCGCGGTGAGGGTGAGCACGTTGGTATCCGAGCTGGAGCCGGTTTTCTCAGACAGAATGCCTTCGAGGTCGGTGAGCGAGCTCATGTCATTGGAGAGATTTGAGAACAGCGTGCCGAGGCTGGAGATGGCGGTGTCTTCTGTCTGAAGGGTGGCCAGTTGAGTCTTCCACGGCGTTTCGACATTCTGAAGATTGCTGACGATGGAGGCCACGGTCGAGCTGACGTCGAATCCAGCGCCGCTGGTTGGCGAGCCGAAGCTGAGTCCCACAGTGCCCATTGCACTCCCCCACGGGGAAATCAAGCAGCCGGAAAGCCAGTCGGCGGCCGGGCGGATTGGAAGATTTTCATGGGCCGCCTGTTTCAGCCTGTCCTCTTAGCAACTGAAAAGGCGTCCGTTGGGACGCCCTTTCAGTTGACGGCTTACTCCACCCCAGCGACGGAGACCTGTCGCCGGGGACCCCGGAATTACTGGAGCAGCTTGGTCACTTCCTGTTGCATGCTGTTGGCCTGGGCCAGGGCGGAAATGCCGGTCTGGCTCAGAATCTCGTACTTGGACATATT
>Ga0116135_1000214_pt1 | contig 31628 bp, 27 predicted proteins | sample June2015DPH_20_1_FD_89738 | JGI IMG/M metagenome (GOLD analysis project Ga0116135, IMG submission 89738) | Peatland microbial communities from SPRUCE experiment site at the Marcell Experimental Forest, Minnesota, USA - June2015DPH_20_10 | ecosystem: Environmental > Terrestrial > Soil > Wetlands... | reverse complement strand
TTCGGTTATTCGGTTCGGTAGGTTGAGACGCTCTCTGGCGCTAGCGGCGATTGTTTAGCTTTGATTTGATCAACGCCATCAATCCGGTCTCGTCATCCACTTGTACGCCGATCTTCAGCCAGTAGAGTTCCACTGAGGCGTCCATTAGAATTTCTCCGGCACGTTCGGGCAGGTTCGCGGCGTCTTTTTCCGTGGTCAACAGAACGCTCGAAGAGTGCACGCGCGCCTGCTCCGCTAGACGCTGCAGCTCGTTCCAACGGTAGCCGTGATGATCCCCAAACGCCCACGTGAAAACCGGTTGGATGCGGAGCGCCTTGAGAGTTTCCCAAAAGCTGGCCGGATTTGCCAATCCGCAAAAGGCCGCTAACGGACCCTCGGGCGGATGTCCGGGCTGGCCGGTTCTCTCGTTGACCCAGTAGAGCGGTTCAACTACGGCCCGGAATATCGGCGCGCGAGTGTTGAGCGCGCGTAGCCGGTTGAGTAAGCCGCGATATTCGCGCTGCTTAATTGTACGTGTGATCACGAAAGCATCCGCGCGGCGTAGAGCGCTCAACGGCTCGCGCAGCCCGCCGAGCGGAAAGACGGCCCCGCCCGCGAATGGATTCAATGAATCGATTAATACGATGTCCAGATCGCGCGCCAGGCGCCAATGTTGGAAACCATCGTCCAAAAGAAAAACGCCCGGATGGTACATCTTTTCTAGTAGGCTGCCGGTGGACCAACGGTCCGCGCCGATCCCTAGATGCGCGTACCCGGAGCGAAGCAAAGTCTGGCCCTCATCTCCCGTCAAGCTCACCGGAACGCTTTCACCGGCCTTGACCACCACGCGTCGCGCGATGGATTTGCGACGGTAGCCGCGCGTCAGGATGGCGGGCTCAAGACCGGCTGCCTGCGTTCGCTCCGCCAGGTACTCTACCATCGGAGTTTTTCCGGAACCGCCCATGCCGACGCCGCCGATGCTGATTACAGGGGTGTTCAGATGGCGCGCTTGGATGGTATCCTTCAGCCGCTTCGCTTCCGTGGCAGCGGTCCAAATTTTGGCGAGCAACCAGAGCAATGGCCTGGACAAGGCGCCGGGGATTGTGCAGGGAACGGCCACGTCCTGCCACTTCAGAATCTCGATCGCTGCTTTCTTGGTTGCTCCCCGGTGTTTGGCTATTAGTTCGGAGGCGCCGGCACCAAGGTCTTCGCGCAGTCTGGAGTCCTGGATCAGTTTCTCAATCGCTGGGGCTAGCTCGCTCGCGTCCGGGATCTCGAGCATGGCGTAATGTTCGCGAAATTCTTGGGCAATGGCCGCGAAGTTCTCGAGATGCGGCCCCGTAACGATGGCGCGTCCGCAGACCGCAGGTTCCAGCAGATTGTGCCCGCCGCGGCGTGCCAGCGATCCGCCCATGAACACTACGTCGGCCAATGGGAACAAACCGGCCAGCTCACCGATTGAATCCAGCAGCAACACGCACGGCAGCGCCAGCGCGGGATCGACGGTCTTCTTCGATCGTAGGTGAAACTGAATTCCCGAAGCCCGCAGAAGCTCGGCGGCTACTTCGAACCGTTCTGGTTTCCGCGGCGCCAGGATCAACAATAATCCCGCGTGCGAGGGCGCGAGTTGCTGGAAGGCGTCGATCACGGCCTGGTCCTCATCGACGTCCGCGCTATCGATTCCAGGCATGGTGCTGGCGGCGATCCAGACCGTCGTCGGCCTCAATTTTTCTATTACTTCGCGGATTGGCTGCGGTGGATTGCCAACGGGCGGCGCTGCGTCGTACTTCAAATTTCCGAGCACGCTTATTTTTTCTGGAGATGCGCCGATCTGAACATAGCGCTCGCGATCCGGCTCGCTCTGCGCAAAAATCGCGTCCGGCCATTCGAGCACCTGTCGAAAGAAGAAACTCCACCTGCGATAGCTTGGAAAGGCGCGGGTGGAAATACGGCCGTTCACAATCAACAGGCTTGCGCCGGCGCGCTTGGCTTCGCGATACAGCACCGGCCAAATCTCTGTTTCGAGAATCACCACTACGCTGGGCCGGATTCTACGCAGCACCCTTCGGACCGCAAACGCATAGTCGATGGGCGCGTAAAAAACTTGATCAGCCAGGCCACGTAATTTGTCTTCGGCAATCTCGCGGCCGGCAATTGTGGTCATGGATACGTACAACGGGAGGTTGGGGCAGCGCTCGCGCAATTCGCGGAGCACGGCCGCGCTGGAGATGACTTCGCCTACCGAAACCGCGTGCAACCAAATCCCTCCCGCCGCCGTCGCAGGAGACGATATGGGCTGGCCGCCCAGCCGTTCCGGAAAATGCCGCAAGTAGCGCCGGTCGCGCGCGCAACGATAAACGAAATAGAATACAAGCAGCGGGAACGCAATTACCCGCGAGGCCCAGTAAAGGAAATAAATGAGAGCGCTTTCGATTTGCCTGATCCTATTCATGACCGCGGCCGTGGCGCTAGCGGACAAGAAGAGCGAGACCACCTTTTCGCCCGGGCCAGCTGCCTCCTATCCGAATAAACAGACCAACGACAAAGTGACTCTGGCGGCGGCTGTTTATGATACTGAAGAACTGGCTCACACGGCATTTGGGAAATTGGACCCGAATAAATATGGCGTTCTGCCCGTTCTGGTCATCATACAGAATGACACGGACCAAGCCCTGAAGTTGGACCATCTCCAGGTGGAATACACCAGCGCCGATCATCAACACGTGGAGGCCACGCCGGCGGAGGAGGTGCAGACCTTGGGTGGTCCAGCGAAGACGCCCTCCATGGGCAACGGCAGCCCGCTCCCGAAATTGATCAAGCACAAAAATCCGTTGAGCGCCTGGGAGATTGAGGGACGGGCCTTCGCGGCCAGAATGCTGCCGCCGCATGAGTCGGCCAACGGCTTCTTCTATTTCCAGACCGATCATCGGCGGGGAGCAAAGTTCTATCTGACTGGAGTCAAGGTAGCGGCCACCGGCCAGGATATTTTGTTCTTCGATGTAGGGCTGGACAAGCCAGCCCATTGATTAGGGCAGGATCTTGGCCGTTTTGATGCTGTCCAATTGGGAGAAGTTCTTGGTGAGATAGGCGTTGCCTTCGGTCTCAAACTTGCCCACTGATGGACCGTGGCCGCCCTGTTCCTGCATGTCGCCATAGCCGCCATAGAGCTTGTCGACGACGTCCATACCGTCCGTGACCTCGCCAAACGCAGCGAACCCCATGGGGTCCAGGTTGCTGTTGTCTTTGAAGTTGATGAATACTTGCGTGGTCCGCGTGTTCGGTCCGGCCATTGCGTAGCTTATCCTGCCGCGCTTATTGCCTTGCTTCACGGGATCGTCTCTGAGGTTGGCATGCGCCCATGCGCCCTCGATTTTCGGATTGCCTGAAATCCCGAATTGCACCATGAAATTGGGGACCACCCGATAGAACACTACGCCGTCATAGAAGCCGTTTTTCACCAGATTGTAAAATCGATCCGCGCCGTTGGGTGACCAGTCGCGGTGAACTTCCACCACGAAATCGCCTTTCGTGGTAGTGAACTGCGCTTTGAAGTCGTCCGGCGCCTTGGCCTTGAGGGCTGCCGGGTTCATGAGCGACGGTTTGGCGCCCGGACCGCGTGGGGGTTCTTTGCCGCTCTGCGGCGCCTGCGCCAGCGATGACATTGCGCTGAAACAAAGGAGGATGCTTACGTGGATCGTTTTCATAAAGCTTGATTATACTGAAACTCCCCCGGCTTCAGCTAGTTTGACCTCGAGGACATGGCCCTGTGCCACCCTGTGCCACCCAGATGACAGCCAAAACGTAACAGCGTGGTAATTAGGGATTCACATTCGAGTGGTGTTATGGCATCGAAACATAAATTCGGAGGTTTGTTCCGCCATGCAGGATGCCTTCTCCACCCTTTTCGGCCCGAAACTACCGGCGCCCATCGAGGGCGCATTGGAACGCCTACTGGTACTGGATCGCTTCCAGAGCTTTTTTGACAATCTGCGGCAGCCGGACGGAGGCCGGCCCGTGCTGGAGCGCACTCTAACGGCGCTCAATGTTCAACCACTGATTTCCGCGGGCGATCTCGCGCTGGTTCCTAAACAGGGACCCGTGGTCGCGGTCGCCAATCATCCGTTCGGCTTGATGGAAGGCGCCATCCTGGCTACCTTGCTCTGTTCGGTTCGTTCTGACGTGAAGATTTTGGCCAATCATCTGTTACGAAATCTCCCTGGCTCGGAAAAGCACTGCATTTTCGTGGATCCATTCGGAGGCCCAGGCGCGGTGCGCTCCAATCGGAAAGGCTTAAAAGAATCCATCGCATGGCTCGAAGGCGGCGGATTGCTGGCAATATTCCCGGCCGGCGAAGTGGCACGCCTCAATCTGAAGGAGGGCGCAGTCACGGATCCCGAGTGGAACCCGATTGTCGCGCGGCTGATTCGTATGACGAGCGCTTCGGCTCTTCCGGTTTATTTTCCGGGTGCGAACAGCGCCTGGTTTCAAGTGCTCGGATTTCTGCATCCCAAGATGCGCACGGCCTTGCTGGCGCACGAATTCCTCAATAAAACCAACCGGAATATAGAGGTGCGTATCGGCAACCCCATTGCTGCGAGCAAACTGCGCACCTATCAGGACGATCTCGCTTTGACGCGCTACCTGCGTCATCGCACCTACTTACTGGAAGACCGGGAAACGCCGGCGGCCACAGCGTCGAGATCCGGTTCCGAGCTGGTGGCAGCCCCTGTGTTGAGTGAACTGATCGCCGCCGACGTGGACAAACTTTCGCCGGAGCGAACACTGGTGGATGCCGGAGAGTTCGCGGTTCTGCTGGCCAAGGCGGCAGAGTTACCTAGTGGTATGCGCGAAATCGGCCGGCTTCGAGAGCTCACTTTCCGTGAGATTGGCGAGGGCACCGGCAAATCCATCGATCGCGACGCGTTCGACGATCATTACTGGCATCTGTTCATCTGGCACAAGGAGAGGCGCGAGATTGTGGGAGCCTACCGATTGGGCCCCTCCGACGAGATCCTTCCGCGGGCGGGAGTGAAGGGTTTCTATACCGCGAGCCTGTTCCGTTGGAACCAGTCCTTCCTCCATCGGACGGGCCCGGCGCTCGAATTGGGGCGCTCCTTCGTCCGCGCCGAATACCAGAAATCCTATGCGCCGCTGCTGCTGTTGTGGAAGGGCATTGGACAGTTCCTGGTGCGAAATCCCCGCTATCGCGTGCTGTTTGGCCCGGTGAGCATCAGCAACAAATACACCATTGCCTCGCGCCAGTTGATGGTGACTTACCTCAGCGCTTTTCGCCGGTCGACGGAGTTGGCGCCGCTGGTGCGGGCCCGCCATCGGTTCCGCCAGCGGCCCTCTAGACTCGCCCGGGAACTGGTGGGCGGTACATTCTGGGATATCGAGGAACTCTCGAACCTGGTGGCCGACGTAGAGACCGACCGGAAGGGGGTACCGGTTCTTTTGAGGCAGTATTTGAAGCTGGGCGGAGAATTGGTGGCCTTCAACGTGGACCGAAAGTTCGCCAACGCCTTGGATGGTTTGATTGTGGTGGACCTATCGAAGACGGACCCGCGCCTGCTGGAGCGTTATCTGGGAAAAGCCGGGGCTGCGGCATTCGCGAAAGATGGCTCGAAAGATGGAACGCCGCCGAATGCGCCCGCGTATGCATAGGCATGAAAAGAACTGTGTGTTGTTTTCTGCTCTCGGTAGTGAGTCTGTTGGCGGACGTGAGCGGCAAATGGTCCGGTAGTTTCGACATTACGGGTCCTGATGGCGAAACCAAAGCCGACACTGCTTTCCTGAATCTGAAGCAAGAGGGCGGCAAGATAACCGGCACCGCTGGTCCTAACGAAGAGAAACAGTTCGAGATCAAAACCGGCAAGATCGAGGGTCAGAAGATTGCGCTCGAAGTTGTGATGGAAGACGGTGGCGTTCTGACGTTCGATCTGGCGCTGGCTGACGATCACATCAAAGGCAACGTGAAGGGCCAGATGGGGGATGAAACGATGACGGCCAAGCTGGATGTGACGCGGGTGAAGTAAAGCGCACCCCCTAACGACCTTGCGCGCCCTCCACCACTTCGTGCAGCGCATTGGTGAGTGTGCGCACCGAAAAGGATTGAGCGTGCAACTGCTCAGCGGCGCTAGCGGTTTCTTCCGAGCTGGCCGCCTGGGACTGTGTTACATGGTTGAGTTGAGAAACCGCACTGTTGATGTGGGAAATCCCTTCGGTTTGCGACTGAACGGACTCGCTAATTTCAGAGAGAGCGGTATCGACTTCCGCAATCTTGGCCACGATTCCAGCCAGAGCCGAGGTGAGCTTGGAGCTATAGACGGTACCTTGCTCGCTGCTGCTTAACGACCGTCCGATGAGTTGATCAGTCTCATGCGCCGCCTGGGAGGCGCGCTGCGCGAGACTTCGAACCTCGTCCGCCACCACGCTGAACCCAGCTCCGGCTTCGCCTGCGCGCGCCGCCTCCACGGCTGCGTTTAGGGCCAAGATATTGGTTTGGAAAGCGATCTCTTCGATGGACTTCATGATCTTGCCCACATCCCGCGAAGAGGCATGAATCTGTTGCATCACCGTGTTCATCTCGAGCATTTGTTGGTCGCCCTGCCCGACCGCCAGGCGCACTTCGGTGACTAGCTTCCGGATGTGATGCGCGCTCGCGCTGGTACGTTGGCAATAGCCCTGCAGCTGTTCGAGCGATGCACTGGTCTGCTCAACGGAAGCGGCCTGTTCGGACGTGCGAGACGCAATGTCCTGGCTGGCGGAAGCCACCTGATTTGCGGCGCTGGTGGTTTCGTCGGCAACTTGATGGAGATCCACGGTGGCCTTTTGAATCGGCACTACGATGGAGCGCGCCGCGAAGTAACAGAAGACCAGCGAACACACGAGAACTGCCGCCGTGAGTAGAAAGACGAAGTTGCGCGAGCGACCCAGTTCACTTTCGACATCGTCGGCATAGACGCCCGCGCCTATGATCCAACCCCACTGCGGGTACAGCTTCACGTAAGAGATTTTGGGAACCGGTTCCTGCTGCCCTGGTTTCGGCCACATGTAGCGCACAAAGCCTTGTCCGCTTTCCTTCGAGACTCGGGCCATTTCAACAAACATCCGAAACCCGTTGGGATCCTTGTAATCTGACAAATCTTTGCCGTCCAGGGCCGGGTTCGCCGGATGCATGATCATAAAGGGCCGGGTGTCGTTGATCCATATATAGTTAGACCCTTCGAAGTGGATGCTGCGCAGGGACTCCTTGGCGAGCGATTGGGCTTGCGCCACCGGAAGGACCCCCGACGAAGCTTGCTGCCCGTAGTATCCAACAACACTCGAGGCCGCTTCGATTACGTGGCGAATGTCATCCTTCCTCATCTTGTAGCTGTAGGTTCTCTGCGCGGGCAGCAGCCATGTGATCAGCACCACCGGAAAGCCCAGCGTGAGCACACCTCCCATCAAGAACATCTTGGTGGACAGTTTCAGATTGGAGCCTAGCAACGAAGAGCCTCCCATTTACTGATCGGCTCAAGTGGTGCGGGTCTTAGCGGATTCTGGAATGAAAGCTTCGTCAGGCGGTGCGGAGAAACGTACGGAAAGCTTCGAGTTCGTGCGTTACTGCGAGATATGTATGATCCACTTTGGCGACGAGAGTAGAAAGCTTGTCCCAACGCATTAGAACAATGGAAGCTCCGCGGAACTGGTGTCGGAACGCGAGAAATTCGCTTAGGGTATCAACCAAACCGGAAGTGATTACCGCAGGGCGCGTGCTCGTGGGCGCGGCCATCTGGTTCAATAGTTCCTTATGCCATCGACCTGACGAGGGCATTTGTCCGTCCCATCCGCGAGCAATCAACGTCAGCATCTTTTCGATCTCGGTATAGAAGGAGTGAAGCATCGCGGACGCGGCTGCAGTCTCGATGTCTCCTACCTGCGGATCGGACGACTTGGCGATTAAGGGCGACATCTGCTCGCGGACCATGGCTAAATGCGTGAGCCCAAGTCGAATCTTGGTCGCCAAGTCAGCCGACACGTACTAGCTCTCCACTACTGAGGAGGTACCGAACTAGCGGAGTGTCGTCATCCAGATCCAAGAGGTCGACTGGCCAATCAAATAGGTCGGTGAGTTTGCTAACCGCGGAAAAATAGACCTTCCCCGGTAGCCCGGATACCGCTATATCGATATCGGAATCTGGACGCAACTCGCCGCTCAGTAAGGAGCCAAAAACGAAAACTTGAGAAGCACCCATGCTCCGTAGCAGACTCGCCGCAGCGGTCAAAACTGCTTCTTTTTGGCTGATGGTCGGATGCATCGGCGACGGGGGTTGGGTTAAACTAGCCGGTTTCAACCCTCCGAAGTCGACTATACCATTAGCGGGCCGTTCTCCACCTTAGATGTGAGGCCCGTTCAACCGTCTGGTTCGCCCACACAGACTCGAATCCTCGATCTATCGGGAGAGGTGAAATCTGCAAGAAATCGAGGGGCGAACCCATTGTAGCCGCCCTAGCTGGATCACCGTTGCCTCTATCCCTTCCGCAGCCTTTGTCGACCTCGTACGCGACCGGGTCAAACCAGGACGGTAAACGCCGTCTCGGTCCGCGTCACCGGGCGATATAGCGTATCGCGCTCCATTGGCTCGCGGCCGGCTTCCCGGATCAGCCGCAGCAGTTCGCCCCGGCGCAGACCTTGGCTGGTGGTGGCGCCGGCGTCGTGGTAGATCTTTTCTTCCACCACCGTCCCGTCCAGGTCGTCCGCGCCGAAGCGTTGGGCGATCTGGGCTATGCGCGGGGTCATCATGATCCAGTAGGCTTTGATGTGCTCGATGTTGTCCAGCATCAGGCGCGCTACCGCGATCATTTTCAGATCCAGAAATCCAGTGGTGGTTGCGACATGTTCTAAAGCCGTGTTAGCGGGATGAAACGCAAGCGGAATGAAGGTTTGGAAACCGCCGGTATCGTCCTGAAGAGCCCGCAGCTTCACCAGGTGATCCACGCGGTCCTCTTCGTTTTCGATGTGGCCGTACAGCATGGTGCAGTTGGATTTCAATCCAAGCAGATGCGCCGTGCGAGCCACTTCCAGCCACTGCGCCCCATCGATCTTGTGATCGCAGATAATCCGGCGCACGCGTTCGTTGAAAATTTCGGCGCCTCCGCCGGGCAGCGAGTCGACTCCGGCATCCATCAGCCGCGTGAGGGTCTCGCGGATGGAAAGCTTCGCGCGCTGCGCCAGATACGCGACTTCCACCATGGTGAAGGCCTTGAGGTGGACTTCGGGAAAGCGCTGCTTCAACCCGCGCAGCATTTCACAATACCAATCCAGCGTCAGTTCGGGATGCAGGCCGCCCACGATGTGAAATTCAGTGACGGCTTCCGACCACCCTTCGCCCGCGCGATGCCAGACTTCTTCAAGCGACCAGGTGTAGGCCTTGGGATCTTTGGCGCGCTTGCCGAAGGCGCACAATTTGCAATTGGCCACGCAGACATCGGTGGGATTAATGTGCCGGTTGACGTTAAACCAGGTTACGTTGCCATGCATCCGCTCGCGAACTAGGTTTGCCATATAGCCCGCGGCGAGAATATCGGAAGTACGATACAGCGCCACGCCGTCTTCAAAATCCAGGCGCGCGCCTGCCTGCACTTTCTCCAAAATCGGCAGCAAACGGCGGTCTTCAATGTGAATCTGCATCGTACTCAAGCTCGGAGGCCGAGGAAGTAAATATCGGCCGCCCAAAACAGAAAGAATAGCACGCTGACGTATCCATTCACCGTAAAGAAGGCCGCGTTTACCCTGGATAAGTCGTTGGCCTTGACCAGGCTGTGCTCATAGAAAAGCAGCAGCACTACCGCTCCGATTCCAGCCAGGCTGAGCCAGCCCAGTTGAAAACTGACGGCCAGCGCGACCAGGCAACCGATCATCGCTATGTGAAACAAGCGGGCGATCCAGAGTGCTCCGGCGATACCGAATTGACGAGGGAGGCTATAGAGTCCCGCGGAACGGTCGAATTCATAATCCTGGCATGAGTAGATTACATCGAAGCCCGCGGTCCAGAAGGTGACCGCCGCAGTGAGCCAGAGGATGCGTGGGTCCAGCGATCCCGTGACCCCGATCCACGCTGCGGCCGGAGCCACGCCCAGCGACAATCCCAGGATCAGGTGCGAAAAAGAGGTGAAGCGCTTGGTGTACGAATAAAAGAACACCAGGGCAAGCGCTACGGGAGCAAGTTTCAGGCAGAGGGGGTTGAGCGCGCGCGCCGCCAGAACGAACACCAACGAGGATATAGCGACGAAGCCCCAGGCAAAGCCGGTGCTCAGGGTTCCGGCGGGGATGTGGCGCATGCGCGTGCGGAGATTGCGAGCGTCGATGCCCGCGTCGAGGATGCGATTGAACGCCATGGCGGCCGAGCGCGCTGCTACCATCGCGACCACGATCCAGAGTAGTTTTCCTCCGAAATCACGCACGGGCACATGGTTTTGCCGAAACGCCAGCAAGGCTCCGGTGAGCGCAAAGGGCAGCGCAAACACGGAGTGCTCAAACTTGATCATCTCGAGCGTGAGCCGCAACCGCTTCCAGAAAGGCATTTTCGCTACCATTCTAATTCATGCGCTCGCTTGTGCTTATCTCCCTGGTGCTTTTCCTGGCCGGCTGCGGATCAAGAACCTCGCCTATGGAGGAGCTCCTGACTCGCGAAGTAACACTGCCAGGCGGCCACATTATCAAGGCCGAGTCCGCGGTGGATACCCGCGATATTATGCGCGGCTTGATGTTTCGCGACACGCTGGCTCCCGATCACGGGATGCTCTTCGTGCATCGGGTTTCGGGCAACTACGGCTACTGGATGTACCAGACCTATATTCCCCTCGACATGATCTGGATGGACGAAAACCACAGAATCGTCGAACTGGTTGAGAACGCGCCGCCGTGCAAAACCGCAGCCAGCAAATGCCCCCACTTCGGAGGCAACCAAGCAGCGCGCTTCGTACTCGAGCTGAACGGTGGATCGATACGGAAATTCGGAATTCAGAAGGGGCAGACGATCGAGTGGTAAAACACCGTTTCTGGTTTCTGGTTTCTGGTTCGCGCGGGTCCACAAACTAGAAACCAGAAACTAGAAACCAGAAACGGCAGTTCTTTCCTGCTACCCTCAGGTTGAATGGATCAAGACCAATTGCGCGGGCTGCTGGAAGCGGTGCGTTCCGGTGCTGTGGGTATCGACGCTGCCGTGGATCGCATGCGGCATCTGCCGTTTGAGGACCTGGGCTACGCCAAGCTGGATCATCATCGCGCTCTTCGGCACGGCATCACCGAAGTGATCTTCGGCAAAGGAAAAACGCCTCAACAGGTGGCCGCCATCGCCGGGCGCCTGCTAGATAAATCAGCCAATCTGCTGATTACTCGCGCGGACGAATCCATCGCGGCCGGACTGAAGGCGCAGTACCCGGAAGCCGAATACTTTCCGCTTTCCGGCGCTATCCGCATCTGGCGCGAACGTACTATGCGCGGCAAGGGGAAGCTCGCGGTGGTGTGCGCGGGCACCAGCGATATTCCAGTGGCAGAGGAAGCGCAGGTCACCGCCGAAGTGATGGGCAATGAAGTGGATTCGATTTACGATGTCGGCGTCGCCGGCATTCATCGGTTATTAGCCAACAGTGAGCGACTGGGGGAAGCGCGTGTAGTGGTGGTGGCGGCGGGGATGGAAGGAGCTTTGCCAAGCGTGGTGGGCGGACTGGTATCCGTGCCTGTAATTGCCGTCCCTACCAGCGTCGGTTACGGCGCGAGTTTCCAAGGCGTGGCGGCGCTGCTCGGTATGTTGAACAGTTGCGCGAGTAACGTGACGGTAGTGAATATCGACAATGGATTTGGCGCGGGTTACGTGGCTAGTCTGATTAATCGGTTGTAGGGGTACACTTAAGCAGCGCGCGGCGCTGCCCCACAGGCGCTGCCAGATCAACCTTACGCGACGGCGGCCGCGCCTACGCGTGCTCCGGATTCTTCCGAGTACAGATAAAATCCGAACATAGGCGTGAATTCCTGCCGGCTCCACTTGCTCATCTTCCACTGCACACGCAGGTATCGTACCTCTTGGCGCGAGACCAAGTTGAGCAGAATGGAATAAATGCCGCAGTAGAACTTGGGTGGGAAAGTGGCCAACGGTCTGGAGCCCCAGTTTTCACCGTCAATCGAGCCCCACACCGACACTTCCAGACTCTCTTGTTCAAGGATTCTGGTAATGCCCAGGGTGAGGACTAGAAGCTTCCCTCGTTTGGAGCCGAGATCGATCTCCGGTCCCATGCCATCGGCCCGTGCGATGCTTTCAGGCAACAGAAAATTTGGCAGCATATTAAACCTCCAGCCGGGACACGTGCCGGAACTGCTGTCTTGCTACCTGGCAGTAATTACCTACAGGGTAACGCTGGGCTAGATTTTGGTCAAGCGATTTCTAGCCTCTTCTAGCGTCTCATATTTTTTGCAAAAACAAAAGCGAATTAATTTCGAACCCGCGCTACTATCCGCAAAAAAGCTCGACCCAGGTACCGCCGCTACTCCGGCTTGCTCAATCATATGCCGAATGAAGGCGTAATCATCGGAGAAACCGAAATCGCCGATATCGGTCATGATGTAATACGCTCCGTCCGGACGGAAACAACGGAACCCGGCTCCCTCCAAAACACCTAGGAGCATGTCCCGCCGACCCTGGTAGTCCCGAGCAAGTTTCTGATAATAAGAATCCGGCATGTTGAGGGCGAGCACCCCCGCTTGTTGCAGCGGAGCGGCCGCGCCGACGGTCAAAAAATCGTGGACCTTTCGGATGGAGTCCGATAGATCCGGCGCCGCCAACACCCAGCCCACACGCCAGCCGGTGACCGAGTAGGTCTTGCTCATGCTATTCACTAAAACGCTTCGCTCCCGCATTCCCGGCAATGTCGCTATCGGAATGTGAGATGCCGAATCGTACAAGATGTGTTCATAAATCTCGTCGGTGATGGCCAGCGCGTCAAACTCCTGGCAGAGTTCCGCGATTACCATCAATTCAGCGCGCCCGAAAACGCGGCCGGTGGGGTTATTGGGCGAATTCAGGATGATGGCTTTGGTCTTGGACGAGAAGGCCCGGCGCAGCTCATCCGGATCGAAGGTCCAGTCCGGAGGGCGCAGGGAGACGAATTTCCGCTGGGCGCCGCATAAAAATGTATCCGGACCGTAATTCTCATAGTATGGCTCGAAAATGATGACCTCGTCGGCCGGATTGGTGGTCGCGAGCATGGAGGCGATCATCCCCTCGGTGGACCCGCAGCAGACCGTGATTTCCCGCTCCGGGTCGTAATCGAGGCCATACCACTTCCGGTATTTGGCGGCGATGGCGTCGCGGAACGGTTTGGCGCCCCAGGTGATGGCGTATTGGTTGAAGTCTTGGGCGATGGCGTCCTGCGCTGCCCGCTTGATGTCTTCCGGCGCGCTGAAATCCGGGAAGCCCTGAGCCAGATTAATGGCCCCTTTCTCCATGGCCAAGCGGGTCATTTCCCGGATGACGGACTCGGTGAATCCGGAAGTTCGATTGCTGACGAATCGCGGACGCCGGTTCAGGATTTCAACCGGACGCACCGAGGTCTTTTCGGCGGAAGGCGTCATAAGAAGAGCCTACCACCGGCAGCGCCCGGTTTGATCTAGGAGCAGCAGCGTTACAGGGAAGCTGCCCGGTTCGGGAACGAGCTCGACTGAAAACATTCCAGCCTTGGACTCCCCGACGACTTCCCATTTTTATGGTCCCCTGAGACGGGGGAAGAAGCTGTTGTGCGAGGAGGCGGAGAATTCAGAATTCGACCCAGGAGGCTGGTGGCAGGCGGCAGAAAGCTGGCGGCAGAAAGCGGACGGCCCTTCGCGCAGGTGAGATAATCCGTGAAATGGAGATGCGGGCGGCCGGACGGTTCGTGACGATTCTGGCTCTGGTGCTTATCCCCTTTACCGGCCATGCGGCGCCAACGGAGCCGCCGGCTGTGATCCAGAAATACCTGAAGCAGCCCGGCTTCACCTGGAAATGCGCGCGCGAAACGAATTTCCAGTTTTGCTGGGAAGCGAGTCTGGATGGCGATTCGAACATGGCGGCCGCACGCGACAGCGCTGAAGCCGCGCGTAACGAGGTGCTTCGCAGCGCCGGCGTAGCAAAGTATGAAACGCTGATTTATGTGCTTTTTCTGGCGTCGGCGGACCGGATGGAGAAACTGATCGGCTACCACGGTGAGGGCCGATCGCGGCCGGCACAACACGCCGTTTTCTTCGTCCCTACGCCGATACGCCCGAATCTGACGCACGAGCTTTGCCACGAGATTCTGACCAACGTTTGGGGCGTGGCAGAGGCGTGGATTGAAGAGGGCTTCGCCACCTTGGCAGCTGAACGCGGTTTGGTGCATGTGACCTGCCTCGCGATGACAATAAGGCACGCGATGATCCCGCTCAAAGAATTGGTCCGGCCCGAGTGGAACCCATCGGTGTACTCGCCGGATATCACCTACGTGGAACTGGCCGGTTTCTTGGAGTTCCTGGAGGCAGCTTACGGTCTGGAACGCATAAAACAAGTGTGGCGGCGTGGCAGCATGTCGATTCCCGGCGTCCTCGGAAAATCCGTTGCTATTCTCGAACGCGAATGGCACATCCAGCTGCAGCGTGAAATTGCCAAGGGCTGAGCATTGTGCCGCTCGCGATCCGCGAGATGTGTTTAACGAGCCATGCGGGAAGCGTTCGACGCGCGGGCCGCGAAAACCGTCCCCAGCAGGAGCAGCAGCATTTCAGCCAGACCGCCCGGTTCGGGAACTGCGCTGGCGGCCGCTTCGACGCTGGTTTCCGATGAGAAGTTTGTCAGAGCGCTGGACCCGTCAAGGTTCACGAGGACAGTCAACGCGATCCCGTCCACCAGGTCGCTGGTGAAAGCCGGGGTGGCGCCAAGAGGATCGGAGAACATACTGAAACCGAATGAGCTGCCGGATGTTGAGGTGCCATCCGGCGAACTCAGAGCCGGTCCGTACAAACTCACGTCAAACTTCAAAACGTTGCCGAAAGTGAATCCTTCAAAATAGTCGTTGAGCGCGGTGCCGTTGTCGAAGGTTAGCGTTCCTGGCAGAGTGCCGCTGACATCGCCTGTGACGGAGGGCGATCCGGCCAATGTGCCGTCCGAAGAGAAGTTCAGAATCTGGAGCGATGCGGATTGCGAGACCAGCGGGCCCGGATTGAAATTGAAATCCAGCGATCCGGAGGTGCCGTTCAGGCTGCTGGTATCCACCGAGACGGCCTCCAGCACTGGGTCCGCCAACGCGGTTAGGGTCAAGCAAAACAAAGCAACGACAAATCTCGAAATCATATCAGTTCAAACTCCCGGAATAAACAACTGGCGTAAAGTGGATCAACGCGTTCGAGGGATCGCTGAACCGGACAGCGACATTCGCCGACTGGCCAGCGGCGAGGCTTCCCGATGCTAGGACCGCGATATACGGGTTTCCAACGAAAGTTCCAGTGGCGTTCACCAGCGTCACGCCGGCCGTCAGATTGGTCAAGACAATCTCGATCGGCCCGGCGATACTTTGCCCACTTGTGTTCAGCACTGTCACGGTTCCGCTGAAGGTACGCGTTAAGTGACTATACACTAAGCCACTGCTGGTCACACTTACCTCGCCCGACACATTCGCTGGACCGAAGGCGGGCAAATCGGCGACGGTAATAGACTCGGCGACGTTGATCACGGCTGGCAACAATAGCGCAGGCGCATCGGTGACAGTAATGGACTCGCTGACCATGATCACCGCGATGGCTTGCTCCATCAGCGTAGGGGTGTCGGTAACCTTGATGGACTCATTCACCAGGATCACCGCGATGGCCTGCTCCATCAGCGTGGGGGTGTCGGTAACCTTGATGGACTCGTTCACCAGGATCACCGCGATGGCTTGCTCCATCAGCGTGGGGGTATCCGTAACCTTGATGAACTCATTCACCAGAATCATCGCCGGCAGGATCACGCCTTGCGCGAACCCTGAAGATGCGCTCGCGGTGAAGTTGATGTCGCCGGCATACGACGCGATGATCGTGTGGCTGCCCGCGCTCAGCGTCGAGATATTGAGTGTGGCAACTCCGGAACTCACCGTCCCGGTCCCGAGTGTTGCCGCTCCTTCCTTGAAGGTAACGGTGCCCGTGGGGTTGCCCGCTCCCGGGCTCACCGGCGCAACCGTCGCAGTGAGGGTAACCATTTGCCCCAAGTTCGCGGGATTGGGAGCGCCGACCAGCGTGGTGTTTGTCGACGCTTGATTCACAACCTGCGTCAAGATGGTGGACGTACTCGCCGCGAAATTGGCATCGCCGCCATAAGAGACCGTGATGTTGTGGGTTCCGACGCTGAGAGCTCCGGTGTTGAAGCTGGCGCTGCCGTTCGCGAGCGACAAGATTTCGAAAGGTGTCTGTCCATCGTCGAAGACGACGGTGCCTGTTGGAGTATTGGAGCTAACTCCTTCTGGGGTCACCGTCGCGGTGAAGGTGACTTCCTCGCCAAACACAGATGGATTCGGTGACGATTTCACCGCCGCAACGGACGCGCCGCCCGGCGAGACTTTCACTACGAATGCATTCGACGCGCCGCCGCCGAAAGTCGTTTGCGCCGCGCCCGGAGTGGTGGGGAACGGCGCCTGGAAGCCGGCAAAGCCTGTCACGTAGGCGTTGCCCGAGGCGTCGACGGCGATCCCGGAACCAGCTCCATCGCCTCCGAGGTAAGTAGAATAAACCAGCGCGGAACCGGCTGGATTGAACTTGGTTACGAATGGGTTCGGAAACCGATCGCTCGGCACCAAAGAGCCCACCAGAGGAAAATTTCCCTGGGTGATGCCCGTCACATAGGCGGCGCCTGTCGAATCCACGGCGATCCCATAACCAGTGACAAAGCTAGCGCCCAGGTACGTTGAGTAAACCAGCGCGGAGCCGGCAGGGTTCAGCTTTGTCACGAAAGCATTCTGGTTGGTTGTGACGTTGCCGAGTAGGTTCTTTTGATATGGGTCTGCAGTGGGGAAGTTGGTGGATGTCGTTAGCCCGGTTACGTAGGCGCTCCCCGCCGAATCCACGGCGATGCCGTATCCTTGTTCGGTACCGCTGCCGCCCAGGTAGGTACTGTAAACCAGCTTGGAAGTAAAAGGATCGAGCTTTGCCACGAACGCGTCAACTCCTCCGCCATAGGCAGGCTGCAACGGGTTTACCAGTGGGAAGTTCGACGATAGGGTGGTTCCCGTGATGTAGATATTCCCGGACGGATCAAGCGCGATGCCAAGCCCCATATCTATGGCACTGCCTCCCAAATAGGTGGAGAAAACCAGGGAACTGCCGTCGGCTGCGAGCGTGGTTACGAAGGCATCCGGAGCCCCGCCTAGCGTGGGTTGGGGAGCCCCGGGCGTGACTGGGAAATTGGTGGAGAAGGCTTGGCCCGTTATCGAGGCCCGGCCGGAGGAGTCGACCGCGATGCCAGCCCCGGAATCGGATGAACTGCCGCTGAGATAGGTGGAATACAACAGTGCGGAGCCGGTGGAGTTCAGTTTAGTCACGAACGCCGCCGAGTCGGCGCCGGCGCTTTGCTTGGAGAACTGGAAAGCGCCGGGTGTTGTGGGGAAATTGTTGGATGTGGTTTGGCCCGTTACGTAGGCATTCCCCGAGGAATCGATGGCGATGCCGCCGCCCATATCCTGATTCTTCCCACCCAGGTAGGTGGAGTACACAAAGGCCGTCCCCTCGGGGTTCAATTTCGTAACGAAGGCGTTCACAATTCCGCCGTTCGAAGGCTGGAAGGGAGTGACCGTGGGAAAGTTGGTCGACTGGGTATAGCCAGTTACGTAGGCGCTGCCCGTGGAGTCCACGGCGATATTGCCATTGGGTAGGGCACCGAAGTTCTCGCCCCCGCTGCCGCCCAAATACGTGGAGTAGAACAAGACCGGATCGATGACCAGGGGCTTCGAATGGTCGTAAGAGCCGACGGCAAATGTCACCTGGCCGTCGCCTCCGAGCGCGTATCGTACGTCAATCGATTGGGGTCCGTTTTGGGTCCGCTGGTACGCGACTGGTTTTTCGAAACGCACGATTCCGCCGGAGGTCTCGAACAGCAAGTCGCCGCTCGGATCGATCCAGATCTTGCTTGCTCCGGAAATACCGAGCCGCGCCACTCGAGGGTCCACGCCCGGCGCCACTACCAGGTCATATTCGAGTTGCTTTTGGTTGCCGTAGTAAAGCAGATCGACGCCGGGATATATGTCTCGATATTTGACCTTCGCGTAAGTGGGAACATTAGTGCGCCACTTTGTCGGATCGTTCCCGATGAAGTAGTTGACCGTGCCGGGCAGTTTCTCGAAGGCGGTGGCCTCGGCGTTGGCATTCGCCCCCAGAAGATGCATGTGCAGAGCGCTCTTGTCGAGAGCTAGCACCGCTTCCGAAGAGGTTAGGAAAAGGGTATATCCTTGGCCGCGCGACAAGAACTTCACCTGGCCGCCGCTTTGTCCCGCATTGGCTTCGAAGCGCAGCGGCAATTTGCCGTACGCTTGAGCAGCGCGTGATCGAGCGGTGATGCTAGGCCGCTCCGCGCTGGCGTGGCTCGGGAGCCACCTCAGCATGGCAGCCAGGGCCAATACTACAACAACGTGGTGCCTAGTCCGAACCTTTTGATTCCACATTCTGGAGCCCCAGGGGCGGCTTTGAGCGGCGCTCTACGAGAAGCTGATCACCACTGTGACTTGGACAAGCTGGCCCACGACTACAGGGACGTTAGGCTGGTTGTTCGCAGCGAAGACGAAGGCGGTGAAGACTGTGAAGGCAGTGCTGGGGAGAGCGTTACTGAGGTTACAGTTAGCCGGGAGCACGCCGACCGCACATACATCCAGTTCCGTTGAGACCAAGGCAATAGCCCCGCTTGCGGTGGCCGTGAGGCTGCCAGTCAGCACGATTTTGCCACTATTGGGTCCAGTTGTGGGCACGCTAAATGCCAGGTTCCTGCTGTCAAACGTTCCGGGCGCCTCGGTGGGTTCAGCCATGAGGCAAAAGCCCGAGCTTGGATTGTTACACGGGCTAGGGGCGCTGGCAGAACCTGCCAGCACGACCAGCCACAGGCCGGTGACGCTTGATCGAGAGAGAGAACCGACCAGGTCGGCAGCCCCAGACGACTGCAGCGAGTTTTCAAAATCACGATGACTCGCCAGTGTGCCGTCGGGATTGCGCACGTCGATGGTCCAGTGGCCATGAACCTTGACGCCTTCATGCGGTCCTCCCGTTGGCTTGGCTTCGTTCACTTCCATATCGGCCTGGCAGGCGGACGCGGCGATGGCTTGATCGGGAACCATCCGCGCCTGAATTACCACGCGTTGGCCGGCCTCTTTGACGACAGCGTTTGATGGCAAATCCAGGGTAGTTGACTGGCCCGGTTGCAGCGAGACGTGGGAACTGGGGCCGATGGGTTTGCCGCCGCTATCCAGGAACCCGATTTGAGCGGCGCAGGAATCCGGTGGACGCGCGGTAACGGTGAGCCGCACGGTCTGGCCAACGGTTACACTAACCGGCTCAGGCTGACCCCACAGTGTGGCGGCAAGCAATGCACTGACGATAGGAAGGGCTTTCAACATTGGGTTCTCCATTTCGAATCAACTGTACGGTTTCAAAGTGAGCGCTGGTGCTAAACTGTCCCACCCGCGCTGAAGTATTTTTCGGACGAACTTGCGCTCCAAAGGGGGGTTATCAACCCGCTGCCTGGTTCAGTGGGCATCAGGATGCGACGCTAGTTAGTGGTCAAGTAGCCGTGCATCCTCACTTCGACAGGACACGCAGGCGAACTTCCGGCGACATGCGGGGTTGTGCCCGCCGGGAAAACAGTCCCGGAGCGATATTCGAAGTGGGTTGTGTTTGGGCCAGACACGGACCAGTCCATGCTCTCAGTCTCAACGCCGATAACAATGTCGACCGGCCCAGAGCAACTCGGCAGGATATCGACGTCGGTGATCACCAGAGCCTGATTGGCAGGAACGGAGTAGGGCGGAGGGGTGCCGAGTACGGTTACGGGGCCACCCGATACGGAGACAAAAGATGAGAATTCGGGGCCGGAAGTGTTGCCCTGGAGATTGACCAACTGCGCAGCCTGACTGGGGGCGCTCTGCGTGATGGCCGGGTTCGCCGATGTATTCAGCACCTGCACCAGCACCGCGGCGGCGACAGCATGCGCGGCTCGGGGAACGGCCAGGGTCAGCACGCCGGCTGTAAGAGCTACCGATGCAAAAAAAAGAACGGATTTGGATAATCTGGTCATAGTGATTCTGGGATCTCCTGTTTTGTTGATATAAGAGCTTTCGAAAGCCGTGCGAGCACGATGAGCGCGAATGCAATGCCGGCCACCGGGATGCCGCGCGGCTCTGGCGTTGCCGTCACGGAGCCGTTGGGCGCGGTGATATCGAGCGCCCAGTTTCCGGTGTCGTTGTTGCAGTCGTTCGCGTCGGCGCAGGTCTGAAAAACGCCTCCGCTTAAATCGGTGAACCCATCACCAAGAAGACCGGATGTCTCGAAAACAGCGTTGGGCACATTCGCGCCGTCGCTCAATAGGACCGTGTAGGTTCCCGCGGAAAGACCAGTGAACGGGAGGTTGACGTCGCCGCATTGTCCAGCGACACTGCCGACGGTCACGGTTCCAGCGGGAGGACATCCCGGAGTGAAGTTGGAAAGGACGTCCGAATCGCCGTTAAGAAAAAGCCCCGTGGGTCCGGTTCCGGAGAAAAGGCCGACGAATGGGTCGAATCCGCCGAAAGGGATCACGGCGCCGGCCGCGTTGGTTCCTCCGCCGAAGCCGTAGGTCTGGAGTGTGACGTTGCCGCCAGTGGGCAAGGTCAGGGTAACGAGGAAGGTGTCTTCCGGAGTGAAGAAAGTGCCCGTTTCAGACACAGTGCCTGCCCACACAGCGCCTGCCCACAATGTCGTGACGGCAAGCAATGCACTAGTGATGGCAAGGGCTTTCATACGGATACAAAGTGAGCGGGGACGGCCAACTGTCCCACCCTGAGTGAAAGATTATTCTCGAAGCTATTGCGCAGCCAGGTGCAGCGGAAAACGGGCCACCGTGATGAATGATCCGTCCGACTGCGTGCCGGATACCACGAGTGTGAATGCTCCTGGATGCAATGCGGCAGAAGGAACGGCCACACTGATGGAATCCGGAGAGTTGGCTTCGATGCCCTCCTTACTCCAGGTTTCTTCGCCCCGGCCGCCAATTAGCGCGGCCCGATAGCGGGAATACCGCGTTGCGTCGATTTCCGCCAGAAATACCATCCAGCGCGGCTCGGCCGGAATTGTGACGGCACGAGGCTCGGATGCGTCACGGCTCAAACTCAATCCGAATACCACGGGTGCGCGGTCCAGGCTGGAGCGGAGGCTGGCCAATTCACTCCTAGCGCTCTGCCGCTCGAACAGAAACATGGAACTGGCGGCCAGCGCGATTCCGAGGCACGCACAGGCGGCAATGGCTGTCCAGCGCCAACCGGAACTCGCGCGCGTTTCCGTTACCGATTCGCGAACCGCCAGCCGCAGGCTCTTTGCCGCCTCGATCTGTTCCTGGCAGGCGGCGCAGTCCACGAAATGTTCCTCGAACTCGGCGCGTTCGTCCGCGGGCAGGGTGCCGCGCACATACCGATCGATGAGGTTGTGCTCCTCAATCCGCGAATGATCCATGCCGGCGCTCAAGCTTCACCCTTCTTATATAAGGTGCACGCCGGGACGGTACTGTGCCAGTTCATATCCATTACTTCTTACGCACGTCCCCCATTGACTCGTATATTTTCTTGTAGCGCTGGCGCGCCCGGCTGATGACATGATTGAAGTGCAGCGCGCTGATTCCGAAATCCGCGCAAATATTCTCCTTCTCATCGTCTTCGAGGTAGAAGCGGTAAAGTATCTTACGGTCCCGATCGGACGGCAGCTCCGACAGCACCCGTCTTGCCAGCGCTGCCCGCTCGTGGCGCAGCAACTGGTCGAGCTGGCTTGGCTCGGGGCTCGGAAGTTGCCGGTCCGGCTCGCCTTCGTGCCGTTCTTTTAATCTCGCCGTCCGGCGAAAATGCTCCACCACCAGACTTCGCGCGATTCCACAGATGAAGCCGGCTAACCTCTCTGGTTCTCGCACCTCGCCCGCGCGAACCTTCAGTAACACCAGACGGAACGTTTCTTGATACACGTCCGCTGCGGCCGTGGGATCCGCGAGCGATTGTCCGATGATGATGGACACACCGCGGCTGAAGCGCCGTACCAACTCATCCTCGGCCGCGCGTTCGCCGGCGCGGATGCGAGAAACCAGACCGGCGTCGCTCGAACCGGCTACTTCCATTCGCCCTGCAATGTAAACGCCGCCCAATAGTAGGCCCTGCTCCAGCGGGAATCCTTCCAGAGAGCGATTTGGGCCCGCCGCAACGCCGCGGAGGGCCGGAGGTTCTCCATCAACATGCCGCGATAAAAAACGCGCATTAGCTCCGCCGTGGAACGGTCCGGCACCGTCCACAGGCTGGCCACGACGGCCGGACTTCCCGCGTACATGAACGCCCGAGTCAACCCCACCAAGCCCTCACCACGGATATCTTTGCCCAGCGCCGTTTGACATGCGCTGAGCACCACCAGATCCGCGTTCAATTTCAGATTGTAGATATCGGCCGCCTGCAGGAAGCCGTCGCGCGGCTTGCCATTCCGATCTACCAGCGAGAGCACGATGCTTGGAAGCTCCGGGTGATAAGGGTTAACCAAACCATGCGACGCGATGTGGACGTATTTATAATCGCGCAACGCGCCGCTCAGTACGGTGGCGCGGCTGGCATCAAAGTCAAAAGCCGAAAACGTCGCGCCGGGCGGAGCCAGCGCGAGTATGTTGTCGGCCTCTCTACGCGTGAAGATAAGACGATCGAAAGTGGTGCGCGCGAACACCTGTCCGCGGGTTTGGTTCTCGGAATCGGGATTCGATGTTGCCGGATTGCCTGTCACGCGCGTATCGTCGGCGGCGAACACCGGGTCCGCCAGAACGGCCACCAGCTTCGAGCCACTGTTTCGCTCGCCCGCGTGCCGCAGGAAGGCGATGGTGGACGCCGAAGGAAGGTTCACAATTTCGTGACTCGCGATCAGCGGCTCGGCACCATTTACCGGCGATGGCAGGGCGCTGAATGGAATGAATTGCAGGGAGCCCGAAGTAACAATGAGCAGCCGCTTGGTTCCCAATTCCTGCGCCACGGGATCGAGAACGGCGCGGCTCAGGGCCTCAAGGTCCGCGGAGGTGGATTTGGCAAGCTCGCGATCCGTAGCGCTGCGGATGCTTTCCCGCGCGCGTTCCGCGAGCGCGTCCAGCGTGGAACGGCCGGGCAAAACGTAGCTGTGAAAGCTGCTGCGGGAAACGGCCCAGAGAAAGCTGCGCTGGTCACCGGGCGCGTATTCCAAAAGCAGCGTACCGGAATCCAGATATTCGCGCTGCAGCCGGGGAAGCTTCAGTGGATCCTGCTTGGCGAAGTTTGCATAACGCGGGCTCGACGTCAGAATCTTGGCCTCCAGTTGTTGATACTCCGTGGTTGCCTGCCGGATCTCCGCTCCAACGGCATCCGCCGCGGCGCTGTCGCCGCCCGCGACTGACAGCTGAATCTGCCGCTCCATCTTGGCTTGGAGCCGTGCCGAGAGAATCCGCTCGCGATCGATCAGCGCGGGGTCGACGCCCTGGCGCAATCCAGCCCGCGCTTCGCTCAAAAGATCCAGCAGCGTGCGCGCCCGCGCCCGCTCGGCTGTTTCAAAAGCCTGTTTGTCATAGCCGCGCTCCGGATGAAGCTGATGCAAATGCATCAGCGCGTCTTCGAGAGCTTCATATTGATCCAGAACAGTTGTTAGCCAGGTGGCACGCAGTTCCCCGCCGATTACTGCCGCGCGAATCTGCTCGTCGACGCGCAGAGCGTCTTCAAGATGCTGTTTAGCCTGCTCCCAATCGCGATCGTCGCTCTCCAGAAGCGCCCGAAGGTACATCGCCCGGCTCTGCTCAAAACGATCGCCGATTGCGGTCAATTGCGCGGAGGCTTCTGTCAGGGAATCCCGAGCTTTCTGTTTATTGCCTAGTAAGCGGTAGGCCGCACCGATATTCACCTCAGTGGCCGCGCGCTGCCGCCGATCGTTGATTGCCGTCAACAGTTGCACGGACTGCTCGAAATATGTAAGCGCGTCCTTGGCGTCTCGATCCTTCAACGACAGCGTTCCCAGGCTGTTCAGGACACTCGCTTCACCACTCTGGTTGCTCGCGCCGCGCAATATAGGGAGGGCCTGGCGGTATGCTTCTAAAGCTTCCACACGCTCGCCGAGGGTGGCGTACACGGAGCCGAGCGCGGCCAGCGCGAGCCCCTCTCCCCGCTTATCGAAAAGCTCCCGCTGGATTTTCAGCGCCTGCCGGCAATACCCGAGCGCTTGTTCGGCGTCTCCCAGCTGCAGGAACGCGTGCGCCATGGCGGTGAGGATGCTTTCCTCCTGAATTCTGTCTTTTAGTTTGCGCGTGAGCGCCAGCGCTTGCTCGAAGGTGTTGAGCGAATCCTGGGGTTGCCCCAGAGCCATATACAAGCCGCCCAGATTGGTGAGCGCGCGGCCCTCGCTTCGGGCATCGCCCACTTCGCGAATAATCGGCAGAGCTTCGGTCAGCGATTCGAGCGCCTGATCCAGATCACCGAGCCGCGCGAGCGAGGTCCCCATGTAGTAGAGCGTGGTGCCTTCCCCGCGCCGGTCATGCTGCTCACGCCGCATCGGCAGCAGCTCGCGGAACATATCCAGAGCCTTATAGGAATCACCGATTGCATAGTAAATGGTTCCGGCGTTTGCCAGAACCAGCATCTCCCCGTGGCGGTCATGTTCCTCGCGTTTGATGGCGAGCGCGCTGGTGACGTAAGGCAGGGCCTTGCGCGGGTCACCCATAAGCATGTAGACGGCCCCGATATCGCTCGAAGCCGTCGCTTCCAGATTCCGGTCGCCGGCCGACCGCGTCAAGCTGATCGCCGATTCGAGATACTCCAGCGCTTTTTTCGGATCGCGGAAAGACACGGCTACACCTAGATTAGTCATGATATCCGCCTCGCCCAGCGTATCGTGGGCTGCGCGCGCCAGCGGCAAAGCCCGATCGAGGACGGCCACGGCTTTCTGGTTTTCGCCCAGGGCGATGTACACGTCGCTCATCGTATCCAGGGTGTGGCCTTGCTCGGCTTTGTCTCCGATCGACTCCCACAACGGAAGCGTAGCCTCAAACTTGGCGGCGGCCTGTTGGAGGGATTCTTTTGAGCCCAAGTCCTGAAGAGCTCTGGCGCTTTCGAACAGGCGTTCCGCTTGGACGCGCACCCGATCGGCTTCCGTAGCGGGCCTGAGTTCAACGAGCCGTATCTCAAATCCGCGCGAGGGAGCCTCCCCGGTCCCGAGCGAACATTCCAGAACGAACCGGCCAGTTTGTGCGGCTACGTGCGAAATGGAGATTGTTCTGCTTTCATCCGCGCGATTCGATACATTCGCGGCCTCGGAGCCATCGGACGTGGTTAGCCGGATCTTCAGAACCAGGCCGTTGGGCTGGATGGCTAGGCGCAGGAATTGTCCAGCTTCGGCGGCGATTTGCCAGGAGCGTGCCTCGCCCGCATGCAGTCCGGTTTGAATGGGAACCTGGAGCGATAGTGCCGGCGGATCCGCCAGAGGTTGACCAAAGCCGGCGGTGCAGAGGACCAGAGCGGCCAACCACAAAAGGCCGGAACTCGACCTCGGCTCGAACAAGCTCACTGGCCTCCGTTTTGTAATTCTACACTTCGGGCAAGCGTCTTCGGTGAAACCCGATATTTAGCAATCGGCTGGTTGGCAGATCTGCTGCATTAATGGCTTGGTGTTCAGGTAAGAAGTACCTGGATCGGCGCCTGCCAATACGGAAGCGATTGATTTGGGAGGAACTTACACAGGCTCTGGCGCGGGGAATCCCAGGTGCTCTAAGAAGTTGCTGGGAGAAGGAGGTTGCCATGACAATCGAACTTCGAGAAGGAGTGCAACTCACGGAGTTAGCCAGAGGCTCGGTGATCGACATCGATACGAAGAGCCGCCACTACTCTGTCGAATATCTGGGAGGGGATCAAGTTCGGATTTCGGGTCATCCACGGTGGTGCCCGACTCCTATCGTGGTTCGGCTGGAAGGATCGGTCGGAAACTCAGGCGCCTTTGAGCCGGGATTAGTCGCGCCTGGGATGCGTTTGGTGTTTCAACGATTTGACGATCGCCCACCGGTGACTACGTCTGAGGTTAAAGACCTGCATGTATCGGCCGGTGGCTGAGGCAAGTGGTGGGCCCGACAGAACTCGAATCTGTGACCTCTACCGTGTCAAGGTAGCGCTCTAACCAACTGAGCTACGGGCCCGGGGGATCTCCAGGAGGTATTTTAACTATATCACTGTGGCCGAAATCCCTCCTAAGGGATTGCCTGTTTTTGCCGATACGTATTGGTAGGCTCCATGCTCCGCTCTCTGTCCATCTTCATGCTGCTAGCTCCCGCCGCCGTGAGCGCGCAGACTGATCCAGCGTTGCTGCGATTCATACCACCTAACTCGAAGGCCATTATCAGCGTCGACTGGAAGGCGCTTCGGGCTACGCACATAGGCATCCTGCTGCGGGAAAAGTACGTGGACGCAGATCCCGCTTCCGCCATTCCCGGCGCGGAATTTCTGGACGATATGGACCGCGTCATCATCTCATCGCCTAGCAGAGCGCATGCCGATGAAACATCCGATCCGCCCATGCTAGTGGTGGTTCGCGGCCATTTCGACCTCACCAAGGTCCGCAAAGTGCTGGCCGATCATGGAACTAGGCCGCAACTTTTCAATTCCATCCAGGTGTTTCGGCCACAGGGCAAGAACAGCCGCGACATGGCTTTTGTTTTGATGGACGCGCAGACCATCCTGGCCGGGGACGCCGCATCCATATTCGCAAGCCTGGAACGGAGCGCGAATCCAGCGCAGGCGGCCGATTCCGGTCCGCTGCTGACACGCGCCGCCGAAATGGATTCGCGCTACGACCTGTGGGCGCTCATGTCGGGGCTGCAAACCATGGGTGGTGACCGTTTGATGGGTCTGCTGGCGGGCGGTGGGTTCCAGTCAGATTCCCGTAGCTTCGAAGCCGGAGTCTCGTTACGGAACGGCCTGGCTGCGGACATTTCGTGGATATTTCCTTCCGAGCCCGAGGCTCGAAACATGGCTTCGGAATTCTCGAAACTAATGAAAGCTGCCATCAAGGACAAAGTCGGCGGTCCGGCCATGCTCGACATCGAGAAGAGATTAAAGGTTGCAGCCGAAGGCGCTGCCGCCAAAATCAGCCTGCGCATGACGCCGCAGGAGTTCGAAAAGAATGCACAGTTGTTCGCGTCCACCCGCCAGCAACCCGCCGTCGCCGCAGCCAGCGTCAAGCCGGTTGCTGAAGCCATGCCGGAGCCACCCAAACTGGCGCCCGCGATGATCCGCATAGAAGGCTTGGACGACGGTCCTCGTGAGATCCGCTTGAAGCCCGAGCGTCCCTAGCAGGGTTCCTGCAATCCTCGAACCTGCTAAGATTTGCGGTATGGCCAAAGAAAAACGCGAGCTGGTGGAAGTGCGCTGCCCATGCTGCGAAGCGACACTCCAAATTGATCCCGAGCTCAAGGCCGTCATCAGTTACAGCGAACACAAAAAACCACCTTCCATTGAGGACATCGGCGCAGCCGTCCAGAAACTCAAAGGCGAGGAGGCGCGGCGCGATGAAATGTTCCAGAAATCGTTCGCCCAGCACAAGAGCCACCAGCAGGTGCTGGACAGAAAATTCGACGAGTTGCTCAAACAGGCCAAGGATAATCCCAACGCTCCGCCGCCCAAAAAGCCATTCGATTTCGACTAATGCTGTGACTTTGCCTGCTGGTGTACCGGGCAATACCAGCCCCGGTCATCCAGGCGAGTTGGTACGCACACCTAAGGTAAATCCCTCTATGGTCGAGACCGGAAAGGTCGAATACTGTAGTAGTGCCAACGGACTACGAAAGGGGTCGAGTGGGCCGTACGCTATGAGAAAACGATTACTTGTGAGTGCTGCTTTCGCGGCGGTGGGATTGGCTGCCGCGCTCCCGGTGGGTGACCAACTCGGGCTGCCCGCGCCAGTGTCACTGATCGGATTTGGGTTAGGCGGGCTCTTGATCGGCTACGCCCTCAGCATGTTCCTGGACATCTTCCTGGCCGGATCGAGCGACAACACCCACACCGAAAGTTAGAGCGGTCCGTCGTCGCATTCCTGCGATAGAATCGTATGGATGAGCGATACGGTTCAACCAGGTTTAGTTCAACCAAGTAAAGACGGCGAAGTTGGCATCCTCACTGTTAACAATCCGCCGGTGAACGCGCTGAGCCCCGGGGTCCCGGAAGGAATTGTGGCGGGCCTGGAACAATTCGAAAAAGATGACACCGTGAAGGCCATCGTCCTGATCGGTGGAGGCCGCACCTTCATCGCGGGCGCGGATATTAAAGAGTTCGGCAAAATAACTTCGAGCGGCGACCGGCGGAAGGGTCCGGGTTTCCTGGGCGTGCTGGATCGCGTGGAGAGTTATCCCAAACCCATCGTAGCGGCCATTCACGGCACCGCGCTCGGCGGTGGCCTCGAGACAGCCATGGCGTGCCATTATCGCTTGGCGGTTCCCTCCGCGCAGGTTGGCCAGCCGGAAGTCAAACTCGGAATCATTCCCGGAGCAGCGGGAACGCAACGGCTTCCACGCCTGGCCGGCGTCGCGAAAGCTGTGGAGATGTGCGCCGCAGGCGATCCTATCGGCGCGAAGGATGCATTCGAATCTGGCATCGTGGATCAGATCGTAGAAGGCGATCTGCTGCAGGGCGCGCTAGCCTTCGCCCGCACCAAAATTGGAACGCCGCCGCGCCGCACGCGCGATTTGGCCGGCAAGCTGGGCAACGAACAATCCAACGCGCCCATTTTCGCGTTCGCGCGCGATGCTGCCCGCAAAAAGGCGCGCAATCTGATGGCGCCCCAGGCCGCCATCGACGCCGTGGAGGCAGCCACCAAGCTGCCCTTCGACGAAGGCGTCAAGCGGGAAGCCGAGCTGTTTCAGGAATGCCTCTTCTCCGATCAATCCAAGGCTCTGATCCACGTCTTCTTCGGCGACCGTGAAGTGGCGAAGATCCCGGGCATCTCGAAAGACATCGCGCAGATCCCGGTGAATCAAGCCGCCGTGGTTGGCGCGGGGACCATGGGCGGCGGCATCGCCATGGTTTTAGCGAATGCAGGAATTCCGGTGCTGCTCAAGGAGACCGATCAGGCCGCGCTCGATCGCGGGCTCGCCACTATTCGCAAGAACTATACGAATTCTGTGAAGAAGGGTCGATTCTCGCAGGAAGAGATGGACAAGCGGATGGCTCGCATCCGGCCCACGCTAAGCTATGACGGTTTCAGCGACGCGGACATGATAGTAGAAGCCGTTTTCGAAGGGATGGCGCTCAAGAAACAGATTTTCGGCGAGCTGGACAAAGTAGCAAAGCTGGGCGCGATTCTGGCTTCCAACACCTCTACGCTCAACATCGATGAGATTGCTTCCGCGACGTCGCGTCCGGAATGGGTGATCGGCACGCACTTTTTCAGTCCGGCGAATGTGATGCGGCTGCTCGAAATCGTGCGCGGCAAGGCCACCTCGAAGGAAGTGATCGCTACGTTGATGGCGTTGTCGAAGAAGCTGGGCAAAGTGGGTGTGCTGGTGGGCAACTGCCGCGGATTCGTCGGCAATCGCATGTTCGCGCCCTATCGTAGAGAAGCTCAATTCCTGGTGGAAGAAGGCGCGACCGTGGAAGCGGTGGATCAGGCGCTTTACGATTTCGGCATGGCCATGGGGCCAGTCGCCACAGGCGACCTGGCTGGCTTGGATGTTGGCTGGCGCATCCGAAAAGAGTACGGCGAAACCCGCGACACCAGTGTCCGGCAGCCCATCCTCGAAGATCGCCTATGCGAAATGGGACGCTACGGGCAGAAGACCGGCGCCGGCTGGTACAAGTACGATGAGAATCGGCGTCCGCTGCATGATCCGGAAGTGGATAAGTTGATCGAACAGGTTCGCGCCGAAATCGGCCGGACGCCGCGCCAGATTAGGGCGGAAGAGATTGTGGAGCGGACCATCTACGCGCTGGTGAACGAGGGCGCGCGGATTCTGGAAGACGGGTACGCGCTGCGGGCCGTTGATATCGATATTATTTACATCAACGGCTACGGGTTCCCCGCCTATCGCGGCGGACCGATGTGGTACGCCGACACGGTGGGACTGAAGAAAGTTTACGAACGCATTCGCGAGTTCGAAAAAGAGCACGGCGCGCTCTGGACGCCGGCTCCGTTACTGAAACAACTGGCCGAAGAGGGGAAAACATTCGCCGACTTCGACAAAAAAGTTGCGGCCACCGCCGCGTAACGCCTGTACTGGAGGAGAATTCATGCGAGAAGCAGTAGTGGTGGCCAGTTCCCGCACCGCGCTGGCGAAGTCTTATCGCGGTTCATTCAATATGACGCGTCCGGAAGATCTGGCCGCGCATTGCATTCGAGATGTCCTGCGCAAAACGCCCGCGCTCGAACCCTCCGAAATTGGCGACGTGATCCTGGGCTGCGCCCAACCGCACGGCATGCAGGGATCGAACGTCGCGCGCGTATCCTCCATACTGGCCGGACTGCCGGTTTCGGTGGCAGCCACCACCGTGAATCGATTCTGCTCATCCGGTCTACAGGCCATCGCCATGGCCGCGCACCAGATTGTGAACGAGGACGCGGATGCGGCCATCGGCGGCGGCGTGGAAAGCATCAGCATGACGGAGCGCAGCGGCAATCCGCATCCCTGGGTGGCCGAACATTCGCCGGGTGTCTACATGGTGATGGGCGTCACGGCCGAAGTGGTCGCGAAGCGCTACAAGATCAGCCGGCAGGTACAGGATGAGTATTCACTTCTGAGCCAGCAGCGGACTGCCCGCGCGCAGCGGGAAGGATTTTTCGAAAGCGAGATCGCGCCTATGAAGGTGACCCGCGCGCTGCTCGACAAAAAGACTGGACAGGTTAGCGGGACCGAGGAAGTTTGCGCGAATAAAGACGAATGCAATCGTCCGGACACCACGCTCGAAGGGCTGCTGGGGTTGAAGCCCTACTTCGATCCAGACAGCGGCCAAGGCACCGTGACCGCGGGGAATGCTTCGCAGCTTTCCGATGGCGCCTCGGCTACGCTGCTGATGTCGCGCGAGCGAGCGGACGCGATGGGCATCCCCTATAAGCTGATCTTTCGCGGCTTCGCGGTGGCCGGCTGCGAGCCGGATGAAATGGGCATCGGCCCGGTGTTCGCCGTTCCGAAATTGCTCGGCCGCAAAGGTCTCAAGGTAGACGATATCGATCTCTGGGAACTGAACGAAGCCTTCGCGGTGCAGGTAGTGTACTGCCGGGACCGGCTAGGGATCGATCCTGAAAAGCTGAACGTCAACGGCGGGTCGATTTCAATCGGTCACCCATTCGGCATGACGGGCTCGCGCATGGTAGGGACCATCGCGAACGAAATGGCGCGCCGCGATGCGAAGCTGGGCGTGGTGACCATGTGCATCGGCGGCGGACAAGGCGCGGCGGG
>Ga0116135_1000213_pt1 | contig 31637 bp, 33 predicted proteins | sample June2015DPH_20_1_FD_89738 | JGI IMG/M metagenome (GOLD analysis project Ga0116135, IMG submission 89738) | Peatland microbial communities from SPRUCE experiment site at the Marcell Experimental Forest, Minnesota, USA - June2015DPH_20_10 | ecosystem: Environmental > Terrestrial > Soil > Wetlands... | reverse complement strand
TTGCCTTGGTGAGCAATACGGGTGGCATTACTCGGCTGCGGCGCGCTGTGAGGAGCTAATCCGGAAAGAGATCGGGATGTTCGTCGATCGCAGCGCCTTGCTGTGGGACATCGACCCGGACAAGATGAAGCTGGAACAACTGGATTGCATCGCGAACCACCTGACTGAGAAGGTCTAGCGGGCACGCCGCCGGAGATGGTGAGAAGGCCAAGCGTCTGATCGCGGCTGGGGAAGAAGTGAGCACACCTCTGGTTGGCATTCCAGAGCATTGGCGAAAGCGCGGTCGTGTACTCTAACACGATGACTCGCTGGATGGCCCGGACGCAGTTTTCGGTAACAACAGCAGACGGTTTCGCCTGCCGATGGGAATACTGGTCCGAACAAACACGGGCAGCCCAGACGGCACGTCCCACCAACATCCGGTGCCGACTGACAGAGACCTGGATCAGTGCTGGAGGCCCGAATAGCGGTGGGATTGCGCCTGGAGGCAGGAGCTAAACCAGCGCCGCCGCGATGGCGTTCACCAGCCGGCCCTCGTTGTCATCGGAGCCCAACTCCCAGACCATGACGCCGCCGAGCGCTTTGCTCACAGCATAGTTCACCTTCGCAGCCAGCGACTCCGTATCCTCATAGCTGATCATGATCCCGGTGTCGGCGTTATACAACCAGGGGACCTGCGCCTTACTGTCCCAACTACGCGTGGAACTGGCAAGGTAGTTGTCCTCAATGTCCTGGTAACCGAAACTGCCGGTTGGGGCCCCCGCAATATCCCAGGTCCCCTGCGCAGGGCCGGTGTCGTCCTGATAGAGCCCATTATTTGTCGGCCCGACTCCCTGCCAGCCGGTGCCGACAAACCTCACGCCGAGGACGATCTTCCCGGCCGGGACGCCTCCCGTGAGATAGCTCTGGACCGCTGCATCGACGTTGAGATCTCCTTTGTAGGTGAACAGCGGTGCATTGAAATTCGTCGTCGCGCTTCGAGCGGTGGTAAAGTCGTAGGTCTCCAGGTTGATCCAATCGAGCAACGGATGGATCTGCGCGAGTTGCAGATTCTCGATGTTCTTGTGCCCTGCGGGAGCCGCGATCGTTAGCAGATAATTCCGGCCATCGGCGGCGCCTTGAGCTTCCAACTGACTCCGCAATTCCTGCAGCAGAGTGGTGAAATTCGCGCTGTCTTTGGGCAAAGGGAACTCCCAATCGATATCGATGCCATCGAAGCCATTCTGTGTCATGAACTGCACGCTGGATTGCACGAATGTCGTGCGAAGTCCCTGGTCGGCGGCGACGGCTGAGAAATTTGTTGAGTGCGAGGCCCCGCCGACCGAAATAAGCACGCGGAGTTGCGGGTATTCTGCTTTCAGGTCGGCCAGCAAGGGGAAATTGATCCCATCGTCTTTCGCATCTACGGAGACGCACTCGCCCGCGGGCGTCACGTCGGCGAAGGCATAAATGACATGGCTCAACAGGTCGGCCGGAATGTCCGGGACGAAGTATTGCTTCGCGCCGATGTCCCCAGCTTCGAAGTATCCGACGAGCTTCTTGGTTGTGGCCGGAACGGTATCGCTCATGATTGACTCCTCATTGGGGTAATATCACATAAAAACGAGCCCGGCAGGAGTTCGATTCGGCAGAACATCGCCAGATCGTCGGAATAGCACAAAGCAAGACTCCCGTCCTTGGTGATGACTGGAATTCCCTCCGATAAAGACTCCGCAACCGGCATTCGATCGAAAGGGCCCTTGTGTATTTCAGGCAGCGAGAAGCACACGATCACGTCAGCCGTTCGAATCGGCAGTAATCACTCGCTTCCGCATATCTGCTAAACACCCACTCGCCGCGGGTTAGACTCGTCGTGAGTATGGCATGGATCTGTTCATACGTGCTTCGCTCACACCCCACCCAAATGGACAACGGATAGCTCTGAACGAACTCATCCCAGGGAGTGCCGGGATCGAACAAGAAGTGACACCGGCCAGCGACGCTGGCAACTCGATTGTGCAGGAGTGTTCGGCGTCAAGGAAAAACTGTTTAAAGCGTAGCGGAGGAAGAGAGCCGGAGCGAGGAAAGGGGCGTGCGGAACGGACAGCACGCCCCGTCCCCACCTCAGCACACAGTGACCCAGAGCGCGACCAGCGCTCCGGTAGAGCCCTCGTCCCCAGGAGTTCGTCCATTGCATTGACCACTCGGACGATGCGAATGGCGCGCGGGCTAACCTTGCTAACCTTGTAACCTTGCTGCTCTACCCCATCGGCGGTACTCTTGCGTAATGCGACCCCTTCGGTATTCCATCAACGTCACATTGGACGGGTGCTGCGATCATCGTGAAATGTTCGCGGACGAAGACTTGCATCGTCACGCGGCCGAGAACCTCGACCAAGCCGATGCCCTCCTCTTTGGCCGGGTGACTTACGAAATGATGGAGGCAGCGTTCCGGCCGCCGGCGCGGACGGGAGCGAGGCCTGATTGGATGGAACCCTTCGCCCGGGCGATCGACGCGGCAAAGAAGTACGTCGTGTCGAGCACCCTGGACCGGGTCGATTGGAACGCGGAGCTGGTGCGCGGGGATCCAGGGGAGGCCGTTCAGCAGCTCAAGCGGGAGTCGGGTAAGGGACTGTTGGTGGGAGGCGTGAAGCTCCCGCTGGCGTTGGTGGAGCTGGGATTGATCGATGAGTACGAGTTGGTGGTGCATCCCAGGCTAGCGGGCCACGGGCCGACGTTGTTCGCGGGGCTATCGAAGCGTGTCGACTTGAGGCTCGTGAGCCGGCTGGAGTTCGGCTCGGGGGCGGTGGCGATGCGGTATGAGCGGAGGGGGTAGCCATTGGGTTTGCTAACCCGAGTCGGCCGCACTCGGTCTCGTTCGTGCTTCGGAATCTTGTCCACGACGAAGAGGAGCCGGGCGATTTCGACGCCTCGTTGGGCCGGACCAGGACCGGCTGCGTGCAGGACGACGCCCGCCCGATGACGATGGCGTTCTCGCGTATGTGGCTCTTCAGAGACCCTTCACCGGTAGCATCCCCTTCTATAGGGCCGCCAGCGGTCGCTTGGCCGTATTGCACTCACGGGGATCTCCCGCTTGATAATGATCGCCGGACTTCGAAATCCAAGCTCCCGAGAGGCGCGTCGCGTGGTTATTGAAGCAGACGTCCCTTATCATTCGCTACTAATGGGTGCTTCCCGTCGAGTTGACGGTTTGGTAACTTCGCGGGTAATACTTCCCACGTCACCGTTCGGACCAATGTTCGAATCCCCGACCAGAATGCAGCCGCTGACGCGGCGGAGGCTTCGCGTGGGTAAAAGTACGAGCGGTCGGCGGACGCGAGCAGTATTGTGTGGGTCACAAGGAGGCCCCTGTGACCCATCTTCGCAGAGTCATGCTGGAGGAACTTCAGCGACCTAACTTTCTCTTCAGAAACTATACGCGGTTATATCGGCGCCGTCGAGCGTTTCGCCCGCTACTTCGGTAAGGTGCCCGATCAACTCGGCCCGGAACATATCCGGCAATGGCAAGCCGCTTGCGCGAAATGCAGGAATCTGGGCAGCGCCAAAACACCCAACCTCACGGTGTGACTGCCGAGGGCCTAGCGGGCAATTAAGTCTTTGAACCTCAAGTTTAGTCGGCCGCGCGCCGGCTAGTGTGACAAGTCGTAAATGAAATAATTCATCGCGATACGGTAAGCAAGTCCGGCCCACTTCTCGTCGTAGCGGCTGTCGTCGGACCACTCCCAGGCGTCGCCGAGGTCCATGTTGTGGCAGATGGCGACGATGATGCGGCCCTTATCGTCGCGGATGCATCGCCAATGTGGCACCCGGCCGGTGGGTCCCTTCTCGTATGTAATGCCGGTTCGGAAAATCTGCGCGCCGGGTACCTGGAAGCGATCCTGGAGATCGAAAAGGGTGCGGAAGATTGGGTCGTCGTCGGGAATGTCCTCAATGGGACGGTCCGGGAAAACGCGCGACATGCTGTTGACGAAGGTTTGCCATTCGTTGAGCAGTTCCCGGGTGGCGTAGTCGGGATACGGCTCCGATCCGTGAAAATCGTCCACCATGAGGAAGCCGCCACGGAGCAGAAACTCGCGCAGCTGTTTAGCTTGATCCTCGGGGAGCAACCAATGGCCCACCTCCACCGCGTACATCATCGGCCAATTGTAAACGTCGTCAGTGCCGTCGAGATCTACCACCTGCTCCACGGATCGTGTATCGATGCGCGTCAGCCGGCGAACACCCTGAAGCAGATGCCGGTCCGACCGCGGGTAATCCATGGTCCACTGGCCGGGCCAAGGGCGGCCGCCACGCATGCGGAAGCGCGAATGGTCGGGGTAACCGAAAATATCGGGATAGCGAAGACGGGCGCGAACCCATTCGTGCTTCTGGTCCTTCCAGTCGGGCGGAAGCGCGAAATCCTCGTATTCGATGGCCGGGTACTCTTTAAAAGGTCTTTGCGCGTGCAGCAGGCCCAGAAGGCCTATTAAACCGAGAGATCCCGCCGCGAGCGCCGTAGGGAAGCGCATGGACTACACTTTCGACCGTAAGGATAACATGCGGCAGAATCTGTGCTCAGTATCCGCGTTGCGGTTCAGATACGGGAAGCCAGAAGCGCGATGGATGTCCACTCGGCCCCGCCGTGTGCACCAATCGCTGGATATGCCGCGGGCCTTGCCGGAACTGCTTAGTGTACGGGATGCACCGTGCGTCGCTATGATTGGCGACGCGAGTCCGCCGGACTGGTGAGCTTGTTCAACAACTATGCCGCTCCCGGCCGGCTATAAACTGGGCCCTTATGAAATCCTTGCGCAGATCGGCGCCGGGGGTGTGGGAGAGGTGTAACGCGCGCGCGACACGCGGCTGGGGCAGGATTTGCCGGAGGCGGTTTCGGGCGAACCTTACCGCGCCATTCGATTCGAGCGGGAAGCGCGCGCGACCAGCGCGCTGAATCATCCCAACATCATTTCGTTCTACGATGTTGGGCGCGAAGGCGAGATTTTACGAAATGTTGACGGGCCGGCGGGCTTTCGCCGGAGCATCATCGGCGGAGGCGATGTACAGCGGCAGTTCTGGGTAGAAATGCGCATCGCTGACATTTCCATTCGATGTGACCAGCAGGGGGCCGCTCCGAACAGGCGGCGAATAGCACGCCTGAATGAGTTAGCAACGCCGTTCGGGAGCTGGCGCGGCACAGCCGCCGCCTGGGTTGCACCTCTTTGGGCCTAAGTGGTGCTGCTTGGGATCGTGGCTTTTCGTCAATTTAGTTCTGTTGATAGTCGGGCCGGAAGGTTAGGCGAAGATCACGCCGGCAATGCCGCGCACAATGAAGGCAGACCCAGGAAAAGCGGGCGCCTAGTCATTCCCCGTAGTTGATCGATCATCAGTTCTTGCCACTTCGCCAGCATTTGTATCGACCAGAGTATCGCCGGAGGAAAGCACCAATCCAGTCGCCTTTCTTGTACACCGCTGATTTTAGTGGTGAGCGCGGTAGGAATCGAACCTACAACCTAGTGATTAAGAGTCACTTGCTCTGCCAATTGAGCTACGCGCCCGTTCGCTTCTGGGGAAGGCAAAACTGAAGTTCTCTCCGATTGTACCATTGGATTAAACCTATGCCCAGCGTCGGACGCGTGCTCGAGACTTCACTCTACGTCGATCAATTGGATCGCTCCATCCATTTCTACACGCGCCTGTTCGGCTTCGAGAAACTGGTTGCCGATGACCGGTTCTGCGCGCTGAACGTCCGGGGCCAACAAGTGCTGCTGCTGTTTCGGAAGCGCGGAACCCTGGAGCCGATGGTATTCCCCGGCGGCATTCTTCCACCGCACGACGGCGATGGGCAAACGCATCTGGCTTTCACCATCGCAGCCGAAGATGAAAAAGAATGGGCCGAGAGTCTCAGCGCGGCGAATGTGCCAATCGAAAGCCGGGTCACCTGGCCGCGCGGAGGATTCAGCCTGTATTTTCGCGATCCCGACGGACATCTGCTAGAGTTGGTCAGCCCCGGCTGTTGGGCTATTTATTGAGGAGGAGCATGCGCCGTCGTGAAGTGATTGCGGGAATGTTGGCTGCGATGGGAGGCAACTCGGCCCGCGGCCAATCGGCGCTCGATGAGTTGCGCATTGACGCGCGGGCCGTTGGGTTCGATCTCTCCGAGCCAGAACTCGCAGCTATCCAGACGTACGTTGCCGATTTCTTAAAAGCTGCGGAACGTGTTTCGAATGCCATCCCGCCGGCTCCGGCCCCGAAGTATGGGCCACGGAATTCCACGCGGCCTCGGGCTTCCGAAAATCCACTCAATGCCTGGTACGTAACCGCGTCCATCAAAGGCGCGCCCACCGGGCCGTTAGCGGGTAAGAAAATCGCCATCAAGGACAACGTCTGCGTCGCGGGTCTTCCGATGATGAATGGTTCCAAAGTGCTGGAGGGGTTCGTTCCTTCGAGCGACGCAACTGTTGTGACGCGGTTGCTGGATGCGGGCGCGGAAATCGCCGGCAAGTCGGTGTGCGAGAGCTTCTGCATGAGTTTTGGCAGCCACACCGGCGATACCGGCTTCGTGCTGAACCCGCACGATCGCACGCGCACCACTGGCGGATCTTCGAGCGGCAGCGCGGCGCTAGTGGCGTCCAACGTCGTGAACATGGCGGTGGGATGCGATGAAGGCGGCTCCATTCGCGTGCCTTCCGCGTTCTGCGGCATCGTGGGGCTGAAGCCAACCTGGGGATTGGTTCCATTCACGGGCATCTTTCCGCTCGAGATGACCATCGATCACGTGGGCCCCATGGCGCGCACGGTGCACGATTGCGCGTTGATGCTGGAAACCATGGCCGGTCCCGACGGTCTTGATCCTCGGCAGAATGCGTTGTTCGAGCGCCAGGCTTACACTACGCTGATGAAAGCTGGAGGTAAGGGGCTACGAATCGGAATTCTGAAGGAAGGATTCGGATTGCCGGACGGCGAGAAAGACGTGGACGCGCTGGTGCTGGACGCAGCGCACCGCTTTGAACGGGCCGGAGCAGTGGTAAGCACGGTTTCGGTGAAGGAGCACACTACGCTGGCGCTGGATTGCCTCAATCTTGTTTCTGCGGCGATGGCGCCCGTAACGCGCGATTCGATGGGCTTGAACTGGAAAGGCCATTATCAATTGGAGCTGGCCGAGTTCTACGTGAAGCATCGCCAGGAGCGGGCGGCTTTGTTTCCGCCCGAGGTGAAATTGTGGCTGGTAATCGAGCGAATGCTCGATCGCACGGGGGACGGCCTGTATTACGCCCGCGCCCAGAACGTGGCGTTGAGCGTGCGCGCGGCTTACGATCATGCGCTGGAACAGGTAGATGTGCTGGTGATGCCCACGGTGGCCGCGCGGCCGCCCAAGCTGCCGGCCGCTAACGTGGATTTCGCCACCAGCTTGAAATTATCGGACGGAGCCGCGCTCAATACGCCGCAGTTCGATTTAACGGGGCACCCGGGGTTGAGCGTGCCGTGCGGAAAACTGGACGGCTTGCCGATTGGAATGATGATCGTGGGCAGGCATGGCGATGACGCGACGGTGCTGCGGGCTGGATATGCGTTTGAGCAATTGGGGTAGCTATGAGTTGGCAGGCGGAAGCGCCTGCCCCACGATTTGCGCTATATCCATTAACTTGGGCGGCGTCTTTGAGACGGCGGCCAGCGCATCGCGGAACATGGTGTTGCAGAACGGACAAGCCGCTCCTACCACGCTCGCGCCAGTGGCCACCAACTCCTCCGCGCGCTCCGCGCTTACGCGCTTGCCCTTTTCCTCGCCAAGGAACGCCAGCCCTCCGCCCGCGCCGCAACAGAACGAACGTTCACGCGCGCGGGGAGGATCCACCAGCGTTCCAAAACGCCCGATCACGCTGCGAGGTTCATCGTACACGCCGCGGTAGCGGCCCAGATAACACGGATCGTGATAAACGATGCTGTCGCCGTTCGCGGTCTTGGCCGGCAATTGGTCCAGATGACGCGCCAGGAATTCGCTGTGATGCTCCACCGGCGGCGCCTGGCCGAACTCTTTCCAGTCCGTGCCAATGGTTCGCACGCAATGCGGGCAGATGGAAACAATCTTCTTCACCTTGCTCTGCTGTAGGGTTTCCAGGTTATTTTCGGCAAGCTGGCCGAAAGCCAGATCATTACCCAATCGCCGAGCCGGATCGCCGGTACATTTTTCCTTGCGCAAAACTCCAAAGCTCACGTTCAGGTGACGCATCACTTGCGCAAGCGACGCGACAATCTCGCGGCCCTGCGGATCGTATGCGCCCATGCAGCCCAGCCACAAGCAATATTCCTGGCTGCCGTCAAAAATGGGCAGCTCCTGTTTCTGGATGAACTTGTCGCGCTCGGTGGAGGAAAAGCCGAGCGAGTTGCCATTGCGCTCCAGGTTCAGGAACAGCTTGGTGCCGTAATCGTCCTCCCACTTGCCCGTGTTCACCGCGCCGCGCCGCAAGCCGATGATGATCGGCAGGTGCTGAACTCCCACCGGACATTGGAATTCGCAGGCGCCACATGTTGTGCATTGAAACGCCGCCTCCTGCGAAAGATATTTCCCGAGCAACGGCGTCTCGCTCGAAGGGCCGAACTCATTCAGGTATCCGCGTACGCCCAGCGCGATTTCTTTCGGGTTCAAAACCTTGCCGGTGTTGTTGGCCGGGCAGTGCTCCGTGCAGCGGCCGCACTCCACGCAGGTGTAGGCCTGCAGCGAGACCAGTTGGGTGATGTCTTTGCCGGTGTCGAGGCCGAAATCGTCGTCACCCACCAGCGGCGGAATTTTGCTGAAAGTGTCGCGCTTCAAGAAGACGGTGAGCGGACTCAGAACCAGGTGCAGGTGCTTGGTGTGTGGGATCAGCGGCAAGAAAATCAGCAGAGTCAGAGTATGGGCCCACCACAGGGCTCTGCTTTCCTCGCCCCCGGGAAGAAAAGTCCCGAGATAAGTAACCATCAAAAGAAAAATAAGCAACGCGATGAAGCCCGATTCATACGACAGCGCCCCCAGCCACTTGGGCTGCAGTACCAGGCGTCGAAAGGCGAGCCCGCTTATGGAAACGGCTACCAGGACAGCGAAAATAGCCGCGACGGCAAAGTAGAACCTTCCGAAAAAGCCATCGCGGGTGATGAGATGTAGGCCGATGCCCTCGGCAAAATGGTTGATGGTGACCAGCGCGAATGCGCAGAATCCCCAAAAGACGAAGGCGTGCGCTAAACCGGGCAGGGGCCGCTCGCGGATGACTTTCCCTTGCAGCAGGACTTCCCAAACGAAGTCGCGTACGCGGCGTCCCACTGGCCGGATGCTGAACTCGGGATCTTTTTTCGAGTGCAGCACGATGTGCCAGACTTTATGGAATCGCCGCCAGAAGCCATACAGCGAAGCGGCCAACAGGGCCAGAAACAGGACGGTCTCGGGCCAGGAGAATTGAACCATAAGAAGCGAGTGTAGCGCAGGCTGGGGGTAAAGCTTGGCGGGATTCGCTACGATAGATGGTTTGGAACAGCATCTGGAGCAACATCTGGAGCAATCATTGCGATTCATCATCTCAGGCGCGGCTGGATTTATCGGCTCGCACTTATGCGATAGGCTGATCGCCGAAGGCCATTCCGTAGTGGGGTTGGATAATTTCGTCACAGGCGCGGCGCGAAATGTCGAGCATTTGGAGGGCAACCCAGCATTTGCGCTACGCGAGTGGGATATCTCGCGGCCGATAGAAATCGAAGGCCCCGTGGACGGTGTGCTGCACCTGGCCTCACTGGCAAGTCCGAAGGATTACTTGGAGCATCCCATCGAAACCCTGGAGGTGGGATCGGCGGGAACTCGCAACATGCTGGAAATCGCGCGTCAGCACCATGCCAGGTTTCTGGTGACATCCACCTCGGAGTGCTACGGCGATCCTGCAGTGCATCCCCAGGTGGAAACGTACTGGGGCAATGTGAATCCGGTTGGCCCGCGCTCCTGTTACGACGAAAGCAAGCGCTATGCCGAAGCCCTTACCATGGCTTACCACCGGGTACATAAACTGCGGACCAATATCGCGCGGATCTTCAATACCTACGGGCCTCGGATGCAGCTGAATGATGGGCGCGTGGTTCCCGCTTTTGTCGATCAGGCACTGCGGGGCGAGCCGATGACGGTGTTCGGCGACGGCTCACAGACTCGCAGTTTCTGTTATGTGGACGATCTGGTGGACGGGCTTTACCGGTTGGCGTTTTCAGACGAACGCTATCCGGTGAATCTCGGTAATCCCGAAGAGATGACGATTCTCGAGTTCGCAGAGCGAATCCGCCGGATCACTGGAACCGACGCTCCTATCAAATTCGAGCCGCTTCCGGAAGACGATCCCAAGCAGCGCCAGCCTCAGATTGACAAGGCCAAGCGCGTGTTGGCGTGGGAGCCGAAGGTCGACCTGGAAACGGGACTTCGGGCGACGATCGAGTATTTCCAGAAGTTGGATTCTCCGGTATCGGCGCGGTAACAAAGCACCGGTCAGCTTAAAGGGCCTACCCATACCTTCGCCGCTGCGACACGGCCTAGTTGGACTGGCTTTCCATCGATGCCCAGCGTCAGCGTGTCGTCGTAATTCGTAGCCAGCATTTTGACTGTGGCACCCGGGCGAATCCCGATTCCGTTGAGATACTCAAGCAAACGCTGGTCACGCTCGAACACACTGACGACAGTGGCGCCGGAAGACGAAGGCACCTCATCGAGCGGTCGCCAGCCACGATTGCGGCGATCCTGCGGCGTGTCGCGCTCCACGCGATTTCCGTGGGGGCAAGCTTCGCCGGTGCCGAGCCGTTCCAGCAAGCGGCGCTCGAAATCGGCAGAAACTGCGTGCTCCAACTGCTCGGCCTCTTCGTGGACTTTATACCATTCCATCCCGAAGATTTCGGTGAGCATGCGCTCAATCAAATGATGCCGGTTGAGCAAGCGGTTCGCGATGTCGCGGCCTCCGGGCGTGAGCGAAAGCTGGCCGTCGCGGCCCACGCGAATGAGGGAGTCGCGTTTCAGGCGCTTGATCGCCATGGTCACAGCCGGCGCCGATACGTTCAACCAGCGCGCCAGCGTGGCTGCGATAACGGGCTCACCCTCGCTCTCGGCCTCTGCAATGGTCTTTAGATAGTTCTCCTTGGAGATGGTAATCTTCACGCTAAATCAGATTGTAGCGTGTGGCGGTAACTTTTCGGTGGCCTGTTGACGCCATGATACTTTAATTAACTATGCCCAAACCTAAGACTGCGCGAATGATAATTTGGCTCGCGGCCGTGAGCATTCCGCTCCTGGTGCTGGCCGGCGAAAAGGTAGATCTTCTGGTGATCAATCGGATCAAATCCGAAGCCTTCGAGAATTCAAAGGTCATGGATCACATGTTCTACCTGACGGATGTCAACGGCCCTCGGCTCACCGGTTCGCCCGCTTACAAAGCAGCGGCGGATTGGGTGGTGAAGCGAATGACCGAGTACGGCCTCAGCGCGAAAGAGGAGAAGTGGGGACCGTTCGGGCGGGGTTGGGCCACGAAGCATTTTGAAGCGCATATGATTGAGCCGCAATACCAGCCACTGATCGGCGTGCCGTTGGCCTGGACCGCCGGAACGGACGGAACCGTGACGGGCGAGCCGATCATGGTCAAAATAACCACGGAAGCCGACTTCGATAAATACAAGGGCAAGTTGAAGGGCAAAGTGGTGATGTCGGCGCCGGCGAAGCAACTGGCCATGCAGACGACCGCTTCCGGACATCGCCTGACCGATGCGGAGCTGGCGGATGAAGCCACCGCGCCCGAACCGGGCCGGTCGCCCTTTGGATTTCGCCCGCCAGGCAGCACGGACCAGCCACCGGCCACTCCCGAAGAGGCGCGCCAGCGGCGCGAGGAGCGTCGCAAGTTCCAAGAAAAGCTGGCCCAGTTCATGAAGGATGAAGGCGCGCTGGTGTTGCTCTCGTTCGGCTACAACGGCGACGGCGGCACCGTGTTCGCATCTTCGGGCGGACCATACGATGTCAAGAAACCCATCGCCGTTACTTCGGTCGCCCTCACGCCGGAGCACTACAATCGCATCGCGCGATTGATGGAGCACAATATCCCGGTGAAGCTTCAATTCAACATTCAGAATCAAATCTTCGAAGACCAGACGGATTCTGTGAACGTGGTTGCGGAGATCCCCGGCAACGCGAAGAAAGACGAGATCGTGATGCTGGGCGCCCACCTGGATTCCTGGCACGGCGGCACCGGCGCAACCGATAACGCGGCCGGCAGCGCGGTGGTGATGGAGGCGGTCCGCATCTTGAAGTCACTCAATTTGAACATGGACCGAACGGTCCGCATGGCGCTGTGGAGCGGGGAAGAGGAAGGCCTGTTGGGATCGAAAGCATATGTGAAGGAGCATTTCGCGGATCGGGAAACAATGAAGCTCTCTGCGGAGCACGCGAAGCTGGCCGGCTACTTCAATTACGACAACGGCACTGGAAAGATCCGCGGCATTTATTTGCAGGGCAACGATATGGCGCGGCCGATTTTCGAATCGTGGCTGGAGCCGTTCAAGGATCTCGGCGCGTCGACTGTGACTATTCGAAACACCGGCGGAACAGATCATCAATCCTTCGACGCCGTCGGGCTGCCCGGTTTTCAATTCATCCAGGACCCCATGGATTACAGCACGCGCACGCATCATTCCAACATGGATGTGTACGATCACGTGCAAGCGGGCGACCTGATGCAGGCGTCGGCGATCATGGCGGCGTTCGTTTACAACACGGCTATGCGGGAGGAGATGCTGCCGCGCAAGCCCTTGCCGAAGCCGCAGCCGGAGCGCAGGCCGGGCGGACCGACAGAGTAAGATTGCCTCATTGATTTGTGCGCATAATAGTCCTCATGCGCACTGCTGTCATCGCCCTCGCTGCTGCACTCGCCGCCTCCGCGGCCGATTCCGTCGATCTAGCTGTTGTCAATCGAATCAAGGCCGAGGAATTTCAGAATTCCAAGGTGATGGAGACCCTCCAAAGTCTTTCTGATCGGTACGGTCCCCGGTTGACCGGGTCGCCGGAATTCAAAGAGGCTGCGGATTGGGCTTTGAAGCGCCTCGAAGAGTATGGCCTCGAGAACGCTCATCTGGAAAAATGGGGTCCGTTCGGCCGGAGCTGGACGCTCGAAAAGTTTGCTGTGGAGATGACGCAGCCGCGCTACTCGCTTCTGAACGCATGGCCGCTGGCTTGGTCTCAGAGTACGAAAGGTGCCGTGAGCGGGGAGCCAATTCTTGCGCCCATGTCCAGCACGATGAGTCCCAAGAAGGCCGAAGCCGATCTGGAGAAGTTCATCGAGAAGTGGAAAGGCAAACTCAAGGGCAAGATCGTACTGATTTCCGAACCCATCAACAATATCGTGGAGGCGGAGTCTAAACCGGCCTTCCGCCGTTACACCGGCGCTGAGCTGCAAGATATGGCGGTTGCGCCGGCCCTGGTGGAGCGGATGAAGGTCGATGTGGCCAATCTGGATGTGCCGGATGACGCCGAGCAGCGCATGCGTTTTTTCACTAGCATGTCGCCGGCGATGATCGATGCGTTCTTCGACAAGCGCGAGGAGGTTTCGAACAAGCGCGCGCAGTTCCTAACGCAGGAAGGGGTACTGGCAGTGCTTCTGGACGACCGCCGCGCGCGTGACGGAATGGTGTTCGCTGAGGCCGCCGGTCCGTATAATCCCAAGAACCAACCCGCGCCGCCGACATTCGTGGTGACGTCCGAACAATACAATCGCATCGCGCGCCTGATCGGGGATAAAGCCAAGGTCGAGTTGGCCGTGAACTTGAAGACGCGTGCGTCAGACGCCGCGGTGGACGCTTATAATCTGATTGCCGAGATACCCGGCGGCTCGAAGAAAGACGAAATCGTCATGGTGGGCGCGCATTTCGATTCCTGGCACAGCGGCACGGGTGCCACGGACAATGGCGCCGGTAATGCCGTGATGATGGAAGTGGTGCGGATTTTGAAAGCGCTGGATCTAAAAATGGATCGAACCGTTCGCATCGGGCTGTGGAGCGGGGAAGAAGAAGGCTTGTTGGGATCGAAAGCTTATGTCAAAGAGCATTTCGGCGATCCCAAGACCATGAAGCTGACTTCCGCTCACGCCACGCTCTCGGGCTATTTCAATCTGGATAACGGCAGCGGTAAGATTCGCGGAGTTTATCTGCAGAATCATGACGCAATGCGGCCGCTTTTTGAGGACTGGCTGGCGCCGTTCCGCGATCTGGGAGTGAGCACCATCACCATTCGCAATACCGGAGGAACGGATCATCTGTCATTCGATGCCGTGGGGTTGCCGGGATTCCAGTTCATCCAGGACCCGCTGGATTATTCGACAGTCGCTCATCATTCGAGCATGGACACGTACGATCACGCCATCGCAGGTGACCTGATGCAATGTTCGGCAGTGATCGCGGCCGTGGTCTACGATGCAGCCACGCGGCAAGAGATGTTACCGAGGAAGCCGTTGCCGAAGCCGGAAGAAGGGAGCCCGGCGGCGACGAAGTAGCGATTGGCAGCGCATGGCGCTGCCCCACATGCGTTACTCGCTGATTTGAAAAGTGCCGACAAACGAACCGCGATTGCCGCTGTATTTCCAGACTGTACCGAGTCCGCTTCCGCCGAAATCGTTCGACACAGTATAGGCGGCCATGGCGTGCTCCACCGGGGTGAGCGGTTGATACCAGACTGACTCGTTGTGGCAGACCTGATCGGCATCCGTCATCGCGCGCGTTTCCAACTTCACCATGTTTCCTGCAGTCATGACAGCTTTGCGGGTGTGGACGTTGTTGTCGGCCATGGCGAACTCGATGGGCTGATACTCAATATGCACTACGTCCGCCAGCAGCTGGCCGCCCATCTTCTGAGCGAACGCTTTCAATGCTAGACGCTGCTCTGCATTGGCACGCTCATCAATGATCAGCACCGCCTTCACCGGATAAACCGTATCGATTACATTGCCGAGCGTGTTGCTCGCGTGAATGGCGCCCATCACCGAGAGGCCGTCCAGGTTCACGCCTTGGAAATCACCCTGATCGATCTTCCATCCCATTACGGCCAGATCGCCGGTGAGGCCGACTTCGGCGTTGGCGAAACAGGGTCCGGTGTAAACGTCGGCAGTGCGGGCTTCAATATACTCGCCGCGGACGTGGGTGGAGGGAAGGCTCGCGCTGAGGGCCAGCGTAGCAGAGATACCGAGCGAAGCTGCTGCACAGAGGATAGTTCTCATGTTGCAATCTCCAGTTCTTCTTACACTATAACACTCGCCCGGAGCGGGGCTACTTTTTCTTCTTCGGCTGCAGGGCCTCGAGAGCTACCTTGCGCAGCTGTTCCTTCAACTTCCGGATTTCTTTGGTGTGCGTACCCAGCCGGTCGAAAAGTTCTTGCTGACTCTCGATGCCGGCGCCTACAAGATAGGCTGTGGCCTCGGAACGGCTGCTGAAGAGCGTAGCCTCCACCAATTGATCGACGCGCTCCAAGGCTTCGTCGCCCAGCCGAACCATTACGACATTGCCGCGGCCTTCGCCTTTGTTGCCGAATCGGTCGAGTAAATTCTGAAGATCGGGAACGTCCGACAAGTGGCCGATATATGCGCCGAGTATTTTTTTAGACATAGCGTCAAAGCTCCTTAAAGCGGCTTCCTAAGCCGGATAGCTCCCCCGAGCGCAATCAGTACAAGTATCGCGGCGCTACCGTAGAACACGTAGACGATTCCGTATCGGGAAGCCAAATCGCCGGCAAAGAGCAGCGCGATACCTGCGATATTGATATGAGCGACATGGTGCTGCTGCTCACGCGGCCACGCATCTCATGCGGCACCTGTCCCTGCATCAGTGCTGTTGCGGCAATCACCATCAGCGACGCGCCAACTCCGATTCCCAGGCATCCGATCAGCGCTACCAGGTCGTTCGGGAAGCGCGCGATGGTGCCGATGGAAATTCCGCAAAGCAGAATTCCGGCGGTCACTAAGTGCGCTTTTTGCTGGATGCGGCGTGCTAGCGGTGTCACGGCAAACCCGCCCGACAGCATGCCGACGCCGATCAGCGATCCAAGAGTGCCGAACAGGTACGAGTTCGAATGCAGAACATCGCGTACGAATATGGCGGTCAGTGACCCGAAAGCGCTAATCGCGAATGTTCCTGCGGCGATGGAGAGGATTACGAAACTGATTACCGGATGCCCCAGGATGAAGCGGGTTCCGGAGAACAGATCCTTCAGTACCGAGTCGACATGCCGGTTCGCGTGGGCCGGCCGCGCCGGTATGGACATGGCCGCGATCATCAATCCGGAGAACACAAAGCTAGCACTGTCGAGATAGTAGCAGACGTTCGGTCCAGCCCAGCCGGCCAATGCGCCGGCGATGGCGGGGCTCGCGATTTGCAGCATTTGCACGGTTTGTTGTAACACCGCGTTGGCGCTCATCAATCCTTCCAGAGGTACGATCTGTGGCAATACCACGGACCGCGCGGGCAGAAAGAAACTCGAGAATGTGCTGAGAGCGAAGAAGACCATGTAGATATGCCAGGGCGCGCCGGCTAGCACCAGTCCCAGCGCCAACACCGCCCGCGCCAGGTCGCTCGTAACCAAGGTCCGCTTGGGATTCCAGCGATCCACAAATACGCCGGCCAACGGACCCACCAGCGCCATGGGAAGCAGGAAAAAGACGGTGACCAACGTAATGGCGCGTGCCGAGGCATGCATGCGGAACGACATCGCGCTCAGGACCGCGTAGAGCGCCAGAAAATCGCCGAAGATGCTGACTAATTGGGCAAGCCAAAGTTTGCGGAAGGCGGGGATGGCCAACGCCTCGCGCAAGGTCATTTGCGGATTACCGACAGCTGCCATACGGGTATTGTAATTACGTGTAATCGGTAAGTCAAGAGGGCGGGACTGGGGGCTCGGGGCTGGGGGCTCGGGGCTGGGGGCTGGGGCCTCGGGCTGAGGCCTCGGGCTGAGGTTGGTTTAATGGATGGGTGCGGGTGATTCTGTTTGGGGCTAGCGGGATGGTGGGGCAGGGCGTTCTGCGGGAATGTCTGCTTGATCCGGGGGTGCGGGAAGTAGTGTCGATTGGGCGAACCGTGAGTGGGCAGCAAGATCCCAAGCTGCGCGAATTGATACATACAGATTTCCTGAATTACTCAGCCATCGAGAGCCAACTCGCCGGATTCGATGCGTGCTTTTTCTGCCTGGGGATTTCCTCGGCCGGGATGACCGAGCAGCAGTATACGCGCATTACTTATGACATTACCTTGGCCGCGGCGCGCACGTTGTTCCGGGTCAATCCTGGAATGACGTTTATCTATGTGTCGGGCATGGGCACGGACAGCTCCGAGCGTGGCCGCAGCATGTGGGCGCGAGTGAAGGGTAAGACCGAAAACGATCTGCTGAAGCTTCCTTTCAAGGCTGCCTACATGTTCCGGCCCGGTGTAATTGTGCCGCTTCACGGAGTCAAGTCTAAGACCGGACTCTACCGGTTCTTTTACGCAGTCCTTGGGCCGCTGCTTCCTTTGCTGACGGGAAGATTCCCGAAGTACATTACCACCACCGAGCGGATTGGTCGGGCAATGATCCAGGTCGCGAAAGATGGATGGCCGAAGTCGGTACTTGAGAGCTCGGATATCAATGCGGTTCCGGCTGGTAATAAGTGATCCGGCGTTCGACGTTCGAACGCTGGTAATCCTTGCCCTGTTCGCCCATCCCGACGTCGCGGCTGGTGTGTTCTGAGTTCCCTTCGATAGGATTATCGTGATCGTCGAAACGGAAGGTTGTGCGGTCCCCGCCCAGAGTGCCCATCGTCATGGTGCGCTCCACGCGCCGGCCCTTCTCATCGTATGTGTTCGTGAGGGTTACCAATACATTGTTTGGGCCAAATGCGGCCGCCAAAGCTGCCTTGAGCGCCTCGCGATCGGCCCGCACCTCCTGTTTCACCGGCCTTGCGGCGCCATCTTGTGTCATTGTCGTTCGCCGGAGCAGACGGTGGGCGGCGTCATGGACCAATATCTCGGTGGCATGGCCTTGGTCGTCGTAGACGGTGGTCATGGTTGCGGCGCCGCTCGTGCCGAACAGTGAGGCTGCTCCTTCGAAATCCACCGAATAGGCAATGTCGCCTTCCACTTTCGGAAGGACCTGGATTTTCGCTTTCCGGCCGCTGGAATCGTAACGGTAGATCTCGGGTTCTCTGCTGACACCTTTCTCGTCGATATTGATCGTACGGACAATTCCGTCGCCGTCGTAAAAGTACAGGATTTTGCTGGCGGGACCATCGTTCATCTGGAAGCTAGTTTCCACGATTTGACTAGACTGATTGTAGACGCAGGCCGTTCGCGCAACGGACCCATCGGGATTGAACGCTTCCGTTCCAATGATCTGACCGTCAGTACGGAACCGCGCCGACGTCCGGCGTTTAAACGGCTGCCAGTCGTTCTTGGCCTGATCCCATTCGGCCCACTCCGTCCGCAGCGTTTCGACTGGGCCGTGAACGCCCCATCGTGCGAGATCATTCATGAGGGGCTTGGGTCATCGCCCGCATTACTGCCGAACTCACGGCGCTCTGCTTCAGAGTGATCAGAGTGTCGGGCGACGTGTCGAACCGGCACTTGGAGGTTTTGATCTTGGCGATAATAATCGAATCATCCAGACCAGCCTTCACCATTTTGAGGATGTCACCGTTTTGAAGTGTGCCAGCGGGCGCTTGCTCGGGGGCTGCAGGCGCCTGAGAATTGTCGGGCGGTTGCACCGCCACGACCTCCGCGATCTTACTGAGCGCATCATCCGGTGACGGAATAGTGCGTTTGTCGAACGGAATTTTCAGTTGCGAGTAGTAGCGGACGTCGTCGAACGGATCACTATATAGGTCAAAGACAATTCCATCCTTCACGACAGTGACGCCCGCGACCCAAAATGTCTCACCGGTGACGAACTTGCGCTGCGGATATTCCGTAGCAGTGCTCCCTCCAGCGATACCGATCGCGAGATCGCGGCCGAATCCGCCCATACCTTGTGAGATCTTTCCGTTTTTGTACGTGTTCGAAGGAGGCATGGGAGAAGCAGTGGAGTACATCATCAGTCCGTCCTTCTTCAGTACCAGCACGCTCCCCGCAGCGAGGATATCGTTTCTATCCTTCGAAACTTTCGTTAGAGTGTACTGGCTGTTCAACGCTTGTTGAAGGGAAGTCTTCGCATCTGAGCTTTGGCCGTAGACGCTGGCGACGGCGGCGACAGTCACGGCAACAATAGACGAATGGGGTATGCTTCTCACAGAAAATCTCTCCTTTCCGACGTGCAGGTCCCCATTGTACAGAAAACCCAGTCGCGAAAAGTTTCAATATTCGACTGAGATCAAGAATAATCCCCGCGCGGGAGCAGTGGGGCCGGGCGGAATTTCGCTGCCGGGCTCAAGGCGCGCTAAAATGCCCGAGCGGTCCACGTTTCCTTTTCCGGTTTCGAGCAAAACCCCAACGATATTGCGGACCATGTGCTTCAAGAAGCCGCTGCCGGTTACACGATAGATTAATCGGTCGCTCTCTTGCGCCAGGCGGGAGCAGAAAATGGTGCGGACTTTGGAGTTTCCAGGTAGTTCGTCGCGGTCATCGGTAGCGGCGAAAGCAGCGAAGTCATGCTCTCCTTCGAGTAGCGGTGCGGACGCGATCATTTCTTCGACGCGTAGCGGATAAGGATGATGGTAGACGTAGCGGCGCTCGAAAGGCGGGCAGATCTCGGCGCGAAAGATACGATATTCGTAGGTCTTCGCTCTTGCCTTAAACCTCGGATGGAAATCGAGATGCGCCTCTTCCGCTTTCAACACGCGGATATCGCGCGCGAGCAACCGGTTCATGGCTCGCGCCAGGTTTTCCACCGGGATCGGGTTATCGATAGTAAATGCGGCCACTTGCGCCAGCGCGTGAACACCGGCATCGGTCCGGCCGGAACCGGCCACCTGCACTGGCTTGCCCTCAATTTCCGAAATCACTTGCTCGAGCGCGCCTTGGATGGTGGCAAGGCCGGGTTGCACCTGCCAGCCGTGATAGTCGGTGCCGTCGTAGGAAAGCTGGATCTTAATTCGCCGCATGGACGGGCCGCGATCCCGGCTTGATCACCGGACTTCCGGCGCGGCACAACGGGCAATCGTCAGGCGCGTAAGCGACCACTTCGAGCGTCTTCAGGGCTACGCGGGGAACACCGAGATCCACCGCGCCACCGCTGCGATCGATGATGGAACCGGCGCCGAGCACACGCGCGCCGGATTCCTTCAGAATCTCGATCACCTCGCGCGAGCTGCCACCGGTAGTAACAACATCTTCCACCACCACGGCCGTTTCGCCTGGTTCGACATTGAAGCCTCGGCGCAGAACCATTTTGCCGGATGCATCGCGCTCAGTAAAGATGAAGCGCGCGCCCAGCGCCCGAGCGACCTCGTGGCCGATGATCAGGCCGCCGATCGCGGGCGAGGCCACAATGGCAGTGTCGAGCGCCGGCTCCAGCCGCCGGAACTCGGTGGCTAACAGTCGCCCAAAATGCTCGGCGTAGCGCGGATGTTGCAGCACCAGCGCGCACTGCAGGTATTCAGGGCTGTGCAATCCGCTGGTCAACCGGAAATGACCGCGCAGATACGCGCCCGTGTCGTAGAAGGCGCTGAGAATGGGATCGGCTTCGGGCGGCACAAGGCCAATATAGCAGTAACACTTTGACACGTGACACCCGCCAATTACGATGTGACAACTGGCGGTGGTTCCGTTTTGCATGAACCTGGTTCCATTCTGGTAATTTTTTCTGGCATATGCCTCGTTCAATTGAAGAGTTGCGGCCTTCACCTTAGAAATGAACGCTTTCAGCTTTGGAAGTGAGCTTGCATTGAGTGAAGGCGATGAAACCAAGCACAGCTCAGGGAGCCAGGGTCGATCCTGCTGACTATCCGCGTTTCAATCTCCAACCCATTACTTCTATTGACTCTCCCCAACAAGATACCCACCCGACCGGCTCCTTGGGCTCAACGCTCGAATCATCACCCGGCTGTAACCAGTGACAACTATTTGACGCGCGCCAGAATCCCGCCGCAAACCAGACTACATTAGAGAAATGATTCGCATCGTCTCGTTGATCGCGAGCGCCACAGAAATCGTGCATGCACTGGGGCTTGGTGAAGCGCAGGTGGGGCGCAGTCACGAATGCGATTTTCCTGAGGAAGTTCGAGCACTTCCAGTCTGCACTACACCGAGCTTTCCGATAAACGGAGACAGCGCCGAAATCGATGCCCAAGTGAAGCAGCGCCTGGCGAACGCGCTATCGGTCTACGAAGTTTTCGAAAACGTCCTGGAGCAATTGCAGCCAACGCATATTATCACCCAGACGCAATGCCGGGTTTGCGCCGTTACTCCGGAGGATGTCGAGCGTGCATTGGCACGATCCATCTCTAGCCGTCCCAAATTGATAGCACTGGAACCTAATGCGCTGGATGATATCTGGCAGGATATTAATCGAGTGGCCTCCGCCTGCGGCGTGGCTGAGAAGGGCGAGGATGTTGTGGCGACCCTTCGTCATGAGATGTCGCAGATCTCGACACGCGCCCGCAACGCGCGGCGCCGTCCTCGCGTGGCCTGCATCGAATGGCACGAACCACTGATGGCTGCGGGCAATTGGGTTCCCGAGCTTGTGGAGTTAGCAAACGGCGAAAATCTACTCGGCAAGGCGGGCCTGCATTCGCCGTGGATGAACTGGGAGGAACTAGTGTCATCCGACCCGGATGTGATCATCAGCATGCCATGCGGGTTCGACCTGGAACGAACGCGGCGGGAGATGTACTGGTTGACCGATCGGCCGGGATGGCGAGAATTGCGCGCGGTTCAGAGCGGGGAAGTGTACTTGGCGGACGGCAATCAGTATCTGAATCGGCCCGGGCCCAGGATTGTGGAGTCACTCGAGATTCTCGCCGAGATTATGCATCCACAGGAATTCAAGCCGAAGCTGGAGGGGCCGGGTTGGGAGCGATTTGCTACACTAGGATCTACACATCGGAGTGTGTAAGCCATGCCCACGAATCTCGCCATCGACGACAAACTCATTGAGGAGGCGCGCAAGGTTGGCAATCACAAGACCAAGAAAGATGCCGTTACCGCGGCGCTTTCCGAGTATGTAGCGCACCGCAAGAGACTGGAGATCTTGTCTCTATTCGGCACGATTGATTTCGATCCACGCTATGACTATAAAGCCCAGCGCAAGAAGAGGCGGTAGTGGAGGTATTAGTTGACACCAGTGTCTGGTCGCTGGCCCTGCGAAGGCCGAGGGGAAATATAAGTGAGACCGAGCAAGGCCTGACTGTGGCGCTCGGGGATTTGATTCGAGATGATCGCGTCCGATTGATAGGGCCGATCCGGCAAGAGCTTCTTTCGGGAATTCGCGAGCCGGCTCAGTATGATCGGCTCCGGGATTTCCTTCGGGCTTTTCCTGACCAACCACTCGGCACGGCGGACTATGAGCAGGCAGCTCAGTGCAGCAATCAATGCCGGTCGCGCGGCGTTGCTGGTTCCGCAGCCGATTTTTTGATCTGCGCTGTCGCGCTTGCTCGAAAGTGGCAGATCCTCACGACGGATGCCGACTTCAAAACCTATGCGAAGGCAATGCCGATCGCGATGTATCCGTTGGCCGGGCGCTCGTGGTAATCTGCAACCGGCTGAAGCGTGTCCATGCTCCTCTTTAGGTCGCTGGTCTTCTTGGCGGCGACCGCTGCCGGATTTATCGGTTCCCTGACCGGCCTGGGCGGCGGCGTTGTTATCACGCCGGTTCTCGCGCTGCTCTTTCACATCGACCTGCGATATGCCATGGGAGCATCGTTGGTTTCTGTGATTGCAACCTCGTCAGGAGCGGCTTCCGCCTACGTGCGCGAGGGTTTTTCGAACGTGCGTATCGGATTGCTTCTGGAGATTGCAACTACATGCGGCGCAATCGTGGGCGCTGTTATCGCTACCCGTACTCCTACAGCCGCCCTTTCGATCATTATGGGCGTGGTGCTGCTGGTTTCCGCTTATACGTCCACGCGGCAGATCCGGATCATTTGGCCACCAGCACGGACCCGTTGGCACAACGCTTTCGATTAAATGGCGAATACCCTTCCGAAGAGGGTCTAAAACAGTACGCCGTTCAGGGCGTGAAAGCTGGATTTTCGATGATGTTCGGAGCCGGCGTGACTTCGGGACTCCTAGGAATTGGGTCGGGAGCTTTAAAGGTAATCGCGATGGATCGTATCATGCGGATCCCGTTCAAGGTTTCTACCGCGACCAGCAATTTCATGATTGGCGTCACGGCTGCGGCTAGCGTCGGCGTTTATCTCCGCCGGGGATGGATCGTTCCGGATGTGACTATGCCGGTGATGCTGGGGGTCCTTCTGGGATCGTTACTGGGCGCGCGTTGGCTGTCAGCGGCGCTCGTGAAGACCCTCCGGCTATTGTTCGCGGCGGTGGTGGGCGTTCTCGCGATTGAGATGATCTACGGAGGCGTTACAGGAAAGTTATGAGAGTCGGTGACGAGCGGCTGGATCGAGTGGTCAGTGTGGTGCTCCGCGCAGGCGTCATACTGGCCGCAACACTTGTATTGATAGGCGGCATCACGTTCCTCGCAAGCTATCGAAAAGCCATGCCGGATCATCGGAAGTTCCACGCCGAACCCACCGAATTCGCCAGCATACGGGGGGTTCTTCACGGCGCACTGACTTTGGACCCGCTCTTCATAATTCAACTTGGACTTCTGATTCTCATCGCTACGCCGGTAGTGCGTGTGATCACGTGCGCGGCCGGCTTCGCGTTGGAACGGGATTGGACCTATGCCGTTGTCTCGTTGATTGTGCTGGCGTTCCTGATCGCCAGTCTCGTAGGGTCCGGCCTGTAATCCCGCTCGACTATACCGAACCGCGACCGGAAGGGAGCGTCAGAGGGCACGGGTGCATCCCAACTGCCCGTAGCGCTTCCTCCCGGTCGCGGCTCGGAATCAGCGTTCGATGGTCGGAATCAGCGTTCGATAGTCGGAATCAAACGTTGATAGTCGGAATCGAGCATCGATAGCGTATTGCGCACCACGCTGTAACCAAAACACCGGCTGACTAAGTCTTTTGCTAAGATCGATTAGATTCGTCCCAAAGGAAGGTGACCGGTGAGTCTGAAGCAAGATCCCGAAAAACGCAAACCTAAATCCAACTTTTCCCGCCGTGGTTTTCTGCAGGGCGTCGGCGTCACCAGTGGCGTCCTCACTACCGGCGTTCTTGAAACCGAAGCCCAGGCACAGACCAGCGCCAAGGTAGCCGGGCCGGGCGAAGTTCCCATAACTTTACAGATTAACGGTAAGCCCTACAAGACCAGCGTTGAGCCGCGCTCCACGCTGCTGGACACCTTGCGGCACCGGCTGGATCTTACCGCCGCCAAGCGTGTGTGTGATCGCGGAACGTGCGGCGCCTGCACCGTCATCATCGACGGCAAAGTGATGTATAGCTGCACCGTGCTCGCCATCGACGCGCAGGGCCGGCAAATTCAAACACTGGAAGGCCTGGCTCAGAACGGCAAACCGCATGCCGTGTCGAGAGCCTTTGTGGCCAACGATGCGCAACAGTGTGGATATTGCACTCCTGGATTCGTAATGGCGGCCAAAGGGTTTCTCGACAAGAATCCGAATCCGACCTACGAAGAAGTGAAAACAGGATTGGGTGGAAACCTCTGCCGCTGCGGCACCTACGTGGGAGTTCGAAAGGCCGTGCTGGATGCGGCCAAAGAAATGAAGGGAGCCAAAAATGCCTAACACCCCCGATTACCATTGGCCGCCGATGGACAAGCGGCGCGTAATGGGAAAGCGCCTGGACCGTTTGGATGGCGTCGCTAAATCCACCGGCGCCGCGAAATACAACTCGGATGTGAAGCCGGATGGGATGTTGTTTGGCGCATTGCTCACTTCTCCGCATGCGCATGCCAAGGTGACCAGCATCGATACCAGCGCCGCTGAAAAATTGGCCGGCGTTACCGCGGTGCGAGCCGTCGTGAAGGCCGGCGACGAGTTGCAATGGGCCGGACAGGAGATGGCTTTTGTAGCGGCTACCACCGAAGAAGTCGCCAACGACGCCGTTCGCCTCATCAAAGTGAATTACGAGGTGATGCCGCACCTGGTGAACGAAGAAGATTTGTCGAAAGCCGGCAACCGCGCCCGGCCCTCGGGCGAACAAGCCACAGGCGACATCGACAAAGCCTTTCAGGAAGCTGATGCCACATCGGAAGGCTCCTATGGCATCCCGGTTTTGACGCATTGCTGCCTGGAGTCGCATGGCCAAACCATCCAGATTAAGGGCGATCACGCGGAATATTTTCCGTCTACGCAGAACGTATATGGAATCGCGAGCGACATTGGCCGCGCGCTAAATATTCCCATCGCCAACGTCCACGTCCACATGGATTACATGGGCGGCGGATTCGGCAGCAAGTTCCCGGCAGACAAGTGGGGCTTGGAGTCCGCGGAGCTATCGAAGGCCAGCGGCGGCCGGCCGGTAAAACTGTTTCTGGATCGCGCTACCGAACTTTCCATCGCTGGGAATCGTCCCTCGGTTTTTGCCAAGGTGAAAACTGCGGCAAAGAAAGATGGAACCATCACGGCCTGGCAGTCCGAGACCTGGTCCACCGGCGGAATCGGTGGCGGCAATTTGAACGCGGCCTTGTTCCCTTATGTCTTTACTCAAGTTCCCAACCGGCGCATCAACCACACGGCAGTTTCCGTCAACGCGGGCGCCGCTCGAGCCTGGCGCGCGCCCAGCCATCCGCAGGTCTGCTTCATTACCTGCTCGGCTCTTGAGGATCTGGCGGCCAAGATCAATATGGATCCGCTCGATATGTTCCTCAAGAACATCAACTACACTTCTCGCGCCGATCTTTATAAGTTCCAATTCGCGAAGGCGGCCGAGTTGATTGAGTGGAAAAAGAACTGGCATCCGCGCGGTGATTCCGCGAGTGGTCCGGTGAAGCGCGGACTCGGCCTGGCGCTCGGTACGTGGGGCGGGGCAGGGCACGCGAGCACTTGTAAGACAACCATCCATCCGGATGCATCGGTGGAGGTGGAACTAGCCACGCAGGATCTCGGCACCGGAACTCGCACCATGGTGGCGATGATCGCCGCCGAAACTTTTGGATTGCCCGTTACTGCGATCAAGGTCAAGCTGGGCGACAATGCGTATCCGAACTCGGGCGGGTCCGGAGGATCCACCACCATCGGCGGCGTCACTTCATCCACGCGCAAGTCCAGCGTGAATGCGCTGGCAAAGCTGTTTGAAGTGGTGGCGAAGTCGCTGGACGTAAGCGCGGATGATCTGGAAGCCGTGGATCAGCGAATTCGCGTGAAAGGCAATCCCGACAAGGGCATGAGCTTCACGCAAGCTTGCCAGAAGCTGGGCGTCAACAGCATTTCCGAAATGGGCGCGAACGAACCCGCCAAAGCGCCGCAAGAGGGCTTGAACACGGGCGGCGTCGGCGGCGTGCAAATGGCAGACGTTTCGGTGGACACCGAAACCGGCATCGTGAAGATGAATCGCCTGGTGGCCGTGCAGGATTGCGGGCTGGTGGTGAATCCGAAGACGGCCGAAAGCCAGGTTTACGGCGCCTGCATCATGAGCATCTGCGGTGCGCTGTATGAGGAACGCATCATGGATGAACAGACCGGCCGCGTGTTGAATCCCGACATGGAGTTTTACAAACTGGCCGGGATTGGCGACATCGGCGAGATCATCGTCCACATGGATATCCGCGAAGAAAACGACAAGCGCGGCGTGGTGGGATTAGGTGAGCCGTGCGCGATCGGCGGCATTGCGGCGATTGCGAACGCTGTCGCGAATGCCATTGGAGTAAGAGCGCCCAGAGTGCCACTCACACCGGCACGAATACTGGCCGCGCTCGATAGGAGGACCGCGTAATGCAAGCCTTCGAATATGCAAGCCCTTCCACTTTGCATGAGGCGCTGGCTCTGCTGGGATCCCAGTGGGGTGAGGCGGACGTGCTGGCAGGTGGTACGGACCAGATCAGCTTGATGAAGGATTATCTTCACACGCCCAAGCGCGTGGTGAATATCAAGAGCATCAAGGAGCTGGGCGGCATCCACCATTCATCCCAAGGACTGCGGATCGGCGCGACCGTGACGTTTGATGAACTGGCTTCGAACCCAGCAGTGCGTTCCGAGTATGCGGCGCTGCACAGCGCCGTGATGGGCGTGGCGAGTCCACAAATTCGCAACATGGGAACAGCCGGCGGCGATCTCTGCCAGCGGCCGCGCTGCTGGTATTATCGCCGAGGTTTCGGGTTGTTGGCCATGCAGGATGGCAAGAGCCTGGTGCCCAATGGCGATAATCGCTATCACGCCATCTTCGGCGGCGGGCCGGCGTATTTCGTGAGTCCGTCCAGCCTAGGTCCGGCGCTGATCGCGTTGGGCGCGAAAGTGAAGCTGGTGTCGGCATCCGGACAGCGAGTCATTTCCGTGGACAAGTTTTTTGTGAGCCCGCAGAATGAATCTTCGCGCGAGACGGCGTTGCTGCCGAATGAAATCCTGACCGAAATTCAGGTACCTCCGGCACACGGCGTGAAAAACGCCACTTATGAAATCCGTCAAAAGGAGGCTCTGGATTGGCCGCTAGTGGCTGCGTCCGTCGCACTCCAGATGCAGGGCTCGACGGTCAGCAAATGCTCTATTGTCTTGGGGCACGTAGCGCCAACGCCGTGGGCCGCCGATAAGGCCAGCCAGGCGTTAAATGGAAAAGCGCTGACTCCGGAGAATATCGATCAAGCCGCGCAAGCGGCCGGGGACGGTGCCACGCCGCTGAGCGGTAACGACTACAAAATAAAACTGGTGCGCGTAGCCGTGAAGCGCGCGCTTCTGGAAGCTTCCGCGAAGGCGTAGTATGGGCGGAGAACGTTCTTCGTTGACGCAACTCGACGACGACCGTTGCGATCTGCTGCGTTGGAAAGGCATGTACATTGAGGCGGAATGGGACCCCACTGTTCCGCACTCCGGTGACCGCCTCTTCTGGTGCCACAAGACGCAGCAGTGCCTCGGCCCGGACGGCAAACTGGTAGACGATTATGAGTGCAATCCGGCGCGAGGGTGCTACAAGCCGTTCTGAAGACGTCCTCACGGCCGCGGTTCGGTTACAGGCTGCGGACTAACTTCTTCATCCGCTTGATCTCTAGTTCATCGCGCTTGTAAAAGGTCCATTGCTTGATCCGTTTGCCACGGATCAGTCCGGCCGCGGTCAGGATCTTGAGATGCTCGCTCGCGGTGGGCTGGCTGACGCGCAGCTTGCGGGCTATCAGCAGCCCGCACACGCCGTCCTTCACTAAGTCGCCATCCACCTGTGGCGGGAATTCTTCGCGCGGGTGCTTGAGCCATTCCAGGATCTGCAGCCTGCGTTCATTGGCCAAGGCTCGCAAGGCGAGGTCAAGATTCATATAGACAATTAGCTAAGTAACGAATTATACTATCCCACATGAGCGACGCTAACCAACATCCCTACGTCACGCGTCTCAATGTGCAGTATAAGCCGCTGGAGGTGATCGAGGAGCGGGAACTGTCCGATGCGTGCCAGCACCCCTGGTACAACCAGACTCTGTGCGAGGTGAACGATTCGGTGGTCCGCCTGGGTGTGGTGGAAGGCGAGTATCATTGGCACAAGCACGATGCTGACGACGAGTTCTTCTACGTGGTGGAGGGACAATTGTTGATTGACTTGGAAGATAGAACCATCAGCCTGGCTCCCCGGCAGGGAGTGGTAATTCCTAAAGGCGTGTTGCATCGCCCGCGAGCGCCGCAGCGCACGGTGATGCTGATGGTGGAAACCAGTGGGATCGTTCCCACGGGAGATTAGCATGGCTCGACACCGCTATCGCGTGGTGGATGTTTTCACCGAAACTGCTCTGGAGGGGAATCCGCTGGCCGTGTTTCCGGATGCCTCCGGAATTGACGACCGCACCATGCAAAAAATCGCGCGCGAGCTAAACCTGTCCGAAACCGTTTTCGTTGTTCCGGTGACGCGCGGCGATTGCGCGGCTCACATTCGCATATTCACGTCCACGATGGAGATGTTTTTTGCCGGACACCCGACCATCGGAGCCAGTTTCGTGCTGCTCGACGAAGGCTTAGTCCCCAGGGCAGCCGGAAATTTCTTGTTGGAAGAAAAAGTGGAGCCCGTCGCGATTCGCGTGGAACAAGGCGACAGGCCGTTAATCTGGCTGAAGACACCACCCATCCAGTTTGGACGAACCTACGATAGAGCGGCCTGCGCGCGGGCGTTGGGACTCGATCCCGCCGATCTGCTGGATATCGCGCCGCAACTGGCGAGCGCCGGGAATCCTAACATCTTTATTGCCGCGCGAGACAAGGGCGCAGTCGATCGCGCATGGCTGGAAATGAGCGGGCTGCGCAGCATCCAGCCTGCCGCCGAGGGTCCGGCGTGCGTGTTTGTTTTCGCTCCGACTGCGGATGGCGCTTATTCCAGGATGTTCGCGCCGGAGCATGGCGTCAACGAAGATCCAGCCACGGGAAGCGCCACGGGACCGCTGGCTGCGTTCATGTTGCGCAACGGCCTGACACCGCGCGATAAAGGGTCACGCTTTATTAGCGAGCAAGGAACCAAGATGGGTCGCCGGAGCATTTTGCACGTCCTGATTCACGGCGAAAATGGTCAAGACGGTATCGAAGTGGGCGGTTACGTTACGCCACTGGTGGACGCCACCATGACGCTAGGCGACCGGTGAAGCGCCAGAACCATCGTCGGCGACAGGGTTGAGCACGCTCAGCACCTTCGAGAAGACCATCAATACCGAGGAGCCGATGTCGGGCAACGCCGCACCGCACGCGCAGGCGAGGAATCCAGCGATCAACGCGTATTCTAGTAGCTCTTGTCCCCGCGTGTCCTGGCAGATTCTCAATTTCCAGATCAGTTTCATAAAGGCCGGCATATGTGCCCCTTTCCTGGCTGGCCCAATTCTCGCAGCCAGCCGCAAGGCCACATAGAGCCGAATGTACCGATTTTGAGCGCATGAAGGACTAGGAGATTGGCCCTGATTAACGATGGCCGGTCCGGTACGGCGGTACTAGAATCCATTGCGACTCCAGGAGAACCAACCGCTCTCTGGCTGCCGGCGACGGGGCTTGACCTTGGCCACGTTAGGAGGGATCATCTAGCCGGAGGTAGCGCTATGTCTTATAGGCGTTCGTCCATTTTCGCCCCCGCAATCGCTTTTCTAGCTGTACCAATTTGCGTGGCCGACATAACTCCCACTTTCATTTCTGGATCCGTCAACGCCAGTGGCAATGCGGTAGCGTGCGTTGGATTCTGTGACTTCAATCCTGTGTCTGATAGCTTTAGCTTTAGTGCCACTAACAGCCAACCGGTGTACGGCTATTCCCAATCCCGACAGGCGGTCGCCACATTTCAACCGTTGGGGATTGACACCACGTCAGAGGCTGATCTTAATGTCCAACAGACCCTTAATGTAAACCCACTCCAGCTTAACGTTTCTATGGAAATCGATGACCGCGGGTTTGCAGGCCCAGAGGGATTTGAATCGAGCGCGTCCATTAGTGCAAGCAATGACAACGAGTTAGTGTTCACGGTTAACAGCCCGGCTATGGTCCACCTGACTGGAGGTTCTTCCTTTGATGAAGCGACTTTTGGCTTTAACATACCCAATAGCAACCTCGAGAACGACTTCGATTTTGGCCTTTTTGGTCCTGGGATAAATATCAGCGGGGTCGAATGTGGCAACTGTTCGCAACCATTCGATGAGACGCTGCTCTTCGTGCCTGGGATCTATGAGCTTGATGTAAATGAAGACTTGGGCGCGGCCGTAGGTGCAAGTGGATTTTTCAGTGCGTCGGAAAGCATGACTCTGAACGCTGACTTTACCCCGATCCCTGAACCTCGTTGGCCGGTTTCAACCATCCTAGCGATCATGTTACTCTATCGCAACCGGCTACATCGCCTGTGGCCGCGGCGCCGCAGGACGGATTGATGGGCGATACTGCTTGCCCGTCGAAATAACCAGCCGCGGCGGGGATAACCCTGGAGCATATTCTATGAGCATCGGCTTCAGCGTGCCGGACCCGCGGCGCAGCTACCATCGGCGCCGGGGTTCGTGCTAAACTCTTCAATGGATTTGTAATTTTCGAATCTCTCCAGCCGGCTCCAGTATTGTCCTCTTTTACAGGCGGGTTGTGGTTTGACGGGATCGCACGAGGGATTCGAGTATTGGACAGGTGGGTGAGTGGTTAAAGCCAACAGACTGTAAATCTGTCCCTCCTTGCGAGGTACGAAGGTTCGAATCCTTCCCTGTCCACCAGAAAAGAATTTCAGCCGTTGTAGCTCAGTTGGTAGAGCGCGTCCTTGGTAAGGACGAGGTCACCAGTTCAATCCTGGTCAACGGCTCCATACAATCCGTTTCTGGTTTCTCGTTTCTGGTTCCATCTAGGGGCTGAGGCGAGAAACTAGAGACGAGGAATTAGCAACCGAGAGAATATGGCAAAAGAAAAATTTGATCGCAGCAAACCGCACGTGAACATCGGGACCATCGGACATATCGATCACGGCAAGACGACGTTGACGGCGGCGATTACGAAGGTGCTGGGCAAGCACAATCCG
>Ga0116135_1000212_pt1 | contig 31716 bp, 28 predicted proteins | sample June2015DPH_20_1_FD_89738 | JGI IMG/M metagenome (GOLD analysis project Ga0116135, IMG submission 89738) | Peatland microbial communities from SPRUCE experiment site at the Marcell Experimental Forest, Minnesota, USA - June2015DPH_20_10 | ecosystem: Environmental > Terrestrial > Soil > Wetlands... | reverse complement strand
TCTGTTCGAAATATTTGACACCGCGGAAGAAGCCGTCCGCAGTTTTCAAATTTTCGCTCCGGCGGTGGTTGCCCAGACTCAACCCTGGTATTCTGCGCCGGCTTTGACCGATCTGAAGGTTGCGAGCTGATTTCCTGATGATTGGAGGGGGCTTGATGGGGAACAAAAATAAAGTAGTGCGGCTGGTTCGTCAAGGATGCTTTATCCTGACTCTTCCTGGGTTGATGTCAACGGCTTGGATGCCTTTGACGTACGCTCAGACAGCTGATTCCCGTGCTACTCTGGCGCCGCTCGGGTCCACCATGCTTCCTGGTGTTCGCCAGGAGGCCAGCCTTCCTGACAGCCCTGGAGCCACTCTGGCCAAACTCTCGCCCTCCACCATCTTTGCGATGCAGACTTCAAACTCGACAAGCGCGGATGTAACACAGGATCAGCAGGCAGCACAGCCCGCTCCCCAGACTTCTCAAAAGCCCGTTGGCACGGCTGCGGCAGAGCCTACCCACGCAAACGGCATCGCTGCCTCACAACCTGCCGGCGTAGCCATCGCTCCCGGAAAACAGCACCGTGTGCGGACTATTGTGATTGCCACCGGAGCCATAATCGCTGCTGGCATCGCAGTTGGTTCAGTGGCAGCCCTCACCGCCGGCACTTCCAGCCGCCCGCCAGGAGCACGCTAGATTTCCGGCAGCACGAAGCAGATAAGTTGATGAGACGGAGCTCAATCCAGTGACGATCGTAAGTTTTTCGGGAATCGATGGAGCTGGAAAGAGCACGCAAATCGCAGAGTTCGAGGCGTGGCTTCACCAATTCAGACTCACCACGAGAATCCTCACGTTCTGGGACAACGTGGTTGTCCTCTCTCGCTGGCGCGAGTTCATGAGCTATAAGGCCTTCAAGGGGGAACTCGGCGTAGGCAGTCCAGAAAAGCCTGTGCAGCGGCGGGATAAGAATGTGACGTCGTTACCCGTGGTCGCGGTGCGTTTGTTTCTTTACTTCGCCGACGCTCTCAACCTTCGCCGCAAAGTGGCGCGAACGCGGGAAAGTGCCAGCGAGGTTGTGATTTTCGATCGTTATATTTATGACGAACTCGCCAATCTCCCTTTGAAGCGAGGATTAACGAAAATGTTCGTGCAATTGATTTTGCGAATTGTCCCTAAGCCGGATTTAGCTTTCGTAATCGATGCCGATCCCGACGCCGCGCACGCCCGAAAACCCGAATATCCCCTGGAATTCGTGCGCCAGAACCGCGAAGCCTACCTCGCGCTGGCCCACCTTGCGGGCACTATCATTGTTGTCCCTCCAGGCTCACTCGAAGCGATGAAAACCAGAGTCCGCGACGAAATGCTCAGAAAACTCCCCCTGCAGCGCCTTTCGCAGCGAAGAACCGGGCCTATCCTGCCCTCTTGTGTCTATCCGCCAGCCAACATCTCACCCGGCTAACTCATCGAAACTTGATCGAATTGGATCATGACGACTCGATCATGATCTCGACTCGATGTTGATCCCCCAGCAGCCGATCGACATGAGGGTGCAAGATTAAATGAAGATCTGTTTGGTGACTACATTTCCTCCCAGTCAGGGCGGGCTTAGCGAGTATGGGTTGCATCTGGCAAATGAACTGCAGCGCAACCCCTTTATTCGCCTGACGGTGCTGGCAGACAAAATTTCAACTTCCGAGCCAGAACTCGAAAGATTTGCCGTCGAGCGCTGCTGGTCGTTCGACGATCCAAAGAGTCCCTTTCAGATTCTGAGCGCAATTCGAAGGTCAAAGCCCGACGTCGTCTGGTTTAATTTGCTTTTCAGCACCTTCGGCCGGAATCCCCTTATTGCATTCGGCGGACTTCTGACTCCCGTGCTTTCGCGGCTTACCGGCTGCTACACCCACGTCACGCTCCATCATCTGATGGACACTGTGAACTTGAAAGATGCAGGGGTTCGTCACGCGCGAACTTATCGCATTGCCGGCGCGTTTGCGACTCGAATGCTTCTCCTGGCAAATTCCGTATCCGTACTGATGCCCGGATATCGCAACATTTTGCATGAAAAATATGGCCGCGACAATGTGCATCTCCGTTCGCATGGCATTCTCTCCCGCGAACCCCAATTCCCCGATTTTTCCCGGCGTGGAAATCCCGAGCATCGCATTCTGGCTTTTGGAAAATGGGGAACCTACAAGCGGCTGGAATTGATGGTTGAAGCCTTTAAGCGGGTAGCGGAAGCATTGCCCCATGCCAGACTGGTGGTTGGCGGCGGCAATCATCCTCAGGCCGCAGGTTACGTCGAGGCCATGAAGAAAGAATGCGAAGGAAATCCGGCGATCGAATTCACCGGATACGTGCACGAGGAGCAGTTGCCTGATCTCTTCCAGCCTTCTTCTGTGGCCGTGATGCCATATTCTTCGTCGACCGGTTGTAGCGGGGTGGCGCACGTGGCCTGCGCTTACGGAGTTCCCATTGTCTGTGCCGATCTCGATGATTTTCGCCAAATGTCTGACGGCGAGGGCATGGCCATCGAGTTTTACAAGCCCGGGGACGCCGAGGATTTAGCTAACTGCCTCATTCGACTTCTCAGCGATCCCGTTCGGCAGGAGGCCATGGCGGAACAGAACTTCTCCGCGGCACTGCGCATGACGATGCCCAATATTGTTCTGAAATATCTTCGTCACTTCGATCTGGAGAAGAAAGCCTTGGCTCTGCGTCAAGTCATGCGGCTTCGAAAATTGCCAAGCTGGGTTCCTTCTAAGCCGCTCCTCTTGCGTTTGATGACACACAATTCCTTGGGATGGGTTCCGCGCTCGGCTCTTCACCGTCCCGTTGCGAAAAAATCATTGAACAACAACGGTAATGGGAGTGGAAAACCTGCCGGCACTGGAAGTCCCATTGATGGTCATGGAGTAAGTGACGGCAGGCTGCGCAGCACTGGCAACTTTGTTGCCGACGCTATATCCGGAGCAAGCAGTAGTGGCCAGGGCCATTCCAAGAACAGCGCAGAAGGCAAGCGCCTCGAACCCTCTCTTGCGGTTCCTCTTACCCAGGAAGCAGAAGCCCGCGAGGCCGAAAGGCAGCGTCCAACCAGCGCTGACTGGGAAAGAGTTACGCCCATTCGGCGGATTCGTCCTGGCACTGACGGCAGCGTTGGAGATAACCAGCCTGGAGGTGGCAGTCCCGCTGCCCGGAATGACGGAAGCGGGGTAGAAAGTGCAGCTAAGATTACTCGGGACGGAACCGCAAGTGAGTGAAATGGATTTGTTGAATGCTCCCGATTGCGGGGTTGCCGAAACAGTTAAAGTACCTGACAATCCAGCCTGTATGGTGAGCGAGCCTGGAGAGGCCTTCAGAGAGACGGTCGGCGTCGGGCCCGGAGCTGGGGTTGGTGTTGGCGTGGGACTAGAAGTGGAAGCTTCGCACGTAGAGCTATAGGTTGTAACTCCGCTAATTTGGTTCGCCAGGCTGGGCTTGCCAACCGCTTGCACAAAGAGCTGGTAGTTTCCGTTCGGAATGGGGAAGGCACATAGATTCAGCGAAGTTATTCCGGTCGCGATATCGGTGAGAGACATTAAATTTTCGCCGTCCGTGCTGATGTAGACGGTGTAATGGTCGACCGTGTTCTCATTCCCCTTAATGCTCCATCGCAATGTATTTCCAGAGACCGATCCCGACACGGTCAGGCAGTTGTCTATTCCAGATTCGAGTTCCGTAGCTTCTTCGTAATCGTTCCATGTGACCAGCTGTAAGTCAGGCAATTGATGTCCTGAGTCGTACATGCTGTTTAGTTTGGCAAAAGTTTGTAGCCAGGTCTGGCCACACTGTTGGTTCATGATCCGGTTTGATCCCCAGGACGCAAACATGTCATTAAAACCCTTATAGGTCGCCCCCACGGTTTGTTCCTTGGGAAAATTGTTGCCTGCGTCATAGAAGCTCGTCAGGTAGTTCAAGCCGTAGTCGTTGGCGGTGGGCATTACCCAGGAATAGCTGCCGTCACTCAGGGCCTGGCTGAATCCGTTGTTGTTCTGGAATATGAAGGTGGGATGCGTGCTCATTGCGGCGTTTGCAGCGTCCCAATTTACGGATGGGTAAGAAAGGCTGACGTTGAAATTTGTTACCAGCGGTTGCCCGTTGATCCTCATGTAGGCGGGCGACGGGAAGTAAGTGCGTTCAATGTACTGCAGTTCGTTGAGCAGCGCTTGTTGAGGCGAGCAGCCGTGGCAGGAGTACCACTCGATCGCGCCCTGATCGATCATGATTGCAAAAGTGAATCCAGGGTGGTTCTCGGCCGCCGCCATCACAAACTGCGTCGCTTGATCGATGGAATTGCCGGGTCCGTACCAGTCGATAATTACCCCATCAATGCCGCGGCTCACCATGTCGTCAATCTGGTTCTGGACCTGCGCCGGGTTGGTCTCGCTGTAACCGATATTCATATGATCGGACTGCCCAAACCATAGAACCATATGGGCATAAACCTTGGTGGTATTGCCTGGATAGAGCAGGGTGTGAATGTCAACCTTGCTGATGTTTCCCGCTCCGCGATCACCGTTCGGCAGGGTCTTAAAGTTGTTGGCGGCACTGGTATTGTTTGAGGTTAGAGCGGCGAGAGTTGTAGTGGGTACGACGTAAGAGGAACTGGCCGAACCCAGGGATGAAAGAACGAACAAGACAAAAGCAACGCCACAGTCACGCATTGGTCCTCAGGGGGCAGAGTCGAACCGAGGATCTTGCTGTCGGTTTTTCCAGCGCAAGGGAAGGCACGCCCGCCTATAAATTCTTGCGGCTGGTTTATTTGGTTTTGCGGAACGGCGTCAGCTTAGGAGGAAGAACGTATTAGGAAAAGATAACGTTAGTACATCATCCCTTTAGTAAATAACGATGTAGTTGCAATTCGGGACGGCAAAGAGGAACCAACCGGCAAATGTCAGCGGCACAGAGTAGTGCCGCTCTAGTGGGAGTTTATGGTTAGGTTTTTCGCCGTATAGCGTGTGCCATCGAAGTTCGCCACAGTGGTGACATCGGCTCCGGGACGGAGATTTTCGTCAACTGAGACGGTGGATGGATCTAAATAAATCTCGTAGGTCTTGTGATCGGTCACAGAGGTCAGGACCAGCAGCCCGATGTGAAGATCCAGCGAGGTCACTTCGCCAGAGAAGGTGAAGTCAGTTCCTGGCACGGCCAGAATAGAGACCTGCTCGGCGTCGCGGGCATCTTTGTTCGGCGCGAACTCCACATCGACCAATGTGCCGGGGACCAACACACTGGCGGAGGCGGCACGCCCATTCTGCACAATCTCTGTTCTCGAGTCGAGTGTCAGCTTTATCGGAGCTGGTGAGAGCGGGTCGCGGATCACCAATTCGCTCTTGTCAGGACGATAGCTCACTACCACACCTTGACTCTTCCCTGCGGCAGCGGTAGTGGCCAGGCGAATCGTACGCGCGAAGACCACACCGCCATCCAGAATGGTGTCTACATAAACGCGATCACCCGGATGTAAGTCGGGCGGGGAAGCCAGCCCGCTTCCGTGAAGGATCTGGCTTCGCGGATCGTAGAAGATCTTCATTTTTCCGCCACCAAAGATATGCACTGTTAGTTCGTCCTGAACGCGGTCTATTTTCTGAATGGTCCCTCCAATCAGACTCGCTTTGGCGTGCGGCAGGGCGGGCAGATCAGGAAGCAGGCTGGCTGGGTCAACCAGGCTGTCTTCGTCAACGGCAGGGGGGGCCGGCTTACTCGTAGACGTAGTAACCGCCGACGACGTCATCGAGCCCGAAGTGACGGACTGGGAGGGCACGGATTGTCCGTAGGCGGAACACCCCACTGATAAAATGGCTAGAAGCGCCCCGGCAAGAATTCCCTTCAGAAATTGCCCCATCTTCTCCCCACGCGCAGAGATGTCACAGCCGCTATTTGATGCCAAAAAGCAATCCGGAGGTAGTCAGGTTAGCCTCGAAAATGTGCCTCCGCCCGACAAACGCAGAGGCTCTATTGGCATCTTAAGCAAGGCATTATCTGTCACTTTTCAGCCAGAGGGTTCGGAATGTCCTGGAGAGCATTCGCGGTTGCCGGAGCGTTGTGCATCACCTTCGGATGGGCGTCGCGAGCCCAAGCGGGCGACTTGAAGATCACTATTCCTAAACGCAGTCACCTTACTCCGGTGCAGCGATTGAACCAGGAGGGAGTGCAGGAAGTCCAGAAGCACAAATTTGAGAAGGCCGAGTCGCTCTTTTACAAAGCGTATCTGCTCGATCCCGAGGATCCTTTCACCCTCAACAATTTGGGCTACATTTCCGAGTTGAAAGGACAGATCGACCGGGCTCAAGACTTCTATTCCCTCGCAGGACAAGAAGCTACTGACGCGGCCATCGCTAAAGCCAGCCTTCCGCGAATGAAGGGACGAACTCTCAAGGAGGCGCTGGCTGTCCCCGATCTGGAACTCCAGATCAATCACGATAACGTCGAGGCGGTGCGTCTGCTGGCGCAGGGTCGCGGACCGGAAGCTGACTTACTGCTTCAGAAGGCATTGAATTCTGATCCGAACAATGTATTCACACTCAACAACCTGGGCGTGGCCAAAGAAATGGAAGGCGAATCCCAGGAGGCGCTGAAGTACTACGATTCTGCGGCGGCGGCAAATTCCAGCGCGGACGCCATCGTTACCCTCAATCGTTCCTGGCGCGGCAAGCCAGTGAGTGAAATGGCTTCCCGCAATGCCCGCGATCTGCGCAATAAGCTCGACAAAGAAGTGACCGCTCAACTGCAGATTGCCGAGTTAAACGCTCGCGGCGTGGCTGCGGTCAATCGCAATGAATTGGTTACCGCGGAGAAAGACTTCCGCCAGGCTTACGCTCTCGATCCCAACAACGCATTCGCCGTGAACAATTTCGGCTATTTGGCCGAACTTGAAGGAGATCGCGAGACCGCTCAATTCTTCTATGACAAAGCGCAAACTCTCACTGGAGCAAACACTCCCGTGGGATTGGCGAGCCGCAGCTCGGCTCAAGGTGTAAGGCTCAACCAGGTAGCCTCTAACAGCGACTCAGATGTTGAAGCGAAGCTCCAGCAACAACGCGAAGCGCGCCGTCAGCACCAGCAACCTGTTCTGCTGCTCCGCCGCGACAACTCCGTAGTGCAGGAGCCGCCCGTTCCTCCAGCCAGCACCGCACCAGCGCCGCAATAAATTAAGAAGCAGAGTGGAGAAATCTAAAGTCCGCGCTCCTGGAAGCGGCCGATATCGGTTTCAGGGTCGTAGGAGAAGTAACGGACAACATTCTTCATATAACGCAGAAGAGTGTTCACGTTCGTGTGGTACCAGCAGCAACGCACCATCTGAGGGGAGAATCCGCACACAAAGCGAAGGTGACGAAGATCTGCGCGGCCCGAAGCGAGCATGGCGGCAGCCACGCGGTGATTCCCGTCTAATATTGTTAATGGGCCTTTGCTGTCGACGCCGATAAGCAGCACCGTGGGATTGAGTACATCCGTACCCACTGATTCCGTCAGGAAGCGGAGTTTTGCGTAGAACTGATCGTTGGCAAACTCTTCTGCTACCTTCACTTTCAGGTTCTCGATTACGTCCTGCAGATAAAAGCTTCCCTCAGCCACTCGCCGCCACTGCGCCCTGGGGAAAAAGCGGACTCGATCCAACTCTTTGTCGCTTAAATCAACCTCATACCATTTGGTATCAGCGGGCAGCTCTCGCCACATGGTTCCTCTTCGGAGAAATAAAAGCGCCTGGCGCACGGCGTTCTCCCGCGTACTGCTCAGGTCAGGATCCTTGACCAGAGTTTCAAACTCCTGACGATAGTCATCGAACTCGGCATGATGGAATTCGCTTCTGAGAAATTCCGACATGACCTCTTCTTCCGTCAGCAGGCGGCCAACGCGGAGGCTGCTGTACGTACCCAGAGCCTTGGGCGTAAGTTGATTGCGAAGAAGGGGAACGATGAGAACGCACAGCAGGATCACCATCAGCACTAGCTGGATCCAGATCACCTGGCGAAGGCTGTGATGGAGCAGGTAGATACCCAGCGCCATAGCTCCGCTAAAAGCCAGCTGAAGCCAACTGGTGTTGGCAATTCTGCGGGACATTTCGTAAGTGATAATCACCGAACTCAGCGAATAGATTCCGGCATTGATGGCGTAAAGAATCAGCAAAGGAGCCAGCATCCCGTAGCTTCCAACCGCAAATTGCGCCCCGAAGAGTGTGTTCCAAAGAAAGTTGGGAACCATCCATAAGCCAAGAATGAGGCAGGACAGAATAAGGAAAACCATCGAGAGCGAGGTGAACAAGACCGGGCTGGCTTCATGTTCGTCGCCCCCTGCCCCCGCCGATACCGGGAACATAGTGTTCACCACGGACCAGGCGCACATGTTCACGAGCCTGCCAACCAGCGCGATGGCGGCATAGAAACCAGCCTCAACCGGAGGGAAGAAATGCTTCACCAGAACGATATCGAAATTGTTAATTACTGTTTGTCCCGCGAAGAAGACTATGGCTTGCACACCTTCGCCGGAGGAAATCGACAGTCCACGAAAACGCAGCGAGCCGATGCCGGGACTGGGCAGGGCGAAGAAGTAGGCGACAATCACCGCCAGCACGCTGGCGAGCACCGCCCCTTTCACCCCTAATCCCACTTCAATCAATATGTAGACTCCTGCCAGCCGGACTACCCCTTCCAACATGAAATTGATGGCGAGAGGGCCAAAGGCGTGAACTCCCTGGATGTATCCGCGGCGAACGCCAAGCGGGATGTAGAAAGCCGTGCCGAGAGCCAGAAGCGCAATAAGACCAGGATCCGGGAGGTTGAGATAGGCCGCCAGAAGTTCTCGAAACAGGAACAGGATCAATCCGATTCCGATGCCGGCGAGCCACGCACGTTGATGCAGATTACCGAAAACATTCAGCCGTTCCTCGGCAGAAGCATTCTTGGCGATATATTTTGCGCACACCACCTGGAAGGCGAGGGTGATGCACGATAGCAGCATTAGTAGCGTGTAAACAGCAGTTGCATTCGCGAATCCGGTGGGGCCGAGCAAGCGCGCCGCGACCACGTTGTAAGCCAGATTGGCTACGCCGACTAGTCCTGATCCTGCGAGCAGCGTGATCACGCCGCCCAGTAGCTGCGACTTTAGTCCCCGCGTTCGGGTAGTGGTTCGGGTGGAACCCTTATTCGCGGATTGCGGCCCCACATCGCTTTTGATTGTCTCAGTCATAAAATAAGAATGGCAGCGTCGAACCCTAAAACGTCGAAACCTAAAACATGGTGAAGTGAATTACCGGAAGAATCGTCGACCTCGTGCCTCCGTCGAAACTGTAGAAAGTCTGTTGCTGCACTCCCGCCGAAATTTGGAAAGGATGCGCCGCCGGTGCTCCTTCCCCATCTCTTTTGAAGATCCCGCCCCTTGCATGCGTGTAGCTGACCACGAACTGGCTTTGAGCATTGTCGTACTCGTGAAAACCCTCGCCGCGCGATAGCAGGAACGAGCCCTGAACGTCCCATCGCGAGTTGGCGCGGAAGTCGAAACGTCCTCCTGGAAGCGCGGCCTGGGCGATTGCGTACTCCGTGCCTTGTACTCGCCAGGAGCGCAGATCCTCCGCCAGGATGGCAGCGGTGAGCCGATTTCCGAACTTATGCTGGAAGCCTAAATAAGTTGATGTATAAAAATATTCCTGAATCATCGGGCGATAGAGCAGGTCACGTATGTTGTAACCGGCAAGCAAGGCATCATGACCCCACGGACGGCCGACGGTGAATTCAAGACTTGCGGACGCATCGCGGGAGTGCAGGTTCTGGTCGGTAAACGGGCCAGCTTCGCGAATCGCACTGCCATTGAACGAGAGCCAGTTATAAAAGGGGCTGGAAGAGATGTAGAGATACTGCCGGAAAAGATTCTGGCTCATGTAAACCGGAGAGATGGTGTCGCGGCGAATATCGTATTGCAGTCCCCCGTTGAACGCGAGAGAGTTCGGACCAATGTGGAGAATCGGCGTGATTCCGCCATTGAAATAAGTGTCATATGTGTTGCGGTCTTGAATCACTCCCACACTGGGGAAGAGGAATCGCCCATCGGTAAAGCTCTGGCCCACAAAGCCGGAGATGACCGGCAACCCGTTGATATGAATCCGGTAGTGCGTATCCGCCAGATCTTCAAAAGAGTGCCGCGGCGGAGGAAGTAACGCAGGATTGGTAACGTGCAGAATTTTCGCGTCAAGCGTGTAGACATTGATGTCTTCAAGGGCTGGAGCGAAGGAGGCTTCCGGTAGCAGGCTTACGTTCTGATTGATCTGGGCTCCTTCTTCCAGACCGAGTTGGTTCTGCGCTACTTGAGTCGTCGCCTGATTGTCCTCGCCAGCGACGGTATTGGCTTGCGCGAACGATGAGAGTGCATGCACTGTGTCCTGCCGTTGGCGGTACAAATTGCCGGCAGCCACCATGTAATCGGAATCGTCCGTGAAGTCGGTGGCGGGGCCAAGGGAAGCCAGCGCTTGTGCGGCTTTCTGAGTTTCCCCTTCCGCGACGTAAGTGTTGGCCAGGCCGATCTCTACCTCCCGGGGATTTGCTCCGGCGAGTTTCGCCTTGTTGAAATAGGTCTCGGCCAGATCGAAATCGTGGGCGCCCAGAAAAATGTTTGCGGCTCGGAGAATGTCCTCCGGCGAAACTGGAGATTGATCGATCCGTGCCTCAGCGAAGCCAAGGGCGAGCTGCCGGCGAACTTCATCGTAGTGCCCTTGCTGCATGAACACTTCGGCAATCGCCAGGCGAACCCCCAGGCGATCGCCCTTGGGGGCGTCCAGCGCGCGCGCAAAGCGTTGCATAGCCGCGTCCCGGTCGCCCAAACTCAACAACGCCGCACCCGTAGCCATCAGAATATCGACATCGCCTTTTCCATACTGTTCCGCCAGTTGAATGTCGTGCAACGTATCGTCTCGCAAGCCTTCTTTCGCGTGTACCTGCGCGCGCAGGGAATAGACGCGCGCATCGGTCGGCGCCAATTTCTGCGCCACATCCAGAGCATTTAGCGACTGTTGGTAACGCCGGAGCCGGAACAACGTGTCCGCATATGCCAGTTGAGTGGATAAATCGTTGGGATCTTCCTCCAGCGCTGCGCGATACTCACTTTCGGCGTGAACGAAATCCTGTTCCTGGCGGAAAGCTTCAGCGCGGGCTAGACGCAAAGCGTGAGACTTTCCTAGTATTTTTTGAGCCGCGTCCAATTGGCGTAGCGCTTTCTTGGACTGATGCAGCTGAAGATACGAAAACGCTAGTCCCAAGTGCGCTTCGCCATAGTTGTTCTGCATAACCAAAGCTGTTTGAAAATCCTTTGTTGCATTTGCCGGCTGCCGCAAATCGTTCAGAACGAACCCTCGGTTTACGTAGCCTTCAGCGATCTTCGGATCAAGTTCTAGCGCGCGGTTGTAATCACTAAGCGCTTCTTGTAAGTGGCCGTCATGCGCGTGGATATTTCCCGCCACGAGCGGTAGATCTTTATCGTCGGGAAGAATCGCCGTGTACTTGGCGATAAGCGCCAGAGCCTGATCGTACTGGTTCAGGTAATAGAGGTCGTAAACCAGGTAGACAATTCCCTCGCGATCGTGCGGCAGCTTCTCAATGACTTGGTAACCCAGCTTAGCCGATTCCGCATAATCACCCTTGAGCGTGAGATAACGCTCGCGCTCGCGCATCACCTGCGGAACATCATTCATACTGCCTGCGGCGCGATCCAGCCATGCCTTCGCCAAATCCAAATTGTGCGCTTCCATCGCAGCGTTAGCGCCACCGGCAACCGTCATTGCGTTGCGTGGCATCCGCTTGTAAGCGTCCTCATAATTCGCCTCAGCGGCGCGGTAATCGTGCGCGGCCGTATATAAGTCGCCCAGAGCCAGGTAAGGCTCATAATCCTTCTGATGAGCAGCGATCGCGCGTTTGAAATACTGCACTGCAAGCTTCTCGTCTCCCTTATCGCGAGCCAAATATCCGAGGGACGATAGCGCGGTTCGATTGGTCCGATCCAGTTCCAACACCTGTGCGAAGGTTTTCTCCGCCTGATCCTTTTGCCCGAGCTTCCATTGCAAGCTGGCATAGTTCAGTAGCGAATTCACGTTCGTGGGGGCAAGCGAGAGCGCTTGTTGCAAATCCTTATTAGCTGCGTCGTAATTCCCCAGCCCCGATTCAATGGCCGCACGCAGCCGCAACATCTCCGGCTGGGAAGCTGCTGGAACGTTTACTTGGCTAATCGCGGCAGAGGCGGCATCCAGTTGCTGTTTGGCCGTTGCCTCGTCATCCTGGCGCAGAGCGAGTTCATACGAATTCAGCCGCAGTTCGATGGGGTAGAGCGGGCCCTCCGGAACATTGCCGAGAAGGTTGCTGAGCGCAAGATTGTATTCCTTAGCGGCATCGGCAAAGCGATCCTCCGATTCGGCGACCGCACCCTCAATTGCGTGAAGTCGATAACTGTTGGGATTAATTTGCCGGGCATCGTCGAGAAAAGCCCGGGCCGCGTCCATCTGCCCCAGATCGACCAGGGCTTGCGCTGCACTCAGATCGAGACCGATGTTTCCGCTCGCGGACTTCGCCAGTCGCGAATACATGTCAGCCGCTTCCTGCTGTTTGCCTGCGAGTTGATAGGTGTAGGCTAGCTCAGCCTCGACGTCAGTCGTCTTATCTTTGCCGGGAATTGACTGCAACGTCGCAATCGCTTTGTCGAACTGCCCATGATCGCGATACTCGCCGGCTACCGCCCGAAGCACTTCGGGATCGTTGGGCCCTCGTCTGCGCGCTAAGTCGAGATAGTGCGTATATTCATCCGGCTTTCCCAGACGCTCGTAAGCGTGGGCGATCAGCAGGTCCGTGTGCGGCGTCGCCCGCAATATGTCTGCACGTTTGAGAAACTCCACCGCTTGGCTCGGGTCCGAATTCAGTAATAGTTCGCCCGCTAATTGCAAACTGTTTGCGTCCTTGGGATTGGCCTCCACTACCTCCTGCAAAAGTTTCTCCGCTTCAGCTTCGCGGCCCATTTTCGCTAGCGTTTGGGCTAGTCCAGCCATCCCGTTGATGGAATGTGGCTTAATCTTTAGCCCGCGATTGTAGGCGTCGACGGAAGCTTGATAGTGCTCATTTAGACGGTCCACGTAACCTAAGAGAAACCACAGATCGGCATTTTGCGGTGCGGACTTGGCCGCACTCTCTGCGTACCCTGCCGCAGCCTTGTAATCGCCTCTTTTGAGCGCATCCTGCGCCGCATGAGCCTGGCGGGAGACTTCTATGCTGGATCCCCAGCCAAAGCCTGTCCCACTCTGACTCGAACCCTGGGTCGATTCCGGGGCAGAATTCTGTTTAGGCGAGGAGTTGCCTTGACCGTTGATGTCGTATGTCTGCGCTAGGGCGCTGCCAAAAAATACAACGATGCAAAAGCTCGTGAGCGGAAGTCGGCTTTTCACTGGTTCACCACGCTAAGTGCAAGTCTTTGCTATACCTCGCGCATAACAGTATTTGTTTCTGCGGCCCACATCAGATGCCACTCCGACCGGGAAGGCTGCTTCAGCCCGCTTCATAAGAAGGCGGCGCAGAAGAATCGAGTAAACCCTTGGGAAAGATTAGGAATCCAAGCTTCGCTATTAGCACAGGAGCGTTCGTTTTGAGCACTGCCGAAAGCCCTTATTCCCGCCCTATTCCTATACTCGCGATTGTCCTCGTGGCTCTTGCAGTTCACGGACCCTTGTTGCTCATGGAACTTCCCTCGGGCTCGTTCGACGCGAATTTCCATATGTTTTTTGCTTCGCACTATGCTCACCACTGGTTTAATCCGTGGAATGAGAAGTGGTTTGCCGGCTTCTCGCAGACGACCTATCCGCCGCTTACCCATCAGTGGATTGCGTTGGTTTCGAACGTCTTCGGTTTGAAAATGGCGTACATGCTGGTGCAGCTCATAGCGGTTTTGCTGTTACCGGTGGGAGTTTATCGATTCGCCAAAATCTGGGTTGATGATCGAGCCGCCAGTTACGCCGCACTGGGAACGATCTTCCTGGGATCTTTATCGTTTCTGGTTTACCAGGCTGGTCAGTTGGCTACGGTTGCTTCCGCAGCGCTCTATCTAAATGCGCTGCCTTACTTTTATGAATGGATGACTGAATCTTCCGCGCGCCCGCTTATCAAAGGGTTGTTGATTACTCTTTCGGCCGCCGCCGCTCACCACGTAACCCTGATTTTCGGTGTGGTCTTTTTTGCGGTTCCGGTTCTTTGGACGGCCATCCTGGATTCACGAGACGAGCGAGTCGCGGCCTCGACGAGCGGCGTATTGACGAGGGCGGCCGTTTTTGCGGTGCTGACGGTGGTCGGGGTTGGCATCGTATTGTTACCGTATTGGCTGACTTTGATCCAGCATCCCATTCACCAGATTCCGATTCCTCACGACAGCCGCGCCAACTTCCTGTTGAATTCGATTACCGGTATTAACTACTTCGTAATTCCTTACGGAGCCTTGATCCTCGCTCTGCCATTCGTGGTGATCCACGGCGCTTCCTTGCGCCGTTGGCGACCACTGCTGTTCGGCTTCTGGCTGGCTTTCATCTTTGGCTTAGGCGGCACCACCCCCTTACCGCGCTGGCTGCTCGGACGAGCCTATGAAATCCTGACCTTTGAGCGATTCACCTTCTGGGCAACGCTGTTGGCAATGCCGTTCGTTGGAGTTCTGGCCATTGGGCTTCTTGAGCGCTTCCGCGCCAAGGCCGCTGTTGGGCTGGCGTTGGCTTCGGTCCTGACCATCGGTGTGGCCTTGTTCTGGTTGAACGCAAATCCATTTCGGCCAACCGCCACGGCGAAGGTCGAGCCGGTTGACGACTTTCTAAACCGCGACGGCCACGACGCTTACCGATACATCACGCTCGGCTTTGCCAGCGAACTGGCGAAAGTTTCCACTTACACCGACGCCAGCAGCGTAGACGGCGATTACAATTCAGCGCGCTTGCTGCCGGAGATGACGCATTACGGTGCCGCGCAGCTCACTAACGCTAAGTTTTATGGCACGGCGGGTATGTCCGCACTTCGAGCCATGCTGGAACACGCGAACCGCTACGGCCTGAAGTTCATCTTCGTGCACGATTCCTACTACGAGCCGCTTCTGACCTTCGCTGGCTGGAGGAAGATAGAAACTTTTAACAACGGCGACGTTACTGCATGGTCGAAAGATGATGTTCCCCCCGCCCACCGGATTGCCTCGGACGCGATTCCTCCAGAGTGGGAAGGAATTATGTGGGGCATACTTCCGATCGGCGTGAGCTTTCTGGCGATTTTCGTCGAGCTCTTCCTTCCGGAGAAGCGACGCCTGCCGGTTGGAATTCCGGCGCGCGCCGAGAGTCGTGAAGAACACAGTGTGGCCTGAGGAATAAAAACATTCGCCATGAAATATGCGCTTCCCATCATTCTTGTCGTGGTAACCGCCCTTTTGATCTTCGCGGGCCTGTTCGTTAACGCTCAGGCCGGGATCACTCTTGGGGTGGCCAAAGGATCCGCTCTACACACTGCGACTGCGAACACCCCGGATCAAGCGGTCAACAATCTGTTGCTAGAGGTGCAACGTCGAAATTGGGATCGCGCCTACGACAATATCTCCGACAAAGATGACGTGCCGAAAGAGGCGTTCATTCGGAGTTGGGGAGGGTCCGACGGAAGCCTGCGATCGTTTTCGAGTCTGGAAGGTTTTGAAGCCCGGCCGCTCCATGAAACGAACGACGAAGCTCAAATCCGTTTGCATCTTGAGTTTTCGACTCCGGTGGGACCGATCGAAGACGTCCGCGATCTTCATTTAGTGCGCGTTGGCAAGGTGTGGAAAGCGGTGTGGCCAAGGATAGAAGTGCCAAACGTACCGGCCCAGGTCATTCCGGTTACTTTCTTGCGCTGGGACCTCGTCACTTCGAGCGCGGGCAATGAATGGGGAGCCAAGAACGTGGACGCCCCTCATGTTCGCATCATCTCCATGAATGCCGTCGATTCAGCGGAAGGCGCCGTTGTCATGGGGGAAGTGACCAATGAGGACACGGTTCCGGCCTTTGTAACCGTGAATGCCACCTTGGTGGACGGGTCCGGCAACGCAATTGACGAGGAGAGCAGCTTCGACAAAATCGCCCACGTTCTTCTGCCCAAACAAGTCACGCCTTACCGTATCGACTTTCCAGGGTTCAATTTGAAGAATGTTAAAAACGTTCGCATGGGCGTAAACGCGGCTCTGGTACCAGCTTCCGCCGATCCTGTCATCGGCGTCATGAATCAGCGCATCGATACCGATATGCAGGGAAAGAGCGTTCTACACGGGGATTTATTAAATCAGGGCGGCCAGACTGTAAACATTCCGCATATCATCGCCAGCTTTTATGACAATGATGGGAAGGTAGTCTGGGTCTCAGACGGTTACGTGGACCGGGCATTGCTTCCGCAGTCTTCTGAAGCGTTCGCCGTAGAAATTCCCAAATCGCTGTCGTCGAAGATTCACAATTTTCACGTAGTGGTGAATCAGTACAGCCTGAACAACTCTTAGCCATGACCAGCGCAGACCCAGAAATGACCGGCTTATTTAAGCTCTTCGCGATAATGTGTATGGCGGCGAGTCTATCCCTTCCATGCAGTGCGCAAGAGCTGCGCGTTCCAAGTTCTGCGATTGCGGGCGAAGCAGCGACCATTCCTACCACCGGAAGCGGTAACGCGACTTTCTACCTGATGGGGCCCGGTACCGCTAAGAAAAGCGATGTGACTCTGGGCGAAGAAATTCACTTACCCTCGCCGGATCTGCAATATGCGGGTAATTACAGCGCAATTCTCTGCTCCAATAGCTGCAGCTCTGCGAATTTTTATGTCACTGCTGCGAAGCCCGCGGCCATGATCTTCTTGGTGCATCCCTCGCGTGTTCCAGTTGCGCAAGGTGACGCGGTAAGCGGCGTCGCTTTTCCTTTTGACCGCTACCACAATCTTGTGACCGCGCCTTTGAACGTTAACTTTCAACTGACCGCAAAAGACGCAACCCTATGGTCGCGCAGTGTGCGGACGCAAGATAGCGTGGCTTGGTTTCGCACCAACTCCGGAAATTCCGCCGGGCCGGTCCAAGCCATCGCTTCTCTGGATGACGAGCCAGTCAGGCGCGTGGTGCAGCAAGTCGCCTCGGAGCCATGCAATCTGCGCATCACAGGAGAGCGGACACGCGCTGGCATTCTCGTACAAACAGAGCCCGTCCACGATTGTGTTGGAAACATAGTGCCCGATGGCACCATCGTCACCTTCACCTCAACCGGTCCCGATGGAAAAGGCACGGTGGATGCGCCCATCAAGCAGGGAGTGGCCCGCGCAAAGATTGAGTCGCCGGGAGCCTCTACCATCTCCGTCGCCTCCGGAGTGGTCCTGGGTAACGAAATTCGCGTAGGAGCGCAGCCGTGAGACGAACTATCGTGAATCTGAAATCGGCGAGCGTTGCCGCGATCCTCTCCGTTGCTGGTTTGCTGCTCTGCTGTCCATTGCATTCGTACGCCGCGGACAACGCAGTTCAGGTTGAGCTGGATGTGAAAAAAGCCGCGCCTCGTGCAGTTGAGGATTTGACCGAGCGGTCAATCCTTCGTGATTACAGGTTTGCGTGGCTAACCATGTCGCGTGCGCTTGAGTTCAACTCGCCGGATTTTCTGGAGGGCGCGTTTGCCGGAGATGTGAAAGGCATGTTGACTCAGACGGTCGCCAGTCAACAACGGTCGCATTTGAGCCGCCGGTACTCCGATCAAAGCCATCGCGTGGAAGCCGTATTTTACGCCCCGGAGGGCGATGTCATGGAGTTGCACGATACTGCCGAGTATCAACTCCAGCTATTGGACGGGGATAAAGCCCTCATAAATGAACATGTTGTCGTTCACTACGTCGTTCTCATGACGCCTGCCGCAGATCGGTGGGTCGTCCGCCAACTCCAAGCCGTACCGCGATTTTGACCCAAGATGACCGCGCGATTTCCAACCGCACAGTTCCTGAAGGCATCTTAAACAACCTGTGGGAAGGTCGAAAGAATGGAGTTTTCGCTTGTCCAGATCGCTGTTAGCGTTCAGCATCGCGTTGTTTGTCATGGCGGGGGGATGTACTACTCCCGGCGTCCATCACGCGCTGCCGCTTAACGCTCAAGCGCCCGGAGTCTTTCCCAAACTTCTTGCCGTTTACATGCCATGGTTTGGCAACCACACTCACATGGACGTGGGCTATTCGAGCGAGGATCCCGCAATTCTCCGCAAGCAAATCGAGCAGGCCCACCACATGGGCATCTCCGCATTCATTGTGGACTGGTACGGTGAAGCCAATCCCTACTCCGATCACAATTTCGCGGTCCTGCAGGAAGCGGCGGCCCAAACTCACTTCCAGGTAGCCTTGCTATACAACGAACCGGAAGATGAGGATGACGGAGCCACCGATGCAGCCATCGCTTCGCTCGATAAGGCCTATCAGAACTACATTGGTCCGGCCGCCAAATATCGCGACGCCTATCTCACTTATCAAGGCCGGCCGATGATTTTTATTTTTCCCAAGCGAGGCCATGTCAACTGGAACCAGGTCCGCCAGCACTGCAGTAGTTGGGAAGGTCAGCCGCTATTTATTTACAAAGATCAGCCGCCGGCGCAATACGCAGACGATTTCGCGGGCTCCTACGCATGGGTGCAACCTGGCCAACCGGGCTGGGCACCGGATGGCAGCAATTGGGGCGAGCAGTACCTCGAGGATTTCTACAAAACCATGGCGAACAAGCATCCGGACAAGATCGCGGTCGGCGGCGCATGGCCCGGCTTTGACGATTCCGCTGCGAGATGGGGATTGAACCGGCACATGCAAAACGGTTGCGGCAAAACGCTCGATGCAACGCTCAATCTTTACGAGCGTTACTTCGACGCCTCTAGACCGCTTCCGTTCATGCTGATCGAAACCTGGAATGATTATGAAGAGGGAACTGCGATTGAACGGCGGACCGCGGCAAACTGCGCCGGCCTGCCCAATGCGCAGGCTTCGCGTATTCAATCGGGCAATTAGGAAACTCAACGGAGGACGCTAGCGACTATGAACGGCTCTGATCATTCAACGAAGCACCTCAAACTACTCTCGCAACTTCTGTTGAACCCTGGCAGTGGAAACGCCTGCGGTGAGGATCTTGCCGGCACAGTGTCGACTCTAAGTCCGCAGCAATTTGGCGAGCTCTGGAGCTTGGCAAATTCTCATCACGTGATTGCCAGAACATTTCCTCAGCTCCATGAGCTCATGCTGGCGGAGACGCCTGATCACGCCGATTGGGCCAAAGCAGCCATCGTCAAGGAGAAAGCTCGCATTGAGCACGCGCTCTCTTTTTTATTCCCCATCTGTGAGGCATTGGGCGAAGTCGGCGACGTGATCGTCATCAAATCCCTTGATCACTGGCCCGACCTGGGGAATGACCTGGACCTTTATTCAAACGCGGCCCCATCAGATGTCGTCGCCGTTATGACCCAGCGCTTCAAGGCTCGACCCGACGAACGAAGTTGGGGTGACCGGCTGGCGAACAAATGGAATTTCATTGTGCCCGGACTGCCCGAGCTTGTCGAAGTGCACGTGTCACGGCTGGGCCAGACCGGCGAGCAAGTCGCGGTTACCGACTCCCTGGTTAAGAGATCCGAGTCAGTGCAATTCGGCGCGCAAAAGTTTCGCGTCCCGGCGCCCGAAGATCGCCTCATCATCAGTACTTTGCAGAGAATGTACCGTCATTTTTACTTCCGCCTCTGCGACGTTGCCGACACCGCGCGCTTGGTGGATTCAAGTCTGATTGACTACCTCTATCTCAAGTCTCTGGCGCAGGCCGCCGGGCTTTGGGACGGGCTCTCCACCTACATGGTGACTGTGTCAGGTTATGTAAAGAATTATCGCGGCGCAGGCATTCCACTGCCGCCGCTGGTAACCGATGCGGCGCACTTCGGTAACGAACTCGTTCACTATCGTCGCAAATTCTTGCGGATTCCCATCTTCCCCCAAGCCGCCAGGCTGTACGCCTCGGAGTGGAAAAGACTTTTACTGAATGGGGAGTTGCAAAGCACGCTCCGGCTCAGCTTGCTCCCGGGACTGGCCGCCGCAGCCGCAATCGAAATGAAGCTTACCGGAAGCGACAAAGGAATTTGGTAGCCATAGGGAGTTCGCAGTATTGCGGTTCCTCCGGGGCGTTGTTTATGGTTGAGTAACGCATGCAGAGCCAAGCCCGCTTTGGCGTCAGCGGAAGTTCAGGTCCACAATTTTAATTCTTGGAAGGACGGAAATCTTGGTTCGCATTTTGGTAGTTGACGACAATCCAGCAGTTCGGAACTATCTCCGAACTCTCTTGGAACAACAAAGCTCCTGGCAAGTGGTCGACGAAGCCCGGACCGGCGGAGAGGCACTGCAAAGGGTGAAAAAAAGCCCACCGGATATGATTTTGCTGGACTTCCAGATGCCCGACTTGAATGGATTGGACGTCGCCCGCCAGATCTCCGGAATCTTTCCCGAGATTCCTATTTTGCTGGTGACCATCCACCTCTCCAAGCAGCTAGCGGAGGAAGCCCGAAGAGCAGGCATTCGTGGAGCTTGCGCCAAATCAGATGTGGGCTCCATTGTTGAGGCGGTGAATGCTTTGTTGCATGCCGGTACTTATTTCCCAGCGAATGTTGCGGTGTAGGGTTTTAGGCTGTTTTGTCGGAACCTTAGGGGCAGCATAGAATACAGCATTCCCTGTATTCGGTCGGGACTGACAGCATGCTAGGGTCATAGGGATTCACGGGTTCAATACCCTTCCCCAGATGCGAATGCAATGGCGGCGGGAATAAGGCAAATTCAATCAATTGCCAGCCGTGGAGCCAAGATGTGAGGTTTCACACGGTGCAGCATACGTTGACGGGGAGTGATATGGCAGTTCGGATCCTGTTGGTGGATGACCACCCGATTGTTCGGCAAGGGTTGAGGACTCTGCTACAGGGGCGCGGCGACTGGGAAGTGGTGGGCGAGGCTTCCGACGGGGTTGAGGCACTCGAGAAAATTGATGACCTGCGGCCGGATGTGGTCGTGCTCGATGTCACCATGCCGCGTATGAACGGTCTTGAAGCGTGCCGGGTTATTCAGCAGAAACATAAGAATGCTGGGCCTGAGGTCTTATTCGTCACGCAGCACGATTCTCCGCAGATGATGCGCGAGGCTCTGGATGCCGGAGCCCGGGGCTACGTGGTGAAATCCAATGCGGCGCGCGACCTGCTGGAGGCCGTCGAGTCCGTGAGTCATCATCGGGTGTTTACGGCGCTGGCCAGAACGCCGCAGGTGTCAAGTTAGTGCAAGCAAAACCGAATTCGTCGATCTCTCAGTAAGAAAGCAAGTGGAGGATAATCTGCCATGAAACTGCGAATTTTGTTAGCTGACGATCATGAAATTGTACGTCGAGGCCTGTGTGCGCTGCTCCAGAAGCGCGAGGGTTGGGAAGTATGCGGCGAAGCCTCGGACGGTCGTGAAGCAGTCGAGATGGCGAAGCGCTTAAAGCCGGACGTGATCATCGTTGATATCGGCATGCCCAGCCTCAACGGTCTGGACACCACTCGCCAATTGTTGGCGCATGACCCGCATTTCAAAGTCATTGTTCTGACCATCACCGATTCCGATCAGGTGATCCGTGAAGCCCTCGATGCGGGAGCGCGCGGCTTTGTGCTGAAGTCGGATGCCGCTCGCGATCTGGTCTCCGCCGTGGAGGCGCTGCAGAGCAAGCGCATGTTCTTCACTCCGAGAGTGAACGACCTGGTGTTGGCTGGTTTTCTGGACAAGGGACATGTCGTGGCTCGCAACGAACCGCCCAATCTCCCGACCCTGACCGTAAGGGAACGCGAAATCACGCAGCTGTTGGCCGAGGGGAAAAGTTCCAAGGAAGTCGCGACGCTGCTCAACTTGAGCACGAAAACGGTCGAGACTCACCGCAGCAACATTATGCGGAAACTGAGTCTGCACTCTATCCGTGACTTGGTGGTTTATGCCATCAAGAACAACATCATCCAGATTCAAATGCCCGAGCCGAGCCGTGTTCAGACGGAGACCACGGTAGCTTAGGCAGCGGCTTTTTAACATTCGCGCGAAACCTGCCGTTCAGTGTGCCGGCGGGTTTTGTGCGTAGAATCCGCTTCGAGTGCGCACGGTCAGCTGGCTGTATCCCGGAGCGTGCGCCACTACCCGCAAGGACTGATAGTCGGGATGGGTGTTCTGATTCTGCGGCCGGAACGCAATAATGTACTGGCTGCGAATGTCATGCGCCACCGCCCGCGTGATGTTATCTACTTGGTCTAACGAATCAGGAAAGTATGCCGACCCGCCGGTAGCGTTCGCAAGCTCTTGCAGAGCCTGTCGTCCTTCACTGCGCAAGCCGCTTCCCAACAATCCAATGGCATAGAGCGTCGGGCCATCCGGTTGTTGCAAGCGGCGCAGTGTCTCCTGCAATGTCTCCTGGCTCATGTTGTCTTGCCCGTCGGTAATGACCAATAGAACCTTCTTGCTGAGGCGCGGATTGTGCTCCAGGTGCACATCGGAGGCCGCAATGGCGTCGTATAAAGCTGTGCTCCCCCGTGTAGTCTCCTGCCGCAAGGCAGCTTGCAGCAGATTCACGTTGGAGGTGAAGTCCTGGTCGAGATATGGATTCTGCCCGAAATTGACCACGAACACTTGATCCTGAGGATTGCTGGCGCGAATGAGGTTCAATACTGCCTGACCGACCTGCTCTCTCTTATCGCGCATGGATCCCGAATTATCGACCACAATCCCAATCTCCACCGGAACGTCTTCACGGCGAAACGACGTGATCGTTTGCGGAACTCCGTTCTCAGAAATCTGAAAAGCGCTGCGGTCCAGTCCCGTAACCAAACGCTGCTGGTCGTCGACTACCGTCGCATGAAGCACCACTTCTTCTACTTGCTTCTTGAAGACAAACATTCCCTGATCGTTGCCGCTGGGAGGTTCTGCCGATGGCTGCTCTGCCGATGGCTGCTCTGCCGATGGCTGCTCGGCGGATGGCTGCTCGGCGCCCGGCTGAGCTTGGCCATTGCCGGGTTGGGGATTTTGAGGGGTGGCCGACTGTGGAACAGGATTAGATTCCTGACCTTGCGGACTGGCGGGGGTTTGTGCCAGTGACGACAACACCAGCGAGACAGCGATCAAGGTCGTAAGTAGCGAGGCAACGCCCCAGGATGCGGCTGAGCGCATAGTAGTACTCCTCCCTGCCTTAGATGCCACTTTGAGCTTCTGCGACAAGGGCAAAGCTGCTCCAGCCGCAGCCTTTTCCATCGCACGCAACTCCTGAGCCGGGAGGTTTGCCCTATTTCGATGCAACCAGACACACGCATGCTGCACCTATGTCAGTAAAGATTAGGCAACTGGTGCTGGGTCGGCACGAAGACAGCAGTGAGAAGACAGTAGTCTAGGAGGTCGGAAGGTGCGCGGGCTTCGAATTCTTATCGCGGATGACCATGAAGTGGCCCGGAAAGGCATCCGATCCATACTCGAAACTCACCCCGGTTGGGAAGTCTGCGGCGAGGCTAAAGATGGCCGCGAAGCCGTGGAACTGGCAAGTCAGCTTAAGCCCGATGTGCTTCTGATCGATATCGGCATGCCCAATTTGAACGGCCTGGATGCGTCCCGCCAAATTCTTACTACCATGCCGGGGGCCCGAATATTGATCCTCACCATCCACGACTCCGAGCACATCGTTCGGGAAGTTTTGGCTGCCGGAGCTCGAGGCTTCTTGCTCAAATCGGACGCAGGTCGGGACCTCGTCGCAGCCGTAGAGGCCCTGGAGAACCGCCGAACCTTCTTCACTTCCAAAGTCTCGCAGATGATGCTCGACGGCTATCTCCGTCCTACCCAGATACACGACGATACCGAGCATCGCATCCTGACCCCAAGAGAGCGTGAAGTGATCCAACTGGTCGCTGAAGGAAGAACCACCAAAGAGATCGCCATCACTCTGAGCCTGAGCGTGAAAACCGCCGAGACTCACCGCACCAACCTCATGCGCAAACTTGATCTGCATTCCATCGCTGATCTTACCTTGTACGCCGTGCGGAACGGTATTGTCCAAATCTACTGATTGTCCGAGTCTGTCGGTTCAGGGACGGGTTCGCGACAACGAACCTCACTCCCGTGGCATCTGACTTCCAACGTTTGAAAAATTCCGAGACATCCGAGGTCAATCCATGAAGTTTTTTTCCGCCAATCTTGACAGTCTTCGCAAACTCTACCTTGACCAACTTCAACAGCTCTATTCCGCTGAAACTCAAATTACTGACGCTCTACCCAAAATGATTGAGGCTGCAACTGAACCAGAGCTGAAGAATGCTCTTCAAATTCACCTCCAGGAGACTCGCGGCCACGTCGCCAGATTGCAACAGATACTAAACCAGGCACAGGGCTCAGCTGAGTCGAAAAAGTGTAAAGGCATGGCCGCCCTCATCACTGAAGGGGAAGATGTAATCAAGGACGCAACTGATGAGTCCGTGCGTGATGCCGGGATCATTTCAGCGGCGCAGAAAGTTGAGCATTACGAGATCGCCGCATACGGAACGGTCCGTACCTTCGCGGAGATTCTTGGCAACGATAGCCAGGCCGATTTACTTGATCAGACATTGGAAGAAGAAAAGCACGCCGACTCAGTCTTGACCGGTATTGCGGATACCGCCAACACGCAGGCAGATAAGGCCGCCTAACCTGATCTCGGTAACTTAATCTCGCCAGCCTGACCTCACCGGAGAGTGCGTTCATGTATTGCGCACTCTCCTGTTTCTGAATGCTTCTCCTCAGGATTCTAGGAATGAATCGCGCTCCGCGTACACAATGAACCCGATATTTGCCCGAGCATAGCCCGGGTAGTCTGAGGGAGCATCGATTTAGCCGACTGTTGCTGCCGTGCGCGGTTAAACGGAATTTAATTCGGAAGAAAATCTAATCAGAGGAGTGGTGAGTCATGGATAAGGATCGGGTTGAAGGTAAGGTGAAAGATGTGGCCGGCCGGGTCGAGCGCCAGGTCGGAGAGTGGACCGGCAATAAGGACGCGCAGGTTCACGGAGCCGCCAAACAAGTCGAAGGAAAAGTGCAAAACACTTTCGGGAAAGCCAAGGACGCTGTGAGAGACGCCGCAAAAGACAATGACGCGGACACCAACGCGGAATTGGAAGACGAGCGCATTCGCTCGGAAAAAAAGGCGTCCTAGCGCGCCAATAGATCGAACCAGAGCTGTCCGCTGTTTGCGGGCAGCTTTTTTTCTTGCTTAAGGGAGAGAAGTATCGGTGGACCTGACCCCGGGCGCGCGATCATCCGAGGTATGGACCTGGATAATATTGTTCTTGACCGCGTACAAGACCAGATCCCGAATCGAATGAAACCCGAGTTTGCGCATGATATTGCTACGATGGGTCTCCGCCGTTTTGGTGCTAAGGTTCAGCAATGTCGCCACTTCTTTTGAGCTTTTTCCTTCCGCCAGCAACTGGATCACTTCGCGCTCACGAGGCGTCAAGGTGGGGAATTTAGGCGGTGCTCCGCGTTCCGTAACCGTCCCCTTTTCCAAGAACCCCGCCAGGACCATCTCATTCACCCGGGGAGTGAAAAACATCTGGCCACGCTGCAGCGCCTCTATAGCAGAAACCAAATCCCGGGCCGCGTCGGATTTCAAGACAAAACCCCTCGCGCCCGCGTTCAGAGCCTCCCGAATGACGTGGTCGGAGTCGGTGATGGTGAGGACGATGATCTTGAAATTAGGATCGAACTGCGCAATCTGCCGGGTGGCGGCAAGGCCATTAAGATTCGGCATGCCAATATCGACGATTACAAAATCTGGTTTCAGAAGCTTGGCCTTCTCGACCGCTTCGCGCCCATCGGCTGCTTCCCCACAGATCTCCCATCCTTCGTGCGCTTGTAGCAGCGAAGACAAGCCGCGGCGCACCAGTTCGTGATCGTCCGCGATCAGGATTCGCAGTTTCAAAGGGTGCGCCTCCACTTCGGTACGTCGCCCAGCTAAGTTACGCGCCCTTGCTAATTTGCGCGGTGTATTGAATATAAGGGGTGGTTTGGCCCGGACAATCAGGTTTATGCTGTACTAAATGTGCCTGTGTCAAGAGAAATAATTCGGGTATTTGCGCCATTCAGGGGAGAGTCCATGTGGCGTTAAGTTCCCCCTCACGGTAGGATTAGGGTGTAGTCCTCCCCCTGGCACATTTTGGGGGCCCACTCGGCGATTGAGGTTCGAACACCCCTCAATCCCTTGCAACCCGGTTATGTACCCACGCAAGAAGGCGCAGGTGGCATTTGCATCGGCTGTGGCAGTGCTACTGCTCAGCGCCATTGCGGCCTATGTAACTATCGTCCGCCTTCGCGACAGTGCCAGTTGGGTTATCCACACTTACCAGGTTGAATCTGCACTCGGAGAACTCGATACCTCCGTGGCTGTAGTCACTCGCTCTCGCACCGGCTACACCCTCTCCGGAGATGAAGGTTTGATAAGGAACTTCGAAACCGCCGTTCCTCGGGTTCGCGAGAAAATGCAGGAAATCAAAGCTCTCACGCAGGATAACCCTGCCCAGGTGGTCCTATGCAATCGCCTGAAGGAAGTGACTGAACAAAGGATCGCAGTGGCCCAGCAATCCATGGCGCTGAAGAAATCCGAGCCGAATAGTGAGACCGGGCAAAGCAGTTTTACGATGCAGGCACTGAATCTCGGATTCCAGAGTGGCGCCCTTACGCTGCAGATGCGAGAGCAGGAACAAGCGCTTCTGAAAATCAGAATGCGCGAATCGAATCGTCTCTTCGTTCTTACGCTGGTTATACTCGCGTCGACATTCGCTCTGGCTTTGATCTTACTGTTTATTCACTATCTCCTGCTGAATAGCGAGCTCAGAGCTCGCGAGTCGGCAGAAAACGCCGCGCGCGAAGGCGAACGGTCATTGCGTCATCTCACTTCGCGATGGTTGCAAATGCAAGATGAAGAGCGGCGGAAATTTTCCCGCGAGCTCCACGATAGTCTTGGCCAATATCTGGCTGGCGTAAAGATGAGTCTTGACATGTTTGCGCGTGCCGACCCCAAAAACCGGAAAGATGAAGTGCTCACCAACGCAATTCAGTTGCTCGATCAATCCATCTCCGAGACCCGTACCATCTCGCATCTATTGCATCCCCCACTTCTTGACGAAGTAGGAATTGCCTCCGCCGCCAAGTGGTATGTACAGGGTTTTTCCGAGCGCAGCGGAGTCGTGGTTGACATGGAAATTCCCGATGGTCAGGGCCGATTGCCGCGACCTCTTGAACTGGGCCTTTTTCGTGTCTTGCAGGAAAGCCTCACCAATATTCACCGCCACTCCAAGAGTCCGAAAGCCGAAGTGAAACTTATTTCTTCTCGCAAGGAAGTAGTTCTTCAGGTGAAAGATTACGGGAACGGCATGACTGCCGAATCCTTGCGGCAGTTTCAAAACCAAGGAACAAACCTGGGGGTTGGATTAACCGGAATGCGGGAACGCGTGCGTGAGCTTTCCGGGCACTTGGAGATTCAATCGGGACCACAAGGCACGCTAGTCCGCGTCTCGTTCCCCTTGAGAGAGGATAAAGCTATATCCACGTCGGCTAATTGAGGATGTTTGCGCAGCTTTACCGGTGCGGAGCCGCAAGTTCGACTTGCGGCCCCGTTGTTTACGAAATAGCTGGCAGGAGAGGACGGACCGGCAAGTTTCGGGGACGGCTTCCCATCACTTGGCTGCCTGCCCGCTTTCTTCCAATGCGCTTCTTGCCGGACGCGAGCAACTTGCGCATCTTTAACCGGGCCTTATGCAATTGCGATTTCGAGTTGCCGATCGAACAACGCAAGCGCTCCGCAATCTCGTGATGCTCGTAACCTTCTACCTCATGGAGGATGAAGATTTCGCGGCAGCCTTCTGGCAACTCTTTGGCCGCCTGGACTAGCGCGACTCGGTCGATCGCCCCCACAAGTTTAGTGTCATCTCTGCCAAACTCGCGGGGAACGGGCGAATAATCCATCGTGGCTGGTTCGTCCAGAGAAATCTCCCGCAAATGCTTCTTGCGTCGAGTCATTAAAACAGTATTAACAACAACTCGATAAATCCACGTCGAAAATGCAGAGTCGCCACGGAATGTGCGGAGACCGCGGAAGATTTGGATGAAGGCGTCCTGCATCATATCCTCCGCATCGGACACGTTCTTGGTCATTAACAGGCAGGTTGAATAAACACGCCTTCTGTGAAGATCGAAAATTGCGGCACACGCTTGTGGGTCGCCTTCCTGGGCTCGGGTTATGAGTTCAACATCCGTTCTGATGGTTTTAGGTTGAGGGATTACACTCGTCGGGGGAATTGCGGCTGCGCTCACCGGGGTCGATCCTTTCCTGACGCCGAAGCCGGAGCGGAAGCGGCTGCGTCAGTCAAGAGCATAGAAGGCGGTTTACCCAGTAGCTATGGGGTGCTGCCTGTAGTTAAGCGCTGACCTCACCCTAGGTTTTCTACTATGATTTAGATTCTCTTAAACTTAAAGTAAGAACTGGGGACAAGTCTCTCTCAGCGTTCCGCCGCCGCGGCACCACTATTCGATCGCGGAACCTTCGGGTCCCTTTTATCTCCGAAATCCAGACCGAAATGCGGCTCCCCTTCCGTGCCCGTTATCTTTATGGGGATCTCAGTACCCGCTCCATCTTTGCTGAAGAACCGGTCCACCGGCTTCAGCAGCATTGATTTCCAGCCAGTCGTCATTTGCGACAGCTTCGCCTCCAGACGGGCTTTACCGTAAAAATCGAACACTCGCCCGTCCAGTGTGTAACTTCCAATCAAATCCGCTTGCGTCCCCGGAATCAGATAATGAAGCGATGTGAATGACAGGGTGCCGTTCGTCAACGTGAATACCCCCTGCATATTGGATGCGACGTTCTCCTGCGCCTCTCCATTTCGTGCCTCTTTGAGCTTCCCCTGCGTACGAATGCTTAGAGAGTCGACCTTGTCCTGTATCTTTGCGTTGGTAAAGTGAGCGTCGGACACGTGGAAATTTCCGGCGAGCTCTAACCGATCCGCGACATCGGCACTGCCTGGAGGCAGACTCAACTTCACCTTCATCTCGACCGGCCCAGTCATAACCGGCGGCTCAGTGCGTACTCCCAGCTTCAAAAAGTCCTGAATGCTGGCGTGATCGACGGCTACTTCAAGCTCAATGTCATGGCCGTGCGGATTCTTCACCCGGATCACCGACCCTGTGGCGGTGAAGTACGAGTCTTTGAGTTTCGCCTTTACTGGATCAAGGTGCGTATCGCCATTCGTACCATCGACTACGGCATGGAAGTCCGTATGCAAAGGCATCGCGTTCCCGCTTCTTGCAATCCTAAAATCCGGCGTGTCAGTGCTTCCATCAACTTGAATACTGCTGAGCGTGCCTTCATATTTTCCCGTCGAAGAGAGCATCCCTCCTATGCCCTTGATCGTCCCTAGATCAGCGTGGCTGAAGGAATAGTCGCCCTGTACCGGAGTATCCCGCGGATCGTTTTCATCAAACGGCCCAAACAGCCCAGTTGATTGAATATTTCCCACCGGCTTAGGGTTCACCAGCGTGGCCTCAAAGCGCATCGGCAAACCTGGCCCAATATCCTGCATCTTCAGATTTCCGATGTCGAATTCCAGAGGCGGCTTAGCCGGGTTCGCGGTGTTGATCAAAAGTTTGGTATCTTCGCAAACAAATTTGGCGACAAAGACCTTTACCTTATTTGTCCGCGATCTCATCTTGCTGAGTTCCTGCCGGTTCTGCTTGGGTGGGATATTCAACTCCATGCCCTTTACGTAAACCGTATCCACGTGGACGGCGGGCCGAAACAGATTGCGAATTCCAGTAGAAAAATGGAATTCCTGCAGACTGATTAGCGGCTGAATGCCCGGCGCATAGGGATTGGAATCGGTTTTCCCGTAGATCTTCAGGCCGGTGCCGGAAACCTCCAGCCCATTGATTACGGAGACGTTCAGGCTCGCCAAATCAACCTTGCTCTGGAAACGGTTGGTTAAGGTCTCGATCACTCGAGCCCGCAAAATAGGCGGGGCTCGCTTAATGACTATTTGCGCGAAGATGGCTGCCGCAACGAAAGCGACCAGCACAATTATGCCGATCCGTTTCCCCCTGCGAGACTTCTTGGCTGTTCCTGAGAAGGACATTTGCGCAAGATACCCATCTATTAGTGTAGGAGAACCTATGTAGCATCAATACGGTGTTCGCTTTAGGCGCAGAGGTGAAAGTTCAGTGGAACGACTTTGACCGGATAGTACAATCGCGTTCGTACTCATTGCAGAGACACCTGACCCATTTTTATTGTGTAATGTCACCTTCATTGTGTGACGTGCATCACACGCGGTGGTTGTTACGCTCTATAGTATTTCTTAGGCCAGCGCGTCATTCTACGTGCGAAAGGACATTAGTGTGATCGTTGGAGTTCCAAAAGAGACTTATCCCGGAGAGCGCCGGGTAGCGCTGGTGCCCGCCGTCATTCCGATGCTAGCCAAGAGCGGCCTTGAGGTGATCCTGGAAACCGGCGCAGGAGAACAGGCAGGCTATCCCGATTCAGCCTATGTCGAGAAGGGCGCCAAAATCGCACAGGAGCGGGCCGCCGTCTTTAGTGCGGCTGACATCATCGTGCAGGTGCTCTGCTACGGATCTAATGACGTCACCGGAAAAGCTGACTTGCCTCTTCTGCGTCGCAACCAGGTGCTGACTGGCTTCCTTCGCCCTTTTGGCTCGGCCGAAATAATTCAGGAAATTGCGGACGCCGGCGTCACAGCATTCTCAGTAGAACTGATGCCGCGCACCACCCGAGCCCAGAGCATGGATGCGCTTTCCTCCATGGGAACCATCTGCGGTTATAAGGCCGTGCTCATCGCGGCTGAAACCTCGATCAGAGTCTTTCCCATGATGACGACTGCTGCCGGTACTATCACTCCCGCACGCGTTTTCGTCATCGGAGCCGGCGTCGCGGGATTGCAGGCGATTTCTACGGCTCGCAGGCTTGGAGCGGTTGCTTCTGCCTACGACATGCGCGCAGCCTCCAAGGAACAAGTGCAGAGCCTCGGCGGGCGCTTCGTCGAGTTGCCCATCGAAGCGCAGAATGCCCAGGATGCCCGCGGCTACGGTACTGCCCAGGACGAAACTTTTTACGCGCGTCAGCGCGAACTCCTCACCCGCGTGGTCGCCGAGAGCGACGTCGTCATCACCGCCGCAGTGATTCCGGGTAAAAAATCTCCAGTTCTGATCACCGAAGAAATGGTGAAAGGTATGGCCCCCGGTTCGGTCATTGTCGATCTCGCCTCGGAACGCGGTGGAAATTGCGAGCTCACGCGCACCGGCGAAACCGTAAAGCGATACGGGGTCACCATCATCGGCGCCATCAATCTGGCCAGCAGCGTCCCCTATCACGCCAGCCAGATGTACGCCCGCAATCTCACCACATTTCTCGTCTACCTGGTGAAAGAAGGCAAGCTGCAACTTAACTTACAAGATGAGATCATTCGCGAGACGCTGGTAACGCGCGACGGCGAAATCGTAAATCCAAGGGTGCGGGAGTTTTACAAACTGCCGTCTCTAGCGCAGGTAGCAGGATAAAGGGCGGCCTCTCAGCCACTAAGAACTGACAGTCAAGAACTGAGGATACAAAATGGGTTCGAACCTGATCGATCTGCTATTCATTT
>Ga0116135_1000211_pt1 | contig 31733 bp, 22 predicted proteins | sample June2015DPH_20_1_FD_89738 | JGI IMG/M metagenome (GOLD analysis project Ga0116135, IMG submission 89738) | Peatland microbial communities from SPRUCE experiment site at the Marcell Experimental Forest, Minnesota, USA - June2015DPH_20_10 | ecosystem: Environmental > Terrestrial > Soil > Wetlands... | reverse complement strand
TAGTACCGTACTCGCCGGTGACGCGAAAATCGCATTATCGGCCGCCGTCGGCCCGTACACGACCGTCGGCGAACACACGATCATCGGCGAACGTTCCAGCATCGGAGCTAATTGCTCAATCGGAGCCGGCGTCCGCATCGGCGACGATTGCATCCTGCATTCCAACGTCACAATCTACGATCACGTGACCATCGGAAAACGTTCGGTCCTCCATTCCGGCTGCGTGCTTGGCGCCGACGGCTTTGGCTTCGTTCGCGCCGGCGATCATTATGAGAAGTTCCCGCAGATCGGCCGCGTCGAGATCGGCGACGATGTCGAAATCGGCGCCAATTCCTGCGTGGACCGCGCCGCGCTCGGCGTCACCTCCATCGGAGACGGCACCAAGCTCGACAACCTGGTTCATATTGGACACAACTGCCGCATCGGCCGCCACGTCGTAATCGCCGCGCAGACCGGACTCTCGGGAGGCGTAGTGGTGGAAGACGACGCCGTCATCGGCGGTCAGGTAGGCATCGGGGATAAAGCGCGGATCGAATCTGGCGCGGTGCTCGGCTCCGGTTGCGGTGTCCTAACTTCCAAGATCGTCCGCAAAGGTCAGGTAGTCTGGGGCACACCCGCTCGCCCCCTGAAACAATACCTGAAGCAATTAGCCAACCTAGCCCGTATGGAGAAATTTACCCGCGCACCTTAACATCCACCGCCGCGTGGTGCAAAATCGAATTGGCTTCGTCCACCAATTGCTGAAGCTTCCGCATGTACTGCCGCGCCTGCATTTGCTCCGGCGGCAGCGTCATCTCCAGATAGTAGGCGATGGCTTCGATAGAACTGAGTGGTTGTCGCAGATCGTGAATAAAATCGCGAACGGCCTCATCCCGCAAGGGCGTGGAGGCGGTGTCGATATAGGTAGGGGATTCAATGAGAACAGCGGCAGCAGACATGGCTTCGGAATTTTCCTTCCGTACGCTCGAAGATCGATTTCGAAAAAACGAGCATGACGTTCATCAGGGGGAAAGAAAGTTATACCGCCAAACGCGCCCGCGCGTCAAGCAAATAGTATAAAAAAATTGGTCTCGTTAGCCAGCCCACGGTTCCGTTTGACCGCAACGTTGTTTCGTATGTTAGTTTCGATCATGATCCTAACTAAAGTTACAGATCGCATCGCAACGCTGGCTTTCAACCGTCCCGAAAAGCTAAACGCGCTCAGCGCTGAGCTGCTCTCGAGTTCCATCGAAACTCTCCGCACTTGGAGTACCGATCCCGCCATCGGCGTCATCGTCGTCACCGGCATCGGCCGCGCCTTCTGCGCCGGCGGCGACGTTTCCATGATGGCCAAGGACGCGAACGAATCTCTCGAAGACAACATCGACCGGCTGCGCTCCTGGCAGGATCTCTCGTGGCTGCTTTACAACATTCCGAAAGTCACCATCGCGGCCGTGAACGGTTTCGCCATGGGCGCCGGACTCGGCGTCTGCCTGGCTTGTGATCTGCGGATTGCTTCCGATCAAGCCAAGTTCGGAACGGCCTATGCGAAAGTCGGATTCGGCGGTGACTTTGGAACCACCTGGCTGCTCACTCATTATGCCGGTGCGCCCAAAGCCAAGGAGTTGATGTTCCTGGGCGACCAGGTCGATGCCGCGGAGGCGCAACGCATCGGCTTGGTCAATCGCGTAGTCGCGCACGATCAATTCGAATCCGAAGTCACCGCCTGGGCCACTCGAGTCGCGGCCGGTCCACTCACCAGCTTCCGCTACATGAAGGCCAACATCAATCTCGCGACTCATACCGATTTCCGCACGCTGCTCGATCGCGAAGCCGAAACGCATCTGCGCTGCGGGCAAACCGAAGACCATAAAGAAGGGGTCCGCGCTTTCCTCGAAAAGCGCGCTCCGAAGTTCACCGGAAAATGAGCGAATACAAACAGATTCTCTTCAGCAAGGACGATCGAGTCGCCACCATCACGCTGAACCGGCCCGAAAAGCTGAACGCATATTCAGAGGTGATGGTCCACGAAATCCTGGCAGCTCTCGCTGATGCCCGCGATGATGAATCCGTCCGCGCCGTAATCCTCACTGGCGCGGGGCGCGGTTTCTGCTCGGGCGGCGACGTCTCTCGCGATTTTCAATATCCCAGCCGCTATCGCGGTCATCGCTTGGAATCCATGCTCGAAATGCGCGAGAACATGGATCAATTGGTTACATTCCTCCAACGCTTCGACAAACCGGTGATCGCCGCCGTCAACGGCCCTGCGGTTGCAGGCGGGTTGACGCTCGCCCTTGCCTGCGATTTCCGCATCGCGGCATCCAGCGCCAAGTTGGGCGATACCAGCTTGCGGTTCGCGCTTATTCCCGACGAAGGCGGCGCCTATCTGTTTCCGAAGTTCATGGGCTTGGAACGCGCACTCAAGATGTCGCTTTTTTCCGAAGTCTATCCAGCCGATCAAGCCAAGGAGCTCGGTTTAGTTACCGAAGTTGTTCCCGACGCCGAACTGATGCCGACCGCCCGCCAGTGGGCCGAACGATTGGCCGACGGTCCACCCATCGCCATCCGCATCAGCAAGCGGATGATGTACAAACAGCAAACCATGAGCCTCGAAAACGCGTTGGAAGATGCGGCTCTTTCCACCATCGCCGTCAATTACACCGACGATGTAAAGGAAGGCATCGCTGCATTCCATGAAAAGCGCAAACCGGATTTTAAGGGACAGTGAGCGAACAAACGCAAACTTGCCGCGGGCTCGATGAAGTGAACGGCTCGCGCGTGAACTCGCCGTAGCGAGCATCCACTCGAAAGCCCGCGGTATCGAGCAACAGCAATAATTCCTGAGGGAAGATCACTCGCAGGCTATACTCAATGACGCGAAAGTCGCGGGCACCGGGCTTCGAAAGATACCAGACCACGTGCCGGATCTGCTCGGCAGCATCGTAGGTTGCGGTCTCTTCAATCGTGATGTCATTCACGGTCAGCACCGCGTGGCGCTGGCTTGGGTCACGCGCCAGCATCGCAAGGTCCCATTTTGAAATATCGAATATCAATCGTCCGTTCGAAGCCAGATGCCGGCGAACGCTGCGAAAGCACTGTATCAGGTCTTCCAGAGTGAACAGATGCAATAGCGAGTTGCCGGGAATCAGAACGGCGGAGAACTTCCCGGGCAAATCGAAGTTCCGCATGTCAGCTTCAAAAAACTGAACGTCGACACCCGCTCGAAGAGCCTTAGCGCGCGCAGTATCCAGCATGGAGTTCGATAAATCAGCCCCAACAATCTCGATTTCGCTCTGCGCAATCGGAATTGTCAGCCGGCCCGATCCACAGGCCATTTCCAACACCCGGCCGCCGCTCTTCCGAGCCTCTTCCAGGTAGAACTGTTCGGACGCAAGCACGCGCTCCCGGCGCGGTTCATCCTGCAGGGAAGCGCTGTCGCTAGCGTTCGGAAACATCAAGTCGTATAGTTCTGGATAGTTATAGAGCGGGCACTCGAGCATGTCGCGGGCGCTATGGTAGAGTCAGTCTAACACGCAGGCCTATGCGCACATTCTGTCTTATTTTGGTTTCTCTGTGCCCTCTCTACGCGGGAGTCGCGGATAATCCCGACGTCACGGGACAAGAGCGATTGTTCGAAGCCTGGATGCGCGGGCAGATGACTTATCGCGGGCTGCCGGGCATTGCAGTGGGCGTAGTTTCTGACCAGGAGTTGGTTTGGGCCAAGGGGTTCGGTTTCGCGGACATCGACAGCCGGACTCCCATGACGCCGGCTACCAAGTTTCGCATGGCCTCCCACAGCAAACTCTTCACGGCTACAGCCATCATGCAGTTGCGCGATGCCGGCAAGGTGCGGCTGGATGATCCGGTGGTGAAATATCTGGACTGGTTCAAGATTCAACCGGCGGAGCCCGACGATCCGCCCATTACGATTGAGGAGCTGCTGACGCACAGCGCGGGACTTCCCCGCGAAGCGGGGCCGCATTGGTCCGAGCTCGAGTTTCCCTCGGGCGACGGCGTTCGCAAATATGTGCTGGAACATACCGCGCCATATTCGCCCGAGGTGCGCTGGAAATATTCGAATCTTGGGTTCACCATCGCGGGAATGATCGTCGAAGCAGTCTCCGGGGAAAAGTGGGCGGACTACGTGCAGAAACATATTTTCGATCCGCTCAGGATGACAGGTTCGAGCGTCGATCGGCAGGTAGACGGTTTGGCAACGGGCTACGGCCGCAGGATGCCGGACGGTTCGCGCAAGAAGATGCCTTTTGTTGACGCGCGCGCCATGGCGCCGGCCACGGGAATCACTTCAAACGTCGAAGATATGGCCAAATTCGTTTCGCTCCAGTTCCGCAAAGGCAAAGTAGGCGGCAGCCAGATTCTGAGCACGGGAGCGCTGCGCGAAATGCATCGCGTACGGGTGCTCGAGAGCAACTGGACGCGCGGAAATGCGATTGGTTTCGCAGTCAATCGGGAGGCAGGCAAAGTGTATGTCGGTCACGGTGGCTCCTACTTCGGATACAAGACGCAAACGCTGATGCAGTTGGATGAAAAAGTTGGCGTGATCGTTCTGACCAACGGCGACGATTCTGTGCCCACTCAAATTGCCGCTCGGCTCATGGAAACGGTGGGAGCGGCTGTTGCGAAGGCAGCGGTACCGCCGCCAACAAATGCCGTAGCGTGGGAACCAACCTGGAGCCGTTTCGCCGGCCTGTATCGTTCACCAAATGGCGATACGGAAGTGGTGGAGCTGAACCAACACCTGGTGATGTTTGACCCTGCGAATCCAAATCCCGACGCACCCATCGGCATGATACCGATCGGCGGCGGACGGTTCCGCTACGAAGCACCCACGGGCGGCGGCGTAGTTGGCGAAGTGATCCGATTTGTAGAAGAGAACGGAAAAGTGGTGCGAATGTATACGGGCGACAGCTACACGGAGCGCGTTCCTTGAAAGGCTACCTGTCTGGCTTGGGCTGGTAGGGCTTCAACGAATCTTCGATCTTCGCCTTATCACCCACTACCACCAATGTCATCTTTCCAGGATTCAGGTAGCTCTCCGTGATGCGCTGTATGTCGGCGCGGGATACGCTGTTCACTTTTTGAACATAGGTCTTCAGGTAATCCTCGGAAAGACCGTGCAGATCGAGAAATGAGAATTGTCCGATGATGCCTTGATTGGAAGAGTTCCGAAGAACGAATATGCCGCCCAGAAGATTCTGGATGCCCTTCAGCTCTTTCGAATCCGGAGGGTCTTTTCGCAGACGGTTCACTTCGGAAAAGATCTCTCGAATGGAGTCGGCTGTGAATTTGGTGGTTACATCCGCCGATTCCTGCCAGCGCGTGGTGTGGAAGCGAGCGAGCACCTGACTGAACGGCGAGTAGGTGTAGCCTTTTTGCTCGCGAATATTGTTAGTGATGCGCGAAGTGAACGCGCCGCCGAGGAGGGTATTGGTTACTTCGAGCGGAATGTAATCCGTGTCGGCAGGAGTGACAGCGATCGGAAGCCCGATACGCAGCGTGGACTGAACCGCGCCGGGCCGGTCCACCACAACCAGCGTGGGTTTTGCTACGGAGTTTGCCGGACTTCGAGCAATGGGCGGGCCAGCGCTCCAATCCGCAAACGCAGTTTCAATTGTCTTTCGAACTGCGGGATCGAATCGGCCGACGACATACAGGTGCGTTCTTTGGGCACCCAGGTTTGCAGCGTGGAATTTGCGTACGTCTTCCATTCCATACTGCTTCAACTGGGTTTCAGTTGGGAAGAGGCGCCCGTAAGGATGGTCCGGATACAAAGTAGCCGCGAATACCTGGTTCGCTTGGGCCTGCGGAGTGGCCAGTTGCACGGAAAGCTGCCGCAAAAGATTGCTGCGCACGCGCTCCAGTTCGCTGGGCGGAAGTTTGGGATGTTGCAAAACTTCGCCCAACAGTTTCACGGCATCCGAAGTGAACTCGCTGAGCACTTCGATTCCAGCGGAGGATGAATCGGTGCCGGCATTGAAGTTGAGTTGGCCGCCCATGCGGGCCGCTTCATTGGCCACTTGTTGGGCGGTCAGGCTGGTGGTGCCTTCTTTGATGAGCTCGATCAGCAGATCGGAAAGCCAAACCTGATCGGCGCTTTCGTTGGCGTGTCCGAAAGCGATGTCGGCGCGGATGCTCACGATTGGGACGGCGCCGTATTGGGCGAGTGTGACCTTCATGCCGTTGGGGAGCGTGAAAGTATCGCCGGCTGGAACGGCAAACGGTTTGGGTGTACCAAGCGGAGGAGCGGCTTCTCTTTCTTGAGCGATTAAAGACGAGGCGGCGATGAGAATGGCCAGCATCGAGATTTTCATTTGGCACCTTCTTTGGACGGCGCACCGGCCTCCACAACCAGGATGGTACGGTTGGTGCGTCGCAGATACTCCTGGGCGGTTTTCTGAATCAACTCCGGCGTTACGCTTCGCAAATTATTTTCGAGATCGTTAATGGGCGCGGGATTGTCGTCGAACAATGCGTAGCTGGCCATCAAATCGGCGCGGCCGAGCCCGCCGAACTGCGTGAGGTCCTGATAATAGTGCGCGCGAAACTTTACGAGAGCTCGATTGAGCTGGTCTTTGGTGACGGGCTTGTCACGCATGCTATCGATTATCGAATCGGCGGATGTTACTATCTGATCCGGCTTCACGCTCGAATCGTGAACCAGATTGGCGATCCACAACATCGGCCCTTGGTAGTTGAATTGATTGCCCAGCAGATTGATGCCGCCGTCCACCGAGTCGGTGAATCCGCGTTTCTTGACCAGTTCCTGGGTGAGCAGGCTATCGTCACCCTGCAGCAGGATCTGATCGAGCAGAACCATGGCGTAGTGTTCCGGCGTGCCGCGTTCCGGCATGTGATAAGCGATGGCGAGCGCGGGCTTCGAGGCCAGCTTGTCCGTTTTGGAGAAGTGTTGCTCGGTTGTTTGACGGGGCTCGCTGAGGTCGGGCGTGGGCGGCAGCTTCGAGGAAGGAATTCCGGCGAAATATTTCTCGATCCATTTTTTCGCCTGGTCCTCATCGAAATCGCCGACCAGCGCAAGCGCGGCGTTGTTGGGAGCGTAGTAGGTATGCGAGAAATCCGCGGCGTCCTTGAGTGTGGCGGCTTCGATATCGGCCAGATCTCCGTAGAAATTGTGCGCGTTGTACCAATTCTTGTTGGCGTATTGCGGCATGTCGAGCCAGGGAAATCCGCCGTAGGGCTGATTAAGGACGTTGACTTTCACCTCATTGCCGACCACGCCCTGCTGGTTCTTCAGATTCTCTTCGGTGAGCGCGAGGTTTTTCATTCGATCCGCTTCGCCCCACAGCATGTCTTCGAGAACGTGCGAGGGAACCACTTCGAAGTAGTTAGTGAAATCGAAGCGCGTGCTTCCGTTGGAGAGTCCGCCGTTGCCTTCGATGAGTTTGTCGAACTCGCCCTTGGGAAGGTTCTTCGAGCCTTCGAACATCAGATGCTCGAAGAGATGGGCGAATCCGGTGCGGTTTTTAGGCTCGATGCGGAAGCCGATGTGGTAGTAAACGGCAACCACAACCAGCGGCGCGGTGGTATCGCGGGAAAGGGCGACCTTCAAGCCGTTGGGAAGTTTGTAATAAGTTATTGGAACCGTGAAGGTCGGTGCAGCCGGCGCGGCGAAGGCGCAAGATGCGAGCAGAACGGACAGAGCTGCAACCGATCGTAGACGTGACATGTTGGAAACTCCCAAGTGTTACGTATCATTGTATATGAGGGGCGCGGCAAACTGCGCCTACAGGAGGATCAGTGCAATATCATCAATTGGGTCATACCGGAGTTTTCGTTTCGCGCTTGTGCATGGGCGCGATGACGTTTGGCGGGGCGGACGGAATCTTTAAGGTCATCGGCGGATTGCCGCAGCATGATGTGGATGCGCTGGTCGGAAATTCTATCGACGCGGGGATCAACTTTTTCGATACCGCGAATGTGTACTCCGCCGGCGAATCGGAAACGATGCTAGGGAAGGCGCTGGGATCGAAGCGCAAAGATATCGTGGTGGCGTCGAAGGTTTTTGGGCGGATGGGAAAAGGTCCCAACGATGTCGGGCTCTCGCGGCTGCATATTATGCATGAAGCCGAAGCTAGCTTGCTAAGGATGAAGACGGACTACATCGATCTATATCAGATTCACGGATTCGATCCGGTGACTCCGTTTGAGGAGACGCTTAGTGCGCTGACGGATTTGGTGAGACATGGCAAAGTCCGCTACATCGGGTGTTCGAATCTAGCGGCGTGGCAGATCATGAAGGCGCTGGGGATTTCGGCGGTCCGGCATCTGGAGAAGTTTGTGACGCTGCAGGCTTATTATTCTCTGGCCGGGCGCGAGTTGGAACGTGAGATTGTTCCGTTGCTGCTGGATCAGAAATTGGGACTGTTGGTATGGAGTCCGCTGGCCGGCGGCTTTTTATCCGGCAAGTTCACGCGCGGCGGAACGCAAGACAAAGAAGCGCGGCGATCGAGTTTTAGTTTTCCGCCTGTGAATGTGGAGAAAGCCTACGACATTGTGGATGTCATGCGTGGCGTTGCTGAGCGCCACGGCGCAACGGTGGCGCAGGTAGCGCTTGGGTGGTTGCTCTATCAACCTTCCGTCAGCAGCGTGATTATCGGCGCGAAGAACACCAGCCAACTGAAAGACAATCTGGGCGCGGTGGATCTGAAGCTGGATGCGGAAGATCTGAAACAGTTGGACGAAGTCAGTAAGCTTACGCCGGAGTATCCGGGTTGGATGTTCGGGGTTCAAGGATCGGATCGGCGGCCGGGTGAGGTGAGGGATTGGTCGCGATTTGCGGCAGCCAAGTAGTGGCGGGGTAGGGGTTGCGCCGCCGAATCCAGGAGCCAGAATTCAGAAGGCGGGCGGCAGGCGGCAGAGGGTTACCGCTTGTTACATGTTACTTTCTGACCGCTAATAGCCGCGTTCTGAATAATTTGCAGGCTCACTTTCCGGGCGAAACCGGCGGCTTGGTTCAAACGTCCCGCGTAAGGACCTGAGTTCTCAGCCTGTTGCGGCGAAAAGAGTGTTTTGGCTGTTCGCGGCCCGTCGCTTGCTGCGTTATAGCCAATGGTTTCCTCTTCTGCGCAGAAAGCCGTCTGGCGCGATCGTTTGGCTGCTTTGAGAAATGTCCCGCCTGTGCTGCGGCTGGTTTGGAAGGCCGCGCCCAAGGTGGTGGCAGCAGGACTGGTCTTGCGCGTATTCAGCGCGCTTACGCCACTCGCCGCGCTCGCGATTTCCAAGTGGATTATCGATCTGGTGGTCGCGACCGTCAAACATCCTGGGCCGCTGCCGCAACAGGTCTGGTTTTTGCTGGGCGCGGAATTTCTGGTTGCGGCGGTGGGCAATGTTTTGGGCCGGGCCATCGATTACACGGACGCGCGCCTGGCGGATGAGTTCACGCGTGAAGTGAGTCTGCGCGTGATGGAGCATGCGGCGCGGTTGGATCTCGAAACTTTCGAGGATCCCCTATTTCAAGACAAGCTGGAGCGCGCACGCTTGCAGGCTACCGACCGCATCGGAATGTTGAATTCGATGGGCCGCTTGCTTCTGCAGTCGATCACTCTGGTTTCGCTTTCGATTGGCGTGATCGTTTATTCGCCGTGGCTGTTCGCGGTGCTGGTGATTTGCGTGGCGCCGGCGTTTGCCGGTGAAAGCCACTTTGCATTTCGGGGATACACGCTGGCACACAGCCTGACGCCGGTCCGGCGCGAATTGGATTATCTGCGCATCGTGGGAAGCGGCAAGGAAAGCGCCAAGGAAGTGAAAGTTTTCGGACTCGGCGCGTACTTACAGAGCCGGTACGGCGTGCTCACCGATGGAATCATACGGAAGAATCGCGTGTTGACGCGGCAGCGGCTGTGGTGGGGATCGGCACTGGCGATTATCGGTTCAATCGGCTACTACGCGAGCTTTGCGTACCTGGTGTGGCGGGCGCTGCTGGGCGAAATCAGCGTTGGAACGTTGACATTTCTCGCCGGCGCGATTGCTGGATCGAGCGCGCAGTTGCAGGGAGTCTTCTCGCTGTTCTCCAGCATTTCCGATCAGGCGCTATTCCTGACGGACCTGGTGGACTTTCTCGCAGTCAAGCCACGAATTCAATCCAAGCCGAATGCCATTGCGGCTCCGCGACCGATGCGCCAAGGATTCGAATTCCGGGATGTTTCGTTTCAGTATCCGGGTGCCGAGCGGCTGGTGCTGGACCGTCTGAATTTTCGGATTGAGCGGGGCGAGCACATCGCGCTGGTGGGAGAAAACGGCCAGGGCAAAACTACGCTGGTGAAGTTGCTGGCGCGGCTCTACGATCCCACGAGCGGCGTGATTTTGTTGGATGGAGTGGATCTGCGCGAATACGACGTTGAAGATCTGCAGCGGGAGATCGGCATTATCTTTCAGGACTTCGTGCGTTACGACATGGCTGCGCGGATGAACATCGGCGTGGGGCGCATTGAGGAGGTGGATCAGGACGAGGCGCTGTGGACGGCGGCGAAGAAGAGCCGGGCTGACCGGACGCTGGAGCGCCTGGCGGGTGGCTTGGATCAAATGCTGGGGCGGCGTTTTGAAGGCGGCGTAGATCTCTCGGGTGGGGAGTGGCAGAAATTTGCACTCGCGCGGGCATATCTGCGTAACGCGCAGGTGCTGATCCTGGATGAGCCGACAGCCTCGCTGGACGCGGTGGCGGAGTCCGAAGTGTTCGCGCGTTTTGCGGAGTTAGCGCACAACAGTACGGCGATTTTGATTTCGCATCGCTTTTCCACGGTGCGCAAGGCTAGCCGGATCGTAGTGCTGGAGGGCGGAGGGATTCGGGAACAGGGGACTCACGACCAACTGGTGATGATTCGAGGACGATACGCAAGACTTTTTGAGTTGCAGGCGGCAAATTACAGATGAGCACAGCAACAATCGTGATGGAGGGCGAGGGCCGGCGAATTGCGCTGCGGCTTACGGGAGCTGACAGGGCCTCACGAAGGCTGGAGGAATGCTCGCGGACGCTGCGGAGGCAGGTGACGAAGCTGCGTGCGGAAGCGCAAGAGCAGCATCCGGCCGCGCCGTGGTTAATTGAAAATCATTCGTACCTGCAGTCCCAGATTCGTGAGACGAAGCGGGCTTTGCCGGCGCGTTATGTCCGGTTGCTTCCGAAAATCGGGGAAGGAGCCACGGCGGAGCTGCGTGTTTACAGGCTGGCGGCGGATTTGTTGGAGCAGGCTGAAGAAGTGATTGACGCTGCGGCGATAGAGAAAGCCGCGATCACTTTGAAAGCGGATGGCAGCTTGGCGCTCGCTGAGTTGTGGGCTTTCGGATCCGCATTGAAGCTGGTTGTCATCGAGCATTTGTGCGCCAATCTGGATTCGGAGCGCGTGGTATCGCTGATGGTCCGTGGTCTCCGGACATTGGAGCAGATTGGTTGGCGCGATTTAGTGGAATCCGTTTCGGTGGTGGAGCGCATTCTGGAGCGGGACCCGGCAGGAGTTTATGCGCGGATGGACTTCGCGACGCGCGACCGGTATCGGCACCAGGTGGAGAAGATGGCGCGGCGATCGGGGCTGACGGAGCAGGAAGTGGCGGAGAAGGCAATTCTGTTCGCAGGCGAAAGCGCCTGCGCCACGGGGCACGTCGGGTATCATCTGGTGGGGCCGGGCGAGAGAGAGTTTCGGAAGCTGATCGGGTGTGAGGCTTGGTGGGGCTTTCGGGAGGTGTTAGAGCGGCGGCCGAGCCTGTTCTATTTTTCGAGCATTGCACTTGTAACGGTGCTGGTCGTCGCGGGATTTGCGTGGCTGGCTAGACCGTTTGAGCTTTGGATTGGTTTGCTGCTGCTGGTTCCGGCCAGCCAAGCCGCGCTTGAGATCGTCAACGCGCTGGTGAGCCGGCTGATGCGGCCGCGCTTGCTTCCCAGCATGGATTTCTCGCACGGAATTCCGGACGATTCGAAAACCATGGTGGTGGTTCCGACGCTGCTGGTTTCGGAAGCGAATGCGAGCCGGTTACTGGAGGATTTGGAGATCCGGTATTTGGCGAACCGCGAAGCGAATCTGTACTTCGCGCTGCTCACCGATTTTGCGGATGCGGATCGGGAACGGACTGAAAACGACTCAGTGCTGAAGGGATGCGCGGAGGGAATTGAGCGCTTGAATGCGCGGTACGGGTCAAAGGGCGAGGGGCCGTTTTATCTCTTTCATAGGCCACGGCGATGGAACGCGGCGCAGTCTAAATGGATGGGCTACGAGCGGAAGCGCGGAAAGCTGAACGATCTCAACCGGCTTCTGCTGGGTCGCGGCAACTGCTTCGAAACCGTCAGCGGGGATCAAGCGCTGCTGCGGGAGATTCGCTACGTAATAACACTGGACACGGATACGCAGTTGCCGCGGGAAACGGCGGCGAAGATGGTAGCCGCGGCGGCGCATCCGCTGAACCGGCCAGTGCTGGATCCAGAAACTGGAATGGTGAAAGAAGGCTACGCGTTGATTCGTCCGCGCGTGGCGGTGAGCATGGAATCGGCCGGCCGATCGCGCCTGGCGCAAATCTTCAGCGGGCAGACCGGATTCGATCCGTATGCGACTTCGGTGTCCGATGTTTATCAGGATCTGTATGGGCGAGCCAGTTTCACGGGCAAGGGAATTTACGATGTGCAGGCGTTCGACGCCGCGGTGGGCGATCGTTTCCCTGAGAACGCGATTCTCAGCCACGATCTGATTGAAGGCGAATACGCTCGAACCGGACTGCTTACCAGCGTAGAGCTGGTGGAAGATGGTCCGACAACATATGATGCTTTTGCGAAGCGGAAGCATCGTTGGGTGAGGGGCGATTGGCAACTATTGCCGTGGCTTTCAAATCGGGCGCCGGCTCCGCGCGGGGAGTGGGCTCGGAATCCGCTGCCGTTTTTGTCGCGCTGGAAGATGTTCGACAATCTGCGCCGGAGCTTGTTTGAAATTTCGATTCTGTTGTTGCTTGTGGCTGGGTGGCTGACGGTAGAGCATGTGGGGCGATGGACTCTGGCAGTTCTCGCCTTGCTGCAATTGGCGGCTTATGCGGATCTGCTGCTGAGCATCGGATCCGCGCCGGAGCGGCGGTTGTGGCCGGCGTTCATCCGTAATGTAGGGGAGCGGGTTTTCGAAAGCCACCGCGAGGCATTTTTGACGTTGATCTTCATTCCGCATCAGGCGTGCGTGATGAGCGACGCCATTGTCCGAACGCTGGTGCGCCGGTTCGTGACCAAGCGCAATTTGCTGGAGTGGGAAACGATGGCGGAGTCGGAAACGGCGGATGCGTCGAGGGTCGGCGTGATAACACGCTATCTGTATTTGTCCTGTGGGATAGCGTTTTTGTTGCTCCTGAGCGTGCATTCCAGCACCTTGGTCGCGTTGGTCTGCTCGATCTGGATTGTGGCGCCGATGGCAGTGGGTTGGCTCAATGAGCCGCTGCCGGATGGGCGGGAATTATCGGAGAGCGACCGAACGTTTCTTAGAGAAACCGCGCTGCGTACCTGGCGCTTCTTCGCGGATCATTCGAATGTGGAGCAGCATTGGCTGGTTCCAGACAACGTGCAGCAAGATCCGCCGCTAACGGCGCATCGGGTGTCGCCGACGAATTTGGGATTGCTGATGAATTCGCACCTGGCGGCTTTGGATTTTGGATATTTGAATGTCGAGGAGTTTTCGCTGGGGTTGGGGCGGGTGTTGGATACAACGGATCGGTTGCAGCGATATCGCGGGCATTTGTTCAACTGGTACGATACGCGAACGCTTCAGCCGGAGGGTCCTTATTTCGTTTCATCAGTGGACAGCGGAAACCTGGCGGCATCGCTGTGCGCGGTTCGCCAGGGACTGCTGGGGTTACTGAAGCAACCGGTATTCGGCGTAACGATACTGGATGGGCTGCGCGATCATGTGCTGCGGCTGCGCGATGAGCTGCCGTATGCAGCCAGAAGCGGATCGCTGATGCGTCCCATGGCCAGCCTGCTGCGGCAACTGGAGAGCCGTCCGAGCGATCTATTCTTTTTGGAAGCCGTGCTGACGGAGGTTCGCGACATTTTGGAACGCATTCGCGCACCGTTGAGGGCGGCGCGGGACGAAGAAGTTCACTATTGGGAGTCGCGGCTGTGGGAGAGGATGGATGCAGCGCTCGGTGAATTGTATCGTTTGGCGCCGTGGCTTAGTCCGGAGATTGAACCCGAGCTGCGATTGAATATTCGAGACGCAAGTCTGGCGCCATTGTTCGCGGACCTTTGCTCGATGCCGGCCTTGGGGGATTTGCCGGAGGTTTATGATCGGATTCGCGCTGGGCTGATTGGCAGGCTGAACGATAAGGAAGCTCTTTATCCGGCGTTGCAGGACTCGCTCGAAGAGTTGCTGCGGCGGTTACCGGCGGCGCGAGCCTGCGCGCTGGGTTTGATCCAGCAACTTCAAAGAATGGCAGAAGGGGCCGCGCGGCTGTTCGACGCTATGGATTTCAGTTTTCTGTTTGACCCGAAAAAGAAGCTTTTGCGTGTTGGCTATGATACCGGCACAGGCGAAGAGGCCGAGTCCTACTACGATTTGCTGGCATCGGAAGCGCGGACGGCCGTGTTCGTAGCGATCGCGAAGGGGGACATTCCACGCGAGGCTTGGTTCCGGCTGGGGAGAAAGCTGACGGCTTATCGCAACCGGCGCGCGCTGCTCAGTTGGAGCGGGACCATGTTTGAATACTTGATGCCACTGCTGCACATGCGAAGTTATGAGAACACGCTGCTGGATCGCGGGGCGCGCGGGGCGCTGGCAATTCAACAGCTCTACGCGGGGGAGCGGGGACTTCCGTGGGGAATTTCAGAAGCGGCTTACGGCGCGCGGGATGAGCGGGGGCAATATCAATACCGGGCGTTCGGCGTTCCCCCGTTGAGCGCCAGTTCGGAGAGAGCGGATCGCATAGTGGTGGCGCCTTACGCCAGCATGCTGGCTTTGATGCTGGACCCCGCGCAAGCTACGGCGAATTTGCGATTCCTGGCGGCGAAGGGCTGTTTGTCGCGGTATGGATTTTGCGAATCGATGGAATACTCCGCGGGCGGCCGCAGCCCGGAACTGATTCGTTGCTTTATGGCGCACCATCAGGGGATGGGGTTGATTGCGCTGGATAACGCGCTGCTCGGGGAACGGATGCAGGAGCGGTTCCATGTTGATCCGCTGGTGCAGGCGACGGAGTTTTTGTTGCAGGAGCGGATGCCCGCGCTGGTTGAGGTGTTGGGTGAGAATGATGATGTTGCGGCTTAGAACTGGGCAAGCGAGAGGCTTGCCCTACGGGAACGGGTTCTGAGAAGCCGGCCAAGACCATGGCGTGGGGGACGGCGCGGTCTGCCATGAACCAGCGCCAGACGTTGCCGGTGAGCAAATTTTCCGCGCTTAAGAGTGTGATGCCGACATCGATGCCGATGACATCAGTGTCGAACCATTTTTGCGCGGGGTTGAAAGCGTCCACGAATCCATACTTGCGATAGACGCGATCGTCGAAATGATCGCGCATGGCGCGCAGGGCGGGGATGGAGATGTCGGGCGTGAACATCAATGAGCCGCCGGCGGCGCAAGGGGCGATGGTTCCATCCACTGCTTCGAATTGCTGGATCTCGCCGTAGACTTTGTAGCCCTTGGTGGAGTCGGAGGCGGTGATGCCCCAAATGTCTGATCCGAAGCTGAGGGGAAACAGCTTGGACAGGTTCATGCAATACAGGTCATTGGCGCGTGTAGCATTGACGGAGTTCTGGAAGAAATCGACAAAGCCGCGGTCGCGGCGATCGCGAAAATCCACCCAAGCCTCGGAATACTGATGCGTGAACAGGGGGCCACCGCTAATGAAATGATACGGGCCGTAGGAATAGAGCGGGCGCTGCCAGGCGTACCAGGAGTCCGGTGAAATGGGATGAGTGGGCGAGCCGATGGCCAGCAGATACAAGAGGGGCAGCTCGCTGTAGGCGTCCCATTTATATTTCAGAAAACCTTTTCCATGGACCCAGCCGTGGGAGAGCAGGAGTGGATCGCCGTCGAGCATCCAAAGGAAATCCACGCGGTCGTAGATTTGCCTCGCGAGTTTTGTAATGGCGGGGTCATTCGAAAAGTACTGCGCCGCGGTCAAGACGCCGGCGAGGACGAAGGCTGTGTCAATAGACGACATTTCACTGTCCCATTTGCGCTCGCCTGTGGAGACATCCATCCAGTGAAAGAACCAGCCGTGCTCCTGGGTGGCTTTGAGAGCGAGGAACTCCAAGGTGGTGCGAACACGGGTTTGGGCGAGGGCGCGCGGGATCCAACCGTGTTCGGCGCCGATGCAAATGGCGGTGAGTCCGAAGCCGGTGGCGGCGAGGCTGGCGATGTTACCGCTAGGGCCTTTGGCGCGGCCACCGTCGGCGCTAGCGCGGTCGAGAACCAGGCCGGTGGAGGGGTCGCTTTCGTTCCAGAAATACAGGACGCTGCGGCGTTCCAGGTCTTCGAGCAGAAGGCGATCCTGGGGTGCAATGGTTGGCTGCGGTGAGGGTAGACGCGTGGAGGTTGCGGCGTTCAGCGTCAGGGCGAGAACAAGGGTCGCGATTAGTGTCTTATTGCTGGAGCTCGCTGGCATCTTCTACTCCCATGATAATCCCTAGCAATTTGCAAGCCGGAGGCTTGCACTACGCGGATCGGAAAAAGGTGCTCGGTCACGTTTTCTAACGTGGATGTTTTTGCGTGGGCCGGCATTGGAATCATTGGAGATAGAGCGTGGAATCAAAAGTGCGGTATGCAGGCGAGAGGAGAGCCATGAAATACTTTGGAAAGTTGCTAATGGTTTCGGCGATGGGAGCTTTGTGTATATTTGGCGCCGGGGATCCGGAGAAGCGGGTTAGAGTATCCGGAGAAGTGCTTAACGAAATTCTGGACGCTAAGGACAAAGGCATTCCGGAAGACTTGCTGGGGAAAGCGCAGTGCGTCGGCGTGATTCCCAATTTGAAGCGGGCGGGATTTATTGTTGGAGCGAAGTACGGCAAGGGAGTTGTAGTTTGCCGGACTGACACGGGCTGGAGCGCACCCTCTACAGTCATTGTGGAAGGCGGCAGCATCGGCTTCCAGATCGGCGCCGGAGAAACGGACCTGGTGTTCGTAGTGATGAACCAGAGGGGTATGAATGACATTATGAAGGACAAGTTCACGGTGGGCGGCGACGCCAGCGTGATGGCGGGACCGATTGGACGAAGCACCACAGCAGAAACGGATGCCATGATGAACGCGGAAATCCTGTCGTGGTCCAGGTCGCGCGGTATATTTGCGGGCGTGTCGTTAGAGGGCGCGACTTTGCGGCCTGATCACAAAGACAATCGAGAGATGTATGGCCGTGATGTGACGCAGCGCGAGATCCTGACGGGCGCGGCACGGCGGCCGGCGGGTGCGGATGCTCTGTACGCAGATCTGGACCGGTTTCCGAAGCATACGGCCAGCCGGTAGAAGCTGAAAAACTGAGCTCGTTTTCATTAAGCCGCGCTTTAGTGCGCGGCTTTTTCTTCTTAATTCGCTCGGTGATATGCTATGCGCATGCGCTGGTTGGCGGTGTTTGCAATTATTTCTGCCTGTGCTGCTCAGGAGGGTCCGTACCGGGTGGGGAACGGCGTTAGCCCACCTGTCCCTATCCAAAAATCGGAGCCGGGGTATACGGAAGAAGCTCGCTTGGCCGGAGTGGACGGGAGTGTGCGGGTTTCTTTGGTGGTGGATACGGAGGGGAATCCCACGGATCTGAAAAGTCACGCGTCCGATTGGATTTGGGTTGGACGAGGCGGCTGTCGCGACCGTCGCGTCGTGGAAATTCAAGCCGGGGATGAAGGATGGGAGCGCGGTTCCGGTGCAGACTTCGATCGAGGTGAATTTCGGTCTTCCGGACAAAGACACGCTGCACATGCAGAGCTTCGTGTGTAAATTACCGGAGGGCGCGTCGCGTCCTAAGGTGGTGAAGAGCGAGCATCCTCCGACGCCTGGTCCGGATGAAACGGTTTCCGTCACGATTTCCTTCGATGTGGACGAGCAGGGCGTGCCCGAAAATCTGCATTTGGTGAAGCTGACCGATCCAAAATGGGAGAACGATGTAATAGCGGCGATGCGGGAATGGAGATTCCAGCCCGGCGCCGTGGTAGCGGGGTGCACGCTGCGTTTCGCCTTAGGAAAGATGCCGGCGCCCGCGAGCGCTTACCGGATCGGCGGCGGGATTTCTCCGCCTCGCGTGAGCACTAAAGTGGAGCCGAATTACTCGGATGAGGCTCGCCACGCAAGGCTCGCAGGCACGATCATAGTGTTTGTGGTTGTCGATTCGAATGGCGAGCCAAGAAATCTGAAAGTTCTTCGGCCACTGGGGCTGGGTTTGGACGAGAAGGCGATAGAAGCAGTCAGCCAATGGAAGTTCCAACCGGGAATGAAGGATGGAGAGGCGGTGGCTGTGCAGGCGACGATCGAGGTCAATTTTCGTTTGCTGGACAACCACGGCAGAGTGGGTTGGCAAACGGGCAACATCGCATTCAAACCGCCCGAGGGTGCTACGCGGCCGCGGGTGGTCAGTACCAAGTTTCCGGGGCATCCAGCGGACGCGGGCTTTTCTGCTACGGTGTCGTTCGAGGTGGATGAACGCGGGAAGCCGGTGAACCTGCACGCGGACAAATCGTCGGATCCGCAGTGGGAAGGTAGGGTCCTCGATGCGGTTAAGGAGTGGAGATTCGATCCGGGGATCAAGGATGGGAAGCCGGTGGTGGTTCCGTGTACGGTTAGTGCGGTGATAGGGAGGTAGAGGAGTGCAGGCTAGAGGCAAAAATTGCGGGGGACACGACTGCGTCCGTTGAAGGCTGACCGGTTATGGGCGCTAGCCCGTCATGTCCCCGAATTTTGGGAAGACTGCGCTACTGATGCCAGGTTGTGATTTACCAGGTCCCCGATTCTTTCGATGCTTAGGTCGGCGGGTGGGTATTCGGCCAGCGTTTTGGGATCGCTGGCGTAGTGGCCTTGTTTCACAAAGACGGTGGTAACGCGGGAGTTCCATATCTTTTTTATGGCGTGCAGGATGCGGAGCTTGTCGTCGACCACGACGTAGTGCGCGGCCGGAAAGCGCTGTTCGACGTCCGAGAGCTCGTGTTCCTTGTGGACATATATAAGGACGTTGCCGTTGAAGGTCTCATAGAGACCGGAGCGGTAGACTTTATGCGGCTGGAAAACGACATCGCCATCGGAAAGAATCACTACCGGGCCCCATTGGGCGACGTGCTGTACGGCATCGATTGACCCTGGGAACAGGCGGTTGGCGAAGGGATAGCGGATCAGAAAATAAGAGACGGCTAGCAGGCGCGGATCGCGGGGGTACTCGATACGATAGCGCTGCAGGGCTCCCAGATAATCCGCATAGCCGAGCTCGGAGCGCAGGATTTCGAAGAACTCCCAGTAGCGTTGTGCGCGGTCGGGGCCGACCTCGTTTTGGAGGTGACGTTTGAGATCGGCGGTGACGTGGTCGTTATCGAGGAGGGTATTGTCGACGTCAAAGAGGAAGACTGTGCTGGTGGACGACATGTGGTACTGACTAAGATACCAAAGGTCATGCGGAGTTTCGCGGGGCATGGCCCCGCGCCACTGGGGACCTGGCTACTCGTCGCCGGGGGAGAAGACGTTTTCGAGCAGGCGGCAGCTGGAGTCCAACAAATCATGCACTTCGGGGCGGCCGAAGGTGGCCCGGGCGATGGAGGTGAGGCGGCGGGAGATGGCTTCCGAAGTAGCCTTTTTGCGTGGGGAAGCGGGCCAATGGTTGACGACTTCGAGCCGGTATTCGAGGAAGAGGATTTCGGAACGGGCAGGGGCGGTGGTGGGTAAAGTTAGCATGACGGTTCACTTATCGGTAGGGGTTCGGGATATAAGAGGGGAATTCATATTTAGCCGGGCAGGTCCGATAAGGAAACCGAGGTAAGAACATGATCGACACGGAAGTACGAAAGAGCCAGCGAAGCCAGCGGAAACCGCCGACCAACACGGCGCCCTGGGCGCTCGATAAGCTACCGCCGTTTCCACTGGTGGCCAGCCGTTTGATGCAATTGTTAGCCAAGGAAGATCCGGACATTAGCGAAGTAGGGCGGATGATAGCGGCCGAGCCGGTTTTTGCGACGCGGGTACTGCAGATGGCGAATTCTCCGCTCTTCGCGTTGACGGCGCAGGTTAAGACGCTGTCGCATGCGATCGTGGTTCTGGGCCTGGCGCGGGTAAAGTCGATCACGGTGACGCGGGCGCTGGGCGATTTTGTGGCGCCGGCGCTGAGCGTTCGATCGTTGCGGATATGCTGGCAAAACAGCCTGGCGGGGGCATTGCTGGCGGAGAAACTGGCGCGGGCCTGCAAGATGGATGCCGATGTTGCTTACGTGGCCGGTTTGCTGCGCGATATCGGAAGGTTGGCCTTGCTGGTGAAATATCCGGAATCCTATGCAAACCTGCTGGCTGTTTCGGGCGAGCACGCCTTCGATCTGTTGAGCACGGAGCGGGAGTTGTTCGACCTGGATCATTGCCAGGCGGGCGAGTGGCTGATGGGACGGATGCCGTTCCCACCCGAGTTGGCGGAGGTGGTGGCGCATCATCATGATTTACCAAAAGACAGCAGCTTCCGGTTGGTGGATCTGATCCGGATTGCGGATCGGATGGCGGACGCATTGGGTTTTGCGGTGGTGAAGCAGGCGGATCCGTTGCAGTTCGGGGAAGTTCTGGGAGAGCTGCCGGAAGCAGCGTTGGCTCGGGTTCATTTTGAGGAGGAGAACTTGAGGGCCGAAATCGACATGCGAATCCAGACCTGGGGCTAGAATAGTGAGGTGACTCTGCACCTCGCGTTTCTGTCGATAGCATGTGCTGTTTCGGCGATGGCGCAGGCTGCTTACCCGAATGGTGGCGGCGTGCGCCCGGGAACTTTGCCGCCTAAGTGGATCACCGGTGGACCTAATTGCATCGAAGTTCCGGACTGGCAGATCCACGCGTATAACGAAGACTTCTATATCCTGCGGCAATCGGGCTGCGTCGATTACGAGAAGCCTTTTCTTTATTTGTTATTCGGCAAGGACAAAGTCCTGCTGGAAGACACTGGCGCTCCGCCGAGCGATGCTGCGCGCGTGGTTACGGAAGTGATCGCGAAATGGCTGAAGGCGAAGAACCGGCCTTCAATTGAGCTGATTGTGGCGCATTCGCATGGGCACGGCGATCATGTGGCAGGCGATGCAGGGTTCAAGGGACTTCCCAATATCACTCTAGTTCCGCTCACGGTAGATGGCACGCGCGAATTCTACGGGATTGAGAAATGGCCGGAAGGGATCGGGCATGTGGATTTGGGCGAGCGCGTGTTGGATGTGATTCCGATTCCGGGGCACCACGCGCTTAGCGTGGCATTCTACGATCGCGAGACGGGCGTGCTGCTTACGGGGGATAGTTTGTATCCCGGGCGATTGTATGTCCAGGATTTTCCGGCGTTCGTGCGCAGTACGGAGCGGTTGGTGGAGTTTACCAAAGGTAAGATTGTGGCACATGTGCTGGGGACGCATATCGAACAGATGGCCGTGCCGTACAAGGATTATGTGGTGGGGACGAAGTACCAGCCGGAGGAGCATGAGCTGGCGTTGTCGCGCGGGAATCTGTTGGAGCTGGAGGAGGCGCTGCACGGGATGGGGGATAAGCCGGTGCGGACGGCGATGCGGGATTTTACGGTGTGGCCGAAATAGTTTCTGGTTGCTGGTTTCTGGTTTCTGGTTTCTGGTTCTTAGCTACACGTGGTCAGGGTCTAGGTTGAAGACTTCCGTGGTGATCTGGGAGATTTTCGGAGTGGCGTGAGTACAGGCACTACCTTGCCGCTAGGCTGAGTGTTCGTGGTGGCGCTTCCTGCCGGTCGCGGTTCAGTTAGGCGCCTGAGAGGTTGGGACGCAGCATGCCGTGGAGGTCGCCGGGATCCGGTTTCTTTTTGCCCCAGGTCCAGTAGAGGCCTAGATAGGCGTAGTTTTCGCGTTGTCCGATGCCGGTGTGGCCGTAGCAGAACAGCAACTGAAAACCGGGGTCGCGAAATTTGTAGTAGCCACCGATATCGATCAGCGTGGCTGGCCGGGTTTGCGCGGTGGCGAGGCCTTCCGGGCCGTGATAGAAAATCTCGGTTCCGAGCGTCCACTTTTTGCCAAGATCGCGCTGGACCAACCAGCCCGCGAATGCGAAATTGCGATAACCGGGAGCGTGCACCAGCGTCTCGCCGCCGCCTCCGTAGGTGGTCCACGGGCCGAAACTTTTCTGGGCCCAGAGCGGTAGTTTGTACCAGGTTCTTCCGACGCCCAAACCTCTGGAAGCACTGCCGGAGGGGATCTCGAACATTGTGAATGTCCCGATCATGGGGCGATGCTTGGTTTCCTGGATGAATCGGAGTTTGATGCCCAGCTCGATGTCGCCTATACCGAACGCTCGTGGACCCATGCCGGCTGGGGCGAAGGCGGGATTGTTGGATGGGAAAATGGCTGCGGCCGGAACGATGATGTGGAGGTGAACATTGGGAAGAGCTCCCCAGTTGAACTCGAGCGCTGGGCCGGAAGTGTCAGTTTCTATCGCGGTACCGTCCGATGTTGCGAACGTGTAAAACTCGTAGTTTCGAAAGTCGATGGGCTCGGGATCGTCGGTTTGGAAGGGAGGGCCGGCGAGGACGGCGGTGGAGAAGAAAGACAACAAAACAGTCGTTCGGAGGATCTCTACTGTAGTGGTCGGGTACATGCCGTTATCTCTAATGTAGTGGTTCGCAGGCGAAAGCGCCTGTGCCATCTGTGAGAGCATCTTAAGTTGGGAGGGAGTTCCGGATGGGCGTTGATCCCAATGCTGGACAGCCGGCGCAGGCGTCGAACCTGGTGAATGTTCCGCGGCTGATTACTGCTTACTATGCCGATCGGCCGGATCCGGCCGTTGCGGAACAAAGAGTGTCGTTCGGGACATCGGGCCATCGCGGATCGGCGTTCGATCGAGCTTTCAACGAGTGGCATATCCTGGCGATCACGCAGGCGATTGTGGCGTACAGGACCGGTAAGGGCATCGACGGTCCACTGTTTATCGGAATCGATACGCATGCGCTATCGGAGCCGGCGCTGGCGAGCGCGTTGGAGGTGCTGGCCGCGAACAATGTGCAGGTGATGATCGCGCCGAACGGCGAATACACGCCGACGCCCACGGTTTCGCACGCCATCCTGAAATACAACCGCGGCCGCAAGACGGGACTGGCGGATGGCATTGTGGTGACACCGTCGCACAATCCTCCTGAGGACGGTGGCTTCAAATACAATCCACCGAACGGGGGGCCGGCGGATAGCGAGATCACGACCTTCGTTGGGGCGCAGGCGAATCTGTTTTTGAAAAATGGTTTGAACGGCGTCAAGCGAGTTCTGCTGGAGCAGGCGCTCAAGGCGGACACTACGCGCAGGCATGATTTCCTTGGCGAGTATGTGGGGGATCTCGGCAGCGTGATTGATCTGGACGCGGTTCGGGATTCGAAACTGAAGCTCGGGGTGGATCCGCTGGGCGGCGCGGGCGTGCATTACTGGGAGCCGATCGGCGAGAAGTATGGGCTGAACTTGACGGTGGTGAATTCGGAGGTGGATCCGACTTTCCGGTTCATGACGCTGGATTGGGATGGACGAATCCGGATGGATCCGTCATCGCCTTATGCGATGAGACGGCTGATAGGTCTAAAAGACAAGTTCGATATTGCGTTCGCGTGCGATACCGATCACGACCGTCATGGGATTGTCACACGAAGTTCGGGATTGCTTCCGCCGAATCATTATCTTTCCGTTTGCATCCACTATCTGTATGGCAGTCGGCCGGGTTGGCCGCGGGACGCGTCGGTTGGAAAGACGGTGGTGAGCAGCAGCATGATTGACCGCGTGACGGCGAAGCTGGGCCGGAAACTGTACGAGGTTCCGGTGGGGTTCAAGTGGTTCGTGGACGGGCTTTTTGGAGGATGGCTGGGTTTCGGCGGCGAGGAAAGCGCGGGGGCTTCTTTTTTGGCGCGCGACGGCTCGGTGTGGAGTACAGATAAGGATGGGATCATCGCGGCGCTGCTTTCGGCTGAAATCACGGCGCGGACGGGGACTGATCCGGGAGAAATTTACGCGCAGTTGACCAAAGAGAATGGGGAGTCTGTCTACGAGCGGATTGATGCGCCGGCGAATGCGGAGCAGCGGGCCAGATTGGGGAAATTGTCGCCTCAGGATATTTCGGTTTCCGATCTGGCGGGTGAGAAGATTGAGCGGATTCTCACTACAGCGCCGGGCGATGGAAATCCGATTGGCGGTGTTAAGGTGATCGCGGAGAACGGATGGTTCGCGGCGCGGCCTTCGGGTACGGAAGACATTTACAAGATCTATGCCGAAAGTTTTCGGGGCCAAGAACATCTGCGGCGAATACAGGAGGAAGCGCAGAGTATTGTTGGCGGAGTTTTGAGCAAGACCGCAGTTTGAGCAAGAGCATAGTTTGACTCTTTTATGAATCCACAATATACGAATCTCCCGTCGGAGACGCGGAGCGACGATCCACTGATTCATCTGGCGCTGGATCTGCATTGGGCCTGGAGCCATTCCACGGACAAGCTTTGGAAGCGGCTGGATCCGGAATTGTGGGATCTTACGCACAATCCCTGGCTGGTGTTGCAGACGGTTTCGAAACAGAAACTGGACGCCGCTCTAGCCGATCCCGCATTTCAGGGAATGGTGAATGAATTAATAGAGCATGCCCGGGCAAATCGAGAGACTCCGCGCTGGTTCGAGACGACGCATCCGGCAGTTACGCTCAAGACCGTGGCGTACTTCAGCATGGAATACATGTTGAGTGAGGCATTACCCATTTATTCTGGCGGCCTGGGAAACGTGGCCGGGGATCAATTAAAGGCGGCCAACGATCTGGGTGTGCCGGTGGTGGCGATCGGGTTGCTGTATCAGCAAGGCTATTTCCGCCAGGCGCTGGATCCGTACGGCAACCAGATCGCGATGTATCCTTTTAATGATCCGGGGCAACTGCCGATCACGCCGCTGCGGGATCCGGCGGGAGACTGGCTGCGCCTGCGAATCAGCCTGCCCGGATATCCACTGTGGTTACGCTGCTGGGAAGTAAAGGTTGGAGTGACCAAACTGTACCTCCTGGACTCCAATGATCCGGCGAATTTACCGAAAAACAGAGGCATTACCAGCGAACTGTACGGCGGCGGTCCCGAGCTGCGGTTAAGGCAGGAACAAATACTGGGAATTGGCGGCTGGCGGCTGCTGGAAGCGTTGAATATCCATCCGGATGTGTGCCATTTGAATGAAGGGCACGCTGCATTCGCGGTGCTGGAGCGGGCGCGCAGCTTTATGGAAGCCACGGGACAGCCGTTTCAAGTGGCGCTGGCCGTGACGCGGGCCGGAAATCTTTTCACTACTCATACGCCTGTGGAGGCCGGTTTCGACCGCTTTTCGGCTGATTTGATGCGGCCATATTTCAAGGCGTACGCCGAGGAGCGGTTGCATATATCGTTCGACGATCTGATGGCGCTGGGGCGTCGCAACCGTTACGACGAAGGAGAGCCGTTCAACATGGCGTACCTGGCCATCCGGGCGAGCGGCGCGATTAATGGCGTGAGCCGGTTGCATGGCGAGGTGAGCCGCCGGTTGTTTCAACCGTTGTTTCCGCGCTGGCCGGAAGGCGACGTGCCGGTGGGTCATGTAACCAACGGCGTTCACGTGGCGACTTGGGACTCGACGGAAGCGGACCAATTGTGGACGAAGCTTTGCGGGCCGGGGTCATGGCGCGGCAATTTGAATGGTATCGGCGAGCACATCCACCAGGCGAATGATGGGGAACTGTGGGCCATGCGCACGAGTGAGCGGCGTTCTCTGATTGAGGATGTACGTATTCGTCATGCGAGGCAAACAGCGGTGTGGTCGACATCGGCGGAGGAGACCGCCGCCGCTGGACGAGTCTTCGACTTTGACACGCTAACGATGGGTTTTGCGCGGCGCTTCGCTACGTACAAGCGGCCTAATCTGCTGTTGCATGATCCCGCGCGCTTGATTCGGATTCTCACAAATCCGCAACGGCCGGTGCAGTTGCTGTTAGCGGGGAAAGCGCATCCGCAGGATTTGGCTGGGCAGGCCATGATCCGGGAGTGGAACGAATTCGTGCGCAGGCCGGAAGTGCAGTCGCACGTGATTTTTCTGGTGGACTACGACATGCTGTTGACCGAGCGCATGGTGGCGGGCGTGGATTTGTGGATCAACACGCCGCGGCGTCCGTGGGAAGCCAGCGGGACGAGCGGAATGAAGGTGCTGGTGAATGGCGGGTTGAATGTTTCCGAGCTGGACGGCTGGTGGGTGGAAGCGTACAAGCCTGAGGTTGGATGGGCCATTGGCGACGGGAAGGAGCACGGAGACGATCCGTCTTGGGACGCTGCCGAAGCCGAGGCACTTTACGATTTGCTGGAGCGCGAGATTATTCCTGAGTTTTACTCTCGCGATGAGCATGGGATTCCGAAGGCATGGGTCACGAAGATGCGGGAGAGCATGGCGAATCTAACGCCGGAGTTTTCCGCGAATCGAACCGAGCGCGAGTATACGGAGAAGCATTACTTGCCGGCTGCGGAAGCCTACGCTCGGCGGTCGGCCGATAAGGGCAAGATTGGAGCGGCTCTGGTGGAGTGGCAGGAGAATCTGGCGCGAGGGTGGAAGGACGTGCATTTTGGTCCGTTGCAGGTGGGGAGTGTGGATGGGCATCTGATTTTTGAGGTGCAGGTTTATTTGGGCGCGATTGATCCGGGCGCGGTGCGGGTGGAATTGTGTGCAGATCCGGTGAAGAGTAGTGAGCCGCCGTTCCGGCAGGTGATGGATCGGGGCCAGCAGCTTACTGGATCGGTGAACGGATATTTGTATTCCGCGCGCGTGCCGGCTACGAGGAATGCCGGCGATTTTACGCCGCGTGTGGTGGGGTATCATGCGGATGCGGTGGTGCCGTTGGAGGCGGGGGAGATTTTGTGGGAGAGGTGAGGTGGTTAGTTCGCAGGCGGGAGCGCCTGCACCACATGGCAGCGCATGGCGCTGCCCCACATGCATGAACCACATCCATCCAGGTGAAATGCAGTTATAGCGGGACGGCGTTTTGTTCTATGTAGCGCTGCAGGCTTGAATCGGGGCCGATGTAGTGGAACTCTTCGGCGTATTCCAGGCCGTGGCGTTTGCCGATGTTGGCGTCGCGCTGCTGGAACGCTTGTTTGATGAACTCGTTGTTCGAAAAATTGGGCAGACGCAGCTTTTGCTCGGCTAGAGAAGCTTCCAGATCTCTGACCATGTGATCAATCATAGTGCGGCAGGCGCGGATACCGGCTAGTTTGGTTTCTAAGGTGGGCGCGATGTCGACTACGCGGTTCACCAATTGCGGGCCGCGAGCAAAATAATATTTTTCGCTCACGCTGTGCGGGTGCAATCCTGCGGCGAAATGTTCGGGAAGATCCAACTTGCCGCCGGACATCCAGCAGGCGGCTTCCACAGCGCGGGCGGTTACGTAATGATCGGGATTCTCTTCGTAGTGTCCCCACGGATCGTAGCTGAAAACTGTATCCACTTTGAGTAGCCGGAAAAGGAAGATGAGGCGGGCGCGCAACTCTGTGGGAGCGATGTCGTCCATGCGGTGGTTGCGATAGCTCAAGTCGAAACTTTTCGCCAGGCCGAGCACGCGGATCACTTCCGCCGTGTCGCGTTCATTTGCCAGAACGGTTTCGCCGAGCGAGAGATTGAAGGAATCTTTTTCGTCGTTGCTCGAGCGAATGAAATATCCGGTGGCGCCTTCGCGCAGCAGTTTGGCGATGGTGCCACCGGCGAAGATCGGGCCGTCATCGAGATGCGGAGTGATGAGGGCAAGCACTTTTCCTTTACGCGGGGTTCCGGTGGCAGATCTTTCGATGGATACATCGGTAGCGGCTGTTTGAGCGCCTAAGGCACTGCCGGCCAGGGCGCTGGCAAGAAAATCACGACGGATCATGACGCGCTAAGCCGCTGCTTTGGACAGCACTTCGCGAAGGCGGCGCGCGACGATGAGATCCTCGCCGGGCTCGAGCATCCAGACGCCGACGACGATGGTGTTTTCATCCGAAGGCAATCCCGTGGTGCCGGATTTGCGGCCGGTGGATGGATTGAGCTCAATGGCGGGCGATCCAGTGCGCAGAATTTCCGCGACTTCGAGCGGGCTCTTTTTGACGCGCGATTGGTCGTAGCGGAGAACTAGGTGCGGGATGTGATTCGCGACGGGCGGAACGTGGATCTCGTGGGTGAGCGTGGGAATGCTTTTTAGTTCGGCCGCGATGCGATTGGCGCGGCGGCGAAATTCAGCGTCCATGCCTTCATCGGTCTGGTTCAGGAACCAATCCACGGCCGCCACCATTCCGATGATTTGTTCCTTCGCGACTTTCATGCCGCGGCCCACGGTTTCATCGAAGGGGTTGTTGTTCCAGGTGGCGGCTTCGATCAGATCTTTGCGGCCGAGCAGGAGCCCTGCGTTTTGTGGACCGCGAATTCCTTTCCCTCCGGAAAAAGTCACCAGGTCGAAGCCCATTTGCGTGTAATTCCAGAGATTGGAGATGGGCGGCACGTCGGCGGCAGCGTCGTTGAAACAGGGCACGCCATGTTTGTGGGCCACGCGGATCCAGTCTTCGCGGCCGATCTGGCCTTCCTCGGCTGCATTGAAGAAGTTCGTCATCACGGTGCGATCGGTGAAGGCGCGCTCGTAATCTTCGAGCGTCTCCACCTCGACGATTCGAACGCCGCAGTTCTTCATGGCATGGTCGTAGCCGTATCGATGGGTTTTCTGAACGATGACTTCGTTCTTCAAGCTAGAGACATCGGTGGGGAGTAGATCCGGGGATTTTCGATTGCCGACCGTCATGCAGGCGGCGGTTCCCAAGGTGAGCGCGGAGGCGGCGCCGGCGCTGACTAACGCTCCTTCGCACTTCAGTTTCTTGGCGAGATATTCGCCGGCCTTTTTTTGCAGCTCCGCTAAGCGCACGGGATGTTTCGCCGCTTTGGCCACCGCGGCTTGGACGGAAGGCGGCATGATGGATGCGGTGAACATGGTGTAGGTGCCGGCGGCGTTGATGATTTTCGTTACGCCTAGCTTGTCGTAGTAGTCTTCGCCTTCCGCGTGCGCGGAGTCGGTGCCGGCTAATGCTGATGCTTCGAGTAATCCGGCTGTGGCCAGGGCGCTTCCGAAAAAGCGGCGTCTTGTTGCAAGATTCTTCATTGATTCACCTCAATTATTCGTTTAAGCCAAAGGCGATGATGGTGGAGTTCACGGCGACGGCGATGTATTGTTTGCCGTCTACCGTGTAAGTCATCGGAGATGCGTGCCAGTGCGCGCTCAACGGCATGTGCCAGAGCTCGCTGCCGGTCTTCGAGTCGAGAGCGGTGAAGGAGCCATCGTCATCGCCGACGAAAATCAGGCCACTGGCGGTGGCCAAGAGTCCGCCCCACGCTTCGCCTGGACCCGATTGCTCATATTCCCAAGCGATCTTGCCGGTTTGCGGATCCATGGCGCGCAAATATTTGCGCGGCTCCTCGGAAGTGATGGGCCGGGCTGATCCGCCGTAAAAGGATTCGCCCTGCTTCCACCACTCCGAATTTTTGCTGAAGATGTTGCATTTCTCGAGAGCCAGCAAGTAGAAGAGGCCGGTGCCGGGACTGTACGACGTGGACATCCAGTTGGACGCGCCGTCCATGGAGGGGCAGATTTCGGTGCCTTCGACAGTGGGCTGCCAGGCGTCTGAGAGGATTGGGCGGCCGTCCTGCCCGATGCCCTTGGCCCAGGTGAGCTTCTTTACGAACGGGCTGGCGGCGAGAAACTTTCCGTTGGTGCGATCGAGAACATAGAAAAATCCGTTGCGATTGGCTTGTAGCAGCAGCTTGCGCGGCTGGCCCTGGTAATTCATGTCGACCAGCATGGGCGTTTCGGTGGCATCCCAATCGTGCAGGTCGTGCGGAGTGAACTGGTAATACCACTTGAGCTTGCCGCTGCGCGGGTCGAGTGCGATTACGGAATCGGTGTAGAGATTATCGCCCTTGCGTTCGTCCCCGTTGAAATCGGGGCATGGATTTCCGATGGGCCAGACTAGGGTGTCGGTCTCACGGTCATACGTACCGGTGAGCCAGGTGGCGCCGCAGCCGTGTTCGAGAGCGCGGCCGACCCAAGTGCTGGCTTCGGGGTCGCCTGGAGCGGGGATGGACCAGAAGCGCCAGGCGCGCTCACCGCTGGAAGCGCGAAATGCGCCGAGCTGGCCGCGAATGCCCTCGTCGCCGCCCGAGACGCCCGCGATTACGAGATCGCCAACGATCAATGGCGCGGAAGTGGAACCGTAGTGCTGATGCGAATTGGCCATTTCGATATCCCATAGCAGAGCGCCGTTCAGCCGGTGGAGCGCGAGGAGGTGCGCATTGTCGGTGACAATAAAGACGCGGTCGCCCAGCACTGCGACACCACGATTGATTCCGCCGGACGCATCGCCTGTCAAGTTTTTCGTTTGCGGCCGGTTGTATCGCCAGATCTCGCGGCCGGTGCGGGCGTCCAGGGCGTAGGCGGAATTCACCTTGGTGACGTACATCACGCCGTCGACGACGACAGGCGTCACTTCGAGCGAGTGGCCGCTGCCCATGGAGTAGATCCATTTGGGTGCGAGATTCTTAACGTTGCGCGGAGTGATCTGGGTGAGCTCGGTGTAGCGATTGCCGTTTTCTTGTCCGTGATAGGAGGGCCACTCGCCGGGTTTGGGATCCGCGATATCGTGCCACGAAATTCCTTGCGGCAGCTCGGCGACGGGTTTCGCGTTGGCGTCGGGCTTCCATTCAGGTGCGTGGGCGAGAAACGCGATGAGGTCGCGTGTTTCGGCGGGCGAACCGGTCCAAGCCGGCATGTAGGAACTCGGATCGCGATCGACGCTGGTGACTTCCGTTTTCCAGAGCAGGTGCAGGCGGTTATCAAGACCCTGCAACTGGATATCTTCGCCGCTTTCGTTGCGGACGAAGCCTCGCACATCGCCGCCTTTAGCGAGGTGAACGGTGGCCACGTGGTATCCATCGATGCGGCGAGTACCGGGTTTGCGCAGCGCTGTTTCGACTTCGGCCAGCGTGAGTTTGCCGGCGACTTCGGTGAGATCCGGACCGTTCACGCTGCCCCTGCCCCAGACCATATGGCATTCGGAGCAGTGGCCGCTGCCGAAGAACACGGCTTCGCCGGAGTGCGCGTCGCCTGAGATGACGGTCTTCGCGAGCGGCAAAACTCGCGATTGCAGGAATGCTACCAACTGCTGTAGTTCGTCCGCAGGCAAGTTGAAGGCGGGCATGCCAGCGTCCGGAATGCCGTGCAGAATAGTATCGCGCAGAGTTGCTTCGCTCTCCATGCGGGAGCGCCAGGCATGGCCGATGGCGGGGGCACGCTCGCCTCCAAGACCGTCCTGGCCGTGGCAGCCGGCGCAGCGAACGTTGAAGCGCGCGCGGCCGGCTTCGACGGGGTTGGGAGGGGCGGAGGAGGGAGTTTGGGCGAGTGCGGCGGTCGCGAGGAGAGAGGCGATCGCTAGCAACCGGGGGTATAAGGCGCTCCGTCGAAGACGCCGTGTGGCGCACGCACTCTTGCGTGCTGCATCGACACTCGTGTCGATGTCCGCCCGACGCCGAGACGAGTCTCGGCGCAGCACGCAAGAGTGCGTGCGCCACGGCGTCTTCATGG
>Ga0116135_1000209_pt1 | contig 31824 bp, 34 predicted proteins | sample June2015DPH_20_1_FD_89738 | JGI IMG/M metagenome (GOLD analysis project Ga0116135, IMG submission 89738) | Peatland microbial communities from SPRUCE experiment site at the Marcell Experimental Forest, Minnesota, USA - June2015DPH_20_10 | ecosystem: Environmental > Terrestrial > Soil > Wetlands... | reverse complement strand
GCGGTCGAGGATACAAGTTGTATCTGACGTCCTCTGAAGCGGTCTTTTCGCTACGGGGAGCGCGGACGCGCTCCGCTGCTCAGCAGATGGTCGAGCATAAGCGGCTCGGACCCAGACGAGTGAAAGATTTGGCCCGCCAACGAACAGGGACGCAGGAACAGATGGATTTTGCCAGTATCCATATCCATCTTCTGGGCGGCGATCCCCTGGCTGGTATGGCAGCTCTTGAGCCGCAGTCGGGGAAGGTTAATTACTTCATTGGCAACGACAGTTCGAAGTGGCACTCCGACATTCCACTGTTCGGGCGAGTTGTTTACGAGAAGATTTATCCCGGAATCGATTTGGCATTCGCGGGGGGATCGCAACTGGAATTTGCCTACGTTGTGAATCCAAACGCGGACCCACGCTCGATTGCTCTAGGCATTACAGGTGCGGAAAAGATAAAGACAACTGACGCCGGCGACCTGGTGCTTGGCACGTCCAGCGGACCGGTACAGATGCATCGGCCCATTGCTTATCAAGAGCAAAATGGAGTTCGAGAACTGGTTCCCGCACAATTCGAAGTCACAGATTCCGGTAAAGTCTCTTTCAATCTCGGCTCTTACGATCACTCACGCCAACTGGTGATCGATCCCACGATCACCTACTCCACATACTTCGGAGGAGACGGCGCGGATTACGGGTTGAGCATTGCCGCCGATGGGAGTGGCAATGCCTACGTTGCCGGCTCCAGTTCATCGCTAACGATACCCGGCCCCGGGGGTTCGGTGAGCAATCCAAACAGCGTGGGGTCTGATGTTTTCGTAACCGAGATTAACCCTGCCGGGGCTGTGGTCTTCACAACATTTTTTGGTGGAACCGGCACCGCCGGCAATGCGGATAATTTTCCGGGTTTCCCGAACGCGCTGGCGGTGGATGCTAGCGGAATTTATGTCGCGGGCACGACCGACTCGAGCAGTTTCCCGGTGACATCAGGCGCGGCTGACGGCACTTTTCAAGGTGGCACTGTCAATGGAAACAACGATGCTTTTGCGGTGAAGCTATCATCGAGTGGCTCACTGGCGTGGGGCACCTATATCGGAGGAAACGATAGCGACAGTGGATTGGGATTGGCGATTGACAAAAGCGACAACGTCTATGTCGTCGGCGAAACTTACTCTACCAATCTTCCCGTAAAAAACGCTTTGCCCGGCGGCAGCGCTCTCAATCTGGGCAAGGGGACGGGCGACGACGACGGTTATATTGTGGCTTTGAATTCCTCCGGATCGGCATTCTCGCTGGTGAGTTACATCGGCGGTAGCAGCGGGGACATTGCCACCGCGGTATCGCTCGACAGTTCGGCCAATGTGTACGTCTCGGGATCGACCATCTCGAGCGATCTTCCGGTCACTTCGGGTGTGGTGCAGAGCACGTACAACAGTTCCGGCGATGACGACATGTTTGTGGGCTCGATTGCGTCAGCCAGTTTCACCGCAGCGAACCGCGGGAATGAGGCGGCCGCAGTGGCGAAGCTTAGCCCGCCGGGACAAAGACCCATATTTTTCACGGGTCTTGTCTTTTTCCCCGCGTTAGCGTTGTTCGGTTCTGTCTGGATCTCTTCGAGTTCACGACGGAGGAAGACTTTAGGTATAAGCGTGTTGTGTCTTGGTCTGCTTGCCTTCCTGATGATGCCGGCCTGCGGAGGAGGAAGCGGCAGCAACAATAACACCGGAGGAAACGGCGGCACGGGTGGGGGGCCGACCAGCAGCTTTGTGTACTTGACCTACTACGGCGGAAGTGGCGATGATGACGCCATCGGCATTGTTGCGGACGCGAGTGGGGATGCGTTTGTTACTGGCGAAACGACGTCTACTGATTTCCCCGTGAGCAGCCCGACGTATCAGGCGAATTTGGCGGGCTCCCAAAATGCTCTGCTCGTGGAATTGAATCCATCTGGAACGAAGGCGAGCTATTCAACATATTTCGGAGGCAACGGCACGGAGTTCGGGTACGGAGTTGCCCTTGACAATACTGGGAATGTATACCTGACTGGCCAAACCAATTCCACAAATTTTCCTGCCTTTGCTCCGACGCAGGGTACATTTGGGGGCTCTACCGATGCTTACGTCAGCGTGCTCAGTCCGAGTTCGAATTCACTGTTGTTCTCCACATACCTGGGTGGCGGCGGAGACGAAGATCAGCTGGCAGGCAGCATCGCAGTGTCGACGATTGGCAGTTTCTTCGTGACGGGGGATACGGATTCGGGGAGTGGCACTACCTCTCCTTTTCCAACCGTCAGCCCGATCGACGGCGCTTGGGGAGGAGGCTCCTGCACCGATCCAAACAACAATCCCGTGCCTTGTCCCAACGGGTTCGTGACCGCGTACTCTACTTTGTAAAAGCGCGTCAGAAAGATCGGCCGCCTCTCATAGGCGGCCTTTTTTGTGCTCGCGATTGGCGGGAAGGGCTGCTCTAGTCTAAGATTCTTGTTCGGGCACATTCGGCAATCGATTCAGAAACCATTGCTCTGCGGCTTCCGCGGGCGGCATACTTTTGCGCTTGCCGGGCAGCGTTTGCGCCACCGGAGGAATCGAAGGTAGTGAGTTCTCATCCGCTAATGTTCAACCTCAGGCAGGTCGTTGTCGGGCTCGTTGCAGTCAGGCTAGTGGCGGTTCGGCAGATTGCGTTGAGTGAAGCTGGGCGCGCCCTCTCATTCGTGGGATTGCTTTCCCTGCTGCTCGCCGCCTACCCCTCACCAGCTTACGGGCAGACATCATTCACACTCACGCCAAGCACGCTGACTCCGGCGGCCGTAGATTCGGGCGGCGTCGCTACCGCAGGGATTGATCTTGGTGGAGACCCCAGCGTCGGCACCGTCGCATTGACTTGCGCGGTGACCTCGAGCGTCACGACCACCAACTTGCCAACGTGTTTGATCAGTCCGAACTCTGCCACGCCAACGGCCACGTTGTCGCTTACTGTGACCACGTTGGGGGCATCTCCTGCCGGCCAATATTCGGTTACAGTTACCGGCACAGCGGGTGGCCTTGCGCCAGTCGTGTCGGCTCCGCTGTTTCTAAACATCGTGGAGGCTCAGCAGAACTACACTCTGACGGTATCGAAGGCGGTTAGTCCGGGAACCATAACGCCTGGAGGAGTGGCGCAAGCAACCATCACGATTTCGCCGCTCTCGGGCTACTCGGGCACGGTGACGCTGTCGTGCCTGTCCATCACTCCGACGGTGGTCGCCTCGCCCTATTGTTCGTTTCAGTCGGATACGACCCCACCGCAGCCCACCGTCCTAGTTACTGGAACCGCGGCTACGGCGACCCTTACCATCAACACGTATGGCACGCAGCAGACCACAGCCGAACTCTTTTCGCCGCGCGGTTTTTATGCGCTATGGTTCGGCTTGCCCGGACTGTTGCTGGCGGGAGCTGGCAAGCGGCGCAGGAAAATGTTCGGTGGAATCATGCTGTTGACGATTGCGGGCTGTTTACTCCTTTTGCCCGCTTGCGGAGGAAGCAGTCCCGCGCAAAACAATACCTTTGGGTATATCACTCCCAAGAATACCTACACCTTTACGATCACCGGCGCGGATCTGAACGGCGTGGGGCCCAGCAATACCGTGGGTAGCCTGGCCACCGTCAGCCTTTCGGTGAACTAAAACGGCCGCCAGTATGGGCGTTCCGGCCCTGCAGCTTTATCCTGCATCGCGCATCGCGAAGCCCGGACAAAAACAACTCTTTCGGTTGACAGCACTTCTATTTGCCGCCGTTATCTGTCAGTGTGCCGCCGCCTCGCCCGATCCCAAGCCGGAGCCTAAGAAGGAGAAAAACGGGCTTGCCATCGTGGGCTGGAATGAAGCCGCGCCAGGATGCACGTTCTCTACGACTTCGGACGGCAAGTATCAGTACGGGTTGTGGTCGACAGATGTCGGCATCGTTCTGTCGGTGGATGCGCGCGAGGTGCAGATCATCCGCCATCGCATTGAACCGATCTTCGGAGTCTTCCTGACTATCCGCAATCGAGGAAGTGGAAGACTGGAGGTGAAGCCGGAGGAGATCACGTTGCGATTCATGAAGCATTTCAAGATCGTGCAGGGTCCGATCGATCCCGACGGTTACACGCAGAAGATACAGACGGACGCGGACGCGCTCGATGACGAGATGCGGCGCGCGGTCGCGAAGCATCCCGAGGAGAAACAGGCTCGGGAAACGCGGCTGCAGGAATATCAGAAATCCGTGAGCGAGCTTATCGAATTTATTGGCAAGCACAGTCTGCAAACGGTTCGCCTGGACACGGCGAACACGGAGGCTCGCGGGTGGGTTTTCTTCAATACCCAAAACAAATGGATCGGCGGCTGGAAGGCGCAGGAGGAGTTTGTGTTGCGCGTGCCGCTGCAAGGAAGAATCTTTGAATTCCCCTTCAAGCTTCCGCCGAAAAAGGGCGAGCTACTGCTGCGGAAACGTGAGTGATGGCTGCGCTTTTTATGATACGGCTTTTTTATGGCAGCTAGGACGCGGCGCGGCGGCTCTGCCGTTCCATCTCCGCCGCCTGGCGCTTCACGATGTCGCGCAGCGAAACCAGGCCGCGGAGCTGCTTGCCTTCGACAATCGGCAGGTGGCGGAAGCCGAACTCGTGCATGATGAACAGACATTCCTCGATGCTTTCGTCCACATTTACGGCGCGCGGATTCGCGGTCATCACCTCGGAAACCGTCGTGTGCCCAGGGGTTCGGCCAACCGCGACAACCCGATTCATAATGTCGCGCTCGGAAAAAATTCCCGCCAGTTCGCCGTTACGCAGCACCGGAAGGGCGCCGATGTTGTGCTCCATCATGAAGCGAGCGGCTTCCAGAACGGAATTAGAGGCGTCAATGGAATAAACTTTGCGGTCTTTCACGAGCTCGCGGAGAGTGAGCATAAGACCTCCAGGGATTCGAAGGACGAGAGAAGCGCCGAAACCGGGCTATATAGCCCGGATCATCGCAGGCGGGTCTACTTTATCACAGAAATCGAACGAGAGCTCAAAGCACAGGAAACGGTACTGATCTAGATCAGTACCCAGGAAACGAAGCGTAGCCTGGAGGACCGCTCGTTAAGACCGAATTAAGCTTTTCTATTGCAGATGATTCAGCTTTGCGGGGCTGGCATCGGCCGACTTCTCGCCGCGCGGCTTGACGGAAACTACGACAAATTTGCGTTCTTTGCTGTCGAGAGTCGGCACCCGCAGCAGTAGTGTGACTTTGTCCAGGCGGAACTGCGCATCTGCGCCGATGGGCAGCAGGAGAGGATGCTTCTCGTCTACCGGACGAATCCGATAATCGACCTGTTCGGTTTCCAGCGTGTATTCCCGACAAAGCGGGCCTTGGGTCTTCTTCGCGGCATTCTTTGAGTCTGCGTCGCAGGTCACGGAGTCCATCTGCAGCAGCTTTCCGTCCTGATAGGCTTTTAATTCTTTCGCCTGGCCAAGAGACGCCAGTAAAAATATCGCCGGTATTAGCAATTTCGAACGCATGGGAACTCGTTATCCTCGATATGGCCGATATCGGCTGGCCGCAGCATGGATATGGGCCGCCGTACGAATTGTTTCTGATTTCGAAGAGGTGGGTTAGATTACTTCGGTCCTATCGAAGTAACGTTGTCGAGACCGGCGGTCGTTCTATCTTCTATCACCCACGAAAGGCACTAATTCGACGAAGGTGACGGTGTGCGAATTCCTAGCGTTCGACCAGATGTTCTAGTGTCGAAAAGAAGTCGGGATAGGAGATGGCGGCGCATTCGCTGCCGCGGATGATGGTTTCGCCTTGGGCGCGCAGGGCTGCGATACTGAAGGCCATGGCGATGCGGTGATCGCCGAAGGAATCGAGTTCGCAGCCGTGCAGTTGCTGTCCCCCGGGAATTTTCAGGCCGTTTTCGAGCTCTTCAACTCGCGCGCCCATGCCGCGGAGATTTGTGGCGATCGATACGATGCGATCCGATTCCTTCACCCGCAGTTCTTTCGCGTCGCGCACCTCAATTCCCTTCTCCGTGTAAGGAGCGATAGCCGCCAGCACCGGAATTTCATCGATCAAAGCGGCGGTATCCGCGCCAGAGATGGTTGCGCCCTTCACGCGGTGGCCTTCGACGTGTAAGGTACCCACAAGTTCGCCGTGAATTTCCTCCAGCTGAGTGACCGAGATGCGCAAGCCCATTTGCATGAGAATGTCGAGCAATCGCGCGCGTGTAGGATTCATCAGCAGGTTTGGAACGGTTAGCTGCGATCCTGGAAAAAGAGCGGCTGCACACAGAAAGAATGCGGCGCTGGAAAGGTCGCCCGGAATATGCGTCTCGATGCCGTGGAGGTATTGGCCGCCGCGAATGCGCACTGCATTTCCTATGCGGTCAAGTTGAGCGCCGAAAGCGCGCAGAGCTACTTCGCCGTGATCACGCGTGCGCAGCGGCTCTTCGATGCGCGTTTCACCCTCCGCAAATAGCCCGGCGAACAGCAGGCACGTCTTCACCTGCGCACTGGCTACCGGCATTTTGTAGTCGATTGCTTTCAGAGTGCCGCCGGTGATCCGCAGCGGCGGGCGACCATTTTGCGACGCGATTCTTGCACCCATGGCCGAGAGTGGAGTGATGATTCGCTCCATGGGGCGGCGCGAGAGCGATTCGTCGCCCGCCATTTCCGCGGAAAACTTCTGCCCGGCGACGATGCCGCTTAACATGCGAATGGTCGATCCGGAGTTTCCGCAATCGAGCGAACGGGTTGGGGCAGTCAGCACGCGGCCGCTTCCCTGCATTTCTACCGTGTTTGCGGCGGCCTCTTTGCGCTCCCACTTCACTCCTAACGATCGCAGGCAGCCGAGGGTGCTGGCGCAGTCTGCGCCGGTAGAGTAGTTTTCCAGCCGCGATGGGCCGTCGGCGATCGCCGATAGCATGGCGTAGCGATGAGAGATGGATTTATCGCCCGGAAGGGTAACGGTGCCGCGCAGGTTGCGCGCCGGGCGCACAATTTGGGAATCGTTCATTTTGTTCTCAGCGCGGCAAAGACTTCGAAAGGCTTAGACCATCGCTCTTGCTTCAGCCACGGCTTCGCGCAACACTTCCGGTGGGATTTCCTTCAGAGTCAAGCCAAACTCGAACATGGGCGTTTCCGAACCGCGCCCCCAGCGCGCTACTTCCCAGTGCGCCCGAACAAATTTCACGTTTGGATGCGGGGTCAGATCGATTATGAACGGAGTTTGGCCGCGGTAGAATTTTTGCGGAAGCGTGGCTACAGCTTTGGGCTCCCACGCTGCGCCGTCAACGGAGCCGAAGATGCCGATTTCGAGCGACTCCTGCTCGACAATGTTGGTAATGTCGAGGGTCAACAAGAAGATGCGACCTGTGGCCGCGCTCAAATCAGCGGCCGGGCCATCACCCTTTGCGTTCACTACCGTTTTTTCGGCGACCAGAGCTGCATTAATCATGACGAAGGAATTCTAACAAACGCGGATGCCAGTCTGCCGTCGGGCTGGCTCCTTCTCGCTTCGGTCTCTCATTCTGTAGGATGCGGGCCGGTGAACTCCGCGCAGCACGGCTTTTCCACCGGCTTGAATTCCATCAGTTCGATGCGCGTGAGATCAGGGTCAAATATGTTGAGCTGCCACTTGCCGTCTTTTCCCATCTGCGCTTTTTCTGAGTCGTGAGGCTTCCAGCCGTGAGATTCGAGAAGAGCCTGCGCCTTTTTCATGTCGGCAACGCCGAGAGAAATGTGATCGAGTACGCCCATGATGCGCAGATCGGGTTGCTCGGGCTGGTGCAGCATGTATTCCAGCCAATCGGTGCCGTCGGGAACCTGCATGGCGACCCAGTCGGTTTCGTCCGGCTTCATTCCTCCGTGCCAATAGAGGTGGAAGCCCAGCAGGTCGCGGTAGAAATGGTCTTCGGCGTCCCGGTTGTGGACCAGGAATCCGGCGTGAATCATGTGGCGCGACACTGCAGAATCGGGCACCGTTACCTGGGATGTGGCTCTCTCGATAAACTCAATCTTGTGTCCGTCGGGATCTGTCACGGTAAATCCGAAACTGCGATCCGATCGCGCGTCAATAGCGGAAGATTTCACGTGGTTGAGGATAAGGTAGGTGCGCATTTCTTGGATATTGCTGGTGGTGAAAGCAACATGGTCTAGGCGGTTGATGGAATTGGAGTCAGGAGCAGGGCTGTAGCCCACCCACTGCTTGCCCACCATATATCGCACTGGCCCACCCGGCTCAAGGGCTGGCACGGCCGCCAGACCGAAAATGTCAGTGTAGAGCTTTCGCACACCATCGGGGTCGGTGGTGTAAAAGGAAACGTGATCGATGCCGAGAATTGCGGGGCGCTTGGGTTGATCTTGTGCGTTCACGGTAATCGTGAGTCCGATGATCAGCAGGGATAGAGTGAATCTTTTCATGGCGTAGAAAATTTTACGACAAGAGGCCTACTCGGAGTCTAGAGGCCATCAGACTAGAGGTTGTCCAGGAAGTTACGGAGCAGTCTCGTGGCCTCCTCGGGTTGCTCCCACGCCGCATAGTGGCCGGCTTTTGGAATAACGCGCAACTCGCTATTCGGAATATTCTGGCACATTAATCGAGCTTCGTTCGGCCCGGTGAGAATATCCTCGTCTCCAGTCAAGATCAGCGTGGGGACGTTGATTGTCTTCAATGTCTCCATCGAGTCGGGACGCTCCGCCATGCCTCGTTGCACTTGCGCAACATCTTCCGGCGACATTTTTCGCATCATGCTCAGAGCGCCGGCGACAAGGTCTGGACGTGTCCCGCGCGTGGTTTCGCCCAACAGCCGGGGAATCATGCTTTGAAAGAAAATCTCGGTGCCGCGCTCCAGCACGTCATTGGCCGCCTGTAGACGCGCGGCACGAGCTTCCGGAGGGTCGGCGGTAGCTTTCGTGTTCCACAGGCTCAGAGCAGCGACGCGTCCGCGATGCCTTCGCCAGAACTGGAAGAGCAGATATCCACCAATCGAAACCCCGACGAGAGGAGCGCGTCCGATTTCGGCGTCATCCATCAAGCGAGCCAGATCGGCGCAGTGCTTTTCCATGGTGGCCGGACCTTCACCCACGCCGGAATCTCCGTGACCGCGCAGATCAGGTAGAACAACACGGAAGCGAGTCGAAAGACCGTGCGCCACGGGGAGCCAAAACTCATAATTGACCGGGAAGGGATGCAAAAGAATTACGGCAGAACCTTCGCCCAGAACCCGATATGCGATCTGGGCATCGTCGCTCCTGATCTCACGGAGAAAGACGCTTGGCTGCATAGCCAGCGATTTAATCACACTCGCGCGAGGATGCGCGACTAGGGATTTGTCGCGCGTTGCGCGCCTGCGGGAGCGGCGAGCAGCAGCGGCTCTTCGGGCATGACAATCCAGGCGATGGGGTAGGAAAGTAGGCCGATTCCGGTCATGAATGATGCGATAAGCCAGACCAAACGAACGACGGTTACGTCGATGTCGAAGTACTCGGCGACGCCGAGGCAGACGCCAGCGATCTTTCTTCCGCTCCGCGGCCGCACTAGCCTCTTGCGAGCCACGGACGGGCCTACGCGCACGCCGCAATAGGCGCAGACCGCCGCGTCATCCTGGATTACTTTGCCGCAATAGTTGCAATACATGGTCGCCCTCCATGAAACACGTCCTACAAGAACAATACGCAATTGTACGGCGAAAGTTCCGTCAGGAGTATGCTTGACGCGAACGAAGACAAGAAAGCAGGGACAGGGACTTCGCGCGCGTTCACTCCCGGTAGGCGTCCTTGATGTATCGGCGCGCCTGCTCGGCTGGAGGCGAACTGGAATTTTCGGCGAGCACGATTTGATACTTTTTCATGGCCAGATCGCGCTTCTGCAGCAGGTCGTACATTTCGCCGGCAGCCAAGTTGGCTTTCTGCAGCGTTTCAGGATCAGGGTTCGGGGCTGCGCTCACCCACTCGTAGGCGGCCGCGGCTCCAGAATAATCTTTTTGGTTGCGAAGTAGTTCGCCCAAGCCCCACGCTGCGATTTCGTAATGCAGGCTGTCATACTTGCCTTCTCGCCCGTTCTGCCAGACTTTTCGATAGTACGCCGCGGCCTCCTGCACGTTACCGGCAGAGCGGAATAGATTCGCTTCCTCCACCGGAAATAGATAATTCCGCGGATAGCGGGCGGTGAGATCGTGCATCAACACGCGGGCTTCGTCATAGCGATGCTCGCGGCGCAGGAAGATGCTGAGCACGACCTTCCCTTCGACGCTGTTTTCACCGTTGCCGTCGGCCACCTCGCGCAGGTATTGCAGGCCCTTTTCTTTGCTCCCGCTCAAGCCCACTAGCGCAACTGCTACCTTCACGCTCCAGGGCAAGCTGCCTACCACATAGTTATGGGCGCCAACTACCAGTTTGGCGTCGACGTAGTTGGGGTTCAATTCCAGTACGCGTTCGTGGTCCCGGCGGGCTCCCACGGCATTTCGCAAAGCCGAGAACCACGCGCGCTCGATTAATGCGGTGTAGAGAGCGAATTGCGCGCGAGTGACACCGCGGGCATAGAGAGCGTCTACGTTGTTAGGATTTGATTTGAGTTGCTGCTCTTCCAGATTTTCGGCGCGATCCACTAACCGTTTGATCTGTTCCTTCACCTTTGGATCGGCGGGCCGGTGCGCTTGCCCTATGAAGCTGTCATTGGCGAACTCCCCTGTGTTCATCGCTCCCATGCGGTAGAGTTCCCGCATTAAAACCGTAGAGAGCAGATGATTCACAGCCGCAGGATCGTTGGGGCGACGATCAAGGAGCCTTGTGAACTCCTCGATCGAGCGCTCGTAATCCATGTTGTAGAAATGGTCGAACGCGGTCACGGCGAGGGGATCGGGCGACGTCGAGGTGGTGACGGGCGAAACGGCCGATACAGATGTCCGGCTTTGAGCATCCACTCGCGCGGGGGGCAGGCACAAGCTTGCAATAAGGGCGAATACCGCGAAAGAAATCAGCCGCTGCATGAACGATTGGATCAAGCCGATCCCCAGAATCCTAATTTTAGTCTAGTTTAATCGAGTTTCGTTTGGATGCAAGAACGCGGGGCAACGCTGCGAAAGACGGCCACTCGTACCAAAACCGTAATGACTGTGGGAAAAAAACGTCGCGGCGATCGTCATACTTCGGCCTATGATCTTGCAGCTATAAAAAGTCGTATTACAGGGACATCTTTACGTGCACTTGCGAGTAATAATTGCTTGGAAAAACGTGCCATGATGTGGGTGCAAAATTGCAAGTGATTGAGTTGAGAATAGGTTAGTTTGCGGCGAGCTTTGGCTGTTGATTTGCCTCCCCCAAGGCAACGCCCTTCAGGGCTTTCTCGTTATATGGCAGACGTAGTTCCGGGTGCGCCGCAGGAATTCTGGAGACCGCCGAGTGTCCTCGATCCGGTCGAGGCGTCAGTGCTCGCGGGTACGAACCCACAGATGGCCGAAGCCTGTGACCGATGCCACAGCGAGTTTATGATTGGTGCCGGATTTTGTCACACTTGTGGATCGCGTCGCGCGGTGGAACCAACGGTGCTCCCCTCTGACGCGAATGTAGCTGCAACCACTTTTTGGATCAGCGGCGCAGTTTGGCTCCGCGATACGCTTGCTTGGGCCCAGGAGGCATGGGCCAGCATCCGCTTCCCCGCCTGGATGCAGTATCTGCACTTCCATGAAATCAAGCGCTGGATTGGCTTGCCCACGGCAGCGCTGGTCGCTTTCATGGTCGGCTTGGGCTGCGTGGCGGGAGCCATCGGGGTTGGCCTGTTTTTTAAGGCGTCGAACTTGGGCGAATTTCAGGCGATCCAGTTGTGGCGGATTGAGTGGCTGCTGGCGGCTACGGCGGCATTTGTGGCTGGAATTTTGCTAAAGAAACCTTCCGACGAGTAGGTTCTTTTGCTGACCTGTTCTCTTACCGACTTCCCGAGGCCATTGTGCGCCGCTGCTGGTTCATGCGGTAGAGATGGTTGACCGGTCCTGTTCCCCGCCCGAGCAGATGGCCAGCGGAAATGGCAGCGTTCACGTAGGCCTTTGCTAACAGGGTAGCCTCGGGGAGACCGCGATCTAACGCCAAATGGCAGGCTATCGCCGTCGCGAAGGCGCAGCCGGTACCATGGGTTGAGTTGGAACGCTGCTTTTCGGCTTTGAAGACCTCCTGTTCAACTCCTTTCTTGGTCGTAAAGCTCAACAAATCAATAGCTTTCTCGAGGTGACCTCCAGTAATGACTACAGCGGAGGACCCCATCTCATGCAATTTGTTGACTGCCGCGCGCATCTCGTCGAAATTGGTCACCTTCAGGCCGGTCAGGATGGCTGCTTCCTCGACATTCGGCGTGAGTACATCGACAACCGGCAGAAGACCTTCGACCATGAGCCGGATTCCAGCAGCATCCAGCAAGCTGGCGCCGGACGAGGATTTGAGGATTGGATCAAGGACTACGTTAGGTATTTTCGCCCTGCTCTTGGGCTTGCCGAGAAATTCAACAATCGCTCGGACCACTTTTTCTTTTCCGAGCATTCCGATGTGCACGGCAGCGATCGGAATATCCGCAACCAGTTCTTCGAGAGTCTCGGTTATTAGGGATGGGTCGATGGACTCTACCCGGCGGACTCCGGCGGTCGACTGGACCGTGAGTGCGGTTATGCAAGCCACGCCGTAGCATCCATGCGCGGCGATGGTCTTAATGTCGGCGGTCACGCCTGCACCCGACGAGGGATCAAAACCAGCTATGGTGAGAACGACTTGGGGCGCATCGGCCATCCGTGCGGGTAAAAATCTTGAAACCGCTAAGCAACCTTGTACCTAAAATGCTGGCAATAAACAAGTTAATCCACAAAGGGCTGCAAACCATTGAGTCTATTGAGGATGAAAATAGTTCGTACCCTGAGGGATTTCGTCTATTAACCTAATGGTAAATATGTAAGTGCAATGCTTACAGACACATCAGTACATTCCTTTATAATTAACAATAGGTTACGTAAGATATCAATTACTACCCGATCACTATAGACCCCCGACTTCCGTATTGACAAGCGCCCCCCAGCCTTCTACGATTTACAAACCGTTAACGAGAAAACCTAGCTAGGACGACTTTTTGAGTATGCGAGGAGAACCGAATGCGAAGATGTTTAGCTCATGGACTGATGATCGGAGGATTGATCATTGGGCTTGGAGCGGCACAGGGTCCGAACAGCTCGGAGGCCAGTTCAGCCCCAAGCAGCACCACGCCTACAAAACCCGAAATCCGCAAGTCAGGTAAGGCTCAACCCTATCAGGTCGGAACAGCTTCATGGTATGGGGAGGATTTCGAAGGTAAGCCAACAGCCAGCGGCGAAGATTACGACATGTACGATATGACAGCCGCGCACCCGACGCTTCCACTGGGGAGTTACGTAAAAGTAACCAACCTGCACAACGGACGCGCGGTGGTGGTGAAGGTCAACGACCGGGGCCCGATTGTGCCCGGACGCATCATCGACCTGTCCTATGGCGCGGCCCACGTCCTGGAGTTCGAACACAAGGGATTGCAACGGGTCCGTCTGGATTTGGTGAAACCCCACACCCAACATCGCCAGGTTTATGAGACCGTGGCCTACAACCATCCTATAGCGGAACTCCGCTGAATGTTTTAGACTGCTGGGGATGCAGGTGACTCTGCCTAAACCCATCCCTGGCAGCGAACGGCCCTCCCAAACCTTTCCTAATTTTTCCAATAACGACCCGCGAGAAAAGCTGATTGTCGCGCTGGACGTCTCTTCAGCTGCCGCTGCACAGAAAATTGTATCGGCGGTTGGAGATTCGGCCCTGACCTATAAAGTTGGCATGCAGCTTTATACCGCTGAAGGTCCGCGTGTGGTGCGGGACTTGGTGGCGGCGGGGCGGCGGGTTTTTCTCGATCTCAAATATCACGACATTCCGAACACAGTGGCTTCGGCGGTGCGCGAAGCGGCACAGCTTGGCGTGAGCATGTTGACCGTGCATGCATCCGGCAGCGAGAAGATGCTGCGGGCGGCGGTGGAGGCGGCGCGGAACGTTAACCCTGCCTTGATTGTGCTTGGGGTCAGCGTTCTGACGAGTATGGGCGAGGACGATCTCGATAAGATCGGCATTCGTGATCCTCTGGTGGATGAGGTGTTGCGCCTGGCTGCGCTGGCTTTGAAGTGCGGTTGCCAGGGGATTGTCACTTCGGCGCGCGAGGCTGCGGCCGTACGGGGGGAGTTGGGTCGCGAATTTGCGATTGTTACTCCGGGTGTGCGTCCGGCGGGAGCGGGATATGCGGATCAGGTGCGCGTGGTGACTCCAGCGGAGGCGATTGCGGCTGGAGCAAGCCATATCGTGGTGGGGCGACCGATAACTGGTGCGGAGGATCCGGCATCGGCGGCGCGGGAGATTCTGCGAGAGATCGGCTCGCCTTCTTGATGAATATGCCGTATCAGCTTGCTTTCCCAATCATTTCCCATACTTTGGCGTTGCGTCTGCGTTCTCACCTGGGTATCGGTATTTCGCAATCGGATGTGCGGCGGTGGCAATCGCAGCTCTCCTTAGCGAAGGAAAAACTGCTCCTGTTTGCTGTGGGGCTGGGATTTGTCGGTATCTAGTGTGCAATCACCTTGATTCTGCATTCGTGGAGTTGGTCAGCGTTCACCGCAGGCATTCTGGCCGGCGGCGCCTTCTTTCTGACTGGTCGGTTCTGGCGAAAACCGAAGCTGACATACAAACTTCCGAATGAATTCAGATTGGTGGATGCTTTGTGGAGCATCGCATCGATCATCGGCTCACTCCTCCTGGCCTATGTTGTTAGCCCATTTAGGTAACTACTCCGGTCGAGGCAATTGCGGCCGGGGCCCAGCTATGTTGTGGGACGGCTGCACAATCTTTGACCACAAAGTTTGACTATGATCTAATGCAATGGACATGAAGACAGTTGCGATTTCCGAATTCAAGGCGAAGTGTTTATCCCTGCTTGACCAGGTGCAGAAGACGAAGAAGCCCATCCGCGTGACGCGCTTCGGAAAGCCTGTGGCCGAAGTTGTGCCTCCGGGCCCTGACGCCAGGCAGTCGGACTGGATCGACTCGATGAGGGACGAGGTAAAAATTCTGGGCGACATTGTTTCTCCCGCTAGCGACGAGGCCGAGTGGGAGGTATTGCGCGATTGAAGCTCCTGCTTGACACGCATATCTGGATATGGAGCTTCCAAGATTCGCGGCGTCTGGGAAAGCGGGTTCTTTCCGAGTTGCGCGATCCGGATAACGAGCTATGGCTTTCCCCAATAAGTACATGGGAGGCCCTGCTACTAAATCGTAAGCGCCGACTACAATTGCCCTCGGATATCAAGTCGTGGTTGGCGAGAGCCACAGCGCCGATGCGAGAGGCGCCCCTGACGCACGAGATTGCGCTCGCATCCGAGGAACTTTCACTGCCGCACGGAGATCCGGTAGACCGTTTCTTGGCTGCGACGGCGCAGGTATTGGGACTGACGTTGGTGACCGCCGACAGTCGATTGTTGGGCCTCGGCAACATTTCTACGCTCGCGAATCGCTGACCCTTCTAGCGAGAACCGTTGGTGCTGGCTCCGTTTAACAAATTCCGCAACACCGCGACTTCCGCCGTAATCCCCGTGTGCAACGCGGGATCGACATCGGGCGCAAAGAGCGGCGAGTGGTTCGATGGTAGTTGCGTTCCTGCGGCCTGCGCTTCTGCGAATTTTTGCGGATCTGCCCCGCCGAGCGAGAAGTAGAAGCCCGGGATTCCCTGCTCTACGAAATAAGAAAAATCCTCCGAAGCGGTGATTGGCTCTTCATTCACTACATTCTCTTTGCCGAGCGCCGACTCGAGAACTCCTCTTAGTCTTTCTGCCAGAGCGGGGTCATTGTACACGAAATCGGTTCCTTCGTAACGTTCGATCAGCGGCGGACGCGGGGCACCCGCCGCTTCAGCCTCGGCTTTCGTGATGCGGTCGATGGCGGCCAGCACTTGCTTGCGGACCTCCGTTTTGTTGGTGCGAACCGTTAGGCCCAGTTCGGCCTGGTCGGGAATGATGTTGTTTTTGGTGCCCGCATGGATGTAGCCGACGGTTACGACCGCGAGTTGTCCCGGCTTTACCTCACGCGACGGGATGGTTTGTAGCGCGAGGATTGTTCTGGCGGCTATCACAATGGGATCGATCGCAGTGTGCGGGGCAGAGCCATGTCCGCCTTTGCCGTAGATGGTGATGCGGATGGAATCGGCGTTGGTGTTGTAGATGCCGGGCACGATGCCGACTGTGCCTGCTGGCAGGATGTTGCCCACATGCAGGGCTACGGCAACATCGGGCTTGGGAAATCTTCTTAAGAAACCATCGTCGAGCATGGCTTTTGCACCGCTGATAGTTTCCTCAGCCGGTTGGCCAACCAGCATGAGCGTGCCGTGCCAGCTGCCTTTGCTGTGGGCCATGATTGTGGCCGTGCCGATGATTGCGGCCATGTGCAGATCGTGTCCGCAGGCGTGCATCACCGGCACATCGTGACCGGCATCATCTTTGGCGTGGATCTTGCTGGCATAAGCGAGTCCGGTTTTTTCTTCTACTGGTAGCGCGTCAAGTTCGGTGCGAAGCATCACCGTCGGCCCCGCGCCGTTTTTCAGGATGGCCACAATTCCCGTCCCTCCGACGTGGTCGGTTACGTCGTAGCCGAGTCTGCGCAGTCGATCCGCCAACTTAGATGCGGTTTGGGTCTCGTGGCTGGAAAGCTCCGGAGTCTGATGAATGTCTAAATAGAGAGCATGAGCCTCAGGATAAACCGCGTCGACCTCTTTTGATAAAGGGCTCTGTGCATGACCCAGCGCCGCGAGAGATGCCAGCAACAGAATTCGAGCTGCATTCATGGTGCAGGGATAATATCCGCGCACTCACCGAGGTTGCAAATAATTCCGACCTGCATTCGCCGATGCGAGACCGGTTCCAAAGAGGCAAACGATCGAAAATTACGCATTCGATTCTTCGACTGGCTTTTTTTGATGGGTGTACAATTTCTAGAGAAAGCACTGCTGCGCTGCTTCGTTGGCAAGCTCGAGGTGCTAATGAACGTCCACGTCAGTTACCGGCTTCATAAAACTCCCGCCGTAGAAAAAGATATTCAACATCAAATCGAAAAACTGCGAAAAAGACTGCAGGTTTTCCGTCCCGAGTTGATCCATCTGAAGGGAATGGTGGAGGAAATATCGGCCAAAGAAGGGGTTTGCGTCTCCTTAAACTTGCGCCTGCCTTCGGGACAGATGGCGGCGCAGGAGAAAGCTCCGACCGCAGAAGCCGCGGTCAAGCGTGCGTTCGAGGACCTGCTGCAACAGCTCAATAAGCATAAGGAAATTCTGCGCTCTTCGCACAAATGGACTCGGCGTCAGAAGGCGGGTTCGTCGCGGCGTCCGGCTACGGTTCCTTTCGAAGATACAGTAGCGGTGGTCTTTCCGGCGATGGTTTCCGCGGAGGACGTGCGCTCTTATGTAAATGTCAACCTTGCCCGCTTGGAGCGGTTTGTAGAACGCGAGATTTTCTTTCGCGAAACCTCGGATCAGGTTATGCAAGATTCGATCAGCAAGGAAGAAGTGATCGATGAAACCATTGCCGCCGCTCTCGGCGACGGGCGCGAGAAGCCTGAGCGCCTGGCGCTGGAGCCTTGGCTATACCGATTGGCGCTGGACGCGCTTGATCAGCTTTCGAACTCGGATCGTGAGAACGGGCGTTCCGTGCATCTGGAACAGTCCGCTCGCAAACCAAATGTGAAGGCGAGCGACGAAGCAGAATTGCAGTTCCATCAGCCTGATGAAGCTATCACCGAAGAGACCATCATTGCCGACGACCGCGTGGCTACACCGGAAGATATTGTCGGCTCGGACGAAATGATGCGCCTGATTGCTGCCGCTCTGCGCGATGTGGGCGCCGACCACCGGGAGGCCTTCATCCTGCACGCCATCGAAGGCTTTGGCGTCGACGAAATCTCCGCTATCACCGGCGTTCCGCCGGACCGCGTACTGAATTCCATTTCTGCCGCCCGCGAGCACCTGCGCAAATCGCCCCGTTTCGTTGGCCAATTCAAGGGACGGTTTGCAGCTTCCGGCATCGCATAAATTTCACTCTGAAAGGAAAGTGCACAGGGATGATTACTCGTGAACAAATCCATGAACTGGCTCAGTTCGAAGACTCGGAATGTTGCGCAATCACTTTTTATTTTCAGCCGGCGACGCCCCGCAATAAAGCGCACAAGGAAGAAGCAATTTTAACGAAGGACTTAGTACGCGAAGCTTTACGAAAAGTGGAGGCTACAAACACCGCAAAGGAAAACTACGAACTGGCGCGCGGCGATCTGGACAGGATTCTGCAACTCTCGCAGGAACTGCGCAGCAACGGCGCACATGCACTGGCGATATTTGCTTGTGCTGGGCGCAGTTTCTGGCGGAAGTACGAGCTGCCGGCGCAACTCAGCGAGACGCAGCTTACCGTCAACCGGCATTTTCATCTAAAGCCGCTGGCCCAGTTGCTGGGCGCGTTTCCGGCCCTCGGGGTGGTTCTTCTGGACCGCCATCGCGCCCGACGGTTTGACCTGCGATTGGGTGAGTTGAACGAGATCGAAGGATTCTTCCATCCCCTGCCTCGCCGTGGCCGCAGCGACGGCTTCGCCGGTTACGATGGCGGCCATGCCGAGCGCCGCGTCGCCGATGAGGCGCGCCAGCATTTCAAGTTGATCGCTGAGGTGCTGAAGAATGCTCTCGAGAAGGGTGCGTTCGATAAATGGATTCTTGGCTGCCAGGATACGCACTGGTCGCAGTTCGAACCGTTGTTGCACTCTGAGGTGTCGCAAAAGTTGCTGGGCCGCTTCCCCACCGACGTTGCTCACGCCGGCCGCGATCTGATTCGCTCCCGTGCCGAACAGATTTTCGCGGAGTGGCGACAGAAGCGTTGCGATGAGGCGGTTCGCGAGACCATCGCCCAGGCGCGCAGCCATAGCCGCGGCGTTACTGGATTGCGCCGTGTGTTGCAATCCCTGGAGTTGGGCGAAGTACAAACCCTGGTGGTGGGCGAGAACTACGTCGCGCAAGCCGTCGAGTGCCCCGGTTGCGGCCATCTGGATGCGCATCTGGTCAGTACGTGTCCGGCGTGCGGACGCGAAACTCGCGAGGTGATCGACGTGGCGGAAGCGATTCTGCCGTTCGTTATCCGGCATGACATCGAGCTTTTTTACGTCAAGGACGATCCGAAACTCGACGCCGTGGGAAACATCGCTGCCCTCTTGCGGTACCGTTCGGAACACAGCAAGGCCCGGGCATTTACCGAGAGCAAGGAAAGTCAATCCCTGGGCAGGCAGGAAGGATTGGTGGGCCGTTACCGCGGCCTGGCCGCGGGTTGATCGCTCTTGAACAAGAAACATCTCGCTTCTCGCCTTACTCGAGGAGCGAGATGCTCCAAACCAACCCTCCTCACGTGATATCCTTCCCGCTTTCGGGTAAGCAGGAGGCATTGCTTGACTTTTTCACGGCGTAATTTCGTAAAAACTTCCATATTAGGGGCTGTTGCCGCTGGCGTAGGAGTTCGAACCGAAGCCGAGGAATCGGGCAGTAAAAGTTTGCGCGAACCGGCCGAGCAATCAGGTTCGTACAAGCGCCCCATCATCATCTGCGCGAACAACGGCTATGCCTATGTCGAAGCCGCGTTCGCCTTCCTGAAAAGCGGCGGCGACACGCTGGACGCCGCGCTTCGAGTTGTGAAAGGTCCCGAAGACGATCCCAACGACACCAGCGTGGGCCTGGGTGGGATTCCCAACGAGGAAGGCGTGGTTGAGCTCGACGCGTGTTGCATGCATGGGCCTACGCGCCGCGGGGGTTCTGTGGGCGCTGTGCGCAGTATCAAGAACGTGTCATTGGTGTCGAAAGCCGTGATGGAGCATACCGGGCACGTCATGCTGGTGGGCGAGGGCGCCGAGCGCTTCGCAGTAGCAGTCGGATTCCCGCGCGAGAATCTGCTCACCGATCATTCGCGGAAAGTCTGGCTGCTGTGGAAGGAATTTCATTCGAATGAGGACTGGTGGGGACCGGGCCTCGCCGATCCTCACTGGCAACCACCGGCGTCAGGCGACAAACCGCAGGCGGAACGATTGCGGGAGCGAATCGAAAACCTGCGGGCGCGAGCGGACGAACTCGGCATTGCTCCGGAGTTGCAATTGGACGCCGTGCACAAAGTGCTGTTTCCGCCGACTGGCACGATTCATTGCTCGGCGCTGAACGAGAAAGGTGAAATCTCCGGCTGCACCACCACGAGCGGATTAGGGTTCAAACTTCCCGGTCGCGTCGGCGATTCGCCGATCATCGGGGCGGGCTGCTACACCGATCAGGATGTAGGCTCGGCTGGCGCGACGGGCAGCGGCGAAGAAAATATCAAAGTGGCGGGCGCGCACTCTATTGTCGAAAATATGCGGCACGGGATGGCTCCGCAGGAAGCCGGGATGGAGGTGCTGAAACGCATCGTCCGCAACTACAACGGCGACATGAACAAGCTGCGCTTTGTCGACATGACTTATTACGTCCTGCGCAAAGACGGCGCGTATGCCGGCGTTTCGCTGTGGGAAGGTTATTCTCCGACCAAACCGCACAAGATTGCCGTGCACGATGGAAATCTGCGGCGGGAGGCCGCGGTGAGCCTGTTCAAGGGATTCTCGCAGGATTTCCCGCCGGAACCGAAGGTGCCTGAGGATTGGAAGAATTGACTGGAAAGCCGGGAGACGCAAATAGCATAGGCTAACATTCCAGACTATCCCGGTAAGATCATGTGCCAAAAGTGTTTACAGGCATAGACCTTCGTCATGCCGTACCTCACCGATGTGCACACCGGACAGACTCGGCAGCTGTTAGGATGGAGTCGAAGAGCGGGGTTTTCGCATCCAATGTTGTGTAGCGCTTCGGTCCATGGCTGCACTTTACGAGCTTGCCGGGGACCCCTGAGGGTGAGATAATACAGGAGGAGAAAATCATGATGGCGACCAAGATTCCGGCAACCAAAATTCCTGCGACGAAGATTCCCACACTCCTCAGTTAATTCTGCGGCCGTACAACGGCGTGGAAGTAGCCCTCGATCTGCTCCGGCGTGTATTTGGCGCCAGCCAAGACATCGGCCAATAGTTCCTGAGTCTCAGCCGTAATCTCCAGCCTTGCAGGGCTATCTTTTGCGTTGTACCAGTACTCATACGGTCGATTCGACTCGTAATCCAGAACTGCATAGAAGCACTTCAGGTATTGAGCCGTCCTTCCTACTTTGTCGGAATTTTTTGCCCACGCATTGAAAAATCCCCAGGCATTCAGAATAGAATCGTCCACAAATGCGTGAGGCTGAACGGATGTGTCCATGAATTTGTTTTCGAATGCCTCGAAGCTGTCAATGTCGTCGAGCGTCTGGATAGCCTCGATCACTGCTTTGTAGAAGTTATCGTCCTCCTTTCCCATGCAGGCCAGGCGCTGAATCTCCCAGCACTTCGCAGCCAACCGCTCGCCGCGCAAATCCTTAAAATAAAATCCTCCGATTTCGTTGCGCGTGGCGATCATTTTCTTTCCACACAGCAAGAGATAAAAAAATGCCAGCTTGGGTTTTGCTATCGGATACTCAAGCTCTGCGGCAAACTTCTGCGCGGCCAGGGAGAGAGGAAGGTAGAATTTTGCGGCGTAATTGTGGCTTAAAGGAAGCATTTGCTTCCACGTTTCGGAGCGCAGGGCTTGCTCCTGTTCGTGTTCATGCTGCGCAGTCTGCCGCTCTAATTGTGAAACCGCAAATTTCTCATCGCGATCCCGATTTGTATCGGCGAATGCTTCATCACGATCACGGCTGGCTTTCGCGAACGCATTGTCCCGCTTTCTGTTTTGATCGTTCAGCCACCATCCGATTAATGCCAGTATGGCCGGTATCGCAAGCAGCTTAAATACGTCGCTGATCCAGCCTAGAATCCTCTGCGACGTCTCCCGTACCTGATTTTCCCCGAGGCTCGCCGATTGCGAAGAACGCAGTCCGGTCTCTGCCCCAATCCAAGCGACAACTACGGTTAGTAGCGCTGGCTTGTGCGCCGAGTCGGTATTCGGCTTCAAATATCCCTGGACTGTGATGCTCTGGCCGGGAAGGAGAGTCTCGATCAGAACGCGGTGATTCGCTTCGAAATTAGCCCCTGTGTCGCAGGAGTCGGTTCGCGGAGGCACCAGTGGCAGCACGCAAATCGGCTTTTCGGTGTCGATCGAATATCCAGCCGGAATGCCCTGTAGAGTTACATCCTGCAACGATGACTTGGGATTGGCCCTCGCATCCGCTTTGTTTTTGACCGTTAGGGTGAATTGGAAAGACTCATCCTGATCGACGGTCTTCGCGGAAAGGCTGCCGCCGATTGAAACATCTGGAGCGCTGGTTTGGCCGACAGTCGATAAGCCGCTCAGCAGGACACATATCCACAGCAGGCGAGAGCACGAATAGATTGGATGCCTCATACTCCCCACTCCAATTCAGCTCATGTCGGTTAAAACTAAACCTGTAAAGATGAAGTATGAAACGAGAATGTCATCGCCCTAAGCGAATCTCACCTTCACATCCGGCCCTTTCTCCAAATGAATGCTGTCTATGAAGCGAACTTTGCCGGTCTGCTGCGTCAGTATGACGGATGAAGTTCGCGTCCCTTCGCCAAAGAAGCGCACACCTTTTAGCAGCGCGCCATCCGTGACTCCGGTAGCCGCGAAGATAAGTTGCTTGCCGGGAGCCAGGTCGTGGGCTTCGTAGATTCTGTTCTTGTCCTTGATACCCATGCGAGCGAGACGTTCTTCCTGCTCGGGTTTCACGACAAGACGCCCCAGCATGTATCCATTGAGACATCGGATTGCAGCGGCTGTAATCACGCCCTCCGGCGCGCCGCCTGACCCCATGACAGCGTGTACGCCTGTGCCGATGACAGCGGCTGCGATGCCGGCAGAAAGGTCACCGTCGCCAATCAGGCGAATGCGCGCTCCAGCGTTGCGGATATCGGTAATCAGCTTTTCGTGGCGCGGCCGGTCGAGGACGATAACGACAAGATCCTCCACATCGCGCTCCAGCCGTTTCGCAATGTTTTTTAAATTGTCCGCCACCGGGGAATCGAGTTCGACGGCATTCTTACACGATGGCCCAACCACAATCTTTTCCATGTAGCAGTCCGGGGCGTTGAGCAGGCCGCCCCGCTCGGATGCGGCAAGCACAGTGATAGACCCCGGCGCTCCTGTGGCGCACAGGTTCGTTCCTTCCAAAGGATCAACCGCGATATCGACCTCCGGCACTTCGCGGCCATCGGGGAATTCGGCGCCCACTTTTTCGCCGATGTATAGCATCGGCGCTTCATCGCGCTCGCCTTCGCCAATCACGATGGTGCCGCGCATGGGGATTGCGTCCATGCTATGGCGCATGGCTTCGGTTGCCACGTGGTCGGAGAGTTTGCGCTCTCCTTGGCCCATGGTGCGGGCCGATGCGATGGCCGCCACTTCCACGACGCGCAGGAAGCGCGATGCCAGGTCGCTTTCAATGTTCTCTCCGAAGCTGCGGGCCTTGCCTTCAGGGCGAGTTTGGGTAGCCATGTTTGACCTCCGAATTGAGGAACGGTAGTACGCCGGGTTGAGACTATAGCGCAATCGCAGGGGGGAATGAAAGGAGGTAGAACAAACCGGAATACCTGATTCCGCCGCTTGGACAGGCGTGATATCCTCTCAAACCTAACCGGAGACGCCATGCCAGATCGGCCCGCACTCACTTTTCTCTGCATCACGACCTACGAAAAAGGCCAGGAGTTCATGCGTGAGTGCAGGCGCCAGGGCTGCCGAGTCTTTTTGCTCACGGCGGAAAAGTTGCGGGACGCCGACTGGCCGCGCGAGAGTCTCGACGACATCTTTTATCTTCCTGCCGACTTGCCGCTCGACGACATCGTGAAGGCGGTGACGCACCTGGCACGCTCGCGGAAGATCGACCGCATCGTAGCGTTGGACGAGTTTGACATGGAAACTGCTTCGACTCTGCGAGAACACCTGCGCGTCCCGGGCATGGGCTTAACCACAATGCGCTATTTTCGCGACAAGCTGGCCATGCGGATGCGCGCGCTCGAACGGGGAGTGCGCGTCCCGGATTTCGTGCCGGTCGTGAACCACGGCGATATTGGGTATTACCTTGAACATGTGGCGGGGCCGTGGGTACTCAAGCCGCGGCAGGAAGCTTCGGCGATCGGAATCAGGAAAATTCATGCGGCGGACGAACTCTGGCCGATTCTGGATCAGCTTGGCGACAAGCAGTCCGGCTATCTGCTGGAGAAATTTGTTCCGGGCGACGTTTTTCACGTGGATTCCGTCGTTTCCGAAAACGAATTGCTTTTCGCGAACGTGAGCAAGTACGGCAAACCGCCGATGAACGTGGCGCACGGAGGCGGAGTGTTCACGTCTTTCACGGTGCCGCGCGGCGGTGAAGAAGATAGTGCCCTGCGCAAAATTAATTGCGCTCTGATTTCGGCATTGGGATTGTTGCGGGGCGTGTCCCATGCCGAGTTCATTCGGGCACAGGCCGACGGCGAATTTTATTTTCTCGAATGCGCGGCGCGCGTGGGTGGGGCCTACATCAACGAAATGGTTGAAGCGGCTACTGGAATCAACTTGTGGCGGGAGTGGGCGCGGATTGAAATCGCAGGCGGCGATGGCAGCTACCACCTGCCGTCAGTGCGCACCGAATATGCGGGAGTGATTCTTTCCCTCGCACGGCAGGAGGAGCCGGATATTTCGGGATTTAGTGATCCGGAGGTTTATCTGCAGATTAAGAAGCATCATCACGCAGGCTTGGTGTTGCGGTCGAGCGACCCGCAACGCATCCCTAGATTACTGGAGGGCTATACGGAGCGATTTGCGACAGAGTTTACGGCGGTCGAACCGCCAAGGGAAAAGCCGACGGCCTAACGCATATCATCCACGTCCGATCAAACTTATTGTCCGCCTCCGGTAAAAAGGCCGCCCAATGACGAAAAGTTATAGCTGATCCCTACCTGCGCGCCCACCTTGTTGCCCTGAAGTAAATCGGTCTTATTCGACCAGCTTACGCCGATCGGGATGTTGATTCCTCCACTTCCTTTTATAGTGAGCTTAGCTTGGGTTACCCACAACGACCCCGCCGTGCCCACAAATTCCTGCGTACCGTTCGGCAAGGGGATGCTTGTTCCCGGCGCAACTGTGCCCGCGGGAATGTTCAAAACAGACGGATTCGGCTGATATTGCCAATATCCGGCCAGACTGAGCTGAGTTTGGACCGACTTATCCTTTCCCGTGATCGTGCGGTCATATTCTGAGGATATTTGGCCATAGTGGAGACTGCCATACTTTGCTTCAGCCGGGACTGAGCCGTAGATCGATACTGCGCCGTTAAAGGTAAGCATTCCCATGGTCTGAAAATTGTGGCCGAAGATCAACTTGAGATCATGAGTCTCGGGCTGGTTTAACGGATGGTTGTAGTCGTATTCGAAGGTGAACAGGTTTCCGACAGCCTGATCAAGGGCATTAAACCAAGCCTGGCGATAAATGGCCTTGTCCTGTGCCGTTTTTGAAACCGCCGAGGCGAATTTAGGGTCGCTCATTATGTCGCTGGTTATCACTTCCTGCCAGAACGACTCGAAGGAGGCCACCAGGTTCTTGCCGGTTCCATCGGAGGCAGCGGCTTGCACAAGCTTACTCTGCGCCGCCCGGACCAGAGCTGTTTTGTCGGCGTCGGAATCGGAAAATGGAACATGACTTGAGAGAACAGCCATTACTGCATCAGTGTCGGCCGTGATGGCAGCTACTGGTTTCTTAAGCGAAGTCACCTGTTGTGCCCAGGCGCTCTTGAATTTATCACTTCGAGGATCGAAGCGGTTCAAAGCTTCGTATCTTGCTGTGATGCCGGAGAGCTTGCCCGCTCCGGTGGGTATCGCCGCTTGCGTGACTTGCGTAGGCGAGGTGCCGCTCGCCTGGCCGGAGGTTGCCGTTGTCGTGCTGCCCTGCTGCGACAAGTCAAGGCTGGCGGAAATATTCAGTGGGTTGAGTACCCGGTTTTCGAACCATCCCAGACTATTGCAGGTGACGGTGCAGTCCGGATCGCTTCCCGTTACAAGGCGGAAAAGCTGATCGGCGTTTGTGCTGAGCGTGGCCGTGGTTCCGTTAACCGATTGCGTCACAGCTCCAGTATCGAGGGCGAGGGAGAGCAGTTCCGCACTTCCGGCCGTCGAAACCAACGAAGTCGTGCCGCTGGCCGTGGCGCCGGGACTCAGTTGCTGATCCGGCCGGCTCTGTCCAACATCTTTCAGAACGCTTGCGATCACGCTCTTCAAAGCAAGAGTCGCAGCTGTCGCGGTTATTATGCCGTCGACGCCCCTGGGACTTGTAATGTCCAGCTTGTTTAATGCATCGGCAAAGTTGGAGTTGGCTGACGTCAAATTTTCCGAAGCGGCTTTTGCCGCGTTGACGGCGGTCTGCAATTGCGCCAGGTCATCGCAATACGCGACTATTTCCTGACGCGGATCGTGCCGGCAGAATGCCTCCGGATCCTTCTCTGTCCACACGCTGGCTGTTGAAGATGCGCTTCCGGGAGTCGCGGACAGCGCGATGCAGATGATGGCGACACATTTTTTCATTGGATTCTCAGATTCCAAAGAGTTCTACGAAGCCTGGTGTCTTTCCGCGATCCAGTGTGTGTTTCGGGTTTGCCGCATTGACGGTCCCGGAGGTGACTGTGCCCACATCGATCACAGCGTTTGGGTCGCCCGTAGCCCAAACCAGATCCAATTGCACCCACGACTCACCTGCAGCGAGTTTTTGAATGGTGACTTCGTTACCGCTAAGGGGCAGACTTGCACCCGGCTGATTATTTAGCAGGAAGGCGGCATTGGTCACAGTGGCCGCACTGATGGTGAAGGTGAAATTTGCGGCCTTTGTTCCCACGATGTCCGCCGTGGCTTGAGACATTGAGCCCTCCTTTGGTTGAGAAGTCGCAACAATTTTCAGGCCTTTGAGAAAAAGGCTCTGTTCATCGGTTGGGCAAACAGGGTAATTCACGGAGCTGCGAATGCTTTCAACGCGGGAGGTCTGTTACGAATGTGGAACGAACATCAGTAAGGGGCTGAAAATACCAGGGCCCGACCTCTAGCGATCCGCCGAGGACGGGAGGCTGGCGTTCCACGATCGCTTGAAACCGCCCGTGGACCATGCTTTTTGCCGTGTTACGAAAAACGAACTAAAGCGGAGTTCTGAGCGATTAGGCGCTGGCTGGCAGGAAACAGCTTAGCGGCCTGTGCTGGAGCGAGGTTACCAAAGTCAATCTTGCATGATACTAATCTGCAAGCGACAATGGGGATGGTAGAATCACCGCCAGACAAGGGAATTCGATGGCCGTCGCCAAACTAAAGCGCCCGAAGGAAGATCGGCTGGAGGAATTGGCCGAGCGCATAGCAGCTGAGATCAACAACGCGCCGATAAGATGACACCCGAGGACCGTGCCCGGGCCGACGCAGCGACTAAGAAGATTGCTGACCGCGTGCGGCGGCGAACTCCTTAAGTGCAGATTCGATTTCCTCTGAGATACCCTTTAAAACTACCCACGTACGAAACCGGTGCAAGTGTATGTACATTTAATGTACACTGCTCTTTGAGTGAGTCTCGACTTCGAGTTCGACTGGGACGTTCATAACCTAAAGCATCTTGCGAAACACGGAATCAGTCGTCCCGACGCGGAGGATGTTTTCTCCGGAAATCACACACTCCTGGAATATCAAAGGGAAGGCGACGAGGAACGATGGATCGCTGTTGGCGCGACTCGCGTCGGTCGCATTTTGGAGATCGTGTTCGCAGTCCGGGGTGAGGCGATAAGGCCAATTACAGGCTGGCCCGCAAGCAAAGAGATGTCTGACGTTTACGCTAAAGAGTGGGGACTAGAGTGAAGGCGGCAAAAGCGAAAATGGCAAAAGCGAAAATGAAACCGGTGGTCATTCCGAAGTTTTCCAGCGAGGCTAAAGAAGCGGAGTGGTGGGACGCTCACCGTCCTGAAATCGAGGCGGACATTCGGCAGCGGATGAAGCAGAAGCAGCCGCTCACTTTGGGCAGCCTTCTGCAAGGAAGGAAACCTTCGCAGCCTGTAACACTCCGTATTTCAACGGAAGATTTGGAGACGGCGCGCCGGTTGGCAACGGAAAAAGGCGTCGGCTACCAGACGTATATCAAAATGCTACTGCGGGAGGCGTTGGCAAGGAATGCGGCGGAGTAGATGCACGCAAAGTTGCGATCTAAACTTGAAAGGTTCAAATCGGACTATAAGCACCTAAGGGGCACTTCATTTTCCCATTTGTGCTGCCCTGTCCTCTTCAACGATGAGGACGTAGAGCTCTGCAAAGCGCACATTGTCAATCTCGCCTTCCCTAACTCCTCGCGGGCCTGGACGGTTCAGCGCAAGGACGTCGACAGTTTCTACGGGCGGATGTTTGAAGACGATTTCGGGGCCATCCAATATAACGAAGATCGAAACCTTGGCAAAACCGTCACTGATAAGAAGCTCGCAAGGAAGTTCGAGCCCAAAATTCTAGTTGACGGTCAACCGGTTGAGTTCTTTGTTGCCAGAGATACGGTTCCCCACAACTTTACTCCACTGATTTTTGACGGAGATGGGACGGAGGTGCAACTCGGTCTCAAAATCTCACCGCAGGACATGCTCGCGGCGGTCGAAAAAAACTGGCAAATCGCGATTGACAAAGATGTGCGCGTCGCAACTGCGGCTTCGCTGATCAAGGCCGCCCATCTGACTCTTTTCGAAATGCTTGGCTATCGTTATGCTCTTTCTGCTGCTGGCCATTTTGTGGGTCGAGAGGTTCTCGGCGAGTTCTTCTTACGGAATCGCGGCAGGCAAAAGACTGAGGTTCTTCAGGACGCGCTTTCGTTCTTCCGTGAATTCGCAGCAATGGTTCGCCCTGTCGAATCGTCGAGAACTAGCATGAAGGGCACTCTCGTGGATAGACAGCTCCTCTTCTGCAAAGAAGACCGAGCTCCCATTTGGGCATATATTGTGTTTGTCAAGATCTCCGAGTCATTGCATGCCGTTATGATCCCGACCCTTAATGAGCCGTATTCGGCGTCAAAGTTTATACGGTTTCTGCGAGATGAAAACGAGGCCATCACAGCCTCACCCGGGAGCTTTGAGCAAGACCATTGGGCGATCCAGAAACAGTCGATCCAACTAAGCTGGCCTAAAACCGGAATTTTATACCCATAACTTTCGGTTACTGCATTGCTGCAAAATGAAATCATTCCCTAGAACGCATCAATCCCCGTCACGCTCTGCCCGATGATCAGCGAATGCACGTCGTGCGTGCCTTCGTAAGTTTTCACCGATTCCAGGTTCATCATGTGGCGCATGATGGGATAGTCGTCCGCAACGCCGTTGGCGCCGAGGATGTCGCGCGCGAGGCGGGCGCATTCAAGGGCCATCCAGACATTGTTGCGCTTCGCCATGGAGATGTGTTGATGTTCGGCTTTGCCTGCGTCTTTTAGGCGTCCAACCTGCAATACCAGCAACTGCGCTTTCGTGATCTCGCTGATCATCCAAGTCAGCTTGTCTTGCACGAGCTGGTGCGAGGCAATCGGCTGGTCGCGCCATTGCTTGCGCAGCAGCGAATATTGCAAAGCCGTGTCGTAGCACGACATGGCTGCGCCAATTGCACCCCAGGCGATGCCGTAGCGCGCCTGATTCAGGCACATGAGTGGCGACTTCAGGCCATCGCTTTTTGGCAGGAGGTTCGATTCGGGTATGTGGACGTCCTGGAGCGAAAGCCCCGATGTAACTGAGGCGCGTAGCGACCATTTGCCGTGAACATCATCGGCGCTGAAACCGGGGCGATCGGTTTCAACCAGAAATCCGCGCACTTTATTATTTTCGTTTTCGACTTTCGCCCAGATGACCGCTACCTCGGCGATGCTGCCCGAGGTGATCCACATCTTTTCGCCATTGATTACGTATTCGTTGCCGATTTTTCGGGCGCGCGTTAACATGCCGCCGGGATTGGAGCCGAAGCCCGGCTCGGTGAGACCGAAGCAGCCCAGCTTTTCGCCCTTCTGCATCGGCGGCAACCAGGTTTGCTTCTGCTCTTCACTGCCGAATTCGTATATCGGGTACATACATAGTCCGGACTGCACGCTGACAAAGCTGCGCACGCCGGAGTCGCCGCGCTCCAGCTCCTGCGTCATCAGGCCATACTCCACGTTGCCCATGCCTGCGCACCCGTAGCCTTTAAGCGACGCGCCGAAGAAACCGAGATCGGCCATGGGCTTGACCAGTTCGCGGGGGAAGCGGCCGGCGCGGTTGCACTCTTCGATGATGGGAATGAGATTGTCTTCAATGAATTGCCGCGTTGTATCGCGTACCAAGCGCTCTTCTTCTGTAAGCAGTGAATCGAACTGGATGAAGTCGACGCCGCGGAATTTGATGGCAGGCATGAGGGATCCTCCGTCGCTATGAGCAAAACATATGAACGTAGCAGGGGCGAGGGAGCGGGGTCAAACGGCATGCCGGTAATTTTGGGGATCCTTAGAGATGCCGGAGCCCACCCAGAAGCGCCGTTGTGCGCTGGCGTGTAAAATAGAAGTCGATAAACAGAGACGTAGCCGCCGAGTCTTCCAAATAGATCTCTATTGCGGTTCTCGGTTTTAAATTCATCCTATCCGCAGACGTGCCGTGGAATAAGGGTGTGCTGCGCAGAAAATCGATTGACATCAGGAGAAACGAAACATGGCCGTAGGCCCTAAGATTGCAAAAACAGCGGACCGTAAGAAAGTAATGGATACCAGCAAGAGCACCGATTGCCCCAAATGCGGCAAGTCGACTCGTATCGTCAAGCGCATGAAGGACCGTGAGCGCGGAACTCCGGGCGGGATTTATATTTCCTGCTCGGCCTGCGAATTTTTCGAGAAGCTGTAAAACGACTTTCCACTGGTCACACGCCCGGAGGACCGCAGTTCCGTCCTTATGAGAAAGCTCAGCAAAGAGCAAAAACGAGACGTCACCGCTATCCGAGCCATGAGAGATGAGGACATTGATCTCTCCGATATGCCGGAGGTGCTGGACTGGAGCAAGGCCGAGATCGGAAAGTTCTATCGTCCGCCGAAAAGGTCCGTGACGATGCGGCTTGACGGAGATGTTATCGACTGGGTGAAGGGCTACGGGAAGGGTTATCAGACGCGTGTGAATTGGCTGTTGCGGCAGGCCATGGCGAACTCGAACCGGTCGACTCCTCGACCAATAGTGGGAAGGCGGCGGGTACAAGCAAACAAACGCAGGGCGATCGCGTGATCTACACCGCAACCGTAACCGACGTCTCCGTCCGCGTCACGGGCCGATACAGCGTATCCCGCTCAACTGGCTCCCTTCCCGCGGCACGGATCAAGCGCTCGAGTTCCTCGCGGCGCATGCCTTGCGGGGTAGTCGCGCCGGCATCGTGGTAAATTTTTTCTTCGATCACGGTGCCATCCATATCGTCAGCGCCGAAGCGTAGCGATATTTGCGCGATCTTGGCGGTCATCATCTGCCAGTAGCTCTTTATATGCGGAAAATTGTCTAGCACGAGGCGGCTGACCGAGATCTGCCTGATGTCGAGCATCCCGGTGGTCTTCGGCAGATGTTGCAGCGGAGTGTTATCTGGATGGAATGCGAGCGGGATGAAGGTTTGAAAGCCGCCAGTTTCATCCTGCAGCGCGCGCAGCTTGAGCAGATGATCGACGCGATCCTCATCGTTTTCCACGTGCCCATAGAGCATGGTCGCGTTCGACTTCAG
>Ga0116135_1000207_pt1 | contig 31898 bp, 31 predicted proteins | sample June2015DPH_20_1_FD_89738 | JGI IMG/M metagenome (GOLD analysis project Ga0116135, IMG submission 89738) | Peatland microbial communities from SPRUCE experiment site at the Marcell Experimental Forest, Minnesota, USA - June2015DPH_20_10 | ecosystem: Environmental > Terrestrial > Soil > Wetlands... | reverse complement strand
CGCGTCATACAGCTGCCGTTGGAAACTCCACTCGAACTGCGGATGGTCGAGATCGCGTGGGTGCAGGTCGAAATAGTAGGTGTGTACCGGAACGGATGTGTCTTTGAACTGGATGATGATTTCAACCCCATCGCCTTTGGCGCGAGCCGAAAAGTTCAGCAACGGGTGCTCGTAAAGACGCAGTTGATCGAGAACTCTTTCCAGACGGACGTTCAGGGGCATGGGAGTGATTCTAATCTGCTGGCCGGGCAAGGCTGGATTGCACCCTCATTGTCGCCGATACGCACTGCAAAAATTCTGGTTTTCGTAACAAAACAAAAATAGAGCTTGCGTGCGACGAAAAGTTGTGTACAATTCGCCCAATTCTCTTGAGACCCTGGGCGTAATCGTAAACAATCGAAATCATCGAGGGCAGCTTGAACCCCTTCGTGAAACTAGCTGCGGTAGTAGGCGTGATCTTGTTCGGCGGCTTCTTCTGCATCGTGCTGTGGAAGTTGCTGAGGGGCGAGATCAGCCTTAGCTATTTGCTCGATGGAGACGTTCGTGATCCCGGGAGTGCGAGTGGATTCTCTACCAGTCCAAGCGCGGGCCGCACGCGATCCCTGTTGGTTACGCTGTTCGTAGCCGGCTACTACCTGCTGCAGGTCATTCATAATCCGAAACAAATGCCTGCAGTTTCGCCTTGGATGGTCGTTGCGCTTGGGGGAAGCCATGCTTTATATCTCGGCGAAAAGGTGCAAGCCATGCTTCCCGGCCGAATGGGAGATTTTTTCAAATAGGAGAACGTGATGAAAAATCCAGAATTTGTTTTGAGCGTACTGTTGGCGATTGGAACCGCGTTTGTGATTGCGGTTTTCGTGCATGGCGACGGCATGACGAAGGTCAAACTGGCGATAGCGTATTCCGGATTGATCATGTTGTTCCTCTTCGGATTTCTGATTCTGGCGGCCATCGCCAGCGGGAAGATCGACATAAGCCAATTGTTGGAAGAAAAGGGCGCCGACGGGACGAATGGCGGGGCCAGCATGGGGCGCTTTCAGTTACTGATCTTCACGTTTGTGATTGGCCTGAGCCTTTTCTTGGTTGTGCTTTGCAAGTGCGACATTCCCCAGATCCCAACTAATGTGTTGGCTCTTTTAGGAGTGAGTGCCACCACCTACGGCGTTGGCAAAGGCATACAAGCCACCGCGCAGGATAAGGACAGCAAGGGTGACGGGAACAGTGGTGGCGGCGGTGCCGGAGGTGATGCAGGTGCAGCGGGCGGCGGGGCTGGCGTCACTAGGATTTAGCGAAGCGGGATAAACAATCTTCCGGAGGAAGACCGAATGCCCACACAGAGATCGACAAGTGCCCGCACATTTACGCGTCACATTGCGCCGTTTGCACCCTTAGCGCTGGCCTTGGGGATGAACGCGGTACCGTCGAATAACACGACGGCTTCTCCACCGAGTGAGAGTCCGAGCGTCGTGATCAACGGGATCAACGTCGCGACCCAGGAATGCGAAGACAACATTACCGGTTTCCAGCAATGCCACGAGAATTATCCTACCGGCTGTAGCGCCGCCGGCAAGTACGATGCCTATCTCAACTATCTCAAGAATCTGACGCCGGCCAAAGATACCGGCGTGAATTACCTCGATCAGTCGGCCTTCGATAATCTCAACACGAACACTCCCGCCGATCTGGGTAAGAATAACAATCACGCAACTTACCAGAGCCAATTGGCCGAAATGGGCGAAGGGAAGCAGTTCGGGCTGGTCGGCTACCTCTACTACTTCGAGAAGACAGGAGCCGAGAGCAGCAACTGCGAGTTGCCGGGAACAGATGCAGACGGAGTGAACGTCGATTTTCACATCGGGATTGGTTTCGACCAGAGCCTCACCAGCCAGATCAACAAGTCCACACCTTCGAAGCCGGCTAAACAGCTGGAGCAGCAAGCCGTGATCGTGGAGATGACGCCGCACTACCGCGCCCAATTTCATCCCGATGATTGGACGTTGACAAGCCTCAAGGCAGCGCTTGGCCATAAAGTGCGCATCGTGGGGCAACTGCTAGCGGATAGCGAGCACAACAAGCCTTCCGACAATTGCGCGCTCGAGGGCAAGACGGCGCATTGCTGGCGCTATTCGATCTGGGAGTTGCATCCGGTCACCAGCTTCGAGTATTGCGCCGACGATTCGTGCACTGAAGCCTCGGGTAACTGGATTGCAATTGGAGGAGACTCGTCGGCGAGCGCAGGCGGGGGAAACTCCGCGGAGGGTACTGGGGAAACCTCCTCAGGCACAACCCGCCGGCCGCGTAGTTCTACTCGTACCGCAGAGCCTCGATCGGATCAAGCCGCGCAGCCTTGATGGCAGGCAACATGCCGCTCACGATGCCGACGAAGCTGAGAATTGCGGTCGACCAGATGAGAATTGACGTATTGATGTAGAGGTGAATGTCGCCCTCGTTGGCGTCTTCGATGAACATACTCCACAGCGGGAACGACCCTACTGACCACGAGATCACATAGGCCAGCAGCACGCCCAACAGCCCGCCCAGAGCCGTAATCACCAGGGCCTCGGCCAGGAACTGAAACAGAATGTGCCAGCGGTGCGCGCCCAGCGCCTTCTCCACGCCTATTTCGCGCGTGCGCTGCGTGACTGAGACCAGCATGATGTTCATCAAGCCGACGCCGCCGATGCCGAGCGTCAGCAGGCCGATGAAGCCCAGCAGAACCTTAATTCCGACGGTGATGACGGTGAGATCGGCAAGGTCCTTTACCGCGTCAAACATGAAGATAGCGCGATTGTCTTTGGGATCGAAACCGTGATGAAACGCCATGGAATTACGCACGGCTTGCGTGACCTTGATATGGTCGCCTTCGTAATCCATGAAAATGCCGTCGAGGTAAAAAGTATTTTTCAGGTCGCGCATGGCGCTGTAGGGGACGTAAACCAGCGAGTTGATGTCTTCATCGCCATTCGAGATGGTGTGCCGCAAAACGGCGATCACCCGGTAAGAAATGCCGTCGATACGGATGTCCTCGCCCAGCGCGTTTTCTCCGGAGAAGAGTTTTTTCTTCACCGTCGAACCGATGACCGCAACGCGGCTGTGGGTGAAGTCGTCGTGCTCGCCGAAGAACGCTCCTTGGCCCACGTCGAGGGCGCGAATCTTCTCATAGCTGGAATAAATGCCGTGGATGTTATAGCTGAAGCTGCGCGTTCCGAACGAAACCTGGCTTTGCTTATCGACTTCGGGTGAGATGCGCGTCAGCATGGGAACTTCGGCGCGCAGGTAGTCGAGATCGTCGCGGGTCAACCGAATCTGTGCGCCCGCTTTTGTGCCGCCGGCCTGAATTGACGTGCGGCCGGGAAAAATCCCGACGAGATTGCCCCCGAAAGTGCGAAAGGCGACCATCAGTGCAGCCTGAAAGCCGGAACCGTAGGAGAGCAGCAGAACCACCGTCGCGATGCCCCAGGCCATGCCCAGCATGGTGAGCACAGAGCGGCGGCGGTTGTGCTTTAGCGCGTTGAAGGCTTGTGTGCCGAGGTCGCCAAACATAATTATTCCTGCCGCAGCGCTTCCACCGGAGGCAGCAACGCAGCTTTGCGCGCGGGATAGAGTCCTGCCACGATTCCCGCTACCGATAATGAAACGATTGCCGCAACCGCGGAAGCAGGTACAATGCGTGGCGTATCAAAGCCTTCCGGAGAGGGCAACTGCGCCAGCGCGGTTACGAAACCGATAGAAATGGCCAGGCCAATCCCTCCGCTAAACGCGGTGAGAAACGCGCCTTCGACAAAAAATTGCGTGAGTATGTTGCGGTGCGTCGCGCCGAGCGCTTTGCGCAGGCCGATCTCTCTAGTGCGCTCCGTGACAGAGACCAGCATGATGTTGATAATGCCTATGCCGCCGAGAGCCAAGGTGACCAGTCCGACGACGCCGAGAAACCAGTCCATGGCGTCAAAAATCTTGCCGACTTTGATCGCTTCGTCGATGGTGTCCCAATCGTTGAATGCGTCCTCAATGCGGGGATCGAAACCGTGGCGCTTGGCGATGATCGAATGAAGCTCGTTCTTCGCTTCAAGATGCTGCTCTTTCGTCAGCGGCCGGTAATTAATGAACGAGATCGCGTTTTCGGCGTTCTGCTTGGTCAGCGGAAAAAGCTCGCGCATGATCGAAAAAGGAACAAAGATGCGGTGATTGGTGCCGTTCTCGCCCTCCTTGCCGATTTTCGGGATCACGCCGATCACTTGAAAATCTATGTCGTTGAGCAGGATGGTGCTGCCCACGGCAGGTTGCCCAGGAAACATATTCTTCAACAATTCCCAGCCGACCACAGCCACGCGGCGATGCTGCAAATTGTCTTCGTTGTTGAACCAGCGTCCGGGATCGATGGGAGTGTTGCGAATCTGGCTGTACTCGGGCGTCACGCCGAACACCTGGCCGTTGGTGGAACCGTAGTCGCTGACGGCGCGGATATCTTCACGCTCGAGCACCGGAGAAACGGCCCTCAGAAAATGCGATTGGTCGCGGATCGCGAAATAGTCACCATCGTTGAGATAGTAGGGCTGTCCCGATTGATAGCTTCCAGCCACGGCGGGAACGCGGCCGGGGAAGACGAACATAATGTCCTGGCCGAGTTGAGCGAGGTTCTTGTCCTGACCGCTACGGAAACCTTCGCCCAGGCCCACGAGCAAGAGCAGCGAACCGACTCCCCACGCGATTCCGAACATGGTGAGGAACGAACGCAGCTTATGCGCCCACAGTGTGGAGAGCGATTGCCGTACGATATCGATGAGGGTTCGCATTATGTTGTCCCCCATGCCCCCGGGGTGGAGCATGGGGGCCCCGGATAACGTTTAGGCGAGGGGTCTCAATCCCGCCTAAGCATCTGATCAGTAATACGCAAACGAGCTATGGGAAGTTCCCCCTGACCTTGGTTAGACCACATTAACCGCGAAAAGGTTAGCCGGGGGCGAGGTAGGCAGGATCCAATTCGTAAGGGAACGTCAGCGGCAGCTCAGAATTCGAAGTAACCTGCCGCCTGCGCAGAACGCCCGCCGCCATCCGTGCCTGTCGCGGGCAGCAGGCCCAGAATGCCGTTCAAATGCTGCCACGCGGCGTCGTTCAAGGCAGGGTCGGAGCCGACGAGATCGCGGATCATTTGCCAGGCCGCCATATTCAGCGCGCCTTCCGGCGCCGGGCCCATTGCTAAAGACACAGAGCACTGGGGGCAAAACGACACGCGATGGGCTGCCGATTTTTGCCGCGGCTTGATGCCGACGGTCTGCGCGAACAGGTAAAGAGCGACCGATTTGCTGCCAGCTTCAAGCTGGCGATTACAGCGCAGACAATACATGTTGTCCAAGTGATACTCCTGAACGACAGCAACGATGGAATTTATCACTATTGTCGTTGCACTGCGGCCGTGCGCAAGTGTGTAGGCAGATTCCAGCTGTCGTCCCGAACCAAGCTGTGCTCTAGGCACGTGAGAAGCCATGATGCACTCTATGGCAATGAGTGCGAGCCGAAGAGATCAGAGAACTTCGCGGATTGTCGCGGTCAGGCGGAACCTTCTTCCGATTCCCCCACAGGCGGCGCGCGTTCGGGTATCGCAATTGCGCAAGATGCGCGAGTTCGAGCAAGTCGCGGCGGTCTGCTATCGCGTGCGTTGCGGAGCGATTGAGTTTCTGCTGGTGCAAACCCGCGGCAGCGGTCGTTGGACGTTTCCCAAGGGCTGCGCAGAGCCGGGTTTGACACACGCGCAAGCGGCGGCGATCGAAGCATTCGAGGAAGCGGGCGTTCACGGGCGCATCGAGGAAGTTTCGTTCGCGCGGTACGCTTGCCGCAAAGTCGATCCTCGCCGGTCTGGCGCGAAGGCCGCCAGCGTGAGCGCCCATCTTTGCCAGGTTCTTAGACTCGGCAAGCCGAAGGAGTCCAATAGAAACCGCACATGGTTTTCTACCCTCGACGCGAAACAGAGACTGCGGGAGGGAAGAAAACGCGAGGAAGGAGCGGAGTTTGTTCGAGTTGTGGATAAGGCGGCGGACCGTATTCAACAGTTGTTGCAAGACAATTCATTACGTCCGAGCCGCCCGCACGATCCTTTGAGGAACGAATGGACCCGAGTGCAGTTCGAAGCTCTTCCCCAGAGTCACCGGTGGACGGAGAACCTGCCAACGTCCCGCATTCTTCGCGGTTTTGCGCCGATACAGCGCATCGCTTTACTTACCGAGGATGTGGCCGAAATGTCGCAAGCTGAAGTGCTGCCTTTCCGGCGCCTGGTAGCGCCGTCCTCCGGCCGGCCATAAGGCCGCCGGGACGGCGGCCGTTATCTGCTGATGGTGGCGCTACTCTTTGTTCTTCGGACGCTCGAATGCCTTCGCCATATACTTGCGCGCTTCTTCTAAAGCGCCAAATGTATCGTCATTGGTCTGGACGGCCTGCCGGTATTCGTTGATGGCACGCTCGCGCTGCCCGGTAATATCAAAAATTTTACCGAGCTGGATGTGACTCCAGACTTCAGTCCAGCGCGGCTCTCCATTCCCGTTGATCGCAGAGCGGTAGGAATTCGCCGACGATTGATAGTTCCGCTGCAAGAAGAAAATTTCCGCGATCCGATAATGCGCCAGAGAACTGTTCTTGTTCTGATCGAGCGCCTTGTTGAACTCCGCCAGTGCGCCGGAAAGGTCGCCCTGCTGCTGCAACGCCTGCCCCCGCAGAATAGAGGAGCGCATCTTCACATCCGAAGAATTGGTGAGAACATGATGGTCGGGATCGACGGAGATTCGGCGTGGCCGCCCGAACGTTTCCACCGTAAACGGAGAATTGGTGCCGACTACTTCCAGCTTTTTGTCCTCGGTTTCGCCATCGGTATCGATGCGCAGATCGACCGGCATGCGGAAGAGATCGAGATCCTGCCCAATCTGCCCGGTCACGCGGAAGCCGGGGTACTTCTTGTCTTTATCCTTAGGAGGAGATGTGGCTCTCGCTCCTCCCAGCCGATAGACGGTGTACTTCACTTTGAATTCCGGAGCGCCAGTGGAATCCAGCCATTGCGAGAAGAACCATGTGAGCTGGTCGCCGTAGTATTTTTCCGCGATGGTGCGGAAGTCATCCATGGTCGCCGATTTTCCGGAGTAGGTTTCGGCGAACTCGCGCATCGTCTTGAGATATTTGTCTTCGCCGAGTACCCAGCGCAGCATATGCAAAATCATCGCGCCCTTGTCGGTGACGAGCGATTGAAACTCAGTAGAGAACGGATCGAGCTTGCCGGCACTGGAAAGCGGAATGTTGTCATAGGCCAGCGCGCCCACCGACATGTCCTTGATCGCCTCTTCCAGTCCGGCTTTGCCGGCAGCGTTCTCCACGTACATGGCTTCGGAATAGCGCGAGAATCCATCGATCAGCCACCAATCGTCCCTCGTGGCGGGACTTACCGACACGCCCCACCATTGGTGAGCGATGGCGTTCGCGAGCAGCCGATAGTTCGTTTTCTCGGTGATGGCAGGGCCGGCCAGGCCGGCGATTTCCGGCCCCCAAGCGTAGGGAACCGTGTCCGCGGGAAGCTCCACCACATTCAACCGCTGCGACAAAGGCGTACCGTAGAGCGTGATGAAGTAAGTGAACTCCCGCACTGCGGTGGTGGTGTACTCGGGGGCTAGCTTCTCATGGTCCGGTTTGAAGAAGACGTGCAGATCCAATCCCGCATCGTCGCTTTTATATTGCTGAAAGATGCCGGCGACGATGGTTCCGGGAAAGCTTGCCTTGTCATCGACGAAGGTGAATGTCTTGGTCGGCAGGCCGTTGCTGTTGGGCTTCTTCGAGGGCGGATTGTCTGTGACCTTCACTTTTCCGCTTCCGATCACCAGCATGTGCGCAGGGACCGTAACGCCGATCGTAGAGGTGAAGCGGTTCAGGCCGTAGCCGCTGACTGGAAACCAGCGTCCGGCGTAGAGAAGATAGCTGGTGTCATCGCCGATGGAAGCGAGCTTCAGCCCCGGTACCGGGCTGTCGTCAGCATTCTCAATCTCGCCTTCGTACTCGAAAGTAAGAGTGGTTGACGAGCCTTTGGAAAGTCCGGTGGGTAGCGGCACGCGTATGGTGAAATCCTGCGTGACACGCTCGGCCGAAAGCGGCTGACCCTTTTCGTCAAGCACCTTGGTGACGCGCAGGCCGTTGTGCAACTCGAAAATCGCAGTGTTGAGATCCTGCAGCGCTGTAAATTTAACCGTCGCTCGTGCAGAAATTTGATGCAGATGCGGGGTAAGTTCGGCTTCGATTTTGTAATCGTCGACCCGGAGGCGGGTTTTTTCGGCAGCTTGGGAAGGAATTGCAAGGAAAATCAGCAGCAGGGCAGACAAACCCGACAGGACGCACTGGGGGCGCCGAAGCTGTATCTGCATTAAGGAGAATCTCCGGAAATGGGCCTAACCATTTCTATGATGAAGATTCTCACCTAAAAGATGCTGGGAGCACAAGCTACGAAGGTCGGGCCCTTCTTATTTCCTGTCAAACATGCCTTGTCAAACACGGCGCTGGCTCGTCTCCATCCTTGCCAAACACTCACCCCTCCGTCTTGTCATTCCGAGGAGCGAGAGCGACGAGGAACCCGCTGACTACCGGCGCCAGCAGAAAAGCAGGTTTCTCGCTTCGCTCGAAACGACAAAAATCTCGTAAGTCTTAGCTTGTCGGCGCTCGGCGTAGCAAGTCCAAAATAATCTCGGCTGCTCGGTCCGCTGGCGTCTGCGCCGCGCGCTCGGTTCCACGCAGCTTCGCCTTTACTCGATCGAACCCGGCCAGCATTCGATCACGAGGCGCACCGTCGGGAATGATTTCCTGCAACTGAGCAACAACGTTGGCCGCTGTGAAATCGTGCTGAAGAAGTTCCGGCACCACTTCCTCACCGGCAATCAAATTGACCATGGCGAAGTACGGCACTTTGACTCGAGGCTTGCCCAAAAAGTAAGTGAGCGCAGAAACGCAGTAGACCATTACAAACGGAGTTCGCATCATGGCGGCTTCGACGGTTGCCGTGCCGCTGGCGATAATGCCTGCGCGCGAATGCCACAGTGCAGGCAACGATTCTGGAACCAGTGTGATGGCGTGCTGGCCAACGAATCCCTTTACGAAAGCCTGATCGAGCGTCGGCGCGACGGGCAGCAGAAGTTCGTACTCGGTGCCGAGTTGTGCCGCCGCCGCGAGTATGGTCGGCAGGTTCATACGAACTTCTTTAACGCGGCTACCCGGCATCAGCGTGATCCAATGTTTTGCCAGATCAAGATGAAACTGTGCGGCGTAGTCGACGCGCTCAATTGTGGGTGCCGGCAAATCCGCCAGAGGATGGCCAACAAATGTCGCATCCAATCCATGCTCGCGATAAAACTGTTCTTCGAACGGAAAGATCACCAGCGCCTTGTCGACATAGTCGCGCAGCAGGCGCACACGTCCCTGCCGCCACGCCCAGAACTGAGGCGCGACATAGTAAACCACCGGAATGCCGCGCCTCTTCATCTGCCGCGCCACGCGCCAGTTGAAGGCGGGTGAGTCAATCACGACAGCGAGGTCGGGCCGACGCTTGTCGGCTTCTTTGATCAGTTTGTTGTAGAGACCATAAATCTCAGGCAGGTGGCTAAGTATTTCGGTGATGCCGACGACGGAAAGATCCTTCGCATCGACGACGGTATCGCATCCGGCTGCCCGCATGCGCTTGCCGCCAACGCCGAAAAACTCCAGAACCGGTGGAGCGACGGACGCCTGGTCCGTCAAGCGAGCGAAGTGAGCAGCATCTCCGGAAGCGCTCCGCCGCAGCGCCTCAATAAGCTGCGCCCCATACATTTCTCCCGAAGCTTCGCCGGCTGAGATCAGGATTCGCAAGAGAGCATTGTAAGGCCAGAACACGCTGCGAATGGTTTGATGGAAGATCATTCCGTGAAAGCGACCCGAGTGAGCGTGATAAAACGAGAAGCAGCTGGAAAGAAATTCGATGCGACGCCCCGTGAAACTCGATTTCGAGCCCCTCTCTCTCCGAGAGACTGCCAAGCGCCTCGGAGTTCTGCCAGTGAGAGCGCGGAAAACCCTTGCGCTAGTCGGAGTTGATTTTGACGGTCGGATTGTCAGCGCGGAGTCCACCAAGAGGCGGTCCCGCACGGGAAAGACATCATCCCGCAGAGCGAAAACGTCGACGAGGTAGCGCGTTCTCACGATTCAGGGCCCTGGTGACCATCGTGTCGCCATGCCAAAAACCGAAGAAGCCTAGGGAATCGGTAGTAACGACGCGCTTCGCAGGGAAGCAATGGGCGAGATGAGAGACGCCCCGGTCTTAGGTCTGCCGCAGGACACCCCTGACGACGAGGTCATTGGTGTTGCTTCGCTAAAAACTATCTACTGATTGCAGCAAATAGACGCGACTTCGCGCAACTCGTTCCTGCCCATATAGCAAAATCAACAAAGAAGACGGACGGGTGCCGCAGGGTTCCTGGATTGATTCTGCTAATTCCAAACGAACAGCATGTGCAGGAGAGAGTTCTAAAACAGCTGGAGGATAAGCTTGTATTCGACGGTAAGAAGGTCACTTACACGGACGTGCACGACCGTGACCTACTTGTTCAGATTGAATCGGGTGGCACCGCGAGAATCACACGTCTACCCAGATGCCCACACTGCACTTATGACGACTGATGAGGGCCGGGCACGGCGACATTAGTCGTCCGCGCTGGCGGTGACTTCGGGCTCTCTGAAGCCGTCGGTATTCGCGGGCGAGGGCGCCCGCTCTACACCAATCTCCTGATCCTTATACTGCAGTTGATAAAGCTTGAAATAAATTCCGCGCTGGGCCAGCAGCTGCTGGTGCGTGCCCATCTCGCGCACCTGGCCCTTATGCATGACGATGATTTTATCGGCGCGCTGCACGGTGGAAAGCCGGTGGGCGATGATGAGCGAGGTGCGGCCTTCGACCATGCGGCTAAGCGCGTCGCGCACGCGGAATTCGGTTTCCGTGTCCACGCTGGAAGTGGCTTCGTCGAGGATCAGGATTTTCGGTTCGTGGGCCAGGGCGCGAGCGAAGGAGATGAGTTGCTTTTGGCCGGTGGAAAGCGTGGAGCCGCGCTCGCGCACTTCTTCGTTGAAGCCCTTGGGCAGTGCGCGGATGAAGTCAGCGAGGTTCACGTCCTCGGCGGCTTTCTCGACGTGCGCATCCTGGATGCGGGCTGTGCCGAGACGGATATTGCTTCCGATCGTGCCGCTGAACAGAAACGGATCTTGCAAGACCACCCCGAAGCGGCTGCGAAGTTCGGCGAGATCCATCTCTCTGACGTCTACGCCGTCGATGCGGACCGCACCTTTTTGGACATCGTAGAAGCGGAGCAGGAGCGAGATGAGCGTAGTCTTGCCCGCGCCGGTGTGGCCTACTATTGCAACGGTTTCGCCCGGTTCGATGCTGAAGGTTACGTCGCGGAGAACCCAGTCAGGGATTTGTTCGCCTGCGGCTGCAACAAGCAACGAATCTCTCTTACCGTGATTACTCGAGTCCGGCTTCGGCTGGGCGGACGAGGAGTCCGCCCCTCCATGATCCTTGGCGGTTTCTAGATCGCGGTAGGCGAACCAGACGTGGTCGAACTCGATGCGGCCCGGGCCTTCCGCGCGATTGACCAGTGCGGGAGAGACCACTTGCACTGGCGTGTCCAGCAGCTTGAAGATGCGCTCGCTGGCGGCCATGGCGCTCTGCAGAATGTTGTATTTTTCGCTGAAGTCCTGAATTGGACGGAAAAACCGCAGCGCGTATTGGATGAATGCGACCAAAACGCCCAGCGTGGCTACGGTGGGCACGAGCTGAAACGCGATCAGCGTTTTCCAGTTGAAACTCACCGACACGCTGGAAACATGCATGCCGTGCATCACGTCGCCGCCGCCAAACCAAATGACGCAGGCGATCGCAATCGCCGAGAGAATTTCGACCACGGGATAGTAAACCGAGTAGGCCATGATCGCGTCTTTGTAGGCGTCCATGTGGGCGCGGTTGATTTCCGAAAAACGCGTGTACTCCTTGCGCTCGCGGTTGAACAGCTGCAGCACCACCATCCCGCTGATGTGCTCCTGCAGATACGAATTGATGCGCGCGATAGCGATACGAATGCGGCGATAGGAATCGCGCACCCGGTCGCGAAAAATCTTCGTGGCGAATACGATGAAGGGAAGCACCGCAAACGTGATCAGGGCCAGCTTCCAGTTCATGCACAGCATTACGCCGAGAATTCCGAACAGGACGAATAGATCCTCGAAGATCGACACGACGCCCGAGGTGAACATTTCGTTCAGCGCGTCCACGTCAGTGGTGACGCGGGTCACGAGTCGACCAACCGGGTTCTTGTCGTAGAAGGCGATGTGAAGACGTTGCAGGTGGCGGAAAATCTGGCGGCGCAGATCGAACATCACTTTCTGGCCGGTCCACTGCATGAAATAGGTCTGCAGGAACTCGAGCAGAAAACTGAACAGGAGCAGGCCGACATAAATCGCGGCAATCTGCGCGATGCCGAGGATGGGACGCGGGCTCAGCCAATTCCAAAAGCCCGCCGACGACCCGGCAGGAGACAAGTAGCGGTCGATCGCAACCTTGGTGAGATAGGGGCCGAGCACGTCGAAGAAAGACTTCAGAAAAATGGAGACGAGCGCAATCGCTACCTGCCAGCGGTAGGGGCGCAGATACTTCAACAGCCGCGCCATCAGCCGGCTGTCATAGGCTTTGCCTAATACCTCTTCTTCCTGCGACATCGATTTCTGGTGAACTCCGAGTGACGCCCCGAGGATGAAACCGCGACAGCGGCGCTGTTAACAGGGTAACTCAAATAGATGGGGAAATTTGCTGGAGGATGGAAAACGTTTCGCGTGCAGGTGGGATAATGAGAACGATGCCGCTCGGAATTTACATTTCAGTGCCGTTCTGCCGCACCAAATGCAGCTACTGCAACTTCGCGTCCGACGTGTTCTCGCGGGTGGTATTCGGGCAATATGTGGACCGCGTTTGCGCGGACATCGGAAACGCATGGCAGACCGCAGCCGAGATGGGCGGGGAGATAGAGCAAGCCGTCGATTCCATCTATTTGGGTGGAGGCACGCCAACGACGCTTGAGGCCGCGCAACTAAGGCGAATTTTCGACGCCGTGCGGAGTCAATTCGAAGTGAGTCCCGACGCGGAGATTACCGTCGAGTGCGCTCCCGGCACATTATCTGGCTCCATGCTTGAAACCTTGCTCCGATGCGGGGTGAACCGTGTGAGCCTAGGGGTGCAATCATTTGTCGACCAGGAAGCAGCGGCGGTTGGCCGGTTGCACAAACGAGATAGCGTCCTCGCCGATATCCAGCGGCTACGCGCGGTCGGGATTACGAATATCAACATCGATCTGATAGCAGGTCTGCCGGACCAGACCGCGGAGAGCTGGGAATTCTCGATGGCGGAAACCATCGCGAGCGACGCGCCGCATGTGAGCGTCTACATGCTTGAAGTCGATGAAGATTCGCGGCTGGGGCGTGAGCTAATGGCGGGCGGCACGCGTTATCACGCACACTTTGTGCCGGACGATGATGCGACTGCGGATTTTTACGTCGCAGCCTGCGAAAAACTACAATCCGCACGAGTTGAGCAATATGAGATCTCCAACTTTGCCTGCGAAGGTTCGGAAGCGCGGCACAATCTGAAGTACTGGACCCGGCAACCTTACTTCGGCTTTGGTGTGGACGCGCATTCGATGTTGGGTTCCCCTGCGGCGGAGGCAGACGCGGTCCGATTCGCAGCCCACGATGCGTTGGAAAAATATTTGAATGGCGCTCCCTTGCAGCGCTTGATCGTTTCCCGCCAGGACGCTCTGGAGGAAACCTTCTTCCTCGGCTTGCGGTTGAACCGAGGAGTCGATCTGCGCGAAGTTGCCGGGAAGTTCGGTGAGGCAACGATCGAGCAGGTTGAACCCGAAATCACCAAGTTGATCCTGGAAGGTCTGATGCAGCGGCAGGGAGATTTCGTCACGCTCACATCGCGGGGACGATTGCTATCCAACGAGGCATTTGAGCGATTCCTAGGGAGGAGGACCGTCGCGTCCTAATTCTGCGAGCGTCGTCATAATTCGATCGAATCGCGTTACCATGCAAACCATACGGTCGGTTGGGGCGTAGGCTTCAATGCTCGCAACAGCCAATGTTGCCACACCTTTTAGCCTGCTGCGCAGCTTTTCTCTGAGGTAACTTTCCCCCCTCCCGCGAGCATGTTCTAATCAGAATTTACCGCATCCGGTGGAGGATTCTTGGACTTTCAGTTAAACGACGAGCAACAGCACCTAAAGAAGAGCGTTCGCGAGTTTGCCGAGCGCGAAATCAGGCCTAACGTCATGAAGTGGGACGAGGCCTGCGAGTTTCCGCTGGCTACGATCAAGGAACTCGGTAAGCTGGGCCTGTTGGGAACAGTTTTCCCCGCCGAATACGGCGGCGCCGGCATGGGTTACGTGGAGTATGTGATCGCGATCGAAGAGTTATCGCGCGTCGACGGTTCGGTGGGCATCATTGTGGCCGCGCATACGTCGCTTTGCTCCAACCACATTTTTCTGGCGGGCAACCAGGAGCAGAAGAAGAAATACGTCAGTAAGCTGGCCACAGGCGAATTCATCGGGGCCTGGGGATTGACTGAGCCGTCGTCGGGATCGGACGCGGGCAGCGCGCGCATGACCGCAAAGCGCCGCGGAAACAGTTGGGTGTTGAACGGGACCAAGACTTTTTGTACGAATGGCCACTATGCCGACGCGGTCGTGGTAATCGCCGTGACCGATCGAGCGGCCAACACGCATGGGCTTTCCGCGTTCATCGTTGAGAAAGATACGAAGGGATTTCGTCCCGGCAAGAAAGAGAATAAACTCGGCTTGCGCGCCAGCGACACGGCGGAGTTGATTTTCGAAGACTGCGTGATTCCGGCGGAGAATCTGCTGGGCAAGGAAGGGGACGGCTTCATTGACGCGATGCGGGTCCTCGATGGCGGCCGCATCTCGATTGCCGCATTGTCGCTGGGTATGGCGCAGGGCGCGTACGAGGCGGCGCTGAACTACTCGAAAGAGCGCAAACAGTTTGGCAAGGCGATCGGCGAGTTTCAGGCGATCCAGTGGAAGCTAGCCGACATGGCTACCGAGATTGACGCGGCACGGTTGCTGACGATGCGTGCGGCCTCGATGAAAGACGCAGGGATGAAGACTACGCTTGAATCTTCAATGGCCAAGCTTTACGCCAGCGAAGTCGCCGTGAAGTGCGCCAATGAAGGCGTGCAGATTCACGGCGGGTACGGGTTCATCAAGGATTATCCGGCGGAAAAGTTTTATCGCGATGTGAAGCTGTGCACGATTGGCGAGGGGACGAGCGAGATTCAGCGGCTGGTGATTGCGCGCCAGTTGCTAAAGGAGTGAGGAAGTAGAGTGCTTCTTTGACTTCGAACTATTCAGATGGTATGAATAATGTATGGCAAATGGTCATACCTCTCGTAAGGCGAAGGCCGGGAGCCCTGCCCGCAGGAAACTAAAGCGCACTTTCTCGCTGTCGGCAGAGGCGTTGGCATACCTTGATGGCCTTGCCAAAGACTACAGATCGACCTCGGAAGCTTTAGACCGACTGATTCGCGAGAAGAAGGAGCTAGCCGAGAAGGCCAGAATCTCAGCCGGCATTCGGGGCTATTACGACTCGATTAGTGACCGGGAGCGCGCCGAGAACCTTGCTTGGGGAGAATTGGCAGGCTCCCATTTCCTGAAAGGGTGATGCCTTCGCCTACCGTTCAAAAACCTTCCGCCGCGGGGAGATCTGGTTTGCCAGTCTCCCAACGGATCCGGCAGGAAAGGGTGCCAGACCCGTAGTCATCGTCTCGACCGACGACCGCAATCTGCATCCGCGAGCTGACACGGTGCTGGTGGTGCCCCTTACCACTTCGATTACGAAAAACGTGCCCACACACGTTTATTTGTCTCCGGGCGAGACGGGCCTTGAAGAGAGCGCCTTGAAAGCGGAAGACGTTACAGTGCTTCCCAAAAGCTGGCTTCAGGAGCCAAGACACCGCTTACGGAGTCTCAGTAATCATCGTATATGTGAACTGATCGAGAAGATCCGGTATGCGATGGATTGCTGAGCGGCCCTGACGGCGGAGAAGTTTTATCGCGATGTGAAGCTGGGCACGATCGGCGAAGGATTTCCGATCTCTGGCAAGCTGAGACATCCCCTCACCGGACTTACCGATTTCCTTCTTCGCCTCGCCGCCGAGGAATGAAAGGACAGTGAAACGCGTGGGCAGCATTCGGTAGGTTGCGGTACACTTATCGGCGTTTTCAGGAGAGCTACCGATGCCGCGGACATTCTACTGCAGTCGCTTTCTGGTTGCCGTGGCCTTCGTCCTGTGTGTCCCGTTCTTACCTAACGCAAGCTACGCCCAAAATGACATGCGCCTTGAGATCGTTTCTGGCAACGGCCAGCGAGTTGAGTCCGACCCGAACGGTTTCACCGCGACCTTTGGCGAGGTGGTGGTTCGACTGTGGAGCAAGAGTGCTCTGACGACGAAAGTGGACGTCAAGTGTTCCGCGCCCACTTTGGTGTCGTGTACGCTGGATGGCTCTCACGACCATGTATCGGTACAGGTCGACAAACAAGGTTATGCCCGCGTTGCGCGTCCGTCGTTCCGTATTCGCGATCCCTACGGTACGGATGGACGCGTCGATTTCCCGGTTCCCAATTCCAATGCAAGGATCGCCTTTGCACTGCACATCTTAGCCGCGCCAGTGGTGAGTCTTGATGTCATCAAGACTTACGCTCCGCTGATTTACCTTCACCCCGACGAGCAATACCTGCCGTCGTCCATCGACGAATTCTTCCATTACGTGCACATGGAATGTGACGGTCACTCCTTTGGCTTGAAGTCCGTGTGGGATTTGACCGCCGCCGATATGCCGGATCAGTACATGGGCGGCGATTCGGAAAATTATCGCGACGCCCGATGCCGCTTCACCACCAATGTGCCAATGAAGGATCCTTACGACAAACAGCCTTTCTTCGGGGGGCGTGCTCCCGCTTCGAACCGGCCGGTGCCGGTAATATGTGGAAACGTATGACATCAAGAGTACGAATACATTCACCGCACAGTACATGACTTTTTACCCGTGGAACGAGGGGAAGTCGGCGTGCCCAGGCCTGGCCCCAAATGACGAATGCCTCGGAAAGCGTTACATCGTTGACGATCATGTGGGCGATTGGGAAATGGCCACGATTCAATTCATCGATGGCAAGCCGGTGGTGGTACACGTCGGAGCGCACGGAAACGAACCGCCCGACACGGCATCGACGCACTACGCGCCAAACTGGACGGGTCTGGAATGGCAGGGAACCCATCCGGTCGCGTATTCGGCTGCTGGTTCGCACGGCTTGTGGGCGACGCAAGGCCAGCATAACTACATGACCTTGGCCACGGGCGATCGATTATCTGACTAAGCAGAAAAAGGGGACGCCGGCCGCCAGAAACCGTGGGAGACATGGCGCGCGATCGTGCTGATCGGTCCGTATGCGGACCCCAAGTACAAGTTCCTGCTCAATCAGTTCAAAGGCGACTGGGGCAATTTCCATCAGGGAATGGATCCGTGCGACGCCGTCGGCATAGGAGATGCCGCCTGCCGGGTGCTCAAGATACCTGTGGGCAGCGAGTATCAGTTGAATTCCGGGCCGTCGCTATCGCACGAACGGGACCGGGATTTCATGGTCGGCGGCGCCCAGTGGAATGCGGCGAGCCGGTTTACCGGTTGGCGTGTAGATCAGTCGCCGGGTTGGTTTTTTGGCGGGATCGGAGGCATTACCGCCGGTCCTGACAAGGCTATGTGGTTCGCGGAAATGTCCTCAGGGAAAGTGGGGCGAATCACGATGAACGGCGAGATTACCGAGTACCCCCACAACCTCATGCGAGAAAAAGGCGTAATTGACGTGGCTTTCTGCAGCTGCTATCCGATTCCGAGCTTCCCAGGCCCGGGTTTGTTCTTCACGCTATGGGGCGCCGACAGGATGGGATATATGGAGATAACTCGTCCCGAGCAGAGAGTCGTGCAACCCCTCGGTCTGCCGCCGGATAGACCTGAATTGGCGGATGAAGCACCTTCGGGACTGGCGGTTGGGCCGGATGGCCATTTGTGGATCAGCTTAACCCGCAGAAAGAAGATCTATGTGTATCCGTATGGGGGATTGTATGTAACCCCCGATCAGCCTGGCGCGATCACGAAGGGAGCTGACAATGCCATGTGGTTTCTTGATGGCTTAACCAAGATCGGACGCATGGCAGCGCCGCAATCGACCTGGAGCGATTGTTGCCACGGAGAGACGGGGACGGTCGTCGAATTTCCCGTGCCAACCCCCAACCCTGGCTTGACTGATATCGCCGCCGGAGCCGACGGCGCCCTGTGGTTTACCGAGCAACGGGCAAGCAAGATTGGCCGCATCACGACGGACGGGAAGTTGAGTGAGTTTAACCTGGGCAAAGATACTTGTCCGGCTGGCATAACGGGTGGTCCAGACGGAGCGCTATGGTTCGCTGAGTCGTGCGCGAATAAGATTGGAAGGATCATGACCGAAGGCAGCATCTCCGAAATTCCGATTCCTAATGCTCCGGGCGGACATCCCTGGAAAATCGCCGTGGGCCCCGATGGGAACCTGTGGTTCACGGAAAGCGGTCAGACGGGACCAAACGACCCTAAAATTGATCCGAAAGTAGAGCGTTTACAGATCACTTTGCCGAAAGCAGCAAATTAGTCACCTCAGTTTTAGCCGAAATCGCGGTTTTGCGGGATTCCAGTGCGGCGATCCTTCGGTTTATCGAAGCCCTGCTTTACACTGGCTGCTTGGCCTTGGATCAACAACTCTCGATTGGCCAGCTACGCTCCGGCGACGTGCGCGCGCTGGCTCGCGCTATTTCGACCGTGGAGAACCGCGCGCCGGGATGGTCTGAGCTGCTGAAGGCGTTGTTTCCGCACAGCGGGAAAGCGCGCGTGCTTGGGCTGACGGGGTCGCCGGGCGCGGGCAAGAGTACCTTGGTGGATCAGCTTGCCCGCTTCTATCGTAAGAACAATCGTACAGTCGGCATTATCGCCGTGGACCCGACCAGTCCCTACACCGGCGGAGCGATTCTGGGCGACCGCATCCGCATGCAGGAGCATTTCTCCGATCCGGGAATTTATATTCGCAGCATGGCGACGCGCGGGTCGCTGGGCGGGCTGGCGCGCACGACGGCCGATGTTACGACGCTGCTCGATGCTTCTGGCCGCGACTTGATTATGATTGAGACGGTCGGCGTGGGACAGGATGAAGTGGATATTGTGCGGCTGGCCGATATCACGATTGTGATTCTTGTCCCGGGCATGGGTGATGACGTGCAGACGATCAAAGCGGGCATCATGGAGATAGCCGATATTTTTGTGATCAACAAAAGCGACCGCAACGGGGCTGAGCATGTGGAGAAAGAAATCAAGGCCTTGCAATCGCTGGCGACGCGGCGCGATGGTTGGACACCGCCCGTGATTAAAACTGTCGCGAGCGAGGGAACCGGAGTCGAGGAACTGGCGGGAGCCGTTGCTTCGTACGAGGATTATTTGCGCGAGAATAATCTGGCGCAGAAAAGGAGCGTAGAGAATTGGCAGGAGCGGATTGTAGAGATGCTGCGCGACGGGATGCTCGAGAAAGCGCGGGCACAGCTTGGCGACGGCAATCTGGCGCGGCTGGCCGCGGAAGTTGCCGAACACAAGCGCGACCCGTATACGCTGGTGGAGGAGATTTTGCGGAGGAATGGCGGGTGAATTAACGTTGGCTGGAGATATGTGCAGGTTCCGTCTCGCACGCGCTCGCTGGGGCCCTTCGGCTCCGCCTCAGAGCCGGCTCTCGAAGGCGTCCGTCTCCAAATGAGTTGTGGGAGCGCAGTCAGGCAGGGGAAGCAAACATGGAATGGAGCATTGATCACATCGGGATTGCCGTGAAATCGCTGGCCGCGGCGAAGTCGATTTACGAGAGATTAGGCTTGAGCATCTCTTCGGAAGAAACGGTGGAGCAGGAGCAGGTGCGGGTGGTGATGGTTCCGGTGGGCGAGAGCCGCCTGGAATTGCTGGAGGCAACGTCCGAAAGCTCGACCATTGCGAAGTTCATCGTCAAGCGCGGCGAAGGGCTGCATCACGTTTGCCTGCGGGTTCCGGATTTGCCGGCTGCCGTCGAGCGGCTGAAAAAAGACGGCGTGCGCTTGGTGTCGGAGGTGATCAAGACTGGCGCGGGCGGACATCGATATATTTTCGTACATCCAGCAAGCGCCGGCGGCGTGCTGCTGGAACTGGTGGAGGCGTGAACACTTCCTCACCGCGGAGTTGCGCGGAATTTCACTGATAAATCGCGAAACCTTTCATGCTTCTTCTCGCCATCGATACTTCCGGCAAAAACGGTAGCATCGCCCTGGCTCGGACTGACGACAGCGGCCATATCGAGATCGTGGACATAGACCCGCTGGTTGGAGGTGCGTTTTCCGCCCAGCTGATTCCGCAAATTTCTGTGATGCTTTCCCGTCACGTAGTGAACAAGTTCAATATCGACGCTCTTGCCGTCACCTCCGGGCCGGGATCTTTCACCGGTTTGCGGGTTGGCCTGGCGGCGGTGAAGGCTCTGGCCGAGGTTCTGCACAAGCCGATTGCTGCAGTATCTCTGCTGGAGCTTTGCGCGTTTGTGAGCGGCGCTCAAGGCAAAGTGATGGCCGCGCTCGATGCCGGGCGCGGAGATGTATACGTGGGGGAACACGAGCTTCCGGCAACGCCCCGCAGCGTTGCGCGAGAATATCTGTTAACCGCCAGCGAATTTTTGTCTCATGCGAAGGGATGGACGGTGGTAACGCATGACGGAGGCCTCGCGTCGAGCGCGTCGGCTGACGGGCTATCGGTTACAGTGATCCCGCCTCTCACCGCGGCGGGTGTCGCCCACCTGGGCTGGCTGAAAATCCAGCAAGGCGCCACCGTGACGCCCGATGAATTGGAAGCGAACTACATCCGGCGCACCGATGCCGAAATGCTTGAGAAGATCCGATCTTAACGTGCGCCTGCGGCGAGCAAACTCAACGGATATTCCAGCCACGATCGAACTCGAGCTTCAGAGTTCGAGCGCGGCGCACTGGACGCGCGAGCAGTATGAGAGCCGGATCGCGGCGACTAACTCAGAGCGGTCTGAATCCTTGGTGCTCGTCGTCGAAGGCGAGGACGCTCCGCCGAGCGGGATAGCCATCTCCGCCAGAGCCGGGTTTTTGGCATTTCTGGTTGCGCGTGGGGTCGACAAGGAATGGGAGTTGGAAAATATTGTTGTCGCTGAAAACGCCCGGCGGCGGGGTATCGGTTTTCAGCTGTTGAGAGAATTGATCGAGCACGCGAAGAGAGTCGGCGGCACCGCCGTATTTCTCGAGGTCCGCGAGTCGAATCAAGCCGCCCGGGGCCTTTATCACAAAATGGGTTTTGTGGAAGTTGGCAAGCGCAATCGTTACTATTCGAATCCCTCAGAGGATGCAATTTTCTGCCGGATCACCTTGTAAACATTGGCTTTCCTATTAGAAATCTCATGACGAGATTGCACCAAGAATTTGGCATTGAACCGCGTTTGGCGGTGTGGTACGTTGAGCTTATAAATTCCCGGTTGGAGGTCCGCCTGGATGCTGACTCCGAATGAGGTTCTCCTGAACGACCACGATGAATTTCGCAAGCTGGCTCAGGAGCACCTACAATATTCCACCCGTCTTGATTCACTCACCCAAAAACGATATCTCAGCGAAGACGAAAAGCTGGAGGAAGTCCGGCTTAAAAAGCTGAAACTGCGGCTCAAAGACCAGATGCAATCCATTGAGCGGCAGTATCGGCAGCAGTTCGGTGCGCACGTAGCTTAATTTTATTTTCTGGCGACGGAGAGGGCGGCTGTTGCCGTCGCGGGAGTTTTGTATCTGCACGAGGGCGCTTACGGGCGCCTTTCTTCATTTCACTTTGGCCCGGCCCGAAACCTTACCCGCCCTGCTCTATAATTAATTCTCCAAACTCTCATGGTTCGTGACGGCTACTTTTACGCGCTGGGCTTCATCGTGGCAGCCATTCTGGTCGGCTGGCTCGCCCAACCGGTGTGGGCTTTCATCCCCGTGTTGCTGGCCTTGTTCCTCCTGTGGTTTTTCCGCGATCCCGAGCGCGCGATTCCTGATTCGCCCGGCGCCGTAGTTTCTCCTGCTGACGGAAAAGTGACCGATGTCTCACTCATCACGACGGATGGAATCAAACAGAAGCGCGTCAGCATCTTCTTAAGTGTTCTTGACGTGCACGTGAACCGCTCGCCGATTGCCGGCGTGGTGCGGGAGGTGCGTTATCAGCGGGGAAAATTTCTTAACGCGATGAATGAGGCGTCGGCACGGGAGAACGAGCAGAATACGGTGCGCGTGGAAGGCGACGGCCACGTAGTCGTTTTCAAGCAGATCGCCGGATTGCTGGCGCGGAGAATTGTTTTTAACCACAAAGTTGGCGACCGGGTTAAGCGCGGCCAGCGCGTGGGACTGATCAAATTCGGTTCGCGAACGGATATTCTTTTTGATCCTTCGGCGCACTTGCAGGTGAAGATTGGCGACCGGGTGCGCGGAGGCGCGAGCGTTCTAGCGTACTTGCAGCCGGCCGAACTGGCCGGTGCGTCTCATACTGCCATAACCACTTCGCTAACCAATTCGGTAGCTGAAGAGGCTCGTTGATGGATCTTGCCCCTCCAGGACGCAGGCGGGACGAACGGCGTCCCCGCCGCATGAGCAAGGGGATGTACATCCTGCCCTCGCTCTTCACCACCGGCAATATGGCCGCGGGCTTTTACGCGATCGTGCAGGTTTTATATTACGCGATCACCAACGCATATTGGCATCTGGACCACGCCGCGATTGCAATCGGATTTGCGGTGCTGTTCGATGGTCTCGATGGCCGCATTGCTCGCATGACGGGAACCAGCAGCGATTTTGGCAAGGAACTCGACTCGCTGGCCGACGTCATTACCTTCGGTGTTGGGCCCGCAATGCTCGCCTGGGCTTGGGGTTTTCATGGAGTGCCGCCGACTACACTGACGCAGTGGCACATCAAGCTGACGCAACTCGGGGGCATAGCCTGCTTTTTGTTTCTGATGGCCGGGGCCAGTCGTTTGGCGCGTTTCAACATTACGACAAATGCTCAACCGTCGAATCCCGGCCGCCCCGGGAAAAAATATTTTGTCGGCATGCCGATTCCCGCTGGAGCCGGAGTCATCGCTGCAGTTGTGCATTTTCAGGAGGGTGAACCGATCGCTTCGTGGTATACCGCGCTGACCTGGATCGCGATGGTGTCGGCGGTCGGTTATCTAATGGTCAGCACCTGGCGCTTCTATAGTTTCAAGGACATCGACTTCGGGTCGCGCCATCCCTTCCGCTTGATCATTCTCATCGCAGCGCTAGTTGCCGCCGTGGCGGCTTTCTCCGGGCCTGTGCTGTTTGCTGTCGCCATACTTTATATGTTTTCCGGCGTATTCTGGCGGCTGCAGTGGATCTTCCGCCGCCGCCCACAACCCCCACCGCCCACTTACAAGGAGGCATCGCAGACCTCGTGAACAGTCCCTCTAAACTCGCGCCGCCGCCTTCTTCTGCGCGCGGACGACTCTATCGCGCGGCCATCGTCGGCGCGGCCACGCTCAAAGGCAAAGAAGTTGCCGAGATGCTCAACGAGCGCAATTTTCCCGCCGTCGATGTGCGCCTGCTCGACGACGACGAATCCATTGGCCAGCTTGAGGCCACCGGCGACGAGATCAATTTCATCCAGAGTGTGCGCACCGAGCAGTTTACCGGCGTGGACTTCACCTTCTTCGCCTCCGACGCCGAATGCACGCGCAAGAACTGGAAGCGCGCCCGTGACAGCGGAAGTGCGATCATCGATCTTTCCGGAGCGTTGGAAGAAGAACCTGGCGCGATCGTTCGCTCGGTTTGGATTGAGCGCGAGCGCGGGGAAATGTGGCAGCCAGAGTTGCAGCCCGCTCCCTGCGTGGTAGCTCATCCCGCAGCCGTGACGCTCGCTCTTTTGCTGCTTCGCGCGAGCAAGCTCACTGCGATTCGCCAGGCCGTCGCCACCGTGTTCGAGCCCGCCTCCGAGCAGGGCCAAAAGGGTATGGACGAGTTGCACCAGCAGACGGTCAACCTGCTCTCATTCCAGCCCCTGCCGAAAGATGTGTTCGACACCCAGGTGGCCTTCAACATGGTCGCCCGTTACGGCCAGAACTCGCGGCTTTCGCTAGATTCGCTCGAATCCCGTGTGCGCCGCCATTATCGCAAGGTCGCGGGGGCAGCTGCGCCAGAGCCTGCGCTCATCGCGCTTCAACCTCCCGTATTTCACGGCAGCGCGGTGGAAGTGTTTCTGGAAATGAGCGAGACGCTCGATGCTGAGCGGTTGATGGAGACTCTCGGCGGCGATCATGTGACCATCGCCGGCGTCGGCGAGGATTCCCAGCCCAGCAATGTGAACTCAGCTGGCCAGGGCAACATTCTCGTATCGTTGAAAGCGGAATCGTCGCGCCCCAACGGAATTTGGCTCTGGGCGGCCGCGGACAACTTGCGCGTCGCTGCCATCGCGGCTGTGGAATGCGCGGAAACCATGATCGCCACCAGGCCCGTGGGAAAAATTCAATGAAGCATTGGATGGCTGCGTGTCTGGTGGCACTGATCGCGGCTACGGGCTGCGGATATCACACGGCAGGCCATGCGACGCAGATTCCAGAGAATGTCAAGACCATCGCTATCCCCGCCTTTGTCAACGACACCAAAACCTATCGCATCGAACAGATGCTGACAGGATCGGTAGTGCGCGAGTTCACGACTCGCACGCACTACCACATTCTTAATACACCCGGCGAAGCTGCAGATGCTACGCTGCAAGGAACGGTGCTCTCGACGTCTGCTTCGCCGCTCACTTACAACTCGACTACCGGACAGGCGGCCAGCGTGTTAGTGGTGGTGAGCATGAAGGTTTCGCTTACCGACCGGCAAGGGAAGGTGCTCTACCAAAATCCGTCGTACTTGTTCCGTGAACAATATGAGGTTTCGCAGGACCTGGCCAGCTTCTTCGAGGAAGACTCGCCAGCTTATCGCAGGTTGTCACAAGATTTTGCGCGAACCCTGGTGTCTAATATCCTGGAAGGGTTCTGATGGTAGAGTTCCAGAAGGTCGTGGGTCGTTGGTTCGTCGTGGGCCAAAGGCGAACGACGAACGGCCACCGACGCCGTTTCTAAATGCGCGCCTTCGCCCAAGCCGATCGATTCGTCACTGAACTTGCCTCTCGCCAGCTGCGCGCGGCCTACGTGTTCGTGGGTGACGAAGCTTTCTTCCGCAAGCGTTTTCGAGATGCCATTCTCGAGCACCTGGTCCCACACGATCTGCGCGATTTCAGTTTCTTCGAATTCGATCTCGCAGAAACCGATCTCGCCGAAGTCCTCGACCGCGCCCGCACACCTTCGCTCATGGCGCCGTTTCAAGTCTTCTTCGTGCGAGGCGTCAAGAATCTTTTCGGCCGTGGCTCGAATGAAGAAAAACTCGCTGCCATCGAAGAATATTGCAAGAATCCGAATCCCGACGCAATGATCGTTTTCGTCGCCGACCACATCAGCATCCCCGCCGACGTTCGCCGCATGGAGATGCAGGATAAAGACCGCTACCAGCGCATCCGCGACACCATGGGGCAGTATTGTGGCATCGTCGAACTGGCGCGCGTGGAGGAAGGCGAAGCGGTGCGCTGGGTTTCCGACTATTGCGCCAGCCGCGACGTAAAGATCGAAGCCGACGGCGCGCGTGAACTGGTGGACGCGCTCGGCGGCGACATGATGATGATCTCCAACGAACTGGAGAAGCTGATGCTCTACGTCGGTGCTCGCAACCGTATCACGCTGGGCGATGTGGAGACCATGGTACTGGCCGCCAAGCAGCGGTCATTATACGAACTGACCGACGCCATCTCGGCCAAAGATCGTGTGCGCGCTCTGGAAGTTCTCGATGCGATCTTGTCGTCCGGCGAGGGCGAAGAGGCTGCCATCGGCCACATCTACATGCTGGCGAAAACGTTTCGCCAGATGCTGGTGATTCTCGAACGAAACGTGCGCGACCAGCGCATGTTGTGGGCCGCGCTGTGGCAGGGTTTCCGCGTTCCACCCTTTGCCGCGGACGACATTATCAAGCAGGCCCGCCGCTACAAGTCCCGCCGCGACGTTACGCGAGCCATCCGCCTGGTAGCCAAGGCTGATCTCGCGCTGCGTTCCAATCCGGTTAGCAAGCGCATGGTGCTGGAACGGCTGGTAGTGGATTTGACTACTGAGTCTAAGCAGGAAATCCCAGGCTGGATGCAGGAGCAGTTGCCGGTGTGAACCCGGAGCCCTCGACCTTACCTGTTGATGAACTTACATATCGTTTCGAGCCGCGTCGTCCTTTTTCTTGTCCTCCCGCTTTTCGACTTCTTCAGAGGGACTGTCAAGCGTGAAGGTGAGCGCGGGAACGTCATTCGGCGCTCCAAGAGCATACACAAGTTCCACGGAGGATAAGCCGTTCGTCCATCTCCACATACTTCTGTCCAATGCTGCTCCGTCGGTATTTTGCAGCGACGTGACCTCGTGCGCTGCGGGCGTGCCGAACTTGTCCCTCAACGCCGTCATGATTCGTGGCAAATACATGTCATTCCACAAGTTCATTTCAACTTTGTACAGGATGAGCTTGTGGCCGCGCGCCACAAAGAAGACAGACTCCGAAGCGAGAAGCACTTCAGCGTACGTGCCCTTGTCGAACGCCCACCCCAGGGTGGTGCAGTCCGCCGTCTTGCCGTCCGCAAGGTGCAAAGCCTCACCGCAGGCCCAATTCTTGTGCGCTGGATCGCTGGCCAGCCATTCGGCCGCTGTTTCCCCGAGCTTGTCGCCCTTCACGCTGTAAGGCTCCAGGTCGTTTGCCCGTTGAGCATGGGCTCCAAGCGCAAGAATTGCAATGAAGATGAGGATCGCGATTGTCCGTCTCATGGTTCCCAGTCCCCCTACGAAAACGTCGGGTATGTAGAGAGGATGGCAATCTCAGAGCAACACAGTCAACGGAATTGTCGATTTCGGAAAGAGGGGAGTCCTTTTCCGGGAGACGAGAGCAAAATGGTCGCCCCGCAGTACGATCCGCGGCCCGCCAAAACACGACCGTCAGGGCACCGTTGACAAGCCAAGAGCCAGGAGGCTGCTTCATCGCATTAGCACAGCGCCCAGCCGCGACTTATACCGCGCGGCAGTATTCCCACACAGCGTGCCCTTCTGAAGTAGACTTAGCACTGCGTTCCAATCCTGTCAGCAAACGCATGGTACTCGAACGTCTGGGTATTGACCTAGCGACGGAACCGAGGATCGAGGCCGTGGGATGGGATGCAGGAGCATTGTCGGTGTAGCGCTCTCAGCCTTAAAATTGGGCGTTCCCCAGTTCTTGCCGCGAGTGGTTAAATGATCTGGCGCAGCCTCATCGACATCCCCTGGATGGTGTTCGTCGCCTATTGGGCGATCAGCGCTCTGAACACCAATCGAACCGAAAAACGGGAAGCATTCGCAGCCCGCTACGGCATCATGTTTCTCGCAGTGGTCGGCTTCGTCTTGCTCTTCCGGCATACGGCTGACATCGGTTTCCTCGGTCGAAGAGTAATCCCGCGGAGCCTTGCCGTTGGCGTTACCGCCGTTGCGCTCACCTGGTTGGGCATCGCGCTAGCCATTTGGGCACGCTGGCACCTTGGCCGGTACTGGAGCGGGCGAGTCACCATTAAAGAAGATCACAAGCTCATCCGCACCGGTCCCTACGCGCGCCTGCGGCACCCAATCTATTCCGGGCTGGACCTCGCCGCGATCGGCTCCGCTCTCGCCATCGGCCGCTTGCGCTGCGTGGTGGGAGTCGGCATCATCATCGTAGGCTTTTGGATCAAGGCCAAAAGGGAAGAAGCAATGCTGGCCAATCATTTCGGTGCGGACTTCGAAGAACATCGCCGCCGCACGGGCTTTCTAATTCCTAGACTCCGCTGATCGCTGCCATTTTCCTTCATTACCTTTGTGCGCCCCTCCCGCACATTTCCATGCATGTCCAATGCTGCGTTATAGGACACTAAATCGAAACCCTCAAACGCATGCCATCGTCTACAAATCCAGATCCCCTGGCTCGGTTGAAAGTGCTGCTTGAGTCCTCAACTCCGATCGTTGCGATCGAGACGATCGAGGAAGTGCGCGCGGTTCGGCTGGTGCGTGCCGCTTGCGTAACGCTCAATATCGCAGCGTTCGAATGGACGATTGCCAGCGGCCTGGTCCGCTCTGGAAGCGATGTGGGAGAGTTGATAACCGAAAGCGTAAGTTCGAGCTCCGCATATGGCGCGGCAGCTCAACAGGCGCTAGCGAATTCGAAAGCCATCTATAACAGCCAGGAGCCCGCCCAGATGCTTGCCAACCTGCAAAGCATTTCCATCGGTGCGGCGTTCATCCTGAAAGATCTGCATCGCCACATGGACGAACCAGTTGTGGTTCGCCGCTTGCGCGATGTGGGACAAAAGTTCTCCGAGAATCGTCGGACCATCATTCTCACCTCGCCAAAGATTGAGATTCCTCCCGAACTGCGCGGGCTGGTGGAGTTTCTCGATCTTCCTTTGCCCGACCGGAATCGCCTTCGCCAGATTATCGACGAAGTTGTGGTGAGAATCTCCCGCGATCACACTCTGCAACGCCGGCTGGATCCGAAAGGTTACGACTTGATCGTGGAAAGCTTGCGCGGCTTGACCGAAGAGGAAGCGGAGCGCGCCCTCTCTCAGGCGCTGGTTGGGCGCTACGCCTTGTGCCCGGAAATTGCAGGCGACGTTCTGGAAAGCAAGAAGTCTTTGTTGCGGCGTTCGGAGATGCTGGAGTTCATCGCTGCAACGGATTCTTTCTCCAACTTGGGCGGAATGGAGAATTTGAAGCGCTGGCTGGCTCTTCGCCGCGGCGCATGGGAAGACTCAGCGCGCGCCTTTGGACTCGACCCGCCGCATGGCGTAATCATCCTGGGAGTGCAGGGATGCGGAAAATCCCTGTGTGCGCGAGCCGTTGCGGGAGAGTGGAATCTGCCGCTAGTCAAGTTTGATACGGCGGCGGTCTACGACAAGTTCATTGGCGAAACGGAAAAGAGAATTCGTAAAGTGTTCGAAGTCGCAGAAGGTCTCGCGCCCTGCGTTCTCTGGATCGACGAATTGGAAAAAATATTTGCGGGCAGTGGGCCCGATTCCGCCTCCGCCGACGCGGGAGTCTCGTCCCGGCTCCTGGCCTCGTTCCTTTCCTGGATGCAGGACCGCAAGGCTCCGGTCTTTGTGGCCGCCACATGCAATAACGTCACGGCATTGCCTCCGGAGTTGATCCGCAAAGGACGCTTCGACGAACTGTTTTTCGTGGATCTCCCCAATCAGGCGGAGCGCGAACAAGTTTTCACAATCCAACTGGCAAAGAGAAAACGCAATGCCGCAGACTTTGATTTGAATCGGATAGCGGAAGCGGCCAAAGGATACTCCGGCGCAGAAATTGACGCGGCAGTTCAGACCGGTTTGTACAGCGCTTACTCCGAAAAAAAGCAACTGACAACGCAATTACTGTTAAGTGCCCTCGCACAAACCGTACCCCTCTCCACCACCAGGGCCGAAGAGATCAACGGCCTGCGCGAATGGGCAAAAAGCCGGGCCGTACCGGCGTCGCTTGTTAGTGAATTCGCATAGGCAACGTCGAACCCTATTCTTTTCGTTCGCTCATTTACTATGCGGCATGTACGACCTACTGCACCCCGCACCTATACCCTAAGCGATCCACAAAATAGAAGAAAATAGGTGCCCCTCCATGGTAGGATGTCGCGACTTAAAAATGGAGGGAACTCATGGTCGCAACACCTATAAGTCGAGCCTTCGGGGACCCGGATCTAACTCCAGACAATTTCAGCAAGTTCAGCAAGCAAGAAATCTCTGCCGATTCCGCGGCTAAGGGAATCGAGCAATTGGAGCCTGTGCCCCCGGCCAGGAGCACCGCTCCAATGGATTTGAGCGCGGTAATCGGCTCGGCCGCCACGCAGGCAATAACGAAGGGCGGACTTATTACCTTTCATACGGTCGGCGATACGGGCGGAATTCATAATCCGCAATTCCAATTTGCGGTCGCCGACGCGATGGCCAACGACACTTCGAGCGGAGCCGCGTTCTGGTATCACCTGGGTGACGTGGTGTATTACTTCGGCCAGGAGCAATACTACTTCGAACAGTTTTATGACCCTTATCGCGACTACAACGCCCCGATCTTCGCGATTCCGGGCAATCACGATGGAGCCGTTTACACGGGCGAAACAGCGAAGTCGTTGGCCGCTTTTGTGGCTAACTTCTGTACCAGCCAACCTACCCATACCCTGGATAGTCAGGGAGCCGTCCGGACTACCATGGATCAACCGGGCGTCTACTTTACCCTGAATGCTCCGTTTGTAAAATTCATCGGCCTTTATTCCAACACTTCAGAAGGTGGCACGGAAGGAGTAATTGCCAATGCCAAGATCGGCAATGCCCAATTGACTTTCCTGCAGCAACAATTGGCGGCAGCAAAAGCTGAACGGAACAACGGGCAAGGCCGCGCATTGGTAATTGCCACGCATCATCCGCCATTCACGGGCAGTCCGAATCACGTGCCAAGCCCGAGCATGCTCCAGATGATCGATCAAGCCTGCACTGCTGCCGGCATTCAGCCGGACTTATACCTCTCCGGCCACGCCCACCTTTACGAGCGATACACTCGCACAGTCGGCGGAAAGCAAATTCCCTATCTCGTGGCGGGCATGGGCGGATATTACAATCTGCCCGGGTTGAAGCCCAAGCCCACACCACCTCCCAAGACTCCCGCCTCGGGCACAGACGCCAGCGGCAATCCACTTCGGTTGGAGACGTACAACGACAATACGTTCGGATTCATGCGCATGACGGTTTCAGCGAGTCAGATTACCGGCAAATTTATCACCGTTGATCCGACTTCTGGAAAAACAGGTGTAGGCGATAGTTTTACAGTCGATCTTAAGGCCGGAAAAGTTTCGAACGGAGCGACAACGGGAACCAGCAGCAGCCCGGCTGTGAAATCTAAATTGCTGAAGAGCGCCGCAAAGCCGTCGGAATCCAGGAGTAAATCGAAGCAGAGGCGCGCGAGATAGCGGATCCGTGTGATTCCACTTTCTTCCGACGGCGAGTCTCGCTGCGCATCCCGAAGCCCCGCGTTCTCATCAGCGCGGCGAGGGGTCTCCCCTCCGCGACTGCTGCTTGCAAATCACTGACTAACTACCAGATGCGATTCCTTTTGCTTGGAAATGAAGAAGGCGTATCCTTGTCAATCGTGGGCTGACCCAGCTGATACGTATCTGCTCCGGCCCAGTCTCGCTGTAGTTCTATGATCCAAAATCCTTTCACCCGTGACCATAATCACCCCGGCAAGTGCCCTCAGTCCTTGCGGACCCCTGTTGAAGGCGCACAATCAAAGCGGATATATATTCCACCTACGGAGGTAGGACTATGACTTCTGGCATTCTGACGTCGCCCGGAATCAAGGCTCCCGGCGATTACATTGAAGATGTAATGATCAGCGTCAAAGCGAAAAACCCCGCCGAGCCTGAGTTCCATCAGGCCGTCCGCGAGGTCTTCGATTCTCTCCGGTTAGTGTTGGCGAAGCATCCTGAGTATCAGTCGAATCGCATTCTCGACCGCATCGTCGAACCAGAGCGCGTGTTGATGTTCCGCGTGCCGTGGATTGACGATCAGGGGAATGTGCAGGTGAACCGCGGCTTCCGCATCGAGATG
>Ga0116135_1000206_pt1 | contig 31903 bp, 29 predicted proteins | sample June2015DPH_20_1_FD_89738 | JGI IMG/M metagenome (GOLD analysis project Ga0116135, IMG submission 89738) | Peatland microbial communities from SPRUCE experiment site at the Marcell Experimental Forest, Minnesota, USA - June2015DPH_20_10 | ecosystem: Environmental > Terrestrial > Soil > Wetlands... | reverse complement strand
CTGCAACGACTGCGGGGTTGCCGTGTTCGCGCGCGGCAGCAAACCCGACGGCACCGAGGTGGTGGCGCTGAACGTCAGCTGCATCGACGGCATCGAGTTGGCGAAACTGACGATGACGCCGGTCGATGGGCGGAATCGGTAACAAGATAAGTGCTGTCATTCCGGGGCGCGAGCGTAGCGAGCGAACCTCAGATGTGCAATTGCACATCGGGGAATCTCGAGCGGATCACCTCGAGATTCCGGGTTCGCGCTACGCGCGCCCCGGAATGTCGAAAGTCACACATCCAGCTCCCTGTAGTGGCGGAAGATGCCGTCCTCGTTGAAGGCGATGCGGCGACGGCTGGCAAGATAGGTCTTGATATTGGGCCGCGCCGCGATGCGGTCGTGCAGATCGACCAGGCCGGGAATATCGCGCTCGAAGGCCTTCATCCGCCTGGGAAACGCGTAGCGCAGCCCTTCGACGATCTGGAACAGCGACAAGTCCGCGTAGGTCAGCCTGCGGCCGGTCAGATAGTGGCCGCCATTGCTATCCAACACCCTCTCGAAATAACCCAGATATTTCGGCACGCGATCTTTCCAGAATTCCCCGGTGCGCTTTTTGGCCGGACCCTTCTGATCCTGGTAATAAAGCGACGGCCCGAGCGGATGGTGGGTGTCGTGGATTTCCAGCACGAAATCCGTCACCGTGAGCTGCAGTTGATGCACCCACAGCCGCCCGGCCTCGGCCTTCGGCGCCAGACCGTGGCGGCTTCCCAGATAGAACAGGATGTTGGCGGTCTGGCCGATCACGAGCTTGCCGGCCTTGAGAAACGGCGGGGCAAATGGCGCCATACCCTTGGGTGCTTCCATCATCTTCATCATCGCGGACATGCCGCGCTCGGTGCGCGCGACATCGGCGTAGTCGGCACCCGCCTCCTCCAGCGCGAGGCGGACATATTCGCCGCGGCCCTGAATGCTCGGCCAGTAAAAGAGTTCGTAGCGCATGGACAGTCCTTTGCCTGTTGCACAGCCCCTAACAAACCATTGAGGCATTGGTTCGAAGCGACCTCGGCGATGCGTTCGCGCCCTCGCCCCGGTTTTCTCCTACGCGTCTTTGCGCCGGATCCCGCGCCATCGCGGCGGCATAGTCCACCGACTTGAAACACCCCGGTTGGAAGCCTCGGCGCGGGTTCCAGCGCTCCGGACATCCGGCCGTGTGAAGCCTTACCTGCTTTTGCAGTTGACCGCATCCACCGCGCAGGCAAGACTCGCCGGACGTTTTTAGCGGTGAAACTCGCTGATGAATAATCTGGATTTGCCGGTGACGCGCTACGCGGCCAATGGCGACATCAATATTGCCTATCAGGCGATGGGTACGGGGCCCCTCGATATCATCATGGTCCCCGGCATCGTTTCGCATGTCGAGTTCATGCATGAATTGATCGGATATACCGCATTCCTGCGTCGTCTCTCGACATTCGCCCGCGTGGTCACGTTCGACAAGCGCGGTCAGGGACTCTCGGATCGCATATCGGGCGCACCGTCGCTGGAAGTGCGCATGGATGACGTTCGCGCTGTGATGGACGACGTCGGTTCGAAGCGGGCGGTGATCGTTGGGTTTTCCGAAGGCTCCGCGATGAGCGTGCTCTTCGCGGCCACCTATCCTGAGCGGGTGGTGCAGCTCGTGCTGATTGCCGGCTTTGCCCTGGCGTCGGAGTTCCAGTCGGCCAATCTGGAAGAAAGAATTGCCCAGCGCGTCAGGAATTGGGGCACCGGAGAATTGATCAAGACCGTGATTGCGCAGCAGGCGTCCAACCCGGACGCCATCAGTCAGTTCGGCAAACTGGAACGGAACGCGGCCAGTCCTGGCGGCATCAAGGCGATACTGCTGCTGAACGCGCAGATCGATGTCAGGCCGGTTCTTCCGAACGTTCGGGTGCCGACGCTTGTGCTGCATCGCCAGACCGACGCACAAATTCCCGTCGCGCTCGGCCGCAGTCTGGCGGCTCAAATTCCCGGTGCGAAATTCATCGAATATCCGGACGGAGATCACGCTTTCTGGTCGGGCGACACTGAACCGATGATTGGCGATATAGAGGAATTCGTAACCGGACATCGCGACAGTTCATCCAGCGAACTGGAACGCGTCCTGGCCACGGTACTGTTCACCGACATTGTCGACTCGACGCGCAGCGCTGCCGCCATGGGCGATCAAGCATGGCGGCGATCGCTCGACAGTCACGACCAATTGGCGAGGCAAATGCTCGAGAGACATCGCGGAATTCTGGTCAAGAATACCGGCGACGGCATTCTAGCGACGTTCGACGGGCCGGGTCGCGCGGTGAAATGTGCCTTGGCGTTCAGCACCGCCGCCAAGCAGATGGGTCTCCCCCTGCGCGCGGGTCTGCATACCGGCGAAATCGAGATAAGAGGCCAGGACGTCGGCGGCATCGCGGTACACGCAGCGGCCCGTGTGATGGCTCAGTCCCAGGCCAGTGAAGTCCTGGTTTCGCGGGTCGTCACTGATCTCGTGGCCGGCGCAGGGCTCAAATTCACCGAGCGCGGTTCTTATGAACTCAAGGGCATTCCGGGCCGTTGGGACCTGTTCGCAGCGAGCGCCTAGGGCTTCTCCATTTCGCTCGAAAACGCTCCGGCCTAAAAGTTCGAACAGACGCTCATGGCACCGGTTCGGGTGCAACTGAGACCATGCTTGTCGGTGTATTTCACCGTGCCTTGCGGTGGCTCGCAGATCGATGCGCCACCTTGATCGTAGCAACTCATTCCGGTGTCGGGATCGATAAACCTTGCGGATCTGTCCGCAATGACGTGATCCAGAACCCAGCCGCGAGACTGCATGCACGCCTGGAAGGCCGCGCTATCCGTAAACGTGTTCTGACGCGACAGACCGCACTTGCGGCCGTCGGCGATCTTCGCAGCCATGCTTCGGTCATGGCCGCCCGGCCGCAGCGTGTCCCTGAAAACATCGGTCTGCGCCGATGCAGCGCCGAACAGCGCACCAAGAATCAGAACCGTACCGAGGATCAACCGCTTCATCGCTGTTCTCCCGGCATCGGCCGGCTCGCGGCCACAACACTATGTGTCTGTTGATCGAGCTGACCGGTTCAACAACGCGCGCGACAAATTTGAAAGTCGTGTGGAAAAGCCAAATTCCGATCGGGCCTATTCGATGGACGATGATCTGGAAATCCGGATAAACTGGTCGGGGGACGCTAACCGAATAGGAGAGCCCATGCGGAAGCTTACATTTACAGTATTGGCGGCAGCAGCAATTCTCTTGGTGAACTCTGTGGGCTGGACAGCTAGTGCCGCCACATCTACCGGGGCCGCAATTCCGAGTGCCGCGAGAAACTTCTCGCCGATCAAGGAAACCGCGTGCCGGGGATACGGCCGCTGGTGCGGACCGGGCTATGTCAGAGCCTGCGGCCCATACCGGTGCTGGTGCCGTCCTTGTTTCTAGGTCTTCGTTTCTAGGTCTTCAGGTTCGCGCATAAACGGAGGCCGCCGGATTCGGGCGGCCTCTTTCGTTATTTGGGAACCGGATACTTCTTGATACCGCGGTTCAATCAGAACCGATCGGGCGCTAGAGCATGATTCAACAGGTTTGAATCATGCTCGTCGCCCATCTTATTGTTTGAGCATGATCTTTTCGGAAAACCGGTTCCCACTTTTCCGGATCATGCTCTAGTTCGCCGCGAAACAATACAGCAGGCCGTCGCCGCCGGTGCTCTTGAGATCGGCCTGCGAGCAGCCGCCATCCGGTCCGCGCGAGGGATGCGAACTATTCCAGGATTTCGACGCATCGTCGTCGCGCAGCCCGATGCGATCGGAATGACCTACCATCGCGGCACCCTTGGTGCTGCTCGTCCAGTTCTTGCAGGTGCGGTCTTCTGTCGCCGGGAAAGCCGTGCCGTCCGCCTGCGATCCCGTCAGCACGTCGTGGCGGTTCGGCGAATCGCCGCGGCCGCTGATGATATCGCCCTTCTCGCTGAGCGCGGTCTGCTTGGTCAGATTATTGGCGGCGTGGAGTTCGGCGACGTCCCTGGCGATCACGACGCCCTTTGAATTCTGCCACGGACCCTTGCCGATGCGATCGCGCGCATTCACCGCCGGCTTGCCGTCGGCGGCCTGCGCCGAGAGATAGGCGTGCCAAATCTTGACTCCAGAAGCACCGGCGCCAGCACCCGCGGCCTGAGCCAAGGTCTGGCAATAATTGTCGGCACCGGCGAGGCCCCCGAGATTGGCGCCGTTTCCGATGCCGTTGGAGGTCACGAAGAAAGTGGTATCGGCCGACTGCGCGTGCCCCGGCTGTGCCGCGATCAACGAGGCGGCGAGGCATAGACCCACAGGCGAGATAATCCTGATGAAGATGGACATCGATTTCCTCCGAATTGCTTTTTGCCAATCGCTTTTGAGAATTGCGAAGTTTCTTCTTGATCGACCGGCTCGCTGACAAGCGGGGCCTGGTCTGACATCAACCCGACCGGCGTGACATTATTCCGTTTTCGCAACGCCGCAATGAAGGGCAAGAAAATGAAGGGCAAGAAAATGAAGAACCAGAAATGAAAAGGCGCCGCGGAACCAACCGCAGCGCCTTGTATTGTTACCTGCCGTAAAAAGATCAGGTCTGCTGGATCGCCGAGAGTTCCCAACCGGCGCCGCGCGGCCGCAGGAAGGTCCAGACTTCCGTCACCTCGGACGGTGTTTCGCTGCCCGCGACCAACTGGCCGGTGGTGCGGTCGATGGTCTTGTCAATCAGCGAGAACCGCATCGCCACGCTGGCGAAATCGGAATCGCCCTCGCGCCAGGCTTCCGCGAGGTCGCCCTGCAGCAACTTGACGTAGGAGGTCTTGTTGATCTGGTTGCGGGCTTTGTTCGCGTCGAGATCCCCGGTGAAATACGACACCATTTCGGGCGTCGCCAGCGTGCGCAGTTTGCCGATATCCTCGTTGGACCAGGCGGCCTGAATCTCGCCGAGCAGTCGCTCGAAGGCTTCGTAGTCGCTGGGAATGAGCTCCAGCGGCGCGCTGCCCGATCCCAGTCCGAAACCCGTTGCGGCGCGGAAGCTCGAGGGCGCGCCGATCCCCGCGGCCGCGCCGGCATAGGCGGTCTCGTGACGGCGCTGCCACCACGACATCGCCAGCCGAACCACGATGATGATCAAGCCGATCTGCAGGATCAGGCCGAAGATCGACGATAATCCGCCGAGGCCCCCGAACATTCCGCCGCCGAACAACATGCCGAGCAGGCCGGCGCCGAGAAAGCCCGCGAACAGGCCGCGGAGCATGCCGCCGCCGGGCCGGTTGAAGAACCCGCCGCCGGCAGGCGCGCCCAGACCCGGACTGCCCGGTTCGGCCGTGGTGCGGTTGAAGGGCTGCGCGGTGCCCGGTGCGGTCGACGTGCTCGGCGGCGCGGAAAACGTTCGCGCTCCCCGAGAACCCGAACTGACGCCGCCGCCGATCCTGGCATCGGCCGATGAGGCCGCCAGCATCACCGGCAACGCCAGCGACAGAATGACGGCAATCGCCTGGACGAAGCCGTGGGCGCGTTGCGTAAATCTCATGTCAATATCCTCAAATCCCCGACAGGGGGAAACGTCCCTAACATGGGCAGTACTACCTGAAAGTGAAGCGATGATCGGGAACCTGGGCTGCGGCGCTCGGTCGCGGGCATGCGGCAAGGACGATCATTATAACGCTCGTCACCCCCGGGCTTGACCCGGGGGTCCATCCTTATCTGTGAAGATGATGGATGGCCGGGTCGACGCCCGGCCATGACAAAGGGTGGATCGCTCACTTATGCCACCTTAAAGAGCGCCCGGCATTGTCCGGGATCACGACGGCGTCATGGTCTCCTTCACCGCGGCGACCAGTTGGCTCAGCGTGAAGGGTTTGGGCAGGAACGCGAACTGCTGGTTCTCCGGCAGGCTCTTCTCGAAGGCATCTTCAGCGTAACCCGAAACGAAGATGATCTTGAGGTCGGGATTGCGGCCCCGCATGTTCTTGAGCAGGGTCGGGCCATCCATTTCCGGCATCACCACGTCGGAAACCACGAGATCGACCGCGCCGTTCTTTTCCTCCAGCGCTTCCATCGCCTCGATGCCGTTCGACGCCTCGATGACGCTGTAGCCGCGCGAGCGCAGGCCGCGGGCGTTGAGCGAGCGCAGGCCCTCCTCGTCTTCGACCAGGAGAATGGTGCCCTGTCCGGTCAGATCGGTGCGCGGCTTAACCTCGGCCGCAGGCTCTCTGGCGGCGCCATTGCCGGCCACCGCGTCGGGCTGGACTTCCTGCTCGGGATGATGCCGCGGCAGGAAGATATGGAACGAGGTACCCTTGCCAGCCTCGGAGTCGACATAGACGAAGCCGCCGGTCTGCTTGACGATGCCGTACACCGTCGACAGGCCGAGGCCGGTGCCCTTGCCGACTTCCTTGGTCGAAAAGAACGGCTCGAATATCTTGTCGACGATCTCGGCTGGAATTCCGGTGCCGGTGTCCGCGACATCGATCCGCACATAATCCGCCGCCGGCATTCCCTTGAAAGACAGTCCGGCTGAATCCGCCGCTGTCACATTGCCGGTGCGCACCGTCAGCTTGCCGCCCTCGGGCATCGCATCGCGGGCATTGACGGCGAGATTGACGATCACCTGTTCGAATTGCGAGACGTCGACCTTCACCGGCCAGAGATCGCGGCCATGCACCAGGTCGAGCTTGACCTTCTCGCCGATCAGCCGGCGCAGCAGCATGGTCAGATCCGACAGCGCGTCTCCGAGATCGAGCACCTGCGGCCGCAGGGTCTGGCGGCGCGAAAACGCCAGCAGCTGGCGCACCAGCGTCGCCGCGCGGGTCGCGTTCTGCTTGATCTGCATGATGTCCTGGAACGAGGGATCGGTCGGCTTGTGCGCGTTCAGCAGGAAGTCGTTCGCCATCATGATGGCGGACAGCACATTGTTGAAATCATGGGCGATGCCGCCGGCGAGCTGGCCGACCATGTCCATCTTCTGCGACTGGTTGATCTGGTTCTCGAGCGTTCGCCGCTCGGTGGTTTCCAGCATGTAGACGATGGCGGCTTCGGTCTCGCGTTCGTCTTCCTCGACCGAGGTGACGAAGAACTGCCCCCAGCGCTCCTTGGGCCCGTCGAGCATGGCCTCGACCGGCGGGATATCGCCCTGCCCCTCCGCCGCCTGGTTGATGGCCGCGATCAAGAGGCTGCGATCGCGCGCATTGACCGTCCTGAAGATCGACTTGCTGGCCGCGCCGTCCGTACCCAGGCCCTGCGCCAGCTTGGCGAAGCGCGCATTGGCGCGGACCACCGCACCCCCGCGATCGACGGTCGCGATCGCCATCGGGGTGTGGTCGAAGAAGCGCATGAAGCGGACTTCGGCGGCGCGCTGCGGATCGGCACGCTCGTCACGGGCGCGGCTGATCACCAGCGTGCGCGACGCGCCGGGTACACCGTCGGCGCCGAATGCCAGCTTGTGATAGAGCCGTACCGGTACGGTCTTGCCGCCGCGCATGCGCAGGTCGATGTCGAACACCTCGGTCTTGACCTCGCCCGGCACCGGCGCAATCGATGTCAGCAGCGACGCGCCGTCGCCGGACACGATGTCGGCGAGCTTCAGGCCGCCCGACCCTATTTCCGCAAGATCATGATCCAGCCAGTTCGCCAGCGTCGCGTTGATGTAGACGACGTCGCCGGCGGCATTGACCGAGAAGAAGCCGCAGGGCGCGTGATCGAGATATTCGATCGCGTGCTGCAGTTCCTTGAACACGTCCTCCTGCCGTTCGCGGTCGCGGGTGATGTCGGCAATCGACCACACCGCGTATTTCGCCTCACGCCTGCTCTGGCCGAGCGGCCGGACCCGCATCCGCAGCCAGCGGCCATGGCTGCCTTCGTGACCGCTGCCGTCATGACCGGCGATGCGCACTTCTTCCTGCTGCCGCTTGCCTTCGCGCGCGGCCTTGAGCAGGCGAAACACCGCCTCGGAAACATCGGGATTGCCGATGAAGACCCGCTCGACCGGGCGGACGTCGAGCGCGGTGGTCGCCCCCGTCAGCGCGAGATAGGCGGCGTTGAAATAGACCACATGACCACCGGGATCGGTGACCGCGAGGCCGTCATAGGCCTGATCGGCAATGCGGCGAATGACCGGGTCATCGGTGGAGCGATCGGCGAAACGAATGATCCCCGCGGCATAGGCGAACAGGTTGAACAGCCCGACCGTCGCCAGCAACGCGAGCAGGCCGAGAATATAAGGCTGCGCCTGGGCCCGGCCGATGGTCATCAGCGCCACCGCGGCCGCGACGATCCCGCCGGCCACCAGCAGCACCAGGACGATGCTGCCGCCGCGCCGCGCCGGCTCATGGGCGGGCATCGGCTCCGGTGGCGGATCGTTGTCAGGTTCGGCGGTCATACCAGGGGACGCAGCCTGTCGACATGGATGTAACGCGCTTGCGCGCGCCGGGTGTAACGCGCTTGCGCGTGACGCGCACTGCGCACGCCTGCTCCTGAGTGCCTGAATCGGACCCGCAAGCGCAAGTCCATCACGCCGTTATTTCGTTGGTTACGCGCATTTCCCGCCCATTAAGGCCAGCCGTTGCCGACATCACGCCCGCCGGCCAGAAAGCCCGCGCTTGAGACCCATCACATAGCCGATAATTTCGGCGACCGCATGATAGTGCTCGACCGGGATCTCCGCGTCGATCTCCACGGTGGCGTACAATGCCCGCGCCAGCGGCACGTTCTCGACAATGGGAATATCGTGCTCGCCCGCGATTTCCCTGATCTTGAGCGCGATCCGATCGACGCCCTTGGCCACGCAGATCGGCGCCGCCATGCCGCGTTCGTAGGAAAGCGCGACCGAATAGTGGGTCGGGTTGGTGATGATCACGGAGGCCTTGGGAACCGCGGACATCATGCGCTTCCTCATGCGCGCCTGCCGCAATTGCCGGATCCGGCCCTTGATTTGCGGGTCGCCTTCGGACTGCTTGAACTCTTCCTTCATTTCCCGCAGCGACATCTTCTGCCGTTCGTACCATTGCTGGTACTGGAAAAAATAGTCCGCAATCGCGACCACCGCGAGCATCGCCACCACGGCGCCCATCAGATGCAGCGTCAGGCTGAGGATCACGCCGAAAATCATGGCGGAGTCGAAATGCAGCATCGACTCCAGCCGATGACGCTCCGGCCAGAGGATCGCCGTCATCACGGCGCCCAGCGCGAACAGTTTGAACAGACCCTTGCCAAAATTCGCCGCCGCCTGCTTGCCGAAGATCCGCTTGGCGCCGGACGCCGGCGATATCTTGCTGAATTTGGGCTTGAGGGATTCGCCCGACCACACCAGGCGGTGCTGCAGCATATTGCCCGCGATCGCCGCCAGCGCCAGCAGCAACAGCGGCATGCCGAGGGCCGCGATCAGCATATATTCGAGACTCCGCGCCAATTCCAGCAGGCTCGGCCCGTCGGCGTGAATCATCCACGAATTGGCAATCAGGTTGCGCAGCGGCATCTGAATGCCGCCGACCGATCCGGAAAACGACGACAGCACCAGCGTGGCGCCGGCGATCATGAACCAGGTATTGACCTCCTGGCTTTTGGCGACATCGCCGCGTTCGAGGGCGTCATCCAGGCGTTTTTGCGTGGGGTCTTGTGTGCGTTCTGCGCCGTCGTCTTCGTCCGCCATCGCTTAAGGCTTTCAGTTGAGCGGCATCAGGTCGTGCATGACACCGATGAAATAATCGAGGAATGTCCCCATCATCGCGGCGAGAATGGCGGCGAAGATCAGGAAGCCGGAGAGAATCGACAGCGGCACGCCGACAAAATAGACCTGCATCTGCGGCATCAGCCGTGCCAGCACGCCGAGGCCGACATTGAAGACCAGGCCGAACACCAGGAACGGCGCCGACAATTGCATGCCGATCTTGAACGCCGCGACGAAGGCGCGGGTGGCGAGCGCGGCAACATCGCCGCTCGGCACCAGATCGCCCGGCGAGAAAATCGTGTAGCTGTCGCTCAGCGCGGCGATGACAAGATGATGACTGTCGGTCGCAAACAGCAGCGTTATGCCGAGCAGCGTGAGGAAGTTTCCGATCAGGAGGCCCTGCTGGCCCTGGGTCGGATCGATGGCGGTGACAAATCCGAGGCCGAGTTGCTGGGCGATCACCGATCCTGCGACCTGCAGCGCCGACAGTGTGACCCGGGCGGTGGCGCCGAGCACGATACCGACGATAATCTCATGGAGCATCATGACCAAAAGCGGCGTCAGCGACTGCATGTCGATGGTGTAGGCGGCGCGGTGCAGCGGCAGGATGATCAGTGTCAGCAGCACCGCGATCGCGAGCTTGATGCGAACCGGAATATTGGTCTCGCCCAGTCCCGGCAACAGCATCACCATCGCGGCGACGCGGGCGAACACCAGCATGAAGGCGGCGGCGAGCGCGGGCAGCAGTGAAATATCGATGCGCATGATTCACGCATAGTGCCTCAACCGCCTATGATTCGCGACGATATCCGCATCATGTGGCTATGTAGCGCATCCGCCATGAACGGCAGCGCGAGCAGCAGGGTGACGAAAATCGCCAGGATTTTCGGCACGAACACCAGCGTCTGTTCCTGGATCTGCGTCAGCGCCTGAAACAGCGACACCACCACGCCGACGACGAGACCGACGACCATCAGCGGCGACGACACCACCACGATGGTCCAGATTGCATCGCGCGCCACATCGAGGGTTTCAGCACCGGTCATTACAACTCCTGTTCACTCTGGAAACGCTTGCACCCGTCATTGCCTGCGACAAACGCGAAGCATTTGTGCAAGGGAGCAATGACGGCAGTTGAAAAACTCAGATCGCCATCTTCATGATGTCTTCGTAGGACTGGATGACCTTGTCGCGCACCGACACCAGCGTCGATACCTTGACGTCGGTCTCGGCCACCGCGGTGACGACATCCATGACGTTGGCCTTGCCCGACGCCATGGCGTTCGACTGCGCGTCAGATTGTCGTCCCCCCTCCATGACGCTGCCGATGACGTCCTTGAGCAGCTCGCCGAAGGAGGGTCCGCCGGCGGTGGGTGATTTGCCGCCGGCGCCGGTGTCCAACACGCGGGCAACGCTGGCGTAGGCATTTGCAGCGATTGTGGGTGAAGCCATGGTTCAGGTTCCTGTTCAGGCCTTGAGGATGTTGAGCGTGAGTGAGAGCATCCGGCGCGTGGCGCTGATGATGTTGAGGTTCGCCTCGTAGGATCGCTGCGCGTCACGCATGTCGGTCATTTCGATCAGCGGATTGACGTTGGGATATTTGACATTGCCGGCGGCATCCGCCGCCGGATTACTGGGCTCGTGCTTGACGCGAAACGCCGTTTGATCGGGCCGGATCTTGCCCATCGCAACCACCCTCGCATCCAGCTCACGATCGAGGGCGGAGGAAAACGTCGGCACCTTGCGGCGATAGGGGTCGCCGCCGGCAGTCGCCGCGGTGGAATCCGCATTGGCGATATTTTCCGAGATCACGCGCATCCGTCCCGCCTGGGCGCGTAGGCCGGACGTCGCGATCCCCATCGATCTGGCGAAATCTGCGATAACCTGACGGTCTGCCATGTTGTAACTTCTCCTGGTCTAATCCGGCCTCATGCCTTGCCGATCGCGACCTTCAAAAGATGCAGACGGCTGCTGTAGAGCGAGGTCACGGCGGCATAATCCATCTGGTTGTCGGCAGCCTTCAGCATCTCGTCTTCGAGATTGACGGCGTTGCCGGTGGGCCGTGTCTCAAAGCCGACCTTGGAATTCTGGTCGAAGCTTTCGGGTGCCCCCGACGGGATGATATGACTGGTGCTGGTGCGCACCATCGCCAGTGGGCCGGGGCCCGCGCGGCCACTCGTGACATCGATTTTTGGGTCGACGAGATCGCGCGGCTTGAAGCTCGGCGTATCGGAATTGGCGACATTTTCAGCCAGAACACGCTGGCGCTCCTGGTGCCATTGCATTTTGGTCCGCAGCGCCGCCAGGGCCGGAATATCGTTGATGGCCATCGCGCCCTCTCCTCTTGCCTGGGCGGCATGACGCCGCTTGAGGTGGGCAGAATTTGCCGTGTGTATGGTTAACAGCCGGTTAAAATTGCCGTGGCGGCAGCGTCGCGCCGCAAAGCCGATTCGCCGGGCGCCGATCAATCCGTGCGCATTTTCGCCATGAAAGCTGCGTTAACCAACGAAATCATTGGAGTTGGGACTGCGAGAAGTCGTTTTGGCCCAGCCGATTCATAGGTTATTAAGATAGCGGGCGGCAGTTTCTGCCGTGGGGAATTAAGGATTAGGGCCGGATCGAGGCTTCGTTCGCCGCTTGGCGCGTCGTTTCCGGTCCGCGTTCGACGCAACAGACTCGAAGAAAATGCCGTTTGCCGGGGACAAAGCATGCCTGCTCTTACATTTATCCTCGCCTTCGTAGCGGTTCTGGCGCTGATCGGCCTCGCCGCCTGGCTGGTGCGCCGATTCGCGGGGAACCGGCTGGGGGCCAATACCAATCGTAGCCGGATGCCGCGACTGGCGGTGATCGATGCCGCCGCGGTGGATGGCCGGCGCCGGCTGGTGCTGGTGCGGCGCGACAACATCGAACATCTCTTGATGATCGGCGGTCCGACCGACATCGTCGTCGAACCCAATATCGTGCGCGCCATGCCCGGACGGGACCAGATCCCGTCGCGGCCGGCGGTCGGCGGAACCGAACCGCAGCCCCGGGTGGCGCCGCTGCCGGACGCCGGCAACTGGTCGGATGATGGCCCGCGCTCCGACGCCTTCGATCATCCCGAACCGCAAATGCCCGAGCCGCCGCCCCGCCCGGCCCGTCCCTCATTCGCCGACGAAGTGCGCCGGCCGGCGCCGGCCTTGTCGGAACGACGCAGCGACCCCTTGACCGGCTTCACGCCGGAACCGCTCAGCGGGCGTCCTGAGTCCCGCCCCGAGCTGCGCGGCGAGCCGATGCCGTCGCGGGTGACATCGCGCAACGAGCCGGTGATACCGCGCCCGCCACGCCAGAGCGAAGCGCCGAAGCCGCCCCCGATTCGTGCGCCGGAGCGCGCCGTTGCGCCGCCGCCACCGCCTCCCCCGCCTCCCCAGGCCCCAGCGATGTCATCGGCGGACCAAAATCTCGCCGAGATGGCGCAACGCCTGGAGGCGGCGCTTCGCCGGCCGGCCGGCGACCCCGAACCGCGCGTCGGCGCCCCGCCGGTCGCTCCCGAACCGCCCCCCGGCCGGAGCGCGCCCCGCGGCGAGCCGTCGATGCCGCCGCCGGTGGCAGCACCTTCGGCAAAGAGCGGCTTTGAGAATCTGGAAGACGAGATGGCGTCACTGCTGGGTCGTCCAAAGACACCTTCGTGAGGCCGGCGACTTTTCCGCGTAGAGTATTATTTTTTGCCACACTGATAGCCGCCGGATCGCTGGCGGAGCCGGCGTTCGCGCAGGACATCAGTATCAATCTCGGCCAGGGCAATGGCGGCGTCACCGAACGCGCGATCCAGCTGATCGCGTTGTTGACGGTGCTGTCGGTGGCGCCGTCGATCCTGATCATGATGACGTCGTTCACCCGGATCGTCGTCGTGCTGTCGCTGCTGCGCACCGCACTCGGCACCGCGACCGCGCCGCCGAACTCCGTCATCATCGCGCTGGCGATGTTTCTGACCGCGTTCGTGATGGGCCCGGTGCTGCAGAAATCCTACGACGACGGCATCAAGCCGCTGGTCGCCAACCAGATCAGCGTCGAGGAAGCGATGCTGCGCGCTGCCGTGCCGCTGCGCGGCTTCATGCAGAAGAACGTGCGCGAGAAGGACCTCAAGCTGTTCATGGATCTGTCGGGTGAACCGCCGCCGGCGACGCCGGAAGATATGTCGCTGCGGATTCTGATACCGGCGTTCATGATTTCGGAATTGAAGCGCGCCTTCGAGATCGGTTTCCTGCTGTTCCTGCCGTTCCTGATCATCGACCTCGTGGTCGCCTCGGTGCTGATGTCGATGGGCATGATGATGCTGCCGCCGGTGGTGGTATCATTGCCGTTCAAGCTGATCTTCTTCGTGCTGGTCGACGGCTGGGCGCTGGTCGCCGGCAGCCTGGTGCAAAGCTACGGCGGATAGCTGTGCGCACCCGGGCCCTGTTTTCCGATGACCGGCGATCGTGTGGAACGGCGGTTAGCGGCAGTGCTTGCGGTCGATGTGCGGTTCTAAATCTAACGCAAGCTTATTCGGATCAGTCGCGCAGCTTCTGCGCCCGGTACGCGCTTGGCGTCGTTCCCACCGCCTTGCGGAAAGCGCGGTTGAAGTTCGCCTGCGACGAAAATCCGGTGGCGTAGGCGATGTCGACCAGCAGCCGATCGCTCGCCAGCAGCAGCCGTTTGGCGAGATCGAGGCGCTGGCGGCTGACGTATTCATGCGGCGCCGTTCCGGTGGCCGCCTTGAAGCTGCGCGAGAAGTGCGCCGGGCTCATGCACGCCACCGACGCCAGTTCATTGACGGTGAAGGCCCGCTCGACCGAGGCGTTGATGAATTCCGTCACGCGCGTCAGGCGTTTCAAATCAAGCGGCTTGTCGGCGCTACTGAATTGTTTCAGGCGAACGGCCGTCGCCGAATAGGTGTGCACCAGGTGAGCCGACAAGGCGTTTCCGAGGCTCTCGATCAGCAGCCGACCGGTGGAGGTCTCGGCTTCCATTTCCCTCAGAATCTGGTCCGCGACGTACTCGATGAACGGATCTCGATCGATCGCGGCGTACTGGATCGAGATCCCCGAGGGGTCGATATCGAGATCCTTCAGCATCGTTTCGTCGAAAGGCTTGCCCGGCAGGAAGAGATGAAGGCATTCCTGCATCGGATTTTCGATATTGATGAAGTCCTCGCTGATCCCGGCCGGGCAAAGCCACACGGTGCCTTTCTTGCTCAGGGTCCGTTGGTGCATGCCAGCGCCTCGCCGATCGACGAGCGAGTGACCGCGCAGCTGGATGGCGATTTCCGTGTCTCGCGGCAGCTGCGGAGGCAGCTCTCCCGCCTCGTGGCTCCATATCTCCGCGAGAAGGTGCGACCATCGCCGGTCGTTTGAAGTCCGAAGCATTCTGCCGGTAACATATTTATCGACAGAGTTGCCAAGCGTACCCATCGTGAATCTCCATCGAGGAAGCGCGACGTGGTGGCAACGGTATTGTCTGATCTAAGTCTGACCATGTCGGACTTAGGCAACTACTATGCCAAAATGTGACGTGCGCGTCCATCGACTCCGGCGCCGCTTGAAGTAGCCAGGGTGCGCAAGGAACAGGCAAACCCGACCGCTCGCGACTGTCCGGACCGCCAGGGCGTCCGCAGTTTAGGAAAAGAACCCCGCATATTCTGAGAAGCCAGCCGGTTCCCATCGCTGCAGTCTCCACATCACGTTGGATCACGAAGCGGAGGAACCCATGGCCCGTACCACGGTAGTTGGCGCATGCCCACATGACTGCCCGGACACCTGCTCGATCCTGACCACCGTCGAGAACGGAAAGGCCATCGCGGTGCGGGGCAACCCCGATCATCCGTTCACGCGCGGGCGTTTGTGCGTCAAGGTCAACAACTACGAGGAGCGGGTCTACAGCGACAAGCGCGTGCTATATCCACTCAGGCGGGTGGGCCCCAAGGGCTCCAAACAGTTCCAGCGGATATCGTGGGATGAGGCAATCGAAACCATTGCCAAGCGGTGGAAGTCAATCATCGCGACAGATGGCGCACAGGCGATCCTGCCCTACAGCTACCTCGGCACCCAGGGCATTATCAACGGGTTGAACGTCGGTGACCCCCTGTTCAACAAGCTCGGCGCCACCGTGTCGGAACGGACCTTTTGCGACTCGGGCTCGTGCACGGCCTACATGATGACGATCGGTCCCACGCCCGGGGTCGATCCCGAAAGCTTCGTGCACTCGAAATATATTCTCCTGTGGGCGTGCAACACGCTCGGCACCAACTCGCACCACTGGCCGTTCATCGAGCAGGCCAAGAAGGCCGGCGCCAAGCTGGTGGTAATCGATCCGGTGCGGACGCGCACCGCAAGGCTGGCCGACTGGCATATTCCGATCCGCCCGGGCACCGATGCGGCGCTGGCGCTGGCGATGATTCACGTCATCATCAAGGAGAACCTGGTCGACCGCGACTACATCGACAAGCACACCGTCGGCTACGACGAGCTGGCGGAGCGGGCGTCGATCTACACCCCCGAATTCGCCGCCCGGGAGACCGGCATTCCGGTCGAGGACATCGTCAAGCTGGCGCGGGAATACGCCACCACGCCGCCGGCGGTGGTGCGCATCGGCGTCGCCGTGGAGCGCCACGCCGGTGGCGGTCAGACCGTGCGCGCGATCGCCTGTCTACCGGGACTGATCGGCGCCTGGAAGCATGTGGGCGGTGGCCTGCTGCAACTGCCGATCTGGGCCTTTCCGGTGAAATGGGAGGTGCTGATGCGGCCCGACCTGCAGCCGGAAAAAATGCGGGTACTGAATTCATGGCGGCTTGGGCAGGCGCTGACCGGCGAACTCGGCTTCGATCCGCCGATCAAGGCCCTGTTCGTCTACAACGCCAACCCCATGGCCATGGTGACCGAGCAGGCCAAACTCGAACAGGGTCTCGAACGCGAGGACCTGTTTACGGTGGTCAGCGAACACTTCCTGACCGACACGGCCAGATACGCCGACATCGTTTTGCCGGCGACCACCCAGCTGGAACAGAAAGACATCATGTTCTCGTGGGGGCATCTCTATCTGTCCTACAACAACCCGGCGATCGAGCCGCTCGGCGAAGCGGTGTCAAACACCGAGCTGTTCCGTCGCCTGGCGAAAGCCATGGGCATCGACGACCCGTCCTTCTACCGGACCGATGACGAGATCATCGAGGCGTCGCTCGATTGGACCAATCCTGTGCTTCAGGGGATCACCCTTGAGGACGTCAAGGCCAAGGGCTATGCGCGGCTCACCATGCCATCGGCCGACGACTGGGCGCCGCACCGCGAGGGTAATTTTCCGACGCCCACGGGCAAGTGCGAATTCAAGTCGAGCATCACCGGCGGCGGCAACTTCGTCGTGCCGCTGTTCCGGCAGGGCTACAACGGCGACCAGGACGGCACGCCGGTGGATGCTTTGCCACACTACATCCCGCCAAACGAGAACCCGCAGACGACGCCTGCGCTGGCCAAGCGCTATCCGCTCAGCCTGATTACGCCCAAGAGTCACGCGTTCCTGAACTCGAACTACGGCAATCTGCCCGCGCAAACCGCCCAGGCGGGCGAGGAGCAGTCGGTGTTCCTTCACCCCGAAGACGCCGAGCAGCGCGGCATCGTGGCCGGAGCGCCGATTCGGGTATTCAACGACCGCGGTGCGTTCGAGGCCTTCGCCAGCATTTCGCCGGACATCATGCCGGGCGTGGTCATGGCGCCGTCGGGATACTGGCACCGGTCCAACCGCAAGGGAGCGACCGTTCACGCGCTCACGCCACCCGCCTACGCCGATCTTGGCCGGGCGCCGACCTTCTCGGACGTGCTTGTCCAGGTCGGTAAGCTCTGAACGGCTGACCCGGGACATCGCTATGGCATATGTGGTCACCGACAATTGCCGAGGCTGCCGATACACGGAATGCGTCACCGTGTGTCCGGTCGAGTGCTTTCATGTCGACGAGAAGATGACGTATATCGATCCAGAGAACTGCATCGACTGCGGCGGCTGTGTCCCGGTCTGCCCGGTCGGCGCCATCGAACCTGACTACCGCCTGGCCGCCGACAAGAAGTTCTGGATCGACGTCAATCGCAAGCGCGCGGCCGAAACGCCTGTCCTCACCGCGCGCCTGCCGCCACTGCCCGGCGCCGATGCGCGCCGGCAAGAACTCGGAAGATGACCAAATCCGATCTTGACCGGGCCTATGCCGACGGCTTTCGCGTCGCGGTGATCGGCAGTGGCCCGAGCGGCTTCTACGCGACGGAGGCGTTGCTTCGCTCTGGCACGCCAGTCGCCGTCGACATGTTCGAGCAGCTTCCGGTGCCTTACGGACTCGTTCGATTTGGAGTGGCTCCCGATCACCCAAAGCTCAAGCTGGTTACAACAGCCTTCGACAGAATCGCGAAGGCGCCGGGGTTTCGTTTCATCGGCGGGGTCGCGGTCGGACGCGATGTGTCGATCGACGAACTGCGCGACAGCTATGACGCGGTAGTTCTCGCCACCGGCGCCGATATCAGCCGATCGCTGGGTATCCCCGGCGAAGGCCTCCCCGGCAGCCATCACGCCGGCGATTTTGTCGCCTGGTACAACGGCCATCCTGACTACCGTGACTGCCATTTCGATCTCGGCTGCGGAGCCGCAACCGTGATCGGCCATGGCAATGTGGCGCTCGACGTGGCGCGCATCCTTGCCAAAACCACCGACGAACTGCGCCGGACAGATATCGCCGCGCATGCGCTCGAGGCTCTCGCGGAAAGCCGCATTCGCGAAATTCGCGTGGTCGGGCGCGGCCGGCCGCCGCAGGCGAAGTTCAGCGCCAAGGAGTTGCGCGATTTCCTCGACCTTGAGACCTGCGACACCACCATCGACAGCCGGGACGTCGTGCCGGATGACTTTACGCCGGACAATCCACAGGATCCGGAACTGACCGAAAAGCTGGCGCTGCTGCGCACATTTTCACAGCAGGCTTTGGCCAAGCCGCGGCGGTGCACTTTCCGGTTCGGCCTGTCACCCGTTGCCATCAGGGGACAGGGCCGGGTGGAGACGATCGACTTCGCGCAACCATCAAGTGCGGTCGAGAACATCGACTGTGGCCTGGTGTTTCGCAGCGTCGGTCGCCGCACCGCGCCGCTCGACGGCGTTCCCTATGACCACGTTCGGGGCGTGCACGCCAACATCGACGGGCGCGTGGCGGTTGGCTCCTCGATCGTCGCAGGTCTCTATGTCTGTGGATGGAGCAAGCGTGGTCCCAGCGGCACCATCGGCACCAACCGCGGCTGCGGCATGGCCACCGCCGAGGCCATCCTTGCAGATCTGCCGGCGCGGGCGGGGCAGCGTACAGGCGACCCCGGCGCGCTGCTGGCGCGGCTCAACACGCGCGTTGCACGCGTCCTGAGTTTTGGCGATTGGGCGGCCATCGATGCGGCCGAGAAGCGCCGCGGCGCGCCGCTCGGCAAGCCGCGGGAAAAATTCGTGTCGGTGCCCGACATGCTGGCGGCGACTCATGCTTGATCGCTTGGTGATCGGAACTTGATAACAGCCGGAGAAGGGAGGCGAGCGATGTCGGTTCCGTTTGTTGATGGGTTTGGCAGGCGTGTGAAGTACCTCCGGCTCTCGGTAACCGATCGCTGCGATCTGCGGTGCCGATACTGCATGTCCGAGGCGATGACGTTTCTGCCAAGCAAGGAACTGCTCACGTTCGAAGAGCTCGACCGGGTCGCCCGGTGCTTCATCGCTTCCGGGGTCGAAAAGATCCGGGTTACCGGCGGCGAGCCGCTGGTGCGGAAGGAAATTATGCAGCTGTTCCGCAGCCTTTCCCGGTATCTGGCCGACGGCAGGCTGCGGGAGCTTACGCTGACGACCAACGCTACCCAGCTGTCGCGCTATGCGGAGGAACTCGCCGCGCTCGGCGTACGGCGGGTCAACGTGTCGCTGGACACGCTCGATCCGGACAAATTCACGATGATCACGCGCGGCGGGTTGCTGGGCCGCGTGCTCGAAGGGATCGCGGCGGCCCAGGCTGCCGGCCTGGCGGTCAAGCTCAACGCGGTGGCGCTGAAAGGTTTCACGGAAGACGGGATCGACGATCTGATCGGCTTTGCCCATGCCGGCGGGATGACGCTCACCTTGATCGAAACCATGCCGCTGGGCGAGATCGGCGCCGACCGCACCGATCAGTTTCTCCCGCTCTCCTCGCTGCGTCGCCAGATCGAGCAACGCTGGACATTGGTCGATCTGGCCGAGCGAACCGGCGGGCCGGCGCGCTACGTCCGCGTGATCGAAACCGGCGGGAAGGTCGGTTTCATCACACCCATGACTCACAATTTCTGCGAGGACTGCAACCGCGTGCGTGTGACGGCCTCTGGCGTGCTGCACCCCTGCCTTGGGCAAGCGAATGCGGTCGATCTCAAGCGGGTGTTGCGCGGCGATGGCGGCGATGCCGCCGTGATGCAGGCGATCGAGCTTGCGGTCCGCGGCAAGCCGCACGGCCACGATTTCCAGATCGGGCCCGGCGGACGCCCGGCGCTGGCGCGGCATATGTCGGCGACCGGCGGCTAGATCAGACAGCGTCGTGCAAACTGAGGCCGTAGACTCTGTGCCGGTTTTGCTTGTTGCCGAACCCGCTCAGTCCTTCACGCCGAACTGCTTGCCGAGGTGATCGCCGATCTGGACGATCAGCGCGACGCATTCGGGATAGCCCGGCATGGCAACGGTCGCTGCGTCGGCCGCGGTGCGGAATTCCCAGCTGTCGCCGGTACGCAAAACCGTAATCACGATTCCGTCCGGACAGTCGGCATGGGCTTTCAGCTCAGCCCAGGCCATCGCAACCAGTTCAGCTTCGGTCTTGCTGGGCTTGCTCATACGGGCGGCGTCCCCTGCGCGGTCTGCCGCACAGGTTGCCGCTTCGGCTGGCCGCTGTCGAGGGGGGTGAACCCTACTTCGCCGTGCCAACCCGCTTCAACCCGATGATCGCCGGCAACGAGCCGGTCGGGAACGGGTCGGCCTTCGGGGCTTCCGGCGGCATCGTCGCGCGCGCCGTCGCGTCCGGGAATCGCAACTTCATTTCGCGCAGGAAGCCGTCGAGAGTATCGACGCTTGCCGCCATCTTCGCAATCTGGGCGAATTCGGCGCTGGTGGAAGCGGCTGGCTTGCTCGCGGTCTCGAACGCGGCGCGGTCGGCTTCGCCGCTCATCAACGGCGCATATTTTTCGCGGAAGCGCGCCAGACCGATGGCGTCTTCGGCAAGCGCATATCCGACCGCGGCGCGGATCACATCGCCCTTCTCCACCGGGTTCAACGGCTTGAAATCGCGCCAGCGATCGGCGTAGTACAATTCGATCTGTTCAGACGACTCGCGCCACTGCCGCGATGCCCAGTAAATATCGGACCGCAACCGGATCGCTTCGCGGCCGCCGATGTTCGAGATGATATCGAGGGCGAGGTTGTGGCGCCCGACGTCGCTTTGCGCGCGCGCCTCCAGCAACAGCCGTTGCTGGCGCAATTCGCCGGAGAGATCGGCGATGCGGGTGGTGCGAAGGGCCGCGATGGCGCGATCCGGCTTGCGATTGGTCAGATAGACCATCGCCAGCCGCGCCGCCACCTGCGCCCGCGCCGCGCCCTCCAGCCTTTTGTCGATCTGATATTGCAGCAATTCGCTGGCCTGATCGAGCAGATCGACCGCGACCAGGCGATCGGCAAGCCGGCGGATCATCTCGTCGCCGCGCCGCCCGATCGGCGTCAGTTCGCGATAGTCATAGAACATCCCGAGCGCGTCGATCGGCGGCAGGTCGTCGCCCTTCTGGCTGAGAAAAAGCTGTGCGAACAGCGCCGATGCCGCGTCCTGGCCCTGCCGCGAGATTTCCGAATTCGGCTCCAGCTTGGTCGCGATCCGCGCTGCCGCAAATGAATCGGCGTAGCGTCCGGCATCGGAATAGAGGCGCGCCAGCATTCCCAGCGTCTGCACCTCGAGCGCGTCACCGCGCCACGTCACCGCAAGCGTCTCGAGCTCGCTCGTTGCTTCGGCCGGAGTGATTTCGTCGCGCCTCTGCTTCAGTGCAATTTCGAGCAGCTTGGCTTCGGTCGCAGCAGGACGGTCATCGGATTCCACGGCCGCCTTGTACTGGTCCAGCGCGTCCTTGTCGTGCCCAAGCGCTTCGGCAAGCCGGCCGCGCAGCACCGAGATCGCGGGTTTCATCTCGGGCGGCAGGCCGATGATTTCCAGATCGCTGTCGCGTTTTGCGGCTCCCGAATAGTCCCTGACCTCGAGCGAGGCCCGCATCGCGTCCGATATCACAATGCGCTGCAGTTCGATCGGCAGCGAGGTGATGGCGAATTCGACGTTCTTGAATTTCTCGCGCGCTTCCGCCCATCTTCCCATGCGGGCGTAGGCCAGCGCCTTCCAAAGCTGCGAATCGTAATTGGTTCCGATCACCGGATTGGCGAGATCCTTCAGCCCCAGTTCGGGACGGCCCATCAGAATGCTTGCAACCGAATGCACGATCAGGACAACCGGGTCTTCAAGATCCGGCTTGGCGTCTACCAGTGCGAGATCGAGCACGCCCTTGGCTTCCGGATACATCCCGCGCGCCAGATAGAACCTGGCAAGATCGACCCGGGCCGGCGAGCGCTGATCGGGATCGGCGGCCGCGGCCGCCTCGATCAGCGCATCCTGGCGCAGGTTGAAGATTTCTTCCTGGCTCTTGTGCCACTCGCCGGGATCGAAAATCGGCCGGACTACTGTTGATGCGCGCTCCACTTTGGTGGCGGCCGGTGACAACGTCAGTCCGCCCGGCTTGCCGAGGATGATCTTGTCCGAAGCAATCTCGGCGGAGACATCATCGGAATTCGGACGAATCGCCACGCCGTGGATCGATTCCAGCAGCGACATCTCGACGAAATCCTGCCGCTTGATGAAGCCGCGAACCGGTGGCGTCGCCGTGACCACCATGAGGGTATCGCCGGCGTCCGGATCGACAAACCGATACAGCAGACCGGGCTTCGATATCGGCACGGTGACATTGGCCAACGCGGGATCGGTGATGTTTCGCGTCGCCACCAGCGGCTGCGTCGGCGTTTGCATCGTATCGGCGAATGTAACCGTCCAGTTTGAGCCAGCCGGCCGGTCGTCGCCTGTCAGCGATGGCATTTGAGGGCGGTTAAGACGAATACGGATCGCCTGCCCCTTGTCCAGCGGCATCGAGCTGACTTCGGCGATAAGGGAGCCGCCGTTGCTGCGGATCGGCTCGGCGTCGATCGGCTTTGTGGTGTCGAACACCAGCCATACCGTATCGGCGCGACGGAACAGCGCTGCGGGAGTCACGGTCGTAAATGCAAATGTCAGATGCAGGCCGTCGCTGTCACGTCTGGCGCTGACATTGGCCGCGCTACCACCGGTCTTGACTGCCGGCGCCGCGGCCGGAGGCATTTTCGGTGCGACCATGGCTGCGGGAGCCGGCATTTCCTTTGCCGGGTGCTCGGGCATCTTTGCCTCGGCCACTGGAGCCGGCGCTTCGTTGGACGCTTCCTTGGACGCTTCCTTGGGGGTTTCCTTGGATGCTTCCTTGGGCGTTTCCTTGGGCGCTTCTTTTAGAGTTTCCTTTAGAGTTTCCTTGGGCAATTGCTCGGGCATCTGCGTTTCGGATGCGGGCGATGTTTTCGGCGCCTGGTCGGGCTTGATCTCGATATTGGCTTGCCGCGCGATCGCCTCCGACGTCGGCGGCACGATCTCGCTGGCCTGCCGCGATGCCGGAGCCGCCGCGGCGGGTTTCTCGGCCGCGGGCGGCGTGTTTGCCGCTGGCGCGGCTGATGCCTGAGCGACCGGCGCGGGAGCGGCTGGCGCCGGAGCGTGCGAGGCATCCGACATCGGCGATGGCAGCACGGACGCCTTTTCCGCTTGCTGGAATGCGACATCGATAATGTAGTTCTTGTCCTCGCGGAAAGAATGCACATCGACATCGCCGATCAGGGTGACTTCCACCACGGAAGTTTCGCCTTCGACCCTCTGATTGATCGACGCAATGTTCGACGGCGCCGAAAGCTTGGCATCCGCCAGATCGAACACCAGCACGGCGTTGAACAACAGCTTGAGCTTCTGGTCGTTCAGCACCGAAGAGACGCCCACGCCATCCGGCACTTCGAAAATGAAACGAACGAAAGTCGGCTGCACCGATGCGCGGACCCGCGTCGGTGGATGCTTTTTCGCCTCCGCTACCGCGCGTTGCAGGCGCAACTCGCGTTCGGCGACGCGCGCGCGCTCGGCCAGTTCGCGAACCACCTCGGGCGGAAGACCGGGAGGCGGACCGGTCCATGAGTCCGGCAAAAAGTCGACGAACACCCGTTCGCCGGCGGTCATGGTGTTGACGGTCGCCCGGCGCGCCAGCGACAGCCGGATCGCCATGCCATCCGGATCGCGCCGCGCCGATCCGATATAATCGGGCACCGCCTCGGCCAGCTTATCGACGGCGATATCCACCGGACGCTTGAAGCGGATCACGATAATCGAGCCGGCCGTGACCACTTCGGACTCGACATCCTCGGCAAGCTTGAGCACCAGCCGGGCGTAACCGCCGCCTGCGGAAAATGTGGCCTCGCCCTTGATCGGGTCCGCCCGGCCGACGCCGGGATACAGCAGAGCGACCACCAACAGCCCGACGGCGAGCCATGACGGCACTTCGAGGCAACGCTGGATCGTCCGCGCGCACGCGCGGCCTAGCGACCCAAATCCAGCGGCAGCCGTTCGCGCCATTCCAATGTGTCTTTCGGTTCAACGATCCGGCGGGGCGCCCCCACGCGCGCCACGCGTATCGAATCTAGAATTGGCGGTTTAAGGACTTGTTAAATATCCCCGCTAATTGGGCTTTTGCGGCAACACCTTGCCTTCGATTTTGGGCAAATCGGACGCGGAGGCGGATTTGTCCGACCCGGCCCGCCTAGCCATCTCGACGGTGAGCCGCTCGGCTGCGTCGGTCGCCATCAGGCCGAGAATATCCGACATCTTGCGCGGCGCGATCTGCGTGGCGATTTCGATCAGCACGGGCATTTCGAGCCGGTCGAACACCTTGGCGGCGTCCTTCGGCTTCATGGCCTCGTACATGGTCACGATGCCCTTGAAGCGGGCGGCATCCGCATCGCTTTTCTGCTGGGTCGCCACCGTGATCCGGGATTCGATCGCCTTCAACTCTTCGACGCGTGACTCGGCCCGCTTCTCGGCGGCCCTGAGCAGGCTTTCGCGAATGTCGATTTCGCGCGCGCGAGCTTCGAGCTCCTGTCGCCGCGACTGCAGCCGCTCCAGAATAGCGCGCTCGGATGGCGACACCGCCTGCCCCTGCTCGGGATGGACCGCAACACCCTCGGGCTTCGCCACTTCCGGGGCGGCGACGGCGGGCTTGGCCTCTTCCTCCTTGGGCTTCTCAACCGAACCGGTAATGTCTGCACTGTCGACCTTGTGTCCGCCAGGAAAGTTGAAGGTTTCCTGCGCCCAGGACTGCCCGGTCGAGTTCGGCTTATAATCGAACACGTAGCCGCCATCGAGCACGAGCCCGGCGATCTTCAGCACGGCAAGGCCGAAGATCGCAACCAGGACCACCGGCAGAACGCGAATGTCACGAAAGGATTTCATGCGGCGAGGCCATCAGACCTTCTGCGGTCGGAAAACGCCTGGGCCGCCGCGGCAACGGCCTTGGCCGCCGATACCTTGGGAGCCTCCGGTTCCGGCTCGGGTGCCGGCCGCGCGGCCGCCGCTATTTTGGAGAGCCGCCGCAGCACATTGTCGCCTTCCGCCAGTTGCTTCTTCAACTGCAGGGACATCTGGCTCGCCGATGTCAGCTGATTGCCGAGATTCTCGTTGACGTCGCGAACGGTATGTTTGAGGCCACCGATGGCGCGCTCGGCGATTTCAGTCGCCGTGATCAGTTCCCCGATCGTCGCCTTCAGCGAATGTTCATCGGCCTTCAGGCGCTTCAGGCGGGTGTTCAACAGCATGCAATAGCCGATCGTGAGCATCAGCAGGATTGCCACCAGGCTTTCGATCGCCACTCCGAATGAATGACTCATTGGGTCTCCATCAGCTTGTTTTGTTCGTCGGCCTTCTCGAACATCGCGAAGGTGGTATTCGGCTTGCGCAGTTGCTTGGTGACGCGAATGGCGACGCGATCCCCGACCCGGCCCATCCGCCCTTCGGTCAGGGTGACGTTGCCGCAACGCACCGCGACCAGCGCGTCGGCACGCATTTCAAGCGGCAAGGTATCGCCGACCTTCAGCTTCATCAGCTGCTTGAGCGGAATATCGGCTTCATAGAGCACGGCATCGACCGAAATCTCCGCCTGCCCGACCTCGGTTGCGAAATGACCTTCCCAGATCGGATCGCGGCCGAATTTCTCGCCCATGAACATCTGCAGCAGCACGCTGCGGATCGGTTCGATGGTCGCATAGGGCAGCAGCAGCTCGATATTGCCGCCGCGATCCTCCATATCGATATGCAACCGCACCAGAATGGCGGCATTGGCGGGCCGGCTGATGGCGGCGAAGCGCGGATTGGTTTCCAGCCGGTCGATGCTGAAGGTCACCGGCGACAGCGGCCTGAAGGCCTGCTCGGCATCGGTCAGCACGACTTCAACCAGCCGCTTGACGAGGTTGGTCTCGATGGTCGTGTAGGGGCGGCCCTCGATGCGCAGCGAAGTCTGGCCGCGGCGGCCGCCGAGCAGAACGTCGATCATCGAATAGATCAGGCTGGAATCCACTGTGGCGAGGCCGAAGTTTTCCCATTCCTCGGCCTTGAACACGCACAGCACCGCCGGCAGCGGGATCGAATTCATGTAGTCGCCGAACCGCACCGAGGTAATTCGATCCAGCGACACTTCGACGTTATCGGAGGTGAAGTTGCGCAGGCTGGTGGTCATCAGCCGCACCAGCCGGTCGAAAACGATTTCGAGCATCGGCAGACGCTCGTAGGACACCATCGCAGAATCGATGATGGCGCGAATGCCGGAATTATCGTCGAGATTGACGTCACCGACGGAAAAGCCGAGCAGGTTGTCGATTTCTTCCTGCGACAGAACCCGCTCGCCGCCGTTCTTGCCGCCGCCGAAGTCGCGGCTGCCGTCTTCGACCATGGCAGCCCATTGCAGCGCCATGGTGCCGGAGAGTTCGTTGGCCGCAGCCGCTTCCGCGGCTTCCGCCGGATCCTCGGAATCCAGCGACGCTTCCCATTGGGCTGCGATTGCGTCCTGGTCGACTGGATCGTTACCCGCCATAATTGCAAATCCGTCTCGTCACTGAACGACGATTTCCTTGAACAGCACAGCGCTGACCTGGTTTGGCGAGACCGCCGCATTGACGCGCCGGGTCAATTCTTCCCTCAGGCGAAACAGGCCGGCTGAACCGTTGAGGTCGCTCGCCCGCAGCTCGCGCAGATAGGTCTGGAAAATATCGGTGACGCGCGGCAGGTTCGGCTTGATCGCCTCGACCTGCTTCTCTTCCTTTACTTCGAGCACGATCTTGACCTTGAGATACTGCACGCGCTCGCCGGGCGTGCCGACCAGATTGACCAGCATGTCCGGCACCTCGACATAGGACGACGGTTTCGGCGGCGGCGCCTCCGCATGCGCTTCTTCGCCGTGATGCCGCAGGAAGAAGAACCAGGTCGATCCGCCGCCGACGATGGCAAGCACCAGGACCACGGCAATGATCAGTTTGAGTTTGCCCTTGGGGGCGACAACGGCTTCTTCCGAAGCTTCCGCGCCGCCTTCTGCCTCTTCTTTGTCCGCCATTGCCCGCCCGGTCCCGTCTGGAAATGAACTCGATGCCGGCGGGCAGGCCCATAACGCGATACAAATGCCACCAGCGCAGTCGCGCTCTCTCCACGCGACGCTAAGGTAATAATGGTTAATGGAACCTTTCTTTTGCCTCCCAACTAGGAAAAAGTTGCCGGGCAAACATGGTCAACAAGACCTTATTGCCGCCCGAACAATACCCCTTCCAAACATCTAAGCCTTTGCAGAAGCTTGGTTTTATAAACTGGCACGGCTTTCGCTGTGTTAGCTGCGGACCGCGGCTTGGGAGAGCCCGGCGGTTCGCAGGATCCGCAACCAGCCTGGGAGGGCTTCGGGCGCGGATCGTTCAGGGGAGAACCGGCGATGGAGAACACGCTTCTCATCGGACTTGCGCGGCAAACTGTGCTGGAGCGGCAATTGGATGTCGTCGCCAACAATATCGCGAACGTCAACACGACGGGCTACAAGGCTGACAATTCGCTGTTCGAGGAATATCTGACGTCCGGCGCGCACGAAGATAATTTCGTCGGCAGCGACCGCCGCGTCAGCTACGTCCAGGACCGCGGCACCTACCGCGATTTCGCGCAAGGCTCGGCCGACCAGACCAAGAATCCCCTCGACCTCGCCATCGACGGCTCCGCTTTTCTGGTGGTGCAGACGCCGGGCGGCGAGCGCTACACCCGCGATGGCGGCCTGCAGCTCAACGGCCAGGGTCAGCTCGTGACGGTCGCGGGCAATCCGGTGCTCGGCACCGGTGGCCCCATCGTGTTTCAGCCGACTGACCATGACATCAACGTCACGCCAGACGGCACCATCACCGTGGTGGAAGGCAATGGCCGGACGGATTCGATCCGCGGAAAACTCCGGCTGGTCAGCTTTGCCGACGCGCAGAAACTGCTGAAGGAGGGCCTCAACCTCTACACCGCCGGCGAAGGCTCGGCGCAACCCGACACCAAATCCGTGGTCCGCCAGGGTTTCCTCGAGAAGTCCAACGTCAGCGCCGTTGCAGAGATGAGCCGCATGATGGAGGTCACGCGCGCCTACTCGCAAATCGCGGCGATGCTGCAGCAGCAGGGCGATCTGCACAAAACCGCGATCCAGCAACTCGCCAGCGTTCCCGCTTAACGGCCATTCAGGAGACGATCCATGCAAGCTCTTCATACTGCTGCGACTGGAATGGCGGCCCAGGAACTAAGTGTCCAGGTCATCTCCAACAACATCGCGAACCTGCAAACCACCGGCTACAAGAAGCAGACCGCCGCGTTTCAGGATTTGATCTACGAGCATATCCGCCGGGTCGGCGCGCAGGCCTCCGATCAGGGCACCATCCTGCCGGTGGGCATCGATATCGGTGGTGGCGTCAAGACCGTCGGAACGCCGCGATCGATGACCCAGGGCACGCTGTCGCAGACCGGCAACGATCTCGATCTCGCGATCAACGGCGAGGGTTTCTTCAAGATCCTGATGCCGGACGGCACCTTCCAATATACCAGGGACGGCACCTTCCAGATGGACAATACCGGGCGCATCGTGACCGCGCAGGGCAATCCGGTGCAGCCGACGATTACAGTGCCGAACAATGCGTCGGGCCTGACGGTCAACGCCCAGGGCCAGGTCTCGGTGACGCTGCCGGGATCGACGACGACGTCGACGATCATCGGCCAGCTCGCGCTGACGCGATTCATCAACAAGGCCGGCCTGCTGCCGGTCGGCAGCAATCTCTATACCGATACGCCGTCATCCGGCGCGCCGCAGGACGGTCTCGCCAGCGCCGAAGGTTACGGCAGCCTGACGCAGGGCAGCCTCGAACAGTCGAACGTCGACGTCGTCTCGGAAATGTCCAACCTGATCGCCGCACAGCGCGCCTACGAAATGAATGCAAAGGTGATCACCGCCGCCGACCAGATGATGCAAACCACCACCGGCATGTTCCGCTGAGGGAGCTGATGATGACTGTTCGAACGCTTCTCCTCGTCGCCGCCCTGCTCGCCGCCACACCGGCGGCGGCCTTCGCACAGGCCAGCGAGGAAGTCATCGCGGCGCCGGTGCTTCGCGCCAGCGTCACGGTCGAAAGCGACGTGGTGCGGATCGGCGACGTGATCGACAACGCCGGCACGTCGGCGCAGATCGCGATCTATCGCGCGCCCGATCTCGGCACCACCGGCTCGCTGCCGACCGCGCAGGTGATCGCCGCGTTGCAGGCGCATCAGGTGATCGGCGTCGACACCAGGGACATCAAGGCGATCTCGGTGACCCGGCTGTCGCGCTCCTTCGAGGCCAAGGAGATCCAACTGGCGGTCGCCCATGCGCTGGAGCACCGCAGCGGCCTTGGCGATGCCGGCAACCTCAATTTGATATTCGACCGCGACGTCGGCGACGTCAGGCTGGAAGCGTCGAACACCGGCGCGCTGCAGCCGGTCTCGGTCCGGTTCGAGCCGCGCAACGGACGCTTCGATATCAGCTTCGAAGTTTCCAACGAGAACAACACCCCGGCGGCCAGGCTGCGCTTCACCGGGATTGCGATCGAGACCGTGGAAGCGGCGGTGCTGACCCGCAACGTCGAGCGCAATGACGTCCTGAAATCCTCCGACGTGGTGACCGAGCGGCGCCCGAAGGCCGAAGTCGGCAGCGACGCCGCGGTCCGCAGCCGCGCGCTCGGCATGCAGATGCGAAAGCAGCTTCGCGCCGGCCAGGCCATCAAGGTCGCCGATCTCGGCAAGCCGGATCTGGTGCAGCGCGACGACAATGTCACCCTGATCTTCGAATCCGCCGGTCTCTATCTCACCATTCGCGGCAAGGCGGTGGACGCCGGCACCGAGGGCGATGTGGTCAACGTTCTCAATCTGCAATCCAAGCGCATCGTCTCCGGCGTCGTCATCGGCCGTGGTCAGGTCGCGATTTCGGTCGCAACGCCAAGGCTTCCCGCCACCACCGATGCATCCGACGCCTCCACTGAGCCGGCTGCGCCGGTTTCAGTCGCCACCAGCAATCATGCGCAAGTGTCTCCAAAAGCCGAGTAAACGTTTATGTTCAGGTCCAGTATCAACCGTTTCGCGCTGACTGCCAGTTTGCTGACCATCATCAGCGTCGCCGGCGGCTGTTCGTCGATCGATCGTCTGTCCCAGATCGGTGAGACGCCGAAGCTGTCGTCGATCGACAATCCGACCGCGGCGCCCGGCTACAAGCCGGTGCAGATGCCGATGCCGAAGCCGGAAGCGGTTTCCTACAACGCCAATTCGCTGTGGCGCAACGGCTCGCGGTCGTTCTTCAAGGACCAGCGCGCGCATCAGATCGGCGATCTCTTGACCGTCACGGTCAACATCACCGATCAGGCCAATTTCGCCAACGAGACCCAGCGCAGCCGCACCGTTACCGAAGACTCCGGCATTACCGCCTTCCTCGGCAGCAACCTGCTGACCGGAAAGACCACCGCCCTTCCCGGCCGCCTGCTGACCGCGGACGCCACCGCCAACAGCGACGGTAAGGGTTCGATCCAGCGCCAGGAAACCCTGCAGACCAACATCGCCGCCGTCGTCACCCAGCTGTTGCCGAACGGCAACCTCGTGGTCGAGGGCAAGCAGGAGGTCCGCGTCAATTTCGAAATGCGCGAACTGATCGTCGCCGGCATCGTGCGGCCGGAAGACATCCAGAGCGACAACACCATCGATTCCAGCAAGATCGCGCAGGCCCGTATCGCCTATGGCGGCCACGGCCAGATCAGCGACGTTCAACAGCCGCGTTACGGCCAACAGGTGATGGATGTATTGCTGCCGTTCTAGGGCGTGAACCCAAAACGGTTTCCGGCTCCCGGAAAACGTCGAGGCCCGCCTTAACGGAAACGAGCTCCCACATCTCGTCGCGAACCTAGGCGTGATGAGATGTACTACGCGGCCTCCGTCAGCTCCCCTGGCGGGGGCCGTGCTCGTTTTGGCGGGCGCGGCGAGCGCGGCATCGTGCGCTGGTTTGATTCCGATTCATGTTTCAAACAGCTTACTCTGGCGTCGTCGCCCGGCAAAAGCGCGAAGCGCGTTCTAGACCGGATGACCGGGCGATCCAGTATTCCACGGACGGTTCGTGCTTGTACGAAACGCCTCGGCGTACTGGATGCCCCGCTTGAAGCGGGGCATGACGATTAGGGAACGTGACTCCGCTTTCCCGCGGCGCGATACGCCCGAGTTGTGTGCATGAACCTTGTCCCTCCAAACAGAGGGCGCGGGGAATGCCGGGCGCTTGGCGCACCCGCGGCCGCGCGTGGTCATGATGCCCGGAACATTGCTGCTGCCGAAATCAGAAATTCAGCCGGCTCCGCTGCTGATGGCAGCTATCAGTGCAGCCCTTTTGGCTGTTGTTTTTTTAAGTCGAACGGCGAGCACGGCCGACGACGACGGCTTCGTCACCCTTGGCAAAACGCCTGATATCGGTGCTGCGTCGCGACTTT